>WNGH01010999.1_pt1 | contig 10855 bp, 8 predicted proteins | sample 5400631 | NCBI WGS metagenome assembly WNGH01 (sample SAMN13153373, study PRJNA577476) | soil metagenome | isolation source: 115 cm soil or saprolite under Garry oak tree replicate 1 | place: USA:California | collected 2016-06-15 | reverse complement strand
ACCGCCGCGCACGCTTCGTGATCGTAGAAGCCCACACACTCCGTACACTTCTCGGGCACGATGTAGAAGATGTCGTTGGAGAGCGCCGGGTGCATCACGCCGTTGAGTTCCCAGTCCACCCCGCCTTGGTAGATGGCGGTGTTGGGACACTCGGGCTCACACGCCCCACAGTTGATGCACTCGCTAGTAATCATCGTGGCCATAGTAAATTTGTTCTCCTCGCCTCAGTGTCGGAAACGACGCATATCCTAGGGTATTATAGCTGTTTTATCTAACGTTTTTACCTGAGATGGTCAACGACAGTCCAGTAGGGGCGACCGGCCCGCTGCAAGGTCGGGAGACCGGAGCGCAGAGCCCGTGGTCCCCCTTACTTCTTGACAACAGGGGCGAAGTAAGGCACAGAGGTAGAGAAATTATATTTCCCCTGTTGGGGAGAGAGGAGGTTTCGATGAGGTATTGGGGAAAGAGACTGGCGGCCGCCGCCCTGGTGGTTGGGTTGTTGGGAGGGACAGCAGTCTGGGCACAACAGGCCCCTGGCACCAAAGCTGCCAGCCCCGCTGGCACCAGAGTTACCACCGCGCTAATCAACATCAACACCGCTGACGCAGCGACGTTGGAGGTGCTCCCGGGCATCGGGCCGGTTAAAGCCAAGGCCGTGATCGAGTACCGGGAGAAGAACGGACCGTTCAAGATGGTCGATGATCTGAAGAACGTGTCCGGGATCGGTGACAAGACCCTGCAAGATCTCAGAGACAAGGTCACCGTCGGCGAGGAATAACGCGAAGGGCGGAGCAGACACCCAGGGGCGGCCATACCAGCCGCCCCTGTTTTTTTGTTCAGGACGTTTGTCCTCGAGAGGCGAGCGGGGTTGCCAGTTGCTCTTCCTTTACCGCCCTGGTCACGGCCGGGTGAGCGGGAATGTCGCGGATAACCTTCTGCAATCTGCGCTGGATGTGGTCTAGCGTCCGCGCAAAGGGGATGCACTCCAATACGATACGGCAGGTGCGTTCCTCTCGCACCTGCGTGAAGTGTATCCCAAAGACGATCCCCAACTCGCGCAGGACTGGGGTCATTTCCTTCACGATCTCACGCATGCGGAACTCGGGCAAACTCGTGCAATCGGTGAGAAAGTGAGTATGGATCCAGAGTTCTTCACGGCTGAGGATTTTCATGCCTCTCGCCTCAGCAGCAGGGGCAGGTTTGCAACCTGCCGCTAACTGGCAGCAGCTTTGCGGTCGCACTCGGTCCGACAGTTTTTAGAGTACTCGTCGGCCTGGGTATTGCACTCGGTCAGGCGGTCGAACGCCTGCTCGGCAGTCAGCTTATCGCTGCACTCTTTGAACATCTTCTCCGAGGTGTTCTTGCACTCATTACGGCACGCGGTCAACGGATCGGGCGGGGGCGGTTTGGGCGCTTCTTTCTTCTTCTCGCACCCAGCGACAAGCAACAGCCCTGCTGCCAACACCCCCGCCGCGACGGCCTTCCAACTTTTCATCGTTTCCCTCCGGTTGTGTGTACGGTCCCCATCCGCAGCGGTTATGGAACGCGGAACCACCTTTTTTTCGTGCTCTCATAGCATTGTCAACCAGGAACGAAAAGGAGGGCGCGCTGGCAAATAGCATAGAGCTCGCTCACTGCGTTCGCTCTATACTGCCCAGTCCAGTCGGGCAGTCGCATCCTGCGAGCTGGGCATATAGTTCCTGCCATAAGCCATAAGCTATAAGCTATAAGCTATAAGCTATGGAAGCGCACGCTGCAGATCTTGCGCTCGAAGCCAAGCTCTCAACCCTGCCGACCAGCCCAGGCGTGTATCTCTTCAAGGCTGAAGGTGGCGAGGTCATCTACGTCGGCAAAGCCAAAAGCTTGCGCGCGCGAGTGCGTCAGTATGCGCGCGGCGGCGATGGCCGGGTGCAGATCCCCTTCCTTCTTGCTCAGCTTGCAGACGTTGAGGTCCTGGTCACCACCAGCGAAAAAGAGGCCCTGCTCCTCGAAGACACCCTGATCAAACAGTACCGGCCGCGCTACAACATCCGCCTCAAAGACGACAAGTCCTACTGGCACGTCAAGGTCACTACGCAGCACACCTGGCCACGCCTGTTGCTGACACGCCAGGTGGTGAAAGACGGCAGCAAGTACCTTGGTCCCTTTCACTCGAGCGCTGCCGTGCAAGAGACCCTGGAGGTCATCCGCAAGGTGTTTCCCCTGCGCACCTGTTCAGACACGGTCTTTCGCAACCGCACCCGGCCGTGCATCGAGTACCAGATCAAGCGGTGCCTGGGGCCGTGCGCGCTCCCGGTCGAGCCGGCAGAGTATCAGCGCCAGCTCAAGGGCGCGTTGCTGCTGCTCGAAGGCAAGAACACCGAGCTGGTGGACCAGCTCACTGCCCGCATGCACGAGGCCGCCGAGGCCCTGCGCTTTGAAGAGGCGGCGCGGCTGCGCGACCAGGTCCGCGCCATTACTCAGACTGCAGAAAAACAGCAAGTCGCGCTGCCGCTGGGAAACGATCAGGACATCTTTGGTCTCTACCGCGAAGGGGGACTCATCGAAGTACAGGTGCTGTTCGTGCGCGCCGGCAAGCTGGTCGGCAACCAGGGGTATAGCTTCGACGACAACGAGTTTCCCGATGAGGAAGTGTTGGCCGCGCTCCTGACGCAGTTTTACCAGGGTGACCGCTTCGTGCCTGATGAGGTGCTCTTACCGGTCGTTTTGGAAGACGCCGAGGTGCGCCAGGAGCTGCTGACAGAGCGCAAAGGCAAGAAGGTCGTTTTGCTGTGTCCGCAGCGCGGCGACAAGGTGCGGCTGGTGGAGATGGCGCAGGAGAACGCCCGCCAGAGCTTTATCGAGAAACGGCGAGGCGCTGAACAGAAAGAGAAGACGCTGGACAGCTTGCGCCGCGCCCTGCACCTGCGCAACGCGCCCAAGCGTATCGAGTGCTTCGACATCTCCAACATCCAGGGCAACCTCGCTGTCGGCTCGATGGTGGTGTTCGACGAGGGCGAGCCGGACAAGAATCGCTACCGCCGCTTTCGCATTAAGACAGTGGAAGGGGCGGACGACTTCGCCATGATGTATGAGGTCCTCACTCGCCGTTACCGCCGCGCCCTAGAGGAGAAAGACCTGCCTGACCTGCTGATGGTCGATGGCGGGAAGGGCCAGCTCGGCGTAGCGGTCGAGGTGTTCAGGGAGCTGGGCATCGCCGAGGTAGACCTGATTGGCCTGGCGAAGATGCGCACGGAGCGGGACCCGTTCGCCGAGGAGGTTGCCCACTCTGCCGAACGAGTCTTTCTGCCCGGCCGCAAGAACCCGCTCCTGCTCAGGCCCAACTCCACGGCCCTATTCCTCCTGCAACGGGTGCGTGATGAGGCGCACCGGTTCGCAATCACCTACCATCGCCAGCTCCGCGCCAAGGAGCGGCTCAGTTCGCCTCTAGACACCGTGCTCGGCATCGGTCCGGCCCGGCGCAAGGCGCTGCTGCGCCACTTCGGCAGCCTAAAGCGCGTGCGCGCGGCCACAGTTGAAGAGTTGACCCAGGTACCAGGAGTGACATCGGCAATGGCGGAAGCGATTCGGCAGGTCAGTTCGACAACGAAGAGTGAAGAGTGAAGACTGGGGGCTTGAGGCTTGAGACTGGGGGCTTGAGAGTCTTGAGTATTATGAGCTCTGTTTCCTCCATTTCCCCCTCCTCACTCTTCTCCATCCTTCGCTCTTCACTACTGATCGCTCTGACCGTCGCCTATCTCCTCGGCCAAATCTGCGCGGCATGGGGATGGGTCGTCTTCTCGCCGCTGTGGCTGGGTGGGTTTGCCCTGCTAGCCGTTACTGCCTGGTTCTGCGGTGGTCGCGGGCTGGCTGCGTTCGTCGCTTGCCTGCTCCTTACTTTCTCTCTGGCCAACGCTGTCCTGCAGCGCGTCATCGCGCCCCACCTCCCGCCCGTGCACCTCCGTCACCTCGCCCTTCCCCAACAGGTCACGATCGAGGGCTGGCTCTTCCGCGAGCCCGAGCGTTTCCCGCATCGTGGGCGGCTGTACCTGGAGGCGCTGCGCGTGTGGCAGGATGGAGCGCTGCGTCCCGCTACAGGCAAAATCCTGGTGACCGTGCATTCCCTCTCCGGCCCCTGGCAATACGGCGACGTGCTGCCCCTGTGCTGCGCTCCGTGGATGCCACAGCCTATGCGGCGGCTTTCCGGCCCCTGGCAATACGGCGATGTGCTGCGCCTGCCTCTGCACCTGCGCGTGCCGCGCAATTTTCATACTCCAGGCAGCTTTGACCACGAGGGCTACCTGGCCCGGCAGGGGATCTATCTCTCGGCGTTTCTCTGGGACGATACGGCGATCGAATACAAGGGCACGCGTGGCGGTCGTGTCCGCAGCTGGATCGAACAAGCCCGCCGGACTATCGGGGCGTTTTTCGATGCTCACCTTGACAGCCAGACTGCCGCCGTCCTGCGCGCGCTCATCGTCGGTGACGAAGGCCGCCTCGGCAAAAACCTGCTCCAAGCCTTCTCCCGCGCTGGCGTAGTGCATGTGCTGTCGATCTCCGGCCTGCACATCAGTCTAGTAGCGGCCGCGGCGTATGGCGTGTGGTGGTGGCTGTTGGGGCGGAGCCGCTACCTGCTCCTGGCGTGCACCATGCCCAAACTCGCAGCGCTGCTCACCATCCCGCCTGTGCTGCTTTATGCTGGTCTCGCCGGCGGCAGCGTGGCCACTTGGCGCTCGGTGGTCATGGTCCTCGTCTACTTAGTAGCGATCGTGCTCGACCGTCAGGAAGAGGTCTATCGCAGCCTCGCCCTGGCTGCGTTGTTGATCTCGCTCCTCTGGCCTGGCGCTGTGCTAGACATCTCGTTTCAGCTCTCGTTTCTCTCGGTGCTCAGCATCTTACTGGGGATGGAGTGCTTCTCGGCCTGGTGGGCCAGGCTGAGCGAGCGCCGTCTGCTGCGGCTTCGCCCTCGGCGTGAATGGCTGTTGCGCTGGGGAGCAACTTACGTCGCGGTCTCGATGTGCGCGCTCTTAGGTACAGCGCCGGCCACGGCCGCACATTTCAACCAGGTAGCCCTGGCCGGGCTGTTTGCAAACCTGTTGGTGGTGCCGCTCTTGGGGAGCGCAGCGGTGATCCTGGGCTTGGTCGCCGCGGGGCTGGTCTTTCTCCACACCGGCCTGGCAACCCTCGCGCTGTTCTGTGCCGGTCTAGTCACGCGCGTAGGAACCTGGCTTGTGGAGTGGATCGGCGCCTGGCCCTATGCTGCGCCACACGTTGTGACCCCCACGCTCCTGGAACTTGGTTTGCTGTACAGCCTGCTCGTCTGTTTATTCTTACATTCCGCAATCCGCAATCCGCAATCCGCAATCCGTTACGTGCTGCCTCTGCTGCTCGTTGCCTTACTCGTGGACAGCGCGGTCTGGACCTGGCAGCGCTATTTTCACCATGACCTGCGGATCACGTTTCTTGACGTTGGCCAAGGCGACGCCGCGGTAGTTGAGTTGCCAGGCTCACGGGTGATGGTCATTGACGGTGGTGGCTTTGCCAGCGAGGACTTTGATGCCGGCGAGGTGATCCTGGCGCCGTTTCTATGGAGCCGCAAGATTGGCCGGGTTGACATCCTGGTGATGAGCCATCCGCAGCTCGACCACTACGGCGGGCTCGCCTTCCTCGCCGAGCACTTCTCAGCCCGCGAATTTTGGTTTAACGGCGAGCACACGCCGGGTGGGCGGTTTGCGCGACTGAGCGTCGCACTCAGCCGCGCAGGGGTAACCGCCCGCGTCCTGTGTCGCGAGACTCCGGAGATGTTGCTCTCCGGAGTCCGTGTGCAGGTCCTTCATCCTCCCTGCCAGCACGCCGGATTTGATACCAACAACGCTTCGCTGGTCCTGCGCCTCAGTCATGGCGCAATCGACGTGTTATTCACCGGCGACGTGGAAGCGGTTGGGGAACAGACCCTGCTCTCGGCCAACGGCGCCCTGGCGAGCGAGATCCTCAAAGTGCCGCACCACGGTAGTCGCACCTCCAGCACACGTGCGCTTGTTGCCGCGGTGTCACCGCAAGTGGCTGTGGCCTCGCTGGGCTATCACAACCACTTTCATTTCCCAGCCCCGGAGGTGGTGCGGCGGTATGAGGAAAAGCGCAGTCGGGTACTGCGGACCGATCAGGCGGGAGCCATCACAGTGGTGAGCGACGGGCAGGGCTATAGAGTGCAGACTACTCTCCCTTATGTAGCGACGCCCAACGGAGGGGCACTACTTGCCACGCCCCCTCAGGACTAGCAGTAGCACTCCCAGCTTAACCCAACTCTCGGTTCAACTACGCCTATGCTTGTTCGTGCTTCGACAGGCTCAGCACGAACGGGAAGTGAGCAATGATTGCAAGACCCAACCCGTTCGCCCTGAGCGTGTCGAAGGGTGAACGGCAGTTCTCGGAATGACCCGTCTGAAAAGCGAACAGGATGAGGTGCGACTTTCTCCTTGTTCCTTTTGCCTGTCTCCTTCGTTCCTCCTTCACCTGGGAATCACCGGCAGGATGAGGTGCGACGGGTAGCGGCTGTCGTGAAAGATGGTCTGCCGGGCCGTGCGCAGTTCCGTGTCCACGCCGAAGTCATGGCCCGTGTTGGGATTGCGATCGTAGCGCGGGAAGTTGCTCGACGACATCTCTAGGCGCAGGCGGTGTCCGGCCTTGAACACCTGGCTCGTAGCCCAGAGATCGACTGTGTATTCGTAGACTTTCTCCGGCGTAATCAACGTTGGAGAGGATAAGGACTCGCGGAAGCGAGCGCGGGTCACGCCCTCGGCGATGTTCTGGGCATAGCCGTCCGGGCGTAGGTCCACTAGCTTAGCGGTGAAGTCAGTGTCCGGCGCCGAGGAAGCGGCAAAGAGCTTGAGCGAGACCGGGCCGGTGACCTCCATATCCGCAGTAAGGACGTCGCCTGTGTACACCAGCACATCCTCACGTTCTTCTATCTTGGTTTGGTCGAACACGCCCATGGCCAGGCCAAGCGTGGTGCCGCCACGAGTAGGGACTGGGTCTTCAGGGTCGTACAGGTAGCGGTCCGGCGGCTCTTCACCGGGAGTGGAGAGAGACAATTGCCCGTTGCCCCGCAGGCTGTTCGCCTTGCCGCCGCTGCGCAGGTAGAGGTTGGTGTAACGCGTACGGGCCAGGGGCCACTCGTTCTCATCCCGCCAGCGATTGTCCCCCATGACGAAGAGCCGAATTGGCGCCTCGTCAAGCACACCATTATTCATGCCTTTGAGGAAGTAGTCGAACCAACGGAGTTGCTCCGCGTGCAGCTCGATCAGAGCTTCAGGCCCGAAGTCGATCTCTCCTGTGCCTTTGGAAGTAGGCACGGCGTAGGGTAGGAGGTGCGCCCACGGTCCCATCAGCAGCTTCTGGCCGCGCCGCGCCTCCGAGGTCATCGCCCGCTCATGCAGGCCGGTGTACAGGGTCAGCGTGTCGTACTGGAAAGCGTCATACCAGGAACCGACGTGAAGCATCGGCACATTCACACTATGTAACTGCCGGCGCAGATCGGTCGCGTGCCAGTAGGGTCCGTCGGCCGCATGCTGGAGAAAATCGGCAAAGTAGGGAGCGCCCTCCTTGAGCCGCTCGCCCCACTCGCGCAAAGGAAGGTGGCGGTACACTTCTTTCTTGAGTGGAGAGAGGGGAACCTCGGGGTGGGAGAGGTAACTGTCCAGGCTCGGACGCTGCTGTTCGTACAGCCCTTTTCGCTCCAGAGTATTGCGCGCCATAAAGACGAAGTAGGCGAGCATCCAGCCCAGCTCAAACACCCCGCGCCGATAGACGCAGTTCTCGAAGTATGTCACCGGCCCTGATACCGGGCTCATGGCTTTCAGATGCGGTGGCCGCTGGGGCGCGGCAAAATACTGCACCAGCCCCAGGTACGACTGACCCACAGTGCCGACGTTGCCATCAGACCAGGGCAACTCCGCCGCCCACTCTATGGTATCGTACCCGTCCTGAGCCTCATGAATGAAGGGGTAAAATTCTCCTTCCGAGCGAAAGCGGCCGCGTGTGTCCTGCACCACCACCACGTAGCCACGTGGGGGGAAGTACACCTTCTCGGTCAGGGCCATGTCCTGGCTCTTGTCATACGGCGTACGCATCACTAGGACTGGAAACTTGCCCGCCGCGTCCGGCCGGTACACGTCAGCGTACAGGGTGACCCCATCGCGCGTGCGCATGGGCAGGTCTTTTGCGACCACGACTCGATGAACGGCTTCGCTTTTCTGCGTTGTGGCCATAGTCCCTCCTTATAATGATTGCTGAAAGCTACCCGCCAGTTTTTCTCATGTAAAACGGGACCATGCCACCGGGGTTAAACCAACAGATCACCCGACCCATGTTGAACTCCTGCTGCAACCGTTTCAGCCGTTCCACACACGCCTCGGGTGTATCGAAGATTGCCATCACCTCACACACCTGCTCATACGTCATCCGACGAATGCGCTCCAGGACTTCCTGGATGCGTCTGGTCCCAGTGTCCTGCCCCCAGTCGTAGGACGTGTAGAGCGCAGCGACCGTCTGTAGGAAGTGGCCGATGCTCGGCTCTAAGTCCTGCCTGACCTGTGCGGGGCTGTCGCCAACGTACAAGGGCGTGAGCAGCGTCACATCCTCACCGCCACGATCAGGGTGTCCAGCCGCCTGACGAGCCTGACGGTAAAGAGGGATATACTCTTTCAGCTTGAAGAAAGGATTCACCTGCGAGGCGGCAAAGATGGGATAGCCCAGCTGACCCATGAGTTCGAAAGTATCGACGCTGTTGGATGCGACCCGGATGGGCGGGTGTGGCTGCTGTACCGGCTTAGGCACAACGGACAGGTTGTCTACGTTGAAAAAACGACCTTGGAAGGAGAAGCGCTCTCTGGTCCAGGCCTGGGTGATGACTTCCAAGCCTTCGAGAAAGCGCTCACGGCTCTCAGCCTGAGGAACGCCGAAGCCGGTGAAGTGGCTGGGAATTGACCCCCGGCCAATACCGAACTCCACCCGGCCGTTACTGAGAACATCCAGGGTGGCGATTTCTTCTGCCACTCGCAAGGGATGCGAGAGTGGCAACAGCACGATAGCGATGCCCAGGCGCAGCGTACGGGTCCGTTCTGCCAATGCGGCAAGCATCAGCAAGGGTGAAGGCAAAATCGAGAGGTCGGCGTTGAAGTGCTGCTCGACTGGCCACACCGACTCAAATCCCAGAGCCTCGGCATAGGTGGCTTGGGCCAGGGTGTCCCGGTAGCGCTGCACTGAGGATTGGGGGCTGGAACAGGGTAGTTGATAATGGAGTCCGAATTTCATAGGCGGTTCCTCCCACCCTTATGGGGAAATGCGGCGTGACATTGGCATACGGTCTTTTCGCCGATCCCCGCGCTATTTGCAAGAGTTAGGAGGATTTCTGTATCCGCTTGATCACCGCCTTGGCTGCTTGTTGTGTTCCCTCGACTGGACACCCATCACGATCTGTGCACACCGCTTCCTCTTTGAAGGCGCTTTCCACCGCAGTCACAATTCGTTTTCCTGCCTGTTCCTCGCCAAGCCACTCCAGCAGCATGGCCCCGGCCAAGATCGCCGCGGTCGGGTTCGCTTTGTCTTTTCCCGCTAGAGACGGGGCCGAGCCATGCGTGGTCTCAAAAACTGCGCGCTCCTCGCCCAGGTTGGCCCCGGGACAAAAGCCAAGCCCTCCTACAGTGGCCGCTCCCAGATCACTGAGGATGTCACCAAGGAAGTTCTCGCACACGAGCACATCAAACCGCTCGGGCCACAGCACGAGCGCCTGAGCGGCGGCATCGGCATAGAGGTAATCTTTCTCGATGTCCGGGTACGCTTCGCCCACTTCCTGGAACACTTGGCGGAACAGGACGAAGCTGCGCAGCACATTGCTCTTATCTACGCACGTCACCCGTTTAACGCCATCCTGTGGTGCGCCCGAGCGCTTGCCGGCCAGCTCAAAGGCAAAACGTGCAATGCGTTCCGTGCTGCCGCGGGTGATCGAGATGGTGTCTTTCACCCCTTCGGGTGTCACCTCTCCTTGTCCACGGGAAAAATACACGCCCTCCGTGTTCTCCCGTACGATCACGTAATTGATGTCGCCGGATCTTTTCCCAGCAAGAGCCGAGGTCACCCCTGGAAAGAGCAAGATCGGCCGGACGTTAGCGTACAGGTCGAGCCCCTTGCGCAGCACCCCGCCGAGAATGCCGGCCTCGGTGCCATCCGGGTTACGTACCTCCGGCAGCCCCATCGGCCCCTTCAGGATGGCATCCGCCGCCTGGCACGCAGCGAACGTCTCCGGCGAGAGGTTCATACCAGTCTGTCGGTAGTATGCCGCCCCGGCTGGATAGAAATGGAAGTCGAGACGAAAGCTTCCTTCGTTCCGCTCTACTGCCTCAAGGACCTGGAGCGCAGCGTCTATCACCTCGGGGCCAATCCCATCCCCTTTGAGGACAACGATGGTGTAGGTCTTCATAGCCGTGCCCCTTCCCTTTATCGTTTTTCATGTTCTGTCAAGCGTCTATGTGGGGTGTTGCAGACCTTGCCGTGTACAGTTCGCGCTTCGACAGACTCAGCACGAAATGTTATCTTATTGCGTCGTGCGCATTGCCCCGTTCACCCTGAGTTTATCGAAGGGTGAGTGCAGTAAGAGAGAGATGGTACAGTGTTAAACGAAGCCGACACCCGCGCAAAGCTGATCGATCCCGAACTGAGGGCCGCAGGCTGGGGCGAGAGCCAGATCGAGCGCGAGCACTATTTTCAGAAGGGAAGAGCATTCACGGCAGGCCGCATCTACCTCGTTGGTGAGGAGTCCCGCCGCCGCGCGCCGCGCCGTGCCGACTATCTCCTGCGTCTCCACAACGCCTTGGCGATC
>WNGH01006854.1_pt1 | contig 10855 bp, 9 predicted proteins | sample 5400631 | NCBI WGS metagenome assembly WNGH01 (sample SAMN13153373, study PRJNA577476) | soil metagenome | isolation source: 115 cm soil or saprolite under Garry oak tree replicate 1 | place: USA:California | collected 2016-06-15 | reverse complement strand
AGAACCGCAGCTCCCGCAGCTTCCCGGCCAGCTGGCGGGTGTAGGGCTCGCCCAGCAGCACGCCGCGTTCCTCCAGCAGGTCCAGGTGGAACATCGCCTGCGCCCACCGCTGGTCATCCAGGCCCTCCAGCCATTCCCACACTTCCGGTTCGAGTTCCACCTCGCCCCAGGACATACCAGCAATGTTATCGCACTTGGCAACGCGAACTCAGCCTGCGGCTACCAAGGAACGCATCGATCGACTGGGGGCGACGATCGGCTTCCAGCGGATCTGCCCCGGCATCGCGCAGCGCCACATACCGCGCCACGGTCTTACGGTCCGTCCCGGCCAGCTGCGCCGCGGAATGCGCGCAGCGGGTCAGGTCGAATGCCTCGAGAATTTCCATGATCTCCCTGCCAGACCTGGTCACGGTCCCTCCGGGACGGTAGGCGGGATGACTCGCTCGAACCCGCCCATACCGGAGGGACCACGCACATCACGACACGCCGGTCACCGGGAGATCTCATGACCGCGCACCGGGAATTCTGAGGCTCTGGCACAAAGATCGTGAAGTGGTGACTCTGCGTGGTTATGTGCTGAGCAGGATTCTCTTTCGCAGTAGGTCGAGATTGGCGCGGCCGAACATCTGGCGTTTGAGGGCCTTGACGCGGCAGACGTTGCCTTCGACCGCGCCGCTGCTGCGGGCCAGGGTGAGCCCGTTGACGACGGCGGGCTGGTCGCGGCGGATGCCGCGGGTGAAGGAGTGCAGGCTGGGCAGGTCGTCGTGGTCGACTGCGGCGATCCACGCGGGCAAGCGCTCGCCGTGGCGGCCGGTCATCATCTCGGCGAATGCGGTGACGTGGCCGGCGGTGGTGCTCAGCCGGGCGCTGCGGGCCTTGACCTGGCTGAGCCTGGCTGTCTCGTCGTCGGTGAGGTGGTCGGGGTGGCTGGTGATCCACCGGGTCACCTCCCGGACGGTCGGCGGGGGCGGCGGGAGCACGGGAGCGGTGAGCGTGGCGCGCAGCGGCTGCAGGTAGCGGCGTACGGACCGGCTGCTGCCGTGGTAGCCCTGCGCCTGGATCTCGGCGTGCAGCCGGACGGCGTCGGTGCACCCCTGGTTCCAGCGCTCCTGCAGGTAGGAGGCGAACCGGTCGATGCCGCTGGAGTGCGGCCGGGGCCCGGCGGTGACCTGCTCGGGGGCGGCGGCATGCATGAACTTGCGGACGGTCTTGGGTGACAGGCCCAGGATCGCGCAGATCTGGCTGTGCGTCCTGCCCTGGTCCACCAGGTCGTGGACCGCGGCGTGGCGCTCGCGGGCCCGGATCGCCAGGCGGCCCCCGCCGGGATCCTGGTCCGCGGCGGGCCCGGCCGTCCCGGCGGGAGCGCCGCCGGATCCGCCAGGTCCGGGAACACCGGGCTCGGGGGCTGGCTCCTTCAGGTCAGCGCGGCAGGAGATGACGGTCTTCTCCACCGCGTCGCACAGGTTCTGCCACAGGTGGAAGCGGTCGGCCACCTGGATGGCGTCCGGCGCTCCCTCGCGGGAGCCCTCGGCGTACGCGCCGGCCCGGTCCCGGCAGATGACCTGCACGCCAGGATGTTCTTTCAGCCACTGGGCGAGAGTCTCGGCCTGGCGGTCCTCCAGCACGTCGACGGGCCGGTGCGTGTCCATGTCGATCAGGATCGTGGCATAGGAATGGCCGCGCCGTTTCGCGAAGTCGTCCACGCCAATGACCGTGAGCTGGCCGATCACGGGATCGGGCAGGTCACGGATCAGCCGGGTCAGCGTTGTCCGGGAGACCGCGATGCCAAGCGCGCGGGCCAGCCACGCCCCCGGCCCGCCCGGCCAGGGCCAGCCCGACCGCTTCTAGCAGGCTGCGCAGCAGCGGTGTCCGGCGCTGGTGCAGCAGCGCCACCGCGGGCACCTGCTCGGTGAAGGTCCGCAGCTCACACGCCGGGTTACCGCAGAAGAACCGCCGCACCTCCAGGCTGATCGTCACGGCCCGGCCGCTCGCCGCGAGGTCATGGAGCCGCCGCCGGTACCGGCTGTGGACCCGCGCAGACCACAGGCCGCATCGATGGCAGGAGGCCTCCGCAGCACGGGACCGGGCCGTGATCAGCACGGCACTCTCAGCGTCCTCGACCTTGTCGACATGCAGGTCGTCCAGGTGCGGGAAGAACAGGTGAAGACAGCAGGCTTCCTCGCCTGCCAGGGGATGCTGCACAATTTCAGGGTCGCGGTGGACAAGGCACGGTTCGCGCGCGACGTCTCGTTTCATTGCGGCGGTTTCGTTTCCGGCTTATCGGGGTCGAGCCGGCGTACCGAGATCAGGCACAACCCGAGGTCGCGGATCTTGGTCAGCACTCCGTGCAGTGCGGGCTGGTCCGGGAGCAGACCAACGATGACCGTCTGGGTGCCGTCGCTGCTGACCTGGAGGCCGCCGAACCAGTCCGCCCACCGATCGTCGAGGACGCTGTCGACGCGGATCTCGTAGCTGGCGGGCCACGCCGGGCCGTTCATGCCTGTTCGCCTCCTCGCCTGGTCGCCAGCACCCGGACACTGCCGTGCCGCGGCGGCGGGGCAGGCCAGGCCCGGCGGCGCGCGTGGCGCCTGCCGCAAGGATCTGCCATGTTCTTGCCGTGAACCGGTCGCGTGCGATTACGCATCGACGACCTCTGCGTACCTGGTTGCGATGTCTTGGGCGGGCGAGAATGCGGCCCCGGCCTGCGGGATGCCGGGCGCGCCGGCAACGCCGGTTGCACGCCGGCGAGTGAGTCCCAGCGCCGCACCGGTCCCCCTCCGGTCGCCGGCCTTTGCCAGCTGCATGCCGGTGAGCCCGGGAAAGGCATCCTCGACCGCGGCGCCCAGGGTGGCGTGACTGGTGAGCATTTCCCGGTGCCGGCCGGGCCGGCCCTGAAGCGGCCAAGCCTGAGAATTGGCCATTGCTATCCCTCCTGCCGGTGCATGTCTGGTTCACCCGCACGTTACGAACGCCTCCAGAGGTGGGCGTCACCCGAAGGTGCCCATTTGGGTGGAATCTTCCGGCGAGGCGCCGGGCACGATGGTGCCGCCCAGGGACGCGCCATGCCCTGGCCCGCGAGGGCGGGCAGTCCACCGGGGAGTGCGCGCTTCTGCCGCGGTGATCACCGCCTCCGCACCGTCGGTTAGACTGGTTGCTGGTGGCCCGCTGCCATATCTGGCCAGGTACGATCGCGCAGAGGGCCGGCAAAGGGGGCGCAGGCAGCCTGCGATGGGCGCGTCAGCCTGGCGGCCGCCGGGGTCGGTCGCGGCGCGGCCTTCGGGCCGACGGATACAATGACCGGATCTGACAGCGATGCTGGTCATCGCTGGATGCGCTGAGTGGTAGGTCGCCCGATGGCTGAGCCGTTTGCGGTGGCCTCGGCTGGGGTTGCCGCGGCCGAGCGGGATGTGCTGCTGGCCACGAAGCTGCATGTGCCCGGTCCGCGGCCGGGGTTCGTAGCGCGGCCGCGGCTGGCACGGGCGCTCGGCGAGGGGCTGGCCCGAGGGCTGGTCGTGGTATGTGCCCCGGCCGGGTTCGGCAAGACGGCGCTGCTGGCCGACTGGGTCCGGTCTGGCGATCATCGTGTGGCGTGGCTGTCGCTGGATGCAGCCGACAACGACCCGGTGCGGTTTTGGCGTCATGTGATCGCGGCGCTGGACCGGGCACGGCCAGGGATCGGCGAGCGGGTCGGCCCGCTGCTCGGGCCGCCCGCGCCGCTGTCGTTTGAGGGGCTGGTCACGGCGCTGATCAACGAGCTGGCCGCCCAGTCCGGTGACGGCGAGGTGCTGCTGGTCCTCGACGACTACCACCTGATCGATGCCCAGCCGGTGCACGGGGCGCTTGAGTTCCTGGTGGAGCACCTGCCGCCGGGCCTGCGCCTGGCGCTGGCCAGCCGGTCCGACCCGCCTCTGCGGCTGCCGCGGCTGCGCGCCGGCGGGCAGCTCGCCGAGCTGCGCGCCGATGATCTGCGTTTTAGCGCGGACGAAGCGGCGGCCCTGCTGCGCGATGCGACTGACACTGAGCTGCCCGGCACCGCGGTGGCGGCGCTGGCGGCCCGCACCGAGGGATGGGCTGCGGGCCTGCAGCTGGCCGCCCTTTCATTGCGCGGGCAGGCGGATCCCGCCGGGTTCGTGGCCGCCTTCAGCGGCAGCCACCGCTACGTCTTGGATTACCTGGCCGGGGAGGTGCTCGACCGCCAGCCGGAGGAACTGCGCGCCTTCCTGCTGGAGACCTCGGTACTGGAACGGCTGTCCGGCGGGCTGTGTGATGCGGTCACCGGCCGCACCGATAGCCAGGCGATGCTGGAGCAGGTGGAACACGCCGGCCTGTTCCTGGTGCCGCTGGATGAGGTGCGCGGCTGGTGGCGCTACCACCACCTGTTCGCCGACCTACTCCGCGCCCGCCTGCAGCAGGAACGGCCCGGCCGGGTTGCGGGCCTTCACCGGGCCGCGGCCGCCTGGCACGAGCAGCATGGTCTCGCCGACGACGCGGTGCGGCACGCTCTGGCCGCCGGGGACGCCGCCTGGTCTGTGCGACTGGTCGAGCGGCACGTCGACGCGTTTCTGCTGAGCAGCCAAGGTGCGACCATTCAGCGGTGGCTGGCGGCGCTGCCCGCTGGCCTTATCCAATCCCGGCCGCGGCTGCTGCTCCCGCAGGTGGTCTTGGCCCTGCTCAGCGGCCGCCTGGAGGAGGGCGAAGGCCTGCTCGATGCCGCCGACCGCGCCGTGGCAGACACCGCCGGGGGGGCCGACGAGCCGTACGAGCCTGTCCTCGGCAGAGCCACGAGCCTGTTCGCGAACCTCCCCGCCATCATCGCGCACGAACACGCCATGCTCGCCGTGCTCCGCGGCGACGCCGAGCGCGCGATCATGTTCGCCTCGCAGGCCCTGGCCAACCTCGGCGGGGACGAGTGGATGCTGGCATCCCACGCCAACGGGTACCGGGGCCTGGCCGAGTGGCTGCGCGGTCGGCTCGCGGAGGCCGAACTCGCGCTGTCGTCGAGTATCGATCAATGGCGGGCGGCCGGCCAGCCCACCATGACCGCCTGGGGCAGCCATCTCCTCGGCCAGGTCCAGCGCGCCCGCGGCGACCTGGACGCCGCGGCCGGCACCTACCAGCAGGTGCTCGAGATGACCGAACCACCAGGCCGCCCGGGGCTGCCCGGAGCGGGCGCCGTGCATGTGGGGCTGGCCGAGGTGGCCTACCAGCGGAATGAGCTGGGCACGGCCCTGCGGCATCTCACCGAGGGCATCGCGCTATGCCGGCAGCTCAATTTCACCCAGCCGCTGGCTGAGGGCCTGGCGACGCTCGCGTGGATCCGCCAAGCCAACGGTGATCCGGCCGGGGCGCTGGAGGCGATGAGCGAGGCCGAGGAAGTCGGGCCCGGCCCGGGCGTGACCGTCCTGCTCAACCCCGTCCCCGCGCAGCAGGCGCGGCTGCAGCTGGCCCAGGGCAACCTCGCCGCGGCCGCCCGCTGGGCAAGGGAACGCGGCCTCGGCCCCGACGACGACCCGGGCTACCCACGGGAGCGGGAGTATCTGGTGCTGGCCCGGGTGCTGCTCGCGCAAGACCGCCCCGACCCGGCACTCGGGCTGCTGGAGCGGCTGCACGCGGTAGCAGCCACCCAGGGCCGGACCGGCAGCATCATCGAGATCCAGGCGTTGCAGGCGTTGGCCCTGGCGGCCACAGGCGACGAGGACGCCGCGGTGGACGAGCTGGCCCAGGCGCTGATGCTGGCTTGCCCGGAGGGCTATGTGCGGGTCTTCGCCGATGAGGGCGCGCCGATGGCCGCGCTGCTGGCCCGGCTGGTCGCGGCCCAGAAGGCAGGCCAGGGCGCCGCCAGCGGCGTCCCGGTCGGCTGCCTGGCCAGGGTGCTGCGGGCCTTCGCCGAAAAGGAAGCCGGGCCGGGCGCCCGGCGGGGCGGCGCCGCGGCGGTGCCGGGCCTGGTCGACCAGCTGACCGCCCGCGAGCTCGACGTGCTGCGGCTGCTGGCCGCGGGCGCGCCGAATTCGCGGATCGCCGAGCAGCTGGTGGTCAGCCTCGATACCGCCAAGAAGCACGTCAGCCACCTGCTGGGCAAGCTGGGGGCGGCCAACCGCACCGAGGCCGTCACCCGGGCACGCGAGCTCGGCCTGATCCCCTAGCCCTCGCACCGCAGACTGTCCCGGCGGCACCATCGTGCCCCCAGCGCGGGCCCGGCGGCACGGCCGTACTCCGGGCGGCTGGGGAAGATTGCACCGGCATATGCACCATCGGGTGACGCCCGACGGCGACGCCGCCTCGTACTGTCCCTCGAAGAACCCAGCTATGACGACGACCGGTCTCGTTCTTAACCGGGCCGGCACATGGCGAGTGATCGAGGAGATAGCGGTGAAGCGCATCCGCATCGACAGGCCAAGGGCCCGACGTGAGCGCCCCTGGCGCGAGGTCCTTCCCGCCGACCCACAAGACCCAGATGTAGTCCGGGCCAAAACGCTCGCCCGCACCGCCCATCCGAGTCAGAAGGTGACCGGCAAGTGATGGGCGCGGCGAACTCTGGTCAAGGCCCGCTACCACGGCCGGCATCTCGTGCGAGTTCACGGCGATCAGCACTACGGGCTTCCGCGGTACGCGGACGGTCCGCATTTATTAGGTAGGAGGATGTAATGACAATCGCAGGGAAAGCAGTTCTGGTGACCGGGGCCAATCGCGGCATCGGGCAGGCGCTGGTCGCCGAAGCCCTCACCAGAGGCGCGAAGCGGGTGTATGCCGGCACGCGCCAGCCCCTGGCCCATCCCGACGGGCGCGTCACGCCCCTGACCCTGGACGTGACCAGCGCCGCCCAGATCCAGGCAGCCGCCGATCAGGTCGAAACTCTCGATGTCCTCATCAACAACGCCGGCATCGCGCTGTACGACGACTTGAGCGATCGTGCCGTGCTCGAACGGCACCTCGCCGTCAACCTCTTCGGCACCTACGGCGTGACCCAGGCCTTCCTGCCACTGCTGACTCGTTCCCACGGAGCGGTCGTCAACAATCTGTCGGTGAATGCCTTCGCCCCCTTGCCGCTCATCCCGGCCTACTCGATCTCGAAGGCGGCCGCGTTCAACCTGACGCAATCGCTGCGCACCCTTTTGGCCGGGCGGGGCGTGAGCGTTCATGCCGTCCTGACCGGCTTCGTGGACACCGACATGACCCGGGGCATCGACATGCCGAAGGCCTCCCCGGAGTCCGTCGCGCGATCCATCTTCGACGGGGTGGAGGAAGGGGAGGAGGACATCTTCCCCGATCCCATGTCACAGTCCATGGCCGACAGCTGGCGCAGCGGCGCGGCCAAGGCGCTCGAGCGGCAGTACGCGGCGGTCGCAGAACAATACGCGGCCATCGCAGAAGCAGAGCCCGTCAGCTCATAAGCAAAGGGAGAGACACGGTGGACACGCAAAGCAAGAGGACGACCATGAGTGACTTGTCGGGCAGGACCACTGTCGTCGTTGGCGCCAGCCGGGGCCTGGGACGTGGGATCGCTCACGCGTTCGCCGAGGCCGGCGCTCCGGTGGTCGCGGTGGCCCGGACCGGCCCGGCCCTGGCCGAGCTGGCCACGACCAGCGCGAACATCCGGATCGAGGTCGCGGATGCGGCCGATGCGACGGTGGCGTGGAACCTGGTGGACCAATATGAGCCGGAGGTTCTCATCCTGGTCGCCGGCGCCAATCCGGTGATGCGCCCGCTCCAGGACCAGACGTGGGAGACGTTCTCCGTCAACTGGCATACCGATGTCAAGATCGCGTTCACCTGGCTGCGCGAGGCCCTGCTGAAGCCGCTGCCGCCCGGCAGCAGGGTGGTGGTGATGAGCAGCGGAGCTGCCATCAACGGATCACCGGCCAGCGGCGGGTACGCCGGGTCCAAGGCCACCCAGCGGTTCATCGCGGCATACGCCCAGGACGAGTCGCGCCGGGCCGGGCTGGGCATTACCGTCACGGCGGTGATGCCGCGGATGACTCCGTTCGGAGACGTGGGCAGGCGGGGAGTTCGGGCGTACGCGGCGCGCGGCGGCCAGACCGAGGAGGAATACCTGAAGCAGCTGGGCGAGCTGCTGACCCCCGAGATGGCCGGGGCCGCCCTGCTGGACCTGGTACGGGCCGACCCGGCGACCACCGTCCCCGGGTATCTGCTTACCGCCGCCGGGCTGAAGCCGTCATGAATACCGGCGCGGGACCGGGTGCCCACCGGTCTCGCGCTCCCGTCTGCATCCCCATGCGACCCGTGCCTGCGGGGCCTCGGTATGTCTGAGCGATGCCCCCACGTCTCGGCATCAGGGCCGGACGCGACAATCGTAAGATCCTGACGGTGCCGGGCGCTTGGCCACCAGCAGGCAGAAGTGATGGCAGGTCCGGCACGGTTGGCAGGTCGAGGTCCTCGAGGGCGCACCAGACTTCGCCGAACCTGGCGCTGGCCTGGCCTTGATGGCCGAATGCACTGCGCGCATTGGACGCCCTCGAAGTGGGCGAGCCTCGCGGCGGCCGCTGACAGACCTGGCCGCCGTCCTGATCCCTTGACCTCCGCAACCGCGGGCGCCTCGGCGACCTGGTCGCCGCGCCAGGGCCAGGAGTTGAGGTGTTCCTGGCCGCCGCGACCCGCGCCGGCCGCCGCGCCGCCGACCCGGCCGAGCACGGCGGTACCGGCGCCGCTGACCTTGCCGTGATCTGCGCCTGCCCGGCACCGGGCTGTCGGGCGCCCGGCCCGGCCGCCAGCCGCATTGGCGGCGACAACGATCCCGGCCTGCCGTGGGCGGCCTGCCAGCGAGCACTGCGCCCAGGCGGCCTGCTCGCCGTCATCACCACCGCCGTCTGGCACCCCGGCTGGGCAGGCCAGCTGATCGCGCACGCCCGCGCCGCCGGACTGATGTACGCCCAGCACGTCATCGCCCTGCACGCCGCCCTCAGTGACGACCGGCTTCTCAGCCCTCCGGCACCGCAACCCGGCGCCCCTGCAGCGGCCAGCCCCGCTGACACCCGGCACCTGCCCGTGCACACCGACCTGCTCCTGTTCGCCCAGCGGCACCGCCCTGCTCAACACCATCGCCGCCAGCTCCACCGCCACCTACCTCCTCGCCCACGGGCACGGCAAAGCGACCACCAACGACGCGCTCGTGCACGGATTCAGCACGGCGTACTGGTGGGCCGTCGGCTTCCTCGTCCTTTCCGCGCTGTTCTCTCTCATCGCGGTCAACGCTCCACGCCCGGACCTCACTGCATCCTCTGACGAGGCAACATCCTCGGTACTGCCCGCCCCGGTGCACTGAGGAGTCCTCGGCGCAGCCGGTGCCGGTGCAGGAGGGCGAAGGCCGCTTCGACGACTCCGCGGTTCTCGAGGGAGTCGGATGACGTCCCTATGGTTGCCACCGGTCACCGTGGTGGCCAACGGGATGCCGTTGACGGCAACGATTGGACGTGATGCTTGCTTTCCGTCCTGCCCCGGTCCACCGGCGAGTGCCCGGTTCGCCCCCCGCCTCAGCAAGGTGCCCCGCCCCCTCTCGACCAGCCTTGAGCCATCTGCCCTGATAGGGGCGCAGGACGGGGTTGAGAACTTTCTGCCGAGCCTTCCGGCTTCCGCAGCGACAGTCCTGCTGTGTCCCCATCCGGCAAACCCATAACGCGGACCTTCAAAACCCACTGCCAGAACGCCACAATGGCTAGTCCGCGCCACAGTCGCCCCGCCTGCCGCAGGCCCCAGACGTGAGATATCTCAAGTACAGCCAAAACCACACCGGTTCCGTCGCCGACAACATTGCTCCCCCTTCTCAGGCAGCGCAGGACCCACGGCCGTGCGGCGATCGCCGGAGGCTGGCGTCAGCAGGACGAACCGTCCGGGCGAGCGGCCAGCAATAGGTCTCACGCCTCGTGACCGGCCTGCGATTCCAGCCAGCGCACACTCCCGCCGTTCTGCACGGCGGTACGGTGTCCGGAGCCGCAGTCGCTTCCGCGCCCGAACGGGTGATCTGCGTCGGCGGTTGCCGGTCTGGCGGGGACTCGATGGGGCGGTTGCTCTGAGCGTCGAAGGGTCTTCGGCGACCTTCCAGCGCTAGCCGCTGACCCGGGTCATGCGCATTGCCAGGTAAACGACGTGGGTGCGAGGTCGCTGGCGGTCATTTCTTCCCGCCGGGAGAGCCAGTATGGCGCGCCGCAGTCGCCCCACATCATCCCGGCGCGGTCGTCGGTGTCGATCTGGGCGAGCAGTGTCCAGCGTGCTTGCTCGGCCGACACGTGCGGATCCTCACCGCGGATGCCACCGCCCAGCGCGGCGGTGGCGACCTCGTATTCCACTGGGCCCTGCACCAGCGTGGCGTAGCCGCCGACCTGATGGCAGGACCCGGGGTTACGTTTGCTGAGCGCCTCAAGGAACGCGTCACCGTTGACGGGATGCTGCAGGAACGAACGCAGATCCGCCCCGGGGTTCTTGAAGACAGCATGCAGATCCGGGTGCTCGAATTGCGGGAAGGACACCACCGGCTCAGCGGTGAGTTCCACCCGCTGATAGGGCTTGAGCCCGGCCGGGCACGCGCGGGGCGAGGTCGCCTCACCCGGCCCGATGTGCAGCACGCGCGCACCGGCCAGCGTTGAAGGCTCCCAGAATCCGACCGTCGTCTGGTAGTTGTCGTACTGCCCGTCGAAATAGAAGAACAGCAGCATCCCCGCGCTGGGCAGGGTGATGTCCAGCGGCACCGCAGCCAGCGCGGCGCAGTCGATGGCAGCGACGAACGACAGCGGCCCGTGGCCCTCCCACACGGGCCACTCAACCCAGTCAGGCAGGCCGGGCTCGCCGCCGCCCAGGACCGCAGCCACCCGGGCACCAGGACCTGCGTGGCGGAGCGCAGCTG
>WNGH01009730.1_pt1 | contig 10856 bp, 7 predicted proteins | sample 5400631 | NCBI WGS metagenome assembly WNGH01 (sample SAMN13153373, study PRJNA577476) | soil metagenome | isolation source: 115 cm soil or saprolite under Garry oak tree replicate 1 | place: USA:California | collected 2016-06-15 | reverse complement strand
AAAAACGGGAGAAAAGAGCCGCAGAAGCCGCGCCGTCGAAGCAACGATCGTGGAAGCAAAGACGAACCTTCTTGGTATCCGGCAAAAGATCCTCGCCAGCGAAGCAACGAAGAGAAAAAATTCACCCCAGCAAAGCCATTTAAGATGGACGTGAGCCCCTCGATTGTCAAGAAGAAAGGCGGCGAAATGGGGCCTCTACTATTGGCGTAAAGGCGTCAAAATTTGGAGTTTCGCGGAGAATAGCCGTTCCTTAGCAGTGATGCCAGCGTCTGCAGGAACACACACCAACCCAATTCAGAGGAGCAAACGGCGGTATTCTCAAATAAGCCCCTGCGGTAGAATTGTTTGCTCAACGGCGCGGAAGTGGCGGAACTGGCAGACGCGCAGGACTTAGGATCCTGTGGCCGCGAGGCCGTGGGGGTTCAACTCCCCCCTTCCGCACCAAGGAATGGCGATGAGCGCACGGTGTCGAATGAGACGCAATTGGGCGGAGGCAGCAAATAGCATATCGCCGAGCTCGCCACTCGCGTCCGGTACGTGTTCCATATCGCCCCCGACGCCCATAAAATGCGGGGCTTCGTTGATATTTGACCGGCAATTCATCAGCCTACGCAACCGAATCGGGTATACTTCTCGGCCAAATCCAGCCTTCCGACAGGCGCACACGAGGAGGCGCGTCATGTACCGGAACTTCTTCGCGGCATCGCTCGTGATCGCATTGCTGCTCTTTCTTGGGCCAAACAGGGCCGTGGCCGACGGAAATCTCACCAAAGTGAATCACATCATTATCGTGATGCAGGAGAATCATTCTTATGACAACTATTTTGGTGTGCTTGCCTACGCGCCCGGGACTCCTTATCACAACGGAAACGGCCCGTGCTCGCCGAAAGACCATCAATGCGTGGATGGCTTGACTTGCAAGGTGGATTCCACCGGCAAGCTCACTTGCTCGAATTCCAATCGCGACGCCAACAGCTCCATCGTCAGGGCTTTTCATGAACCGACCAGGTGCGTGGTTCCCGATCTGGATCATTCCTGGTTTGGGACGCATCGCGAAGCCAATTTTTTCCATCCGAACGATACGTTGACGGATTTTCTAGCCAACGGCTTCGTGCGCGTGAACGATTTGACCGAACAGCCGGACAACGGCAGCGAGAGCCCGACCGACGACGAGACCATCGGGTATTACACCCAAAGCGACCTGCCGTTCTATTACGATCTGGCGGAAAATTTCGCTATCAGCGACCGCCACTTCGCCTCGCTGCTGGGCCCCACTTTTCCCAACCGTTCCTATCTGATGGCCGCGACGTCCTTCGGCCATCTTACGACGAGTGATATCTTTCCGCCGCCGGGCGGATATAAACCGATTACGGGAACAATTTTCGATCTCCTGAACAAGTACGGCATCTCCTGGGCCGATTATTTCCAGGACGCGCCGCAAGCGGCGAGTTTTTACTCAAACGATCCGCATTTCCTGCCGCTTTCGGTTTTCCTCGCGCAGGCCGCAGGATTCTCGGGAGTAGGTTCGTTGCCTCAGGTATCGTTCCTCGATCCGGACTTCGGCCTCACGGGAACGGCGCTCGAAAACGATGAGCATCCGCCCACGGACATTCAGCGCGGGCAAGCGTATGTTTCAGACGTTGTGAATACGGTACGGAACGGGCCCCACTGGAAGGATTCGATCATCTTCATTACCTATGACGAGCACGGCGGATTCTACGATCACGCCAAACCGCCCCGCGCGCGGCAAGGCCGAGCCTTGACGCTGGCTTCCAACCCCACCGGCCCATATCCGGCGGATTGCGCGAACTTCAATCAATTGGGAATTCGCGTTCCACTGATTGCCATTTCGCCGTTCTCAAAACCGCGATACGTTTCGCACACGATCGGCGACCACACTTCGCTGCTCGCCTTGATCGAGCGCCGGTTCTTGACCATCAACGGAGTCACCCAGCATCTCACGAAGCGCGATGAGCACGCCAATCCGCTGGAAGATATATTCGACTTCGAGCATTCGCCCTCTTTGGATACAACGCTAAATCGGGCTGAGCCCCCTGCGGATGACTGCACGCCGTTGCGGGCTCTTCCTTGAGGCCGGTGGAAACAATAGCCACACGATCCTCACCGCTCGGGGCGCAGTTTTCGCGCACTGGCGTTGACGCTCTTCCTGGCTTCCCCTATACTCGCTTTTCGCACCCCGCGCGCCGCTCTTTCCCGGCTCAGATTCGTGGCCATGCAGTAAAGTAGCACCGAGCATCGCGTCTGCCTGGAGCGTGCAAGTGGCTTGAGAATTCCGCTGCGGGCCTACACACGCGCTGAATACAGCTAGATACGCGGATATAAAATAGGACTTATGGCCGAGGCAACTTGCCGGCGTGAACTCGATCTCGAGATTCCCGCCACAGAAGTGCAAAAGGCGATCGAGCGCGTGGCCCGCGAGTTTGCGCGCGTTGCGCGTGTGCCCGGATTTCGGCCCGGCAAAGCGCCCATCCCCCTGATTCGCCGCCGCTTCGCGGACGACATCAAAGGCGAAGTACTGCAGTCGCTCGTTCCCGAGCAAATCGATAAAGCCGTCAAGGACCAGAAGCTTATTCCCATCACGCAGCCGCAGATCGATCACGTGGAATACGGCGAGGATCGACCCCTGAAATTTCGGGCCAGCTTCGAAGTGCTGCCCGAATTCGAGCTCGGCACCTACAAGGGCCTGCAAGTCGAAGTCGAGAAGGCCCAGGTGAGCGATGCGGATATCGACAAAACGCTGGAGGCCATGCGCGAACGTGCCGCCACGTTTGTTCCTGTGGAGGATCGCGCTCTAGAAAGCGGCGACTACGCGCAGTTGAAGCTTGTGGGTACGCCCGTGGGCGGCGGCGAACCGCTCAAGGCGGACAATGTTCTCTGCCATCTCGGCGCCGAGGAGACCCTGGAAGCCTTCACGCAAAATTTGGTCGGCGCAAAGCCGGCGGAACAGCGCCGCTTCGAGGTCGAGTATCCTGCGGATTACCCGGACCAAAAGCTTGCCGGCAAAAAGTTCGTTTATAGCGCCGAAGTCGTCGCCGTCAAGCAAAAGAAACTGCCCGAACTCAATGACGAATTAGCGAAGGACGTGAGCGACGCCAAAACACTCGAGGAGCTCCGGGGCAAAATTCGCGAGGACCTGGAAAGAGAACTCCAAGCGCACCACGCCTCCGCGGTCCGCGATGCTGTGCTGGCAAAAATTATCGCCGCTCACGATTTCCCCGTTCCCGAAGCGCTGGTGCAAAACCAAATGGATATCCGCCTGGAGCGGGCGGTTCGAAGTTTGGCGGCCCAGGGAGTTGATCCCCGAGCCGTGAATGTGGATTGGGTGGCCATGCGGCGGCGTCAGCATCCTCGCGCTGTCGAGGACGTGAAGGCCGAGTTGCTGCTCGATCGCATCGCCTCGGCGGAGAATATCGAAGCGAGCGACGAGGACATCGATCGGGAAATTTCCAGAATCGCGGAGCGCAGTGGCGAATCCGCCCCAGCCGTCCGCGCCAGCTTGACAAAGCAGGGGGCGCTGGATAGGATGAGGTCGAAGCTCCGCAGCGAAAAGACTCTCGAGTGGCTCCAAAAGAATACTGAAGTGAAAACTCGGGAGCCGGAGCGGTCCTGACCGGTTTCTTCCTGCAAATTCCCTACTCTCGATGACACATGCAGACGATCCGAGTCCACGCGCCACGACACTCATCCCCATGGTGGTCGAGCAGACCACCCGGGGCGAGCGCGCCTATGACATTTATTCGCGGCTGCTCAAGGACCATATCCTGTTTATTGGCACGCCCATCGACGACCACGTCGCCAACCTCGTGACCGCCCAACTGCTCTTTCTCGAAGCGGAAGATCCGGAACGCGATATCCAGCTCTATATCAATTCGCCGGGCGGCTCGATTACCGCAGGCATGGCCATTTACGATACGATGCAATATGTCCGGCCGGACGTAGTGACCACCTGTGTGGGCCAGGCCGCTTCTATCGCGTCCGTGCTGCTGGCTGCGGGAGCTCCCAAAAAGCGGTTTTCGCTGCCCAATTCGCGGATTTTGATTCACCAGCCCTGGCTGTCCGGACTGTCTGGACAGGCCACCGATATCGATATTCACGCCAAAGAGATTTTGCGCATGCGCGCGGTCATCAACCAGCTTTATGCCGATCATTGCGGCCAGCCGGTCTCAAAAATTGAGAAAGACGTGGAGCGCGACTTTATCATGTCGCCTCAGCAGGCCAAGGAGTACGGCCTGATCGATGAAATTATCCATAAGCATCGCTAGCGCGTACCTAACAGTTAGTAGCGAGATTGCGTTGCCCATGCCGCATATGGGGAAAAAGTTCTAATATAGTGACGGGTCCTGTCCCGCCCGGGAAGGCCGGAGGCCGACTGCCGTGAGAAAACTGAGCACGGATGAACCGCTGCGTTGTTCGTTCTGCCATAAGACGCAAGAGCAGGTGGAAAAGCTCATCAGCTCGCCTTCGGATTATCCGCGCGCCTATATCTGCAATGAATGCGTGGGCGTGTGCCAGCAGATTTTGGAAGAGGAAAAGCGCGAGCAGGCCGGACCGATCAATCGGCGCCTGCCCCGTCCGCCGGAGATCAAGTCGTTCCTCGATGGTTACGTCATCGGCCAGGATAAGACCAAGAAGAAGCTGGCCGTGGCGGTCTACAATCATTACAAGCGCATCTTCCTGAACCATCAGCCCGGTGACGTCGAACTGACCAAATCGAATATCCTTTTGATCGGCCCCACCGGCACAGGCAAGACGCTCCTGGCGCAGACGCTCTCGCGCATGCTGGACGTGCCCTTCGCCATCGTGGACGCCACCACGCTTACCGAAGCCGGATACGTCGGCGAGGACGTCGAAAATATTATTTTGAAGCTGCTGCAAAACGCCGACGGCGACGTGACCAAGGCGCAGCAGGGCATCATCTATATCGACGAAATTGACAAAATTTCCAAGAAAGACGAAAACCCGTCCATCACGCGCGATGTCTCCGGTGAGGGCGTCCAGCAAGCTCTGCTCAAAATTCTGGAGGGCACCATCGCCAATGTTCCGCCTCAGGGCGGGCGCAAGCATCCGCACCAGGAATTCACTCCGGTCGACACCACCAATATTCTCTTCATCTGTGGCGGAGCCTTCGTGGGCTTGGAGAAGATCGTGGAGCGGCGCGTGGGTCAAAAATCTCTGGGCTTCCACACCGACGCCCAGCCGGCGACCAACAACCGCCGCAATATGGAACTGCTCGACCAAGCGCAGCCCACGGACTTGATCCGTTACGGCCTCATCCCGGAATTTGTGGGCAGGCTGCCGGTGGTCGGTGTTCTGGGCGATCTCGACAAGGCCGCGCTGATGCGCATCCTCACGGAGCCAAAGAACGCCCTCATCCGGCAATACCAGCGTCTCTTCGAATTCGAGAACGTTCGGCTGCGCTTTGCCGATGACGCCCTGGAAACCGTCGCGGACTTGGCCATGCAACGCAAGGTGGGCGCCAGAGGATTGCGCATGATCCTCGAGGATTTGATGCTCGATCTCATGTACAACTTACCGGCCCAGCGCAAGGTGCGCGAATTCTGCGTCACCGCCGAGATGGTGCGCAGCCGCGAGATCAACTGGACCCTGCTGGAAAAAGCCGGATAACTTGGGATCCACCTGTTGAAAATTAATGTTTACTCGCGAGAAGAGTGAAATGAAGCGCGTGCCGATGATGCCGGTGAGGGACATGGTCATCTTCCCTCAGATGATGCAGCCCTTCATCGTCGGGCGGGAAGCCTCCGTGCGCGCGTTGGAAGAGGCGCTCGCGGGAGAAAAAAAGATTTTCCTCGCCACCCAGCACGACGCTTCGGTCGATGACCCCAAGCCGGAGCAGATCTTTACCGTCGGCACCCTCGCCAATATTGTGCAGAGTGTGAAGCTGCCCGACGGCAATATTCGCGTTCTGGTCGAAGGCGTGGAGCGCGCCAAAGTTGTGCAGCTTGCCAGCGAAGAGGGTTTCTATCGCGCCACGCTGCGCCTCATGCCCGTGCGCGTCGAGCCTTCTCCTCAGATCGATCAGGCGGTTCGCCGCGTCAACGGCCTGTTTGAGCAGTATGTGAAGCTCTCCCAGAGCCTGAATTACGACACCATGATTGCCGCGGCGCGCGTCGAAGATCCCGCCAAGCTCTCCGATACCATCGCCGCCAATTTGCAGATTCCCATCGAGGAAAAGCAGGAACTGCTCGAAAATTTCGACGTCTTGGATCGTTTGAACCGCGTGGCGGAGGTCCTGGAAAGCGAGATCGAAAAACTCAACGTCGACCGCAACATCAATACGCGCGTGAAACGCCAGATGGAACGCGCGCAAAAAGAGTACTACCTGAACGAGAAGCTCAAGGCCATACACAAAGAGCTCGGCCGCGGCGAAAAGAGTGAGCTCGACGAACTCAAGAAGAAAATCGAAGCGGCGGGAATGCCCAAGGACGTTCAGGAAAAAGCCATTCAGGAGCTGAAGCGGCTGGAGATGATGCCGCCGATGTCTGCCGAATCCACGGTCAGCCGCAGTTATCTGGACTGGCTGTTGGCGGTGCCCTGGAAGAAGAAGTCCAAGGAAATTCGAGACATTGGCGCCGCGGAGAAGATTTTAGAGGAAGATCATTACGGTCTGGAGAAGGTCAAAGAGCGCATTCTCGAATATCTCGCCGTTCGCCAGTTGGTCAAGAATCCTCGCGGGTCGATTCTCTGTCTGGTCGGTCCTCCCGGCGTGGGCAAGACTTCGCTGGCCATGTCCATCGGCCGCGCCACGGGCCGTAAGTTTGTGCGCGTCTCCCTGGGCGGCGTCCGAGATGAGGCGGAGATTCGCGGTCATCGCCGCACCTATATCGGCGCTCTCCCCGGCCAGATTATTCAGATGATGAAGAAGGCGGGGACGGTGAACCCGGTGTTTGTCCTCGACGAAGTGGACAAGATGTCCATGGATTTCCGCGGCGACCCTTCCGCCGCCCTTATGGAAGTGCTCGATCCGGAACTGAATCATTCTTTCACCGATCATTATCTCGATGTCGAGTACGATCTTTCACACGTGATGTTCATCTGCACGGCCAACGTCCTGCACACGATCCCGCAGCCCTTGCAGGATCGCATGGAAACCCTGCGTCTGCCGGGCTATACCGAAATCGAAAAGCGGGAGATCGCCAAGCGCTTCCTGCTCAAAAAGCAGCGCGAGGCTACTGGCCTGACCGAAGAGAACCTGCAATTCGCCGATGACGCCATCAACTACATCATCCGGCATTACACGCAGGAAGCGGGCGTGCGGAATTTGGAGCGCGAGATCGCCAATATCTGCCGCAAGGTCTCGCGGCGCGTGGTCAAGGAAGGCCGGCAGGTGAAGGTGGAGATCACATCGGCAAACGTGAATGAATTCCTCGGCGTCATTAAGTTCCGCGAGCTCTGGGCCGAAAAGAAAAACGAGGTCGGCCTCGCCATTGGCTTGGCCTGGACCGAAGTCGGCGGCCAGGTATTGACCACCGAGGCAGGATTGATGCATGGCAAGGGCCGGCTCACGCTCACCGGCAAGCTCGGTGACGTCATGCAGGAATCTGCCCAGGCGGCCATGAGTTACGTGCGCTCGCGCACCGGGGCCTTCGGCTTGCCGCATGACTTCTATCGCCACCTGGATATCCACGTGCATGTTCCCGAAGGCGCCATTCCAAAAGACGGGCCGTCGGCGGGCATCACCATTGGTACCGCCATCGTGAGCGCCCTGACGCATATTCCGGTTCGCTGCGACGTGGCCATGACCGGCGAGATCACACTTCGGGGCAAAGTTTTGCCCATCGGCGGCGTCAAAGAAAAAGTATTGGCGGCACATCGCCTGGGGATCCGCACCGTGCTCATCCCCAAAGATAACGAAAAGGATCTGGCGGATATTCCCTCCGATATCCAGTCAACTTTGGTGATTCAGTCTGTGGAAACGATGGACGAGGTTTTAGGTTTAGCATTGGAACGGCCGCTTCAGCCGTCAGTACTTCCCGCGGTCCCGGAAGTGCCGACCAAGTTCGATGCGGAAGCAGAGCAAGATCAGGAATTAACCAACTGAGGGAGACCCTCGGGCACATTTCCGGTCGAGGGGTAAACTGCTGATTCTGCCCGGGAGTGACCCGCCCCTGTTTGGTTCCTGTTCGACATCTAGAAGAAAAAACATTGTTTGGTAATTTGACTGTGGTTCCGCCGTATGACGACGGCGCATCTCGTTATGCCGCCGCCCGCGTACCATCTCCCGACATATGGGGCCGGTGAATTCAGGCTCCAGTCAAGGTCAAGGAATGATCACAATGAGTATTAGCCTTGCAGAACTGAAGGACAAAAACATCACCGATCTGGCCAAAATCGCCAAGGACTTGGCCATCCCCGGCGCCAGCGGAATGCGCAAACAGGAACTGATCTTCCAAATCCTGCGTGCGCAGACCGAGAAAAACGGCCTCATCTTTAGCGAAGGCGTCCTGGAATGCCTGCCGGATGGCTTCGGCTTCCTGCGCGCGCCCGAATACAACTACCTGCCCGGCCCCGACGATATCTATGTCTCGCCCTCGCAGATTCGCAAATTCGACCTGCGCACCGGCGATACCGTTTCCGGACAGGTGCGTCCGCCCAAAGATGGCGAGCGTTACTTCGCGCTGATTAAGGTGGAGGCCGTTAACTTCGAAGATCCCGAGGTAGCGCGGAACAAAATCTTTTTCGACAATCTCACTCCGCTCTATCCTCAGGGCCGGCTGAAAATGGAGACGGCCAAGGAGAACCTTACTGGCCGTGTTCTCGATCTGCTCTGCCCCGTCGGCAAGGGCCAGCGCGGTTTGATTGTGGCCCCGCCGCGTACCGGCAAAACCATGATGCTGCAGTCGATGGCCAACTCCGTCACCGCCAATCATCCCGAAGTCGCCCTGATCGTGCTGCTGATCGATGAGCGCCCGGAAGAAGTCACGGACATGCAGCGGACCGTGAAGGGCGAGGTCATCAGCTCGACCTTCGATGAGCCCCCCCAGCGCCACATTCAAGTGGCCGAAATGGTCCTGGAAAAAGCCAAGCGCCTGGTCGAGCACAAGCGCGATGTCGTCATCCTGCTGGATTCCGTCACGCGATTGGCGCGCGCCTATAACGCGGTGACGCCGCCTTCGGGCAAAGTGCTTTCCGGCGGTATTGACGCCAACGCCCTGCAGCGGCCGCGGCGCTTTTTCGCCGCCGCGCGCAATGTCGAGGAGGGCGGATCGCTCACCATCATGGCCACCGCTTTGATCGACACGGGAAGCCGTATGGACGACGTGATTTTCGAGGAGTTCAAGGGCACCGGCAATATGGAAATCAATCTCGACCGCCGCCTGGTGGATAAGCGCATCTTTCCGGCCATCGATATCAATCGCTCCGGCACGCGAAAGGAAGAATTGCTGCTTCCGGCGGACGAGTTGAACCGCGTCTGGGTGCTGCGAAAAGTCCTCAACCCGCTGTCGCCGGTTGAGGCCATGGAACTGCTCCTGGGCAGGCTCTCCAAGACAAAATCGAACGCTGAATTTCTCGCCTCGATGTCCAATCCCAGCTAAGCGGCACCCTTACCCGGACACACCGCCCGCGAGAGTCAGCGCTGTCATCCTGGATCGAGCCGGGGTTCCCGGCACGCGCCTCTCGAGCGCCAGCACTCGCGCGGTAAACAAAATCGCGCGTGCCGGGGTGGAATCCCAGCTAAGCCTGGCGGGCCTCCGCTTTCGCCGCCGCTTCCCGTTCGTGCGCGAGAAAAACGATCAGCCGCGCTGTTTCTTCTGCGCTCATCGCCGTGTTATCCACGAGGACCGCATCGTCTGCGCGAACGAGCGGCGAAACCGCTCGTTCGCGGTCGCGCCGGTCGCGCTGGCGAACTTCTTTCAGAACTTCAGAGAACTCCAGCGATTCGCCTTTTTGCGCATATTCCAGCCGCCGCCGCTCCGCGCGTACTTCCACCGAAGCATCCAGGAAAATCTTCAAATCGGCGTCGGGAAATACGACCGTGCCAATATCGCGCCCTTCCATCACCGCGCCGCCGCTCCCTGCGGCACGCCGCTGCTCAGCCACCAGCACCGCGCGCACTCCGGCGATCACCGCCACCTTCGACGCCGCCTGCGCCACCGCCGCCGAGCGAATCTGGTCCGTAACATCCGTCCCGTCCACCAGCACGCGAAAGCCGCCGTCGCTGCTCACCAGATCGATGCGCGTCGCGCGAGCCAGTGCCGCGACGCTATCTTCGGAATCGAGAGGCACATGGTCGCGCAGGGCCTTCCAGCCCACTCCGCGATACATCGCGCCGCTATCCAGATAGACGTAACCCAGCAACTCCGCCACGCGCCGCGCGACCGTGCTCTTCCCCGATCCCACCGGCCCGTCAATCGCGATGATCAACTTTCTCATACGCAAAGTTCCGAGCGTCCTCTTTAGGGGGCCAGAGCTTCATCTCCGACAATGGCGCCCAACATATTGGCGGCTTTAGCTCCGGTCAGGAGTCCGGTGGACTCCACCGGAGTCCAGAAACCGGACCCCGGAAGTGCTTCTCCGTGCGCCATCAAACCCGCTTGAATGCGCGCTCAATCTCCCGCAACGAATAACGGAGGATCACCGGACGGCCGTGCGGACAGCTCATCGGCGATTCTGTCTTGGCGAGCTCCCCCAGCAGCCACTCCATCTTGGTTTGATCGAGCGGCATATTGATCTTGATCGCCGCATGGCACGCCGTGGACGCCGCGATCTGCGCCTGCAGCGAATCGATGGAGATCGCCTGATGCTCGCGCTCGATGCCATCCAGGATTTCCGCCACCAGCCGCTCGGCGTCGGAATTCGGCACGCCTGCCGGCGTG
>WNGH01010366.1_pt1 | contig 10857 bp, 11 predicted proteins | sample 5400631 | NCBI WGS metagenome assembly WNGH01 (sample SAMN13153373, study PRJNA577476) | soil metagenome | isolation source: 115 cm soil or saprolite under Garry oak tree replicate 1 | place: USA:California | collected 2016-06-15 | reverse complement strand
CTGAGGAAGGGCGGATTTCTCATATTCGAAGCGGTTGAGCTCTTGATGCGAGAGTTCAAGACCGAAACAGGGAAGGTACGACCCGAGTCTCGAATGATCGGGCACACCGCATATGTGACGATCGCTCGAAAAGTCATTGTGAAAGAATAAGCGTTCATATATGGGAAGGATGCTTGAACCGTTCGTCACTGGTAGCGTCGCAATGAATGCTGTTCGCGTTGGAGACTCCGATCTTGCAAAGATACTCCGTGGAGTCGCAGTCATTGTGGCGGCGGCGTTGATGATTCTTCCAGCATATCTCAACTATGAGATCTGGAAGACCGGATTCAACCCGGTCGTGTCAATGGCGATCAGCCTACAACTGTTCGCTATTGGAATCGTCATCTTCATTCTCGCAGTGGGCAAAGAGCGACTGGCTCCAAAGTCTCAACCCCAGTAAGCGTATCGTATCGCCCTAGGCCTCAGGTCATCCTGCGACATTTTCGACGGTCTAATCTCGACTAGACGGTGGTCAGGGGCGGGTCGATCTGCTTCTGATGGTCCGATTGAGGTTCTGGCGATGAGACTCTATCCGCCCACTCCTTGACGACCCCGACCAATTGAAGTCTCAAATCTTCTCCTTTGAGCAGAGACCTTCGGATGGTCCTAATGTTATCTGCGAGTTGGATCGAACCGAGCACATCCTTGGTCCACTTCTCAAGATCCCTGCGCCCAATGTGATATTCCAGCGATTCTAGGGGAACTATCTTGAGAGAGTCGAGGAATTCTTCGATCGAGGTTGCGAGTATTCCCGAATATTGTCCGAGACCCGTATCAAAGTAGAATGACTTGTCCCGCGGGACCGCTAGGATCCCGTCTACCGTGTTGCCCTCTTCGACTCTCGTGTTGGGCCAGAGCTTGCTTCCAGGCAGGATCCTAGCTTTGTTTCCGATGTTGCAGCCTTGTCCGATAATGGCTCTGTCTATGGATACGTCATTACCTATTACGGCTCTCTCGCCGATTATTGTTGATTTTATGGAACAGTTTCGACCGAAGATGGTGTTCTCGAAGGCGACTCCGGCTTCGAAGCTTGTACCGGACATCAGCCGGGAGTTTTCTTTCAGGACCGTGCCAGGGTTAATTTGGACATTCTCGCCTAGAGATGTCTCATTATCGAGCCACGCGGGACCGAGCATCTGGCTGCCCCGGCCAATCTTGACGTTTCCTCTAGCAAACACCGGCTCGCTTGGGCTTCCAATCAGCTTTGCATCCTTTGGTGGGTCCGCGGCGAAATTTCGAAGGACCCAGTTTACTCCCTTCAGGTAGCCCTTCAACTCTCCAACGTCGACCCAGAAGTAGTCTGACGCGAAGCCGAAAAGATGGTGGCCGAGCCTCATAAGGTAGGGAAAGAGATCTTTTGCAAAGTCCCACTTTTCATTCTCAATATAGTCGATGACTTCGGGTTCGAGAATGTAGAAGCCTGTGCTGACCAGATTGCTTGGAACGGTACCCGGTGCCGGTTTCTCGACAAACCTGACGATCTCGTTTTCCTCGTCTACAATGGCGACTCCGTACGACGAGGGATCCTCCACATTGGTTAGCGCGATGGAGACTTCGCCTTGTCTATCTGAATGGAACTTCGCCATGTCCGTTAGCGATATTTCGCTGATCACATCAGCTTGGACTACGAGAAAGGTCTCGTCGAGCAGATGTGCGGCCAGCTTCAGACTTCCAGCTGTTCCAAACGTGACGCCTTCCGGCTCAACGACATAGGTTACTCCGACTCCGAAATGGGACCCATCGCCCACATAGCCCATCACCTGATCCTTCAAGTATCCGGGGATTATGATGAGATCTTTGAACCCGTTCCGGGACAGATGGGACAGCACGTAATGGATTATCGGATTCGGACCCAAAGGAAGCATTGGCTTGGGCCGAGTAAACGTGAGAGGACGCAGACGCGTTCCTTCCCCTCCGGCCAAGACTACAGTCTTCAAAGCTCAGGCGAGATCGAGATCGATACTTACTCGCGTTCTTCCTCCACCAGCATTCAGGTCGCCCACGTATAATATGCCTAGCGGCTGGTTCAGAATGCCCGCGGGATACCCGCCTCCGCTTGCGGGTGTAGAAAATCGTCACGCGGAAAAATGGAAAAGTTATGGACAAAAGGAAATGTTGCCGGAGAAGCGCGAAGATCAGTTCTGTTCGAACAGGCGTGTCAACCTGTCTGCTACTTCCTTCAACTTGTCTTTATACTCGACCATTTTTGAAGCGTTTGACTTCGCTAGGTCCTCGAAGTAGGAGACAAAGTCTCTCATCTCACTGACCATGGAGTCTACGGAGTTAGGTCGCTGGGAGAATGGGAATCCGAAGGGAAACGTTCCCTCGTCTTTGCCCTTGTCGGTAAGTTCGTAGCGACCATCTTCTCTCTTCCTTATGGCGCCCTCTTGGACCATCTGATCTAATAGTGGATATATTGAGCCTGGCGATGGACGCCAGCCTCCCCAGCTCATCTTCTCGATCTCGTCGATAATCTCCGCACCGTTCTTTGGTGATCGTCCTATCATAGAGATAACCCAGGGTCTGAGCCAACCTCGCCTCATCCCACCCCAGTGTCTATGTCCCCACATTCTTGTCCAATATCGTTTATTCGATATCGGATATTAAGCTCTTCGATCTTCTACTTTTGACCCAGAAAGCGGCGGAAACACCTCCGACTAAGGCAAGCAGGGCTACTGTGCCGAATGACACCTCCAAGCCCAAGAATTGGGAGACGTATCCACTAGCTAGTCCGAGAATCGATGCACCTATGGTCTGACCTGAGGAGAGAACCCCGAAAGACCGTCCAGATTGTTGACCCACGGAACCCAGGTAGCGCGACAACTCCATGTACGTCAAAGGATATGTGGCGGAAATTGAGAATCCGGTAACGAGCAGAGTTATCGTAGCAAGAATAGCGTTTCCCGAAAGCAATGTGAAGGCTGCAACAGAACAGGATGCAACGAGGTAGGAGATGGCTAAGAGAACGTTCGTTGGGACGAGACGGGTCCAGCCTCCAGTGGCAATCGCTCCTAGTGACGCGAAGGCGATGAAACCGGAGACTATGAGGTTCGCTTGTGAAACGTCCAAGTGTGCGCGAGTTCCGAGGAAAATATTCGCGAAGTTCAAGACGACGGCGTAAGTTCCACCAGAGATGAAGGCTGCGACCACGAAGAACAGAGGAATCGTCCGTTTTGTTTGCGGCTTCGAGATGGATGGAGTTTGAGGGTCATCGGACGCCGCGGAATGTCGACCTCGTAGAAAGGTTAGCGTTAGGACTACATCAGCTAGGATCCAGATCGCGAACACAATGAATGTTGCACGCCAGCCTACTGCTAGATAGACAGGGGCTGAAGTTAAGAACACAACTAAGACTCCGAAGCTGCCGAAGGCGCTCTGGAATCCCATAGACTTCTGCAATCTTGGACCACTGTACGATTTCGAGATAGTGGATATTCCAACAGGATGGAAGAAGCTGGAGCCCAATCGTAGAAGAATTACTGAAGCTAATAGACTCAAGAAGCCTGTCGCAAAGACGAAGGAGATGACAGAGACGGTAATGATTGATATTCCTATCGCGAGGAGTCTCGCTGGATCTCTCCCTTCGCTGTAATGACCAACTACCGGCTGGAACAGGATATTGACCAAGTAGCCAAGTGCGACGATTATCCCAACTTGGAAGACGGAGATGTTGAACAGCGCCAAGACAATCGGGAAAAGGCTGGACAGGAGGTAGACTGAACCATCATTGGTAGCGTGGTTCAGAGAGACTACATAGAGAATTCTATTCGAAGAGCTAGTCAAGGCGGGTCGTGAGAGGAGAATAGGTGACTAATGTTCTTGATAGCTGTTCAACGAAATCGTTTGGGGTCGACTTGTGAATATTTCTCATTCTCCTAGCTTGTTCTCACAACTCTGGCAGAACTTTGAGGTTCCAGCGACTTGGGCCCCACACTTTGGACAGACTCGTGTCGGGGACATACTTGCTTTCAATTCGTCACTCAATCTGGCGAGATAATTCGTTATGCTGCCACCAACCATGATAACTGCTCCCACGAGAACAATGCTCAATCCGACGGACACATTTCTGAATTGGCCAAGAAAACTGTGATGTATTGGGTGCTTGCGCTCGCGGTGCACGCAGCTCCCGACGAGGCAATGCACTGGATGTAGCCTACCTCGCCGGAACCGCCGAGCAACGCAACGACAGCACCAACTACTAGAATTATCGCACCGATTTCAAACAGACGATTGTTCTGCAAAAATGCGATTCCGATCACGGTCCGGATCGCCCCTTTATCCAGTTTTGTGAGGAAGCAGCTACCGCTGCGTTCGCGAGGCTGTTCACGGGTTCCCTTGAACTGATTGCAGTGCTTCTCAGAGCAGTTAGTTTGGTTTGGCTTCGATTACGTCCAGCTGACCTTCTTTCTCGTACACCTTACTCAAGATGAATCCCGTGGAGTGAAGCAGGGTTCTCCGGTTACCTCGACCATATTTCAAGCCTCTGCATTTCCTATGGACGGTGGTGGCGTCCGTGGTGATGGGCATCTCTTCCAGGCAGGGTGTCCCAGTCGTCGTCTCGACCCTGGGATCCCACCTGCGTCGAACGTCGACCTTACGACTGCTCCCTTCCGGGCCTCGCCGGATTCGACCGTGAGAAGGTAGCAACCCTCTCTTCAGAGAGTGCTCCTCCGCCGCCGACCTGGTAGGGCAGAGTTTCATGGTTGACAGCCGGGTCTTCTGCCTGGTCGAGGCTACCGCTCACCAGCGTTAGCGGACTCCCGCATAGGTCGATTTCGGGTAACAGGAAACGACCAGCTTCCCAGTCCCCCACCACCGCCCAAACAGAGGAGCCGAAACAGTCGATATAAGAATAGGGGCTCGTTTGACAAACGGAAATACTTCGTTCTAAACCAGTCCTTTCAGCCTTACTGTTCAATCATGACAACAGCACACAAGCCCATGGTACCGTTCCATCCCCGCAAAGTGGGTTGCAAACGCACATGAATCGCCATTAGTAGTGCAACATTTGAAGGCAAGGGTTCGCACGCCTGAGCCTAGCTAAATTGAAATGGGTCTTGAAAGATGAGGGCAGCGTTCGCCAAGATTCTCCAAGAGTTTTGTTGCGGAGAAACCAGTCGAATTCCGCTATGATGTACGCCGTACTACGGCTTTATTTCTCAGATTGACAACAACACTATTGGGCCTGCGATTTGGGGCCTCTTTCACATCTTCTCCAGAAGAAATGGATGCTAGCACTATTCGTGATACTGCTAATTGCTCTTGCGATCGAGACGACCATTCTTATCATGATCATGTTCGACTCGTTGCTTGGCAGCCAGAGCTTTCCACGTTTTTCCCTTAACCCTCCGATCATAGCAAATTGCGCGACGCTGACCCATCGGCTGGTGTCGTCTGGTGTTGATAATCGTACGATTTTGTTTGATTGCAGCAGCTCGACTTCGAGCGTCGCTGCATTCAGGGTTTTTGCACCATTCACTCCTAATTTTGTTCATGAGAGTGGAAAGGCGGATCTAGCAGAGCCGGTCTTCACTCTTCCACAAGGCTACCTGAACCTCGCGATAACCAATGACTATGATTATGGGCAGAATGGGCTCAGCTGCATGGCTCCCACTAATCTAACAAGTGGAAGAACGATCACAATAGGAGCGTATACCAACGTGTATGATTACTGTGCAGTGATCAGCAACTCTGTTAGTCAGACAACCGGATTCAGCATCACATGGGCCGAAGGAACTCCTCCACCTCCAGAGCCATACTTTACCATGACAGCCTCGCCGTCAAATATCACGATCTCACCAGGGCAAAATGCCACGTCCATAATTACCGTGAGCAGTCACTATGGTTTCACTGGCACGCTCAGCCTATCCACCCATGTAACTCCCTGGAACGCCACGAATCCTCCTAGCTCAAGTCTTGACCGAACTAGTGTAATGCTACCTTCAAACGGAAATGTGGTCTTCACTCTGAAGATAGTGACGACAACAAATACTCTGAAGGGAAGCTATCTTGCCTGGATCGGTGTGAACGGTTGGGACCAAATGGGTGTTCTTGTAAACGTCACGTGATCTCGGTCAGTAAACTCCGTAAAAGGCGGCGACGGGATGGCGCTGCGGGTAGCCAAGTCAACGCGAAGATCTAGGCAATTCTTGGTGTTTATCTCCCATTCATCGAACGAACAGTCCCGGTTGAGAAAGAGACTGAGTCTTAACGAAAGATTTCCGACTGTGACATTTGTCTACTCCTCAATGAACCAGGCCTAGCCCTACCGATAGGAGTAGAGAACCCTCCCTCTGCATTGCCTGCGAAACGAATAGGAGTGCTTTTACATGGATGCTTTTCCGAACCAAGAGCCATGGACGAGGAAGAAACAGAGCTCGAAGAGGACGAGTCAGAGATCGGAGAGCCAACGGCTGAGACCCCCGAACGTGTAGCGTCAAGCAGGACACTCGTCGACATACCTGTCATTCCCTTTGAGCCACCAACTACAGGAAGCGGGCACGATATTGGAGAAAAACAGGGGAAGCTTCGTACCGCGATTCTTGAACGAGTCTCCCAGAATGAGCTTGCGAAGTTTAAGGAAGCGTTGAAGGGGCATCTTGTAACTATAACGTTAGGATTCTTTCTCTGGAAAGGATCGACAAAAACAACGAACACTCGTGCTGTGAAGGACTTGGACAATCTGATGAAAATAATTTTCGACGTCCTCGGAAAGGGGCAACAAGGACTGGGTCTGTTGGAAGAGGACAGCTACATCTGCGAAGTCTACGCTAAGAAAGAGCTGGTCGAGGATCAGGCCGAGGAAGGGCTCAGGATCATAATAGAAGAATACGAAGACGAAGAAATGCAAAAAGCGCTAAAGGAGTTCTACTCGAAGAAGAGCAAGGTATCCGCCTAGATCGGCGGAGCAGTCTCGCTCAGTTTCTCTTTGGGAAGCTTGGCCCATTTAAGAAACTCCGCACTGGGCTTCTCCTCCTCGTAGAGTTCTTTTCGACGACACTCCAAGGGATTCGGCTCTTTTCGAGCGAGTTCTGCAGCTGTGATCACTCGATGCCCTATCTTTTCAGCGGACTTTCTCACCGGTTCAAGGAACTTGTACCAGCCCTCGTCCCTTAGCAGATGATGATCTATAACCAGAGTTTCGACTTCTTTTGCAATCATTTCCATGTGAATCAATGCTGTTCGGAAGAATTCCTCGCCGATTCGGAATCCTTGCAGATACGTAGGTGGTCCTCCCAAGATCACCAGACTAGGTTTCTCGTCAAGAATGACCTTGACGGTTTCTTTCGAGACTGGCCCTTGAACGTCAGGCGCGAAGACGATTTTTTCATCTGACTTCCCAATCATGCAAGGCAAGACCCATCCAAGGCCTGACTCATCTTCACCGTGTGGCTGTGGAGGAGGGAAGCGGATGGTTGTTTTTCCAAATTCGAATGTTCGGTTGTCGGCAGTCTCAAATTTCTCAGCCCACTTTTCGGCGGCCTGCTTGAACATCCAACCCCGCCGCCGCTGCGCAGTGTTGATATTGCTTCGAAAGTCCTTGGCTAGGATAGTCTTGCCAGCGTATGTTTTCTCTGACAGTTCAGGGGTGCTTCCAAGCCAGACAGGGTCAAGATAGTTTGGTGTGTGATGATCGTTGTGATAATGGGAAATCGTCACGACCTTGGCCTTGGCTGCGGCCTCGTTGATTCTTTCACGAGCCTCATCCCTCGCTTTGAACTCTCGAGGATGAGGCATCAATCGGAACCTGGGACCCAAAGCTACTCCAGCATCCAACAACATAGTTACATCCCGAGTTCGCACCAGAGTACACATTGAACGGACGCCCAAGCTTTCGAACGCCAAGGGCGTGACCGTTATCGTAGCCGAGGTCGAGTTCTCCTAGTATCTTCCAGATCAACGGTCTATAGATTAATCGCACTATGCACCATTTTCGACATGTGAAAATTGTCACCGAGTGTATCGCGGCCCGGTTGGACTCAGCTATTATCCCCCTATTGCCAAACTTTTCGAAGAGAGTTAGCCTTCCAATTGTCGCAACGTCCGTCTGACCCGAATCACCCTTACTGCCACTACTGTGAGGAGTCGACTTATCATGAGTACGATCCATACTTCCATGCCTGGGTTTGTCAGACTTGTTTCGGAGGAATGATTCGGGTGGACAAGAAGGACCCGCTGTCAGTTATTCGATCTGAGCTGAACAGTCTGGCACTACACGTCGCCAAGAGCGGCTACAATGCAGAAGTAAAGGGAAAACTCAAAGATGTTGCTGGGCGGCTTCAAAAGCTCGCAGATGGTTCATAGTCCGCTCCCCAGTTCACTCGTATTCCAGAGCACTTTGCCTCGTGCACAAGGCTCTAGCTACGAAATGAGATACAATCGTTGAACTAACAGAACGATTTTATTTGTAGATTCTCCCGTACCAACTTTGGGTCCGATGACTTCTCTGGCCCAGCGGACATGTCCTATGGGACTGGATGAAGTGGATCTTGAGACCCGTCACGACGGGCAAGAATGAGCGAGGACCCATCCAAAATCAGAGCCACCAAAGACACGACGAAATGACAGTGAGACGATGAAGCATCAAACGGAGACTCTAGCCGCAGCGTCAAGCAAACGATGGCTTGTCCTTGGCTCGGTCCTGACGTCGCGCGTCATCTATACCATCAACTGGTTCAACATCGCTCCCTTACTCGGTGCCACAGGTCTAATCGCTCTAGCCCTGAACATTGATCTGCCATCCCAAGGGCTCCTAACGTCTTCATTCCTATTGGGCGCGGCGGGAATATTCCAGATTCCCGCAGGAATCGTCTCGGCAAGGTGGGGACCTAAGAACACTTCTCAACTGGGAATGTTGATTCTCTCACTCTCTGGAATAGGCGAAGGGCTCTCTCCCAACTTCCCAGCATTCTTAGTGTCGAGATTTCTGCTTGGACTAGGAGCCGCCCTCTTCTTCGCGCCTGCGATTGGGATCCTCACACCACTGTTCCGTCCGGAGGAGGAAGGGCTAGTATTGGGGCTCTACAACAGCTGTTTCAACATTGGCGGGGCGATTGGGCTGTTCGGCTGGGTCCTTGTCACAGACTTCCTCGGGTGGCGAGGTGGCTTGGTGTTGGGTGGCGTGATTGGTGTGATCTCAGTCCTTATCGGACAGATTGTGATTCCACGGGACAGAGTGATACCGCGCGCTCAAAGGCGATCGATGAGACCCGTTTTCAGGAATCGAAACATCTGGCTCATCTCCTTCGGAGTCTTAGGGTTTTGGGGGGCCATCTTCTCGTCGTCTACTTTTCTTGAAGCCTACACAAAAGATGTCTACGGAATCTCTCCATACATATCGGGCTTGATGGCTTCAACGATCATGTTCGCGAGCATCTTCGGCGGACCATCTGGAGGCTATCTCTCCGATCGACTTAGAAAACGAAAGATCTTCATCCTAGTTCCAGGATTGATCGCGTCGCTAGGAATAATCCTGTTTGGAGTCTCTCAACCGATCGAGCTCTGGTTCCTGATACCCCTTGTTGGGTTCCTGGATGCTATCGTGTTTTCGACGATGTACGCCAGTGCCAGCCAGTACCCCGACGTGGGTCACGAGTATGCGCCTCTCGGAATAAGCATCATCAACTCTGTCCAGATACTTGGCAGCTTTCCAATCCCGATAATCTTCACATTTCTAGTAAACACATACGGTCGAAATTACACTCCTGGGTGGTTTTTCATGGGAGGCTTGGCCTTGGTTATGATGCTCCTTATCGTAGGAATCAAGGAGCCTTTCAAAGCAAATTCGAAGTCGTCAAGCTAGCTTGTACAACTCGTCTTGAGGCACTGCGACGAGATCCACAATCTTGCCGTCCTTTAGGATAAAGCGTCCTTTGGTTCGGGGTGTGACTCGGCCAACCTCTGAGACTCTAACTCCCCGATTTCTCAGAGCCTTCAGCACGGACCCAACACCGTTCGGCGCGATAGCTGCAAGTAGGCACCCAGAACTCATCAGCTTCAACGGATCCAAATGTAGCTTCGAGCAAATCTCCAGGGTTTCCGTCGCCACAGGAATTCTATCAGCCCAGACCTCGATGCCCAGACCTGAAGCTTCAGCCAATTCCCACAAACCGTTCAAGACTCCGCCCTCAGTAGGGTCGTGCAAGGCATGGACCCCTAATGTCTTCGATATGCTCATCGCTTCTTCGACTATGCTAATCTGTTTCACGAAACTCTGAGCTTTCCGAATCGTTTCGGGTTTGACCTTCCTTAGCTGTCCCGGATATTCGGACGCGAGGATCGCGGTCCCCTCAATCCCTGCAGTCTTTGTCATGAGTATCCAGTCACCGACGCGCATGTTGGCTGAGCTGAGGACTCTACCTCGAATCTCGCCTATCATGAACCCCGCGATGAGGGGTCTGTCCAGATCGTGTGTCACCTCAGTGTGTCCGCCAGCGACCGTGATTCCTAGACTTCGTGACGCTCGATCGATTCCACTCATTATTCGAGCTAGTTCTTTCTCACTGGTGCCAGGTGGGAGAAGCAGCGTGCACACGTACCATACTGGCTTAGCTCCGGTCGCGGCGATGTCGTTCGCGTTAATGTGAACGGAGTGTTCACCGATATGTCTGGTCGTCCCAGTCACCGGGTCAGCAGTCAACACGACGAGCTTCTTCGCAAGCTTCACGACAGCGGTGTCTCTTCCGATTCCCGGTCCAAGAACCAGCCTTGGATTCCGTCTGCCACCGTGAGAATAAACGGCCCTAACCATAGAGTCTGGCGGAATCTTCCCGACCCGAAACGAACGAGAACCGCTGGTTCTTCGCATCGATCTCTTAT
>WNGH01007812.1_pt1 | contig 10859 bp, 10 predicted proteins | sample 5400631 | NCBI WGS metagenome assembly WNGH01 (sample SAMN13153373, study PRJNA577476) | soil metagenome | isolation source: 115 cm soil or saprolite under Garry oak tree replicate 1 | place: USA:California | collected 2016-06-15 | reverse complement strand
ACGAAGTCGTGCGCTGGGTTGGGTACCGGATCGGGGGGGCCACTGGGGCCCCATTCGGTGGGACGTCGCACGAAGGCACTGCGGTAGCCCACGGCGCGCGCGGCCATGAGGTCGAAGTTGTGACAGGCAACCATCATGATCTCGCTGGGCTCCAGGGCGAGCCATTTTGCAGCGGTCTGGTAGGCTCCAGGGAGGGGCTTGTAGATACCAATCATCTCGCACGAAATGATGCAGTCCCAGACAATATCGTTCTTACGCGACACATCAATAACCAGCGCGGTGCTCAAAATCGTCAATGAGGCCACGATATATTTGGCCTTGAGGCGCGCCAGCGCCGAGACAACATCGGGCCAGGCGTCCAGGGCATGCCAGGTGCGCCAGATGGCCTGACGATCTGCAGCAGTAAAGGCCTCGAGCCCGGATTCGGCGATCATGGTGTCCAGCATCTGGCGGTGCACGTCATCGATATTAAATGTCGGGTGCTCCGCATTGAGCATGGCTTGTAAGGAACGACGCCGGTACGCATTGGTGAGCGTCGCCCAGTCGGCCTGCAGGCCATGGCGTGCCCCCACTGCTGCGAAGGCGCGGCTGAGACCGTGGTGCCAATCCAGGATGGTGCCACCAGTATCGAAGCTGAGTGCCTTGATGGGCATAGTCATGAGAGGCTCTCTCCGGGCTCATCTGCGTCTCGTTATACACGACCCGTTACTTGAATTTTGGCGCCACCTTCTCGGTGAGCAAGCGCATCGAGTTGATGACCCGGTCATAGGGGATGCGACCGCCATAGTTCATCTCCATCACCACACCCGTGATACCTAACGTCTCCTGGTACTCCTGCAGACGGTCCACGATGGCCTCGGGTGTGCCATACATGACGCGCTGCTTGAGGATGTCGTCATAGGGAGTGCTGGCCAGGCGCTGGATCCGCGCCGCGCCCTCCGGATTCGCCACCGTCTTGATGAGTTCCGTCGCCGCGTAGTGGATGGCGCGCATGGTACTCGCCTCAGGCTCGGAGTGAGCCCGCTCAGCCGTCTCCGCCACATAGGCAGGGATGCGCAGGGCAATATCAGCCGCGCCGGTATGGCCGGCCTCCTGGCGTGCCTGGCGGTAGAGAGCGAGCCTCTCCTGGAGCTGCGGTATGGAGGTATTGGCACTGATGAAGACAGCATGGCCCATACCACCAATCAGCGAGAAAGTGTCAGGACTTGCTAAGGCCACATGAATAGGCGGGTGCGGCTTCTGGTAGGGCCTGGGCACCACGGTTACATCCTGGAAGGAGAAGTATGTGCCGGTGTGGGAAAACTGCTCCTGGCGCCACGCTTTGGTAATGATGTCCAGCGCTTCGAGAAAGCGGCTGCGACTCTCGTCGTATGGCACATTGTACCCCTGGTAGTACCTGGTCAGGCCGCTGCGGCCGACTCCGAAGTCAAAGCGCCCCTTGCTAATGTGGTCCACCGTCGCGGCCTCCTCAGCGATGCGCAGAGGGTTCGTCAGCGGCAGGACTTGCACCGCCAGCCCAATGCGGATCTTACGCGTCCGGGTGGCAAGCGAGCTGGCAATGACAATCGGCGATGCTAATACCGAACGATCGGGGCTAAAATGGTGTTCCGCCAGCCAGACGGAGTCCATCCCGAGCCGCTCGGCCTCCTCCGCCTGCCGGAAGGACTCATCGAATGCCTCTTCCTGCGACAGGTGCTCGCGAATGTGAAAGTCAGTAAACATCCCGAAGTTCATGGAACTCTCCTTGTTCTGAAGCGCCGTCCAGGGTCTTGTCTAGCGCTGCCTTCAACTCCCAATCCAGGCGATCGCCATACTCCTGACGACCCGGTGTAAAGAAGGTGGCAAAGAGTTCGCGCTCCTGCGCGAGTGCATGCGTAAAGCGGGCAATGAGCTTCTGGCGTGCCTGATACCACTGTTTGGCCAGCAGCCCATAACGATACATGTCGATATACTGCCTGGCAGAATACTCCCAACCGGCGTTGATTGCCATGGCCGCCCGGATCATCGCGGCGTGGCGGGCAGGATTATGGCGATAGGTAGCAATGGCAGCGGCAATCTGACCGAAAAAGGCCGCCGCCTCGCCGGCCCGGTCGCTGATGTCGAGCCACTCATAGAGGTACGCACAGTGGCGCACTTTCGTCAACCCACCCGTGGCCCGACCAATGACAATATTCCCGAGCAGTGAGGCTTCATAATCGACCAGGCCACACGGCTCGAACCGCGAGGGCACGAGGCAGAAATCACCCCCAGCCAGAATGAGTTTAGAGAGCGGTTGGTTGAAGGTATTGTTGAAATAGACCCGCTCCGGGTAGCGCGCGGCGAGCTGTGCGAAGGCTGCCTCTGTGGCCTTACCCACGGCATCCTCCTCCAGAGCAGAAGCGAGAATGATGAATTTGGTGCCAGCATCGTAGGCCAGCGTACGCTCGATAATGTCCGCCACGAGCCCGAGATTCTTCTGCTCGACCAGTCGCCCTACGGCGGTGAACAGAATCGGATCCCACGCCGGTTCCATCCCAAAGGCTTCGAGATGCAGCAGGCGTTTTAAGTCCGCTTTGACCTCCAGATGCTGGGCGTCGAACGTGTGATCACGGGCCAGCATCTGGCGCTGCGTCGTGGGGTTGGCAAAGAGCGGCGCCGGCGCCCCGTGCCTGTCCTGGAGGTGACGCAAGACCTCGGCTGTGAGCTCTGGCAGATGCTCGGGGCCGTTGCTGTCACTCATGCCGTTGGTGATCCCCGCGATGGGGAGTTTTTCCAGCAGATCGAGAAAGCGATTGGGCACAAAGACCTCGCCGGGCGGCGCGTGCTTTTGTTGATATGCTCGCGCCCATACCTGGGCAGCGCTCTCGCGCAACTCAGCGGCATAGCCCCAGGTGCCGGCGAGGTCGCCGCTCACGGTAGTGATCTTGCCCCCAGTCTCATACACCTTGAGCATACACGCCTTCAGGAGATTGACGCGATCGAAAAAGTCAAAATACTTGTGGAACAAGCGTTCCCCAGGCAAGTTGATGTCGTCAAGGGTGCTATAACCGCCGCCTCTGAGTGGCGTGATACCCTGGTAGGTGGCGTTGTGGATGGTGCAATGAACTGACACGTTATGTAAGTAGTCATCGCCCAGGTAAAACGGCACCAGGCCAACATGATGGTCGTGCAGGTGCACGATATCGAAGTGCCCTTGGGCGATATAGCTCGCCATAGCCTGGCCCACAGTTGCGTAGAGTCCGAGGGCCATCCATGGGTCACTCGGGTAGATGGCGCTGGCGTTGGTCCAGTGCAATTGCCCCTCGTCCCAGAAGTAGACGGCTTTCTGGCCGTCGTCGAAGACGTGCGCATAGACCTCGAAAGGAAAGGTATGACTGTTGAGGGTGACCTGCGGATGGAGGTCGAGCCGGGTGAGTTGATGTCTGTCGTAATGGGCAAAACAGGGGGAGAGAATTTCCATGTCGAGTTCGATACCCTGTTGCCTGGCAGCCTTGGCCAACTCTGCAGGTAACTCTTCGATAATCGCTCCTAGCCCACCAATCTTCGTTCCCAAACCACTCCCCACACGGCCAATTTCCCAGGCGAGTATGGCCACACGCAATGTCTGGCTGTTGGTTGGCATGTGCACCCCTCTGTATAGCATCGCATCGGCATGTGCTGGCCCTCCCAGCCCGTCTGTCCTATTATACCCCTCAACACGCGAGAGGTTGACACGTGTTTTCTTAGGGTATCCTGATAGGTGGCATGCCCGCGCTTGTTCGCGGGCTCTACCTGTGCTATAACCACGGCGTGCGGGCTACCCGACTGGCCTGCTATCCCTGCTCACCATCCTGGCGCCCATCCGGTTGCGTGCTTGGATGCCACGCGCTCCCAGACGATTTCTCAGGAGAAGAGTATGCCGAGTGTAGTCTGGCCCACGAACCGATACAGACTCCTCAGTTGTCTTGTGTGCATCATCGTATGGGGGCTCCTGGCGCCTCTGGCTCTCGCGGCGGACGCGGTGCCGCCCCGCCCGCTCCCCCACGCGCCCACCGGTGGTACGCTCACCATCGGGTATATGCGCGAAACCAGTAGCCCGGATGGGTTTCAGGCAGTCGGGAGCTTCGATCGCATGTACTTCTTCACCGGTAATGAAGTGCTGGTAGCCATTGGCAAGGATGGGCTCTACGATCCAGCCGAATCCCTGGCCTACGCCTATGACGTGCTTGACGAAGGCAAGCGCTACCGGTTTCATCTCCGTAAAGGCGTAGAATTCCAGGGCGGGCTGGGAGAGATGACCGCGGCTGACGTGGCCTGGAGTCTGAACCGCATCCACCAACCCGACACTGGCTCGCGCCAGTCGAGCGTCTTCCGGGCTTTCGACCGTGCGGTCGAGGTCGATCGCTACACGGTGGACGTCCTCCTCAATACCCCTGACGCCAACCTGATCGTCCGCATGTTCGATCGTGGCTCGATTGTGCACTCGCGCCAACACTGGGAAGCAGTCGGCGGCGCTGTCCAGCATAAGATTCGCCCTCTGGCTACTGGCCCCTATCAACTGGCGGACTGGCAGGTGGGGATCGACCAGAAGTGGGTGAAACATCCCAAGTACTGGCGCGGTGAACCGATGGTCGATCAGGTGTTAGTGAAGATCATCACAGAAAATCGCACGCGTCTCGCGGCCCTGCAGACTGGGGAGGTGCAGGTCGCCTGGCTGCAGGCAGAACAGGTGCCCGAGGCCCAGAAAGACCCCAACATCAAAGTCTGGGCTTTTCCCGGCGTGGGCTGGGACGGCTGGGTGTGGCCCGCCGGTCTGCCACCATTGGACGACCTGCGCATGCGCCGCGCGCTGGTCAAGGCCGTGGACCGCGATGCCCTCAACAAGTCGATTTATCTCAACACCATGCAGGCCCATAAGGCGCACACTTTCCCCTCCGAGTCCGCTTTTGGTATTGATGCGACAGACTTATGGGATGGGGAGTGGTTAAAGTTCGATCCCCCGGCGGCCAAAAAACTCGTGCAAGAGGTGGCCCGCGACAAGAAGTTAAAACTGCCCATTGAGTTACAGGGTGTGTGCGAGCAACGGCCTGATCGGCAGCTCTTCTGCGAGTTCCTGCAGGCGGCCTGGAGTGAGATCGGCGTCAAGTTCACGTTCAAGATCGTCGCCAATGCCGCCGAGCGCCTCGCCGTCATGGAACAGTGCCAGACCCACATCGACCAGACCGGAGGGCTCATGGCGGCCCCCTACGCTATGGAGGGGGCGTTGCTCTCCACCAGTACGACAAACACCAGTGCCAGAGTATGTCAGGACAAGGGCCATACATTCAGCCCGGCAGACATGAAGGTACAGGCAGAGCTGGATCGTCTGCTCGACGAGGCGACGCAGCAGACGGAACTCGCCAAGGCCGTCGAGATCTACAAGAAGGTGCAGCGTCTGGCCCTGGAGAACCTGTGGCAGTACGTGCCAGTTACGCAGCGCGTGAACTACGTCGGCTGCCATATTCCCACGACTGGCGGCTGTGATACCAACCCGATGCGCGGCGATGGCTTCATCCGGGCGGGGGATTTTTGGCGCAAACGGTAATCTCCTCGGGGAAAGAGGGGGAGAGCGGGAAAGAAAACCATGCGGAGATATCTTGTACGCCGGCTGCTGAACATGATTCCCACCCTGCTTCTGGTGAGTCTGGGTGTCTTCGCGCTGGTGCGCTGGCTCCCAAGTGACCCGGCCCGCCTGCTGGCAGGGGTGGATGAGAGTGGGGCGATTGACCCGGTGCTGTATGCCAAGATCAAAAAGGATCTGGGGCTCGATCAGCCTATTCTCATACAATATGGCTCCTGGCTCACCGGCATCGTGAGCGGGCATTGGGGGAAATCGTACCTGAGTGGTATGGAGGTGTTGCCGCAGATCGTGCATCGGCTGCGTTTCACCGTGCAGTTAGGACTGGCTTCGTGGCTGTTCGGTGTGATCGTCGGCATCTCTCTCGGCACGGTGTCGGCAGTGCGGCGCAATTCTCCACTTGATATGGCCGTGACGGCTTTTGCCATCTCCGGGGTAGCCATCCCGCACTTCTGGCTCGGCATGATGCTCATCGTCGTGTTTGCAGTGTGGCTCGGTTGGCTCCCGTATGGCGGGTTTAATGCCAATCTCTTCACCTCGCCAGGGCTGTGGATAAAACAGATGCTACTGCCCACGTTTGTGCTGGGCACAGGCCTGGCGGCGATCCTCATGCGGCAAACCCGCGCGGCGCTTCTGGAAGTGTTCCGTGAACCGTACATCTTGACCGCACGTGCCAAGGGACTTAAGGAAACGCGCGTCATCTGGGCGCACGCTATGAAGAACTCCCTCTTGCCGGTGGTCACGATTGCCAGCCTGCAGTTCGGCACGCTGATTGGTGGTACGGTGGTGACAGAGACCGTCTTTACCCTGCCTGGCTTAGGTAAGTTTGTCGTGGATGCGGTCTTACGGCGGGACTATCTGGTAGTGCAGATGGGGCTCCTGGTGCTGACAGTCGCCGTTATGCTGTCCAACTTTGCCGCTGATGTGCTCTATACCTATCTCGATCCGCGTATCCGTTACGATTGACGAGGGAGCAGCAGGTGGAGCTTCGGCATACTTTACGGGAGCTGATGCGGGTCCGACTGGCGAAATTTGCCGCGGTGGTACTGGGAGTGACTCTTGTGGTCGCCGTGTTTGCCCCCTGGCTGGCGCCCTACGACCCTGTCAAAACAAAACCCTGGGACTCACTCCACCCGCCGTCAAGCAAGTACTGGCTCGGCGCTGACCGGCTCGGGCGCGACCAGTTGAGCCGGCTGATCTATGGTGCACGGGTCTCGCTGCTGATCGGTGTTGGTGGTGTGAGCATTGCCGTGTGCCTGGGCATTATGATCGGGGTAACGGCGGGCTGGTATAGCGGCATGTGGGATGAAGTCCTCATGCGACTGATGGATGGGCTCTCCGCCTTCCCCAGTCTGTTGCTCGCCCTGGCACTGGTCGCCATCACCGGCGGCACAGTGGTGAACATCATCCTGGTGGTAGGAGTCGTCGGCACGCCGTGGGTGGCGCGCGTCATCCGCAGCCAGGTGCTGTCGCTGCGCGAGCGGGAATTCATCGTCGCGGTACGTGGCCTGGGAGCCAGGCCCGGACGCATCATGCTCAAACACCTGATCCCCAACTGTCTGGCCCCGGTTATCGTGCAGGCCAGTCTGTCCATCGCCGCGGCCATTCTGCTGGAAGCCGCTCTGAGCTTCCTGGGCGTGGGCGTCAAACCGCCCACGCCGACCTGGGGCGGCATGCTGCGCCACGCCTTTGAGACCGTGTCCCAGGCACCCTGGCTGACGGTCTCTCCAGGGGTGGTGATTTTTCTCGTGGTCCTGGCATTCAATTTCTTCGGGGATGCACTGCGTGACGTCCTCGATCCTAAACTGCGCGGCACGCGATAGTGCTGCGCACAGGTGCTGCGCACGGCTACTGCGTAGGGCTGATTACCCCCGCCAGTTTGGCGGGGATAGTTGCCGTGCGCAGCACCCAGTTTGGCGGGGGGACCCCCCACATTTTGTGTGTGCTCTAGAGAAGGCATTACGACATGCGCACAGCGTTACGCGCCGTACTCGACTTTGTCCTGCCCCCATGTTGCCTGACATGTGGTGTGAGTACGGGTGGCGCACCCATTCCCTGGGTGTGCCAGCGCTGCTGGGGGACTGTGGAGTATGTCACGCTGCCTATCTGTGCCCAGTGTGGCCAGCCGCTGGCGGCTCCCCCGGAGGGCATTGCGACCACCACGCACCGCTGTGGGACGTGTCTCCTGGCACCACCCACCTATGACCGGGCACGTGCCGTTGGGTTGTACCAGGGGGTCCTACGAGAAGTGATTCACGCCATGAAGTACCGACGCGTATACGGGCTCATACAACCGCTGGGCGACCTCTTACGCCAGCACTTTCCTGCCCATTGGGGCGACTACCCACCTGCGGCGCTGGTGCCGGTGCCCCTGCATCGCAGCAAGCTACGCGTGCGTGAGTTTGATCAAGCCTTAGCTCTGGCCAGACACGTGAGCCAGGGCGTGGGGATTCCCCTCTGGGCTGACGTCCTCATCCGCCATCGCCCGACGCTCTCCCAAGTCGGTCTGAGTGCTGTGGAACGACGCCAGAACATTCGTGGCGCTTTTACGGTGCACAAACCGCAGTGCTGTGCCGGCAAAGCGCTCTTGATCATCGACGACGTGTATACCACGGGCGCCACCGTCCAAGAATGCGCCCGCCTCTTACGGCAGGCAGGAGCCACACGCGTCGATGTGTATACGGTAGCCCGCGTGAGCTAAACACGCGGCGTGGAGCGCCGGCGCGCCAGTCCTGGACGCTTTGCCCCGTCAAGGGCTGCTTCGAGATCCTGGAAGAGTGCTGTGTCAGCCGGTTTACTCACCCAGGTGGCCGGACTGTCGCTGTGCGGGGCGTCCTCCTCAGAGGACGTCGGCGTGCGCTTCACACCGAGCATGGCCTCGAGGTGATGTTTGAGGATCATCGCTTCCAGAATCGTTTTCACCGCCGCTTTCTCGCGCTCACTCATGTGGGAAATACGCTCGAACTGCTGCAACAGCTCCTGGTCAGCGACCTGCGCCCGCACTGTGGCCTGACTCTCGTCAAAGAGCAAGTAATCGGCAGAGACGTGGAACATTTGGGCGAGTTTTTTCACCACGTCAATCGATGGCAGAGAAATACCACGCTCGTAGCGGCTCATATGCGAAAAGTGCACCCCCACAATGCTGGCCAACTCTTTTTGCGTCAGATTTCGCTCTTTGCGCAGTTGCACGATTTTTTTTGCTAGTGACATGTCTGGCCATCCTTTGAGAAAACACCCGTCAATCCACCGTGCCGCAAACGTCCGGCGTGTAGGGTAGGAGACGTGTGTTATCGACTGTACTTCCGCTCGCCCTTGCTCACCCGTAACCGCGCCCGCTGCAGTTTGCGACGCTGCATGGCCTTGAGGCGAGCAGTTTTATTTGGTTTTTTCGGCTGTGTTGCCATGGTGTGGGCTCTCCCGCTACAGGGGTAGAAGCACTGTCGCGATCCCGCTCCTCTCAGGCAGCTGCTATCCTAGACGGCTGCCGCCTGGGAGGCAGCCAGGCGGCGTAATGTGCGCTTGCGCTTTTTGATGTCCAGGCGTGTCTGCTGCACCTGTATCGCATCATGGGTAGCCAGGGCTGTATCGCGCTGCCCTTTGAGGGCCCGGATCTCGCGCTTCAATGTCGTTTTGTCGGCGGCGAACTGCTCCCGCGCTACCCTGGCAGCCGCTTCCAGATCAATACCAAACACCTCGGCTAAGGCCTCAATGAGCTGGCCCTTATTCATCGCATACACACCAGTGATGCTGGCGTGTTTCAGCCCCTCCTCACGTAGCTTCACAACAGTCATCCTCTGCAGGTCACGCAACTCCATGCCTACCATTCCTCCACGTAAGGACCTCTAACTATTCGATGTCAAAAGGGCAGAGGATAAATAGCATAACACACTTGCGCCCTCCCGACAAACCATCCCGTCCTGACCACATTGACACTGCATCACGAGCTGGTGTAGTCTCGCAGGCGCTGGCTTGCCTGACCAAGGAGGCGTATGCGTACCTTCATACTCGGCCTACACGTCCTCGCCATGGTCGTCGTACTGGGAGGCTATGTTTTTCTCAGTGTCTTTTGGTGGCCTGTGCTCCGACGCGCCACTGCAGATATCCACATGCAAGTCCGCTGTCTAGGCCAAACGCTGCGGCGTTTTTTTACCGTGGTTGTACTCGCGTTGACCCTCGAACTGATGACGGGCGGCCTGTATCTGCTCCCAGTAGCACGTGTGGCCAGAGCTGGCAGTGAGGCTGCCCTGGCGACTTTTTATACGGTGCTCGGCATCAAGTTGGCTGCCGTGTTTCTCGTTATGCTCCTCGTGCCCATGCAACTCTTTGGCATGGCATTTCGTCTGACGCGCATGGACGCTGGCATCTACCCGTATGATGCCAGCGTCGTGCAACGGGTGAGCCAGCGTATGCAGACGGTCTCCTACCTCATTATTGCCCGCCACCCGTAAGGTGCAACGGATGAGAAGCCGCTGGTGCTGATCAAATATGTCGAGAGCGGAATGCTCTGGACTGTGGAAGGTGTGCAGAAAGGCATGGCGCGCGTGCAGCAGGAACGTGGTGAGTCGAGCCCACGCGACCGACATCTGCGACGCGGTAATATAAAAGGTCACGGTTGGCGTAGGTTGTATCATATGGCCCAGTCTCTGAGTGTTGGAGCACGCATGTCGTGCCGACCAGCAGTTCGTGTTCACGTACTGCGCTTGTACCAAAGAGGCTTTACGGCTGTCAAGCGTGCTGTGCTATACTTCTATGCCTCGGTTCTACCCGCATGTTGGCTCATGGAGAACGCTGCCCATGCGCATTGCCTTTACGTCTGACCTCCATACTGACCATCATGCTGCCAATCGCCTGGTGTGGCAGACCATGGTCGCACTCCTCCAGGACTTGGCCCCAGATGTGTTCATCTGCTGTGGCGACATTGCGGCGGAGGAGAAGCAGTTTGGCATGACCCTGATGGCCCTGGAACAGGTGCCGTGTCCAAAACTGCTCGTGCCGGGGAATCACGATGTGTGGATACAGAACCCTGCCTGGGTCCGCCGCGGCATCACCAGCCAGCAAAAATACTATCAGCTCTTGCCAGCCCTGTGTCGTGCTGCCGGCGTGCACCCACTGTGGCTCGAACCGTACGTGCTTGGCGATATGGCGTTTTGCGGCAGCCTCGGCTGGTACGACTATTCCCTGCGCAATCTGGCACTCGATACACACATCACCCTCCAGGACTATCGCCGCAAGACCTTCCAGGATCGCGTCTGGAATGACGGGCGCTTTGTGCATTGGCTGGCGT
>WNGH01006850.1_pt1 | contig 10859 bp, 8 predicted proteins | sample 5400631 | NCBI WGS metagenome assembly WNGH01 (sample SAMN13153373, study PRJNA577476) | soil metagenome | isolation source: 115 cm soil or saprolite under Garry oak tree replicate 1 | place: USA:California | collected 2016-06-15 | reverse complement strand
CGATTCCCGGCGACGTTCCCCTCGTCACGCCCGACGAAATACGCGAGCTGATCGCTGCCCACGACCGCACGCCGGACTTCGTCATCACGCCGGCCCATGACGGGCGCGGCTCGAATGCGGTGCTGTGCGCGCCGCCGGAGCTGGTCCCGCTGCAATTCGGCGACGACAGTTTCGTGCCGCATCTGGCCGCGGCAAGGCGCGCCGGCGTCGAGCCGAAGATCGTCCGCCTTGCCGGGATTGGGCTCGACATCGACAATCCGCGGGATCTCGCCGCATTCCTGAAAATTCCTTCGCGCACCCGCACCCGCGCCCTGCTGCGGGATGCCGGCATCGACGGGCCGTGATGGCGGTGCTGAGGTCGAGAATTGGGTCCCGTTGTAAAGCGGGCGGGCCGAAGCTAGCTTATGATCCGCTGCGCTCGACGCGGTGAACGCGGACCGCAACGGAGCAGGCGAACCGGAGAGGCAACACCATGGCGGCGATTCCCGACAAATATCTCGATCTGCTGCAGCAGAAGAAGGCGTTCGCAAATCTGGCGACCCTGATGCCGGACGGATCGCCGCAGGTGACGCCGGTCTGGTTCGATTACAAGGACGGGCGCATTCGCGTGAATACGGCGAAGGGCAGGGTGAAGGCGCGCAACATGAAGGAAGGCGCGCCGGTGGCACTGGCGATCATGGATCCCGATAATCCGTATCGCTACGTCCAGGTTCGCGGCCGCGTCAAGCGCGTCGCCGAGCAGAACGCGGACGCCCACATCGATACCCTCGCAAAAAAATACCTTGGCAAGGACAAATATCCCTGGTCCCGCCCCGGCGACGTTCGAGTGACCTACGAGATCGAGCCGACCTCGGCGTCGGGCATGAGCTGAGCCGGGAACACTGCCGCACCGGCTGACTGCCATCGCGCGGCGTGCTTGTGCTCAAATCGAAGCCGACATGAGCGATCCGGTGTCCCGCCTCATCACCCGTGCCGCGTATGGCGCAAGCCAGCTGTCGCGCGTCGCCTGGTATGTCGGACACGGCCTGGCCATGCGCAGGCTTTCGGACCAGGTGCGGCGCGGCGGCGAGAGCACGCGGCCTCGCCCCCGTACCGATCGAGCCGTGCCCGACCGCAGACGGTTGTTCGCCGATATGGCGGTCCTGTTCAGGCAAGACCTCGCCAACGTCGAGGCGGGCATCTATCCCTTGCCGGCGGATCACGACGGCTCGCTGGCGACCCTGCTGCGCCGCTCGCGGCTATTCTTCGAGGATCTGCCCGACGTGCACCGGCGCCGCGAGAGCGGTGCCCGCGACGAAGTGCTGACGGCCGAAACCAGCGGGAAGCGGCCGCGCTATTATCTGCAGAACTTTCATTTCCAGTCGGGCGGCTGGCTGACCGAGGACTCGGCCCGGCGCTACGACACCCAGGTCGAGGTGCTGTTCCAGGGCACGGCCAACGCCACACGCAGGCAGGCGCTGCCGCAGCTCCACGAGATTTTCGCCGGACGCGATCAACGCCGGATGCGGCTGCTCGACGTCGGTTGCGGCACCGGGCGTTTCCTGGACATCGTCAAACAGGTCTGGCCGCGGCTTCCCGCCGTCGGTCTCGACATGTCCGAGGCTTACGTCAGGGAAGCGAAGCGGTATTTGCGGCGCTGGGCGCGCATCGACCTCGTCGTCGGAAACGGCGAAAAAATTCCCATGCCGGACGATAGCCAGGATGCGGTGACGAGCATCTTCCTGTTCCACGAATTGCCGCCCAAGGTGCGGCGCACCGTGTTCGATGAATTCGCCCGGGTGCTCAAACCCGGGGGGCGCCTGATCCTGGTGGATTCGCTCCAGCGCGGCGATGAGCCGGATTATGAGGGCCTGCTCGAACTCTTCCCGCAGAGTTTTCACGAGCCGTATTACGCGAGCTATCTCGAGGAGGATTTCGGCGCGATCGCGCGCGCGCGCGGTCTCACCCATACCCGCGACCTGAACGCCTTCGTGTCCAAGGTGATGATATTCGACAAGCCGGCAGCACGAGCGCTCGCCGCGGCGAGAAAAACGTAAAGCATCCGGCCGGGAAAGACCCTGCCCGGCGCGCGGAATTGCCTGCCGCCCGGCCTGGAAGGGACGAAAAGGCCGGCCGCCCGAGCGATATCCCGGTTCATTGCGCCTGCAGAAGCGGGATTCGCGCCAAACCTCCACATCCCGGGCAAAAATTTTGGAATTTTTCACGGATCGGAAATGACCGGACCGCGTTGGGAGAGGAACGACGGGTGTGGTCCCGCGCGAGCCGGACCGCACCGCAACCGCGGCACCCGACATGACCAATATCCCGACCGAGCTGTTGCGAACGCTGGTCACACTGGTCGAGCTTCGCAGCTTCACCAAGGCCGCTCACGCTCTCGGTATGACGCAGCCGGCGGTCAGCGCGCAGATCAAGCGCCTGCAGGTCCTGCTCGGGGGCGAGCTTCTCGACAAAAGCGCTCCCGGCGTGGCGCTCACGCCAAAAGGCGAAGGCGTAGTCCAGCACGCGCGGCGGCTGCTGTCCGTCAACGACCACATCGTCGGCATGGCAAGACCGCGGTCCCCATCGGGGCTGCGGATCGGCATTTCGGACGAGGCACAGAGCGTGATGCTGGGTCCGGTGCTCGGCGCATGCCGCCGGGGCGCGCCGGGATCGTTCGAGATTCGCGGCTCCGACGATGTGTTGCGCGACCTCGGGCAGGGCGAATTGGACCTGGCGATTGCGCTGGGCGAGACCGCCGCGAGCCCGGGAGCGCGCCATCGCTGGACCGAACCCCTGGCCTGGGTCTGCGCCCCGGGGCTTGCTTTCGATCGAGCCGCTGCGCTGCCGCTCGTTCTCGGCGATGGCGCCGGGGAAGTCACGCGACTCGCGACTGCCGTGCTCGACCGCAGCGGCACGGAATGGGAAGCGGCTTGCCGCGTCCCAGGCCCTCTCGGCTGTGCGGCCGCGGTTGCGGCCGGGCTCGGGATCGCCGCAACGCTGCAGCGCTTCGCGCCGGCCGAGCTCGCCACCTGCGAGGATCCCCGCCTGCCGCGCCTGCCCGAGCTCACCTGCGCGATTCATTTGCGCGAGGGCGCGGGGGAACCGCGGGTCGGGCAGCTTGCGGATGCGCTCGCCGCGACGCTACGGCCGGCGATGGCGGCGCCTTCGGCCGTCCCGCCCGATGTCGAGGAGCCCGCGACGCAATTGCAGACGGAACCTTGATCCCCTGTTCCCGGTCATTTCAACTTGCGGTCGGCCACGGGAGGCAGGAAGCCGGCATCGAACACATCCTCCGCCTTCGGCTTGGTCTTGAACTTGTAGGCGAGCGCAATCTGATCGATCGCGCGATCGAAGCGAGCGGCTTCGATGCCGCCGAAACCCTGCGCCTTCACTTCCGGCGTGAGAATGTTGTCCCTGAGCGCAATGCGCAGCCGCTCGAGCTCGATCTCCTTCCTGGCTCCCTCGCTGCGCTTGAGCACGGAGTCGATCGCCGCGGTCGGGTTCTTGACGGTATCCTTCAGCCCTTTGAGAAACGCGCGCAGAAATCCGCGCACCGCCTCCGGATTGTCCGCGGCGAATTTCGTGTTCACCAGAACCGCGCCCCCGTAAAGCTCCAGTCCATAGTCGGCCATCAGCATCACGTCGATGTCGTCGGTCGGGACACCGCGTTCCTTGAGGTTGACGTAGGAGACGAACGTGCTGCCGGTGATCGCGTCGACCTCGCCCGAGGCCAGCATCGGCTCGCGAACCGGGACGGCGACGTTCAGCACCGTGACCTTTGCGGCGTCGACGTCGTTCAATTGCGCGAACAGCGGCCATTGCGCGTAGGCGGGGTCGGTTGCCGGCGCGCCGAGCTTCCGGTCCTCGAGATCCTTCGGTCTCATCACGCCGCGACTCTTGCGGCCGATGATGGCGTAGGCCGGCCGGTTGTAGACCACGAACACGGCCTTGACCGGCGCCGTGGGATTCTGGTCGCGAAGCCGGATCAACGCGTTGATGTCGCCGAACACGATGTCATAACCGCCCGACGCAAGGCGGCCGACCGTATCGAACGGACCCGCCCCCGGGTCGATGGTCATGTAGAGCCCCTCGGCGTGGTAGTAGTCCTTGTCGGCCGCGACAAGAAACGGTGCGACCGCTCCCCCCAACTGCCCGTTCAGGCTGAGCTTGACCGATGTCTGCGCCAAGAGCGGCGAGATCGCGAACGCCAAGGCCAAACTGGCCAGCGCGAGCTTGGCCTTGGCGCGGCTCGGCCGATCCCGCTCGAACTCCCGCATTGGCTCGCGTCCCCATGCCGCCGCCGCTCGCGACCGAGCAACGGCTTCCGCGCTCGTTGCGCTAACGCCACTTGCACGGTTTTATTCCGGCCGCCGCCTGCGCCATAGTCGGCAATGCCGGCGCAAAGCTCAAGCTGCGAGCAGGCACATCGGCGCTCGCGCCCGCGCGGCGCGGCAGGATGCCGCATCAGGAAGGGCCCTGACGACGGCTTCCTCTGCTGACGGGCGCGTCGAAAGCGGCAGATCGGAGCGGAGGCTTCGATGAGTTTACCGCGAGGACATGCCATCGAGCGCGGCGAGATCCCGCCGTTCGCGGCGACCTATGCGCCGCCCGACGAGGCAATCGCCGCGCGCCTGCTCGCCGAGGCGCCGCGCGCGGCGGACGCCGAGCGGCGCATCGATGCGCGAGCCGCGAGGCTCGTCGAGGCGATTCGCGCGCGCGCCGGCGGACTGGGCGGGGTCGAGGATTTTCTGCGCGAATATTCGCTTTCGACCAAGGAAGGGCTGGCCCTGATGGTGCTGGCCGAGGCGCTGCTGCGGGTGCCGGACGCCGCCACCGCCGACCGGCTGATCGAGGACAAGCTCGCGGCCGCCGACTGGTCGCATCACGACGTGCAGTCGACCGCCTTCCTGGTCTCCGCGTCCGCGTGGGCGCTCGGCGTCGGGGCGCGCATCATCCATCCGGGCGAAACGCCGGAGCATATTCTCACCAGCCTCGCCAAACGGCTCGGGCTGCCGGCGTTGCGCGCCGCGACCCGGCAGGCGATGCGGCTATTGGGCTCGCATTTCGTTCTCGGCGAAACCATCGAGCAAGCGCTCGCGCGGGCGGCCGCGCACGGCGAATTCCGCTATTCCTTCGACATGCTGGGCGAAGCCGCGCGAACCGCGGCGGATGCCGAGCGCTATTTCGGCGCCTACGCGACCGCCATCGATGCGATCGGCGCACACGCGGCAGACCGTCGATCCGCGGATCGGCCCGGCATCTCGGTCAAGCTCTCCGCGCTCCACCCGCGGTTCGAGCCGATCTCGCGGTCGCGCGTGCTGGCCGAGCTCGGGCCCAAACTCCTGGCGCTGGCCCGCAGGGCGAAAGCCCGCGATCTGCAGTTCACGATCGATGCCGAGGAGGCGGATCGCCTGGAGCTCTCGCTGGAGCTGATCGGCTTGGTGCTCGCCGATCCTTCGCTCGCCGGCTGGTCGGGGTTCGGGCTCGCGGTGCAGGCCTATCAGAAGCGGGCACCCGCGGTGATCGATTGGGTGATCGCCGCGGCGCAGGCGCTCGACCGCCGGCTCAATGTGCGGCTCGTCAAGGGCGCCTATTGGGACAGCGAGATCAAGCGCGCCCAGGAACGCGGACTGGCCGATTATCCCGTGTTCACCCGCAAGGCCATGACCGATCTTTGTTACATGGACTGCATGCGCAGGCTGATCGCGGCTCGCCCGCAGGTATTTCCGCAGTTCGCCACCCACAACGCGCTCACGGTGGCGAGCGTGATCGAGGAGGCGGGCGGGGTCGAGGGTTACGAGTTCCAGCGCCTGCACGGCATGGGCGAGGCGCTCTACGAGACGCTGCTGGCCGAGGAAACGGGTGCCGCCTGCCGGGTCTACGCGCCGGTCGGCAGCCACCGGGACCTGCTCGCCTATCTGGTGCGGCGGCTCTTGGAGAACGGCGCGAATTCTTCGTTCGTCTCGGTCGCGGCGGACCCTCGCGTGCCGATCGAGACCATCCTGCAGCGTCCGCAATCGCGGATCGCGGACGCCAGAGCGGCCCGCCACCCGCACATTCCGCTGCCCGCGGATCTTTACGCGCCGGTGCGCCGCAACTCGCGCGGCATCGAGCTCGGCGATCGCGCGGCGGTGCGCGCGCTATTGGCGGAAATCACGGCGCAGGCGCCAAAAGATCCCAGTGCGCAGCCGCTGGTCGACGGCGTCGCGCTCGGGGGCCGAAGCCGCGCCGTGACTTCACCGATCGACGGCGCGGCCATCGGCATCGTCGTCGAGGGCGATGAAGCCATTGCAATCGCGGCGATGGCGGCGGCCGCCGCCGGCTTTTCGGCGTGGGCGGCAACGCCGCGCGAAAGCCGGGCCGCAGTGCTCGAGCAGGCCGCGGACGCGCTGGAGGCCAGGCGGGCGCGCCTCATCGCGCTGTTGCAGCGCGAGGCCGGCAAGACGCTCGAGGATGCGATCGCGGAGGTCCGCGAGGCGGCCGATTTCTGCCGCTATTACGCTTGCGAGCTGCGCCGCGCGCTCAAGCCCGGACCAATGCCCGGACCCACCGGGGAATCCAACGAGCTGACCTATCGCGGCCGCGGCGCGTTCGTCTGCATCTCGCCGTGGAATTTCCCGCTCGCGATCTTCCTCGGCCAAATCAGCGCCGCGCTCGCCGCCGGCAACAGCGTGATCGCCAAGCCGGCCGAGCAGACGCCGCTCGTGGCCGCGGAGGCGGTGCGGCTGCTGCATGCGGCGGGGGTGCCGCCGAGCGCGCTCCACCTGGTCCCGGGCAACGGCCGCGTCGGCGCGCTGCTGGTCGAGGATCCTCGGACCGCCGGGGTGGCGTTTACCGGGTCGACCGAGACCGCGGCGAACATCAACCGCGCGCTCGCCGCCAAGTCCGGGCCGCTGGTGCCGTTGATTGCCGAGACCGGCGGCATCAACGCCATGGTGGTCGATGCCACCGCATTGCCCGAGCAAGTGACCGACGACGTGCTCACGTCCGCGTTCCGCTCGGCCGGCCAGCGCTGCTCGGCCTTGCGGTTGCTGTGCGTCCAGGAGGACGTGGCCGACGCCGTGTTGGCGATGATCGAAGGCGCCGTGTTCGAGTTGGAGGTGGGAGACCCGCGCGAACTCTCCACCCATATCGGCCCGGTGATCGATGCCGAGGCGAAAACCGGCCTCGAGCAATGGATCGCGCGAATGCACGGCCAGGGCCGCGTGCGGTTCCGCTGGGACCGGCTGCCGCTGCCGACGGCCGGGACCTACGTGGCGCCGACGATCGTCGAGCTCGACCGCGCCAGCGATCTCAGAGAGGAGGTGTTCGGCCCGGTGCTTCACGTCGTGCGCTGGCGCGCCGACGAGCTCGATTCCCTGCTCGAGGACATCGCCGCGAGCGGCTATGGGCTGACGCTCGGCATCCATTCGCGCATCGAGCTCACGGTCGCGCGCATCGTCGCGCGGCTCGCCGTCGGCAACGTCTACGTCAACCGCAACATGATCGGGGCGGTCGTCGGCACGCAGCCGTTCGGCGGATCCGGGCTGTCGGGGACCGGCCCGAAGGCCGGCGGCCCGAATTATCTCCCGCGCTTCGCGCTCGAGCAGACCGTTGCGGTCAATACCGCGGCGATCGGCGGCAACGCCAGCCTGCTGGCGGAGCCCGAGTGAGGCCTGCGTCCCGGGCGCAATCGTTAACGTCCGGTCAATCTATCGCGCTATGCTGGCGCATGGTTGATTCGCTGGATCGACTGTACGCGGCCGTGCTCGCAGCCAAGCGCGCGGATCCGCACACCTCGCGCACCGCGCGGCTGCTGCACTCCGGCCGGGCCAAAATGGCGAAGAAGCTCGCCGAAGAAGCCATCGAGGTGATCATCGACGCCATGCACGGCGGGCGCGAGGCGGTGATCCGCGAGAGCGCCGACTTGCTCTATCACCTGGTCGTGCTCTGGGGCGCGGCCGGAGTGAATCCCAAGGACGTGTGGAAAGAGATGGATCGGCGCGAGCGCCTGCTCGGAATTGCCGAAAAGCTGCCCAAGGCCGCGCCGGAGCCGGAGCCGCGCCGGCAAATTGTCGCACTCGAGAGCCGCCGGCTGCACAAGCGCCGGTAGCCGCAGCGAGGCGGCGGCGGGTTCGGCGGCAAGCGCGCTTTCGATGGACTCTGCCCTCCCGTACCGGTAATCAGGCGCGGCATGCTGCTTCGACGAATCTACGATTGGTGCATCGGCGCCGCGGGCAAGCCGCATGCGTCCTGGATCATGGGCGCACTGTCGTTCGGCGAGAGCTCGATTCTTCCCATTCCGCCCGACGTGATGATGATCCCGATGTCGCTCGCGCGGCCGGACAAGACCTGGTACTACGCAACGTTGTGCACGGTGACCTCGGTGGCTGGCGGCCTGGTCGGCTATCTGATCGGCTCGGCGCTCTACGATACCGTCGGCCATTGGATCATCCAGGCTTACGGATACGGCGACAAGGTGCAGCTGTTCCGCGACGCTTATGTCCACTACGGCGCCTGGATCATCCTGCTCAAGGGCATTACCCCGATCCCTTACAAGATCGTGACCATCACGTCGGGGTTTGCCGCTTATCCGATCGTGCCGTTCCTGCTGCTGTCGATCGTGGCACGGGGAATGCGGTTCTACTTCTTCGCCTTTCTGCTGCACCGCTACGGCGTCTGGGCGCGGGTGAACATCGAAAAACGGCTGGGCTTGTGGTTCACCATCGCCGTCCTCGTCGTGCTCGCCGGCGTGATCGCGGCCACCCGATTGTTCTAGAGTCCCGGTCTCCTCAATTTCGCCACGCGATTGTCGCGAACTCGCGCTCGCGCCGGCGCGCCCCGGGCCGGATGGAAGACGCCATGATCGCGAGTGCGCAGAGCGAGCGAGCGGCGCCGCAGCACTGGACGCGCCATGGCGCCGGACCGGTGCTCGCCTTGGGCGTCCTGCTCTGCGTCGTGGCCACGGCGAGGGCGCAGCAGATGCCGACGCAAGCCGGTCCTGCGGCGCAATCGGAGCAGGCCGCGCCGTCGGAAACGGCGCCGCCGGCGCCGCCGCAGGCGCCCCGACAAGACGACGGCTTGCTCGGCACGATTGGCCGCTGGATCGACGGTTCGGTTGCGAACGTCAACACGATCTGGAAGGGCAAGTCCCAGGCCTCGCCGGGCGAGGCGCAGAAAAGCACCGGGATCGACCTGCTGCCCAGGACCAAAATCGTCTCCGGACGCGAGCGTTGCGAGACCGCCGCAAACGGCGCTCCGGATTGCCGCGGCGCGATCGAAGCCTTGTGCCGCAGCAAAGGACTTGCGGCGGGAAAAAGCCTCGACATCCAATCGGCGCAAAAATGTCCGGCGCGAGTGTGGATTTCCGGGGCGCAGCCGACGACCGGCGAATGCCGCATGGAATCCTACGTCCAGCGCGCGTTCTGCCGATGACGGGAAATCAGTGATCAGAAGTCAGTAATCAGAAGTCAGTAATCAGAAGTCAGTAATCAGAAGTCAGTAATCAGAAGTCAGTAATCAGAAGCCGGAAGCAGAACAGCCGTGACTCCTTGGGATGTTTGCCAACGATGTCTGATTTCTGATATCTGACTTCTGAACCCTGAGACGGAGGAAGCATTGAACCTTCACGCCAAGCTCATGGAGCGCGAGGCCGCCGGCCGGCCGGTCAGGGTCGGCCTGATCGGTGCCGGCAAGTTCGGCACGATGTTCCTGGCGCAAGTGCGGCGCACGCCGGGCATGCATCTCGTCGGCCTCGCCGATCTCAACGTCGAGCGCGCGCGCAATCAGCTGCGCTCCTGCGGCTGGAGCGAGCCGCAGTTCTCGGCGGCCAACTTGGGCGATGCACTGCGCAGCGGGCGCACGTTCGTGACCGCCGACGCCGAGGCGCTGATCGGGTTTGCCGACATCGAGGTGATGATCGAGGCGACCGGCGATCCGCGCACGGGGATCCGCTTTGCCCTGCAATCGATCGCGCACGGCAAGCACATCGTCATGGTCAACGTGGAGGCCGACGTGGTCGCCGGGCCGTTGCTCGCCCGCAGGGCCAGGGCCGCCGACGTCGTCTACAGCCTGGCATGGGGCGACCAGCCGGCGCTCATCTGCGAGCACGTCGACTGGGCGCGCGCCTGCGGCTTCGAAGTGGTCGCGGCCGGCAAGGGCACGCGCTACCACCCGAGCTTCCATCAGTCGACGCCCGACACCGTGTGGGAAAATTTCGGCATCGCGCCCGAGAAAGCCGCGCGCGGCGGCATGAACCCGAAGATGTTCAACAGTTTCATCGACGGCACCAAATCGGGAATCGAGATGACGGCGGTGTGCAACGCCACCGGGCTGGTTCCGCAACCGGACGGCCTGTCGTTCCCAGCCGCCTCGGTCTACGACCTGGCGCGGATCTGCAAGCCGAGAGACGCCGGAGGCGCGCTGGCGATCACCGGGACCACGGAGGTGGTGTCCTCGCTCCATCGCGACGGGTCGCCGGTCGAGAACCATTTGCAGATGGGCACCTACGTGGTCGTGAAGGCCGGCCACGATTACGTGCGTCATTGCGCCGAGGAATATCACCTGCTTCCCGATGACGATTTCGAGCATATCGCGCTCTATCGGCCGACCCACATGATCGGACTCGAGCTCGGCATCTCGGTCGCCGCGATTGCGTTGCGGAGCGAGCCGACCGGAGCCGCCACCGGATTCCGCTCCGACGTGGTCGCGACCGCAAAGCGCAAGCTCGAGCGCGGCGAGATCCTCGACGGCGAGGGCGGCTATTGCGTGTGGGGCAAGCAGTGCCCGGCCGAGCGCTCGCTCGAGGCCGGATTCCTGCCGCTGGGCCTGGCGCACAACGTCAAGCTCAAGCGCGAGATCGCGTCGGGGGAGCCGCTGCGCTGGGCCGACGTCGAATACGA
>WNGH01006849.1_pt1 | contig 10861 bp, 12 predicted proteins | sample 5400631 | NCBI WGS metagenome assembly WNGH01 (sample SAMN13153373, study PRJNA577476) | soil metagenome | isolation source: 115 cm soil or saprolite under Garry oak tree replicate 1 | place: USA:California | collected 2016-06-15 | reverse complement strand
CTGACGCGATCCTCCCACGGCATTCGTTCCAGTGCGGGCGTGCTCGGGGTGATTCATGGTCTGTCATGACCGCCTACTGATTGGGCCGCCCCTCTTCGACGACCGCAGGTCGTCGAGATCGAACACGACATCATGCGCCGCGTGCGCGAATGGATGGCTGGTGGACGCTTGCCGCCGGGGACATCGCGCTCTCGGGCCCGTCGGTCACACGGAGAGGTCAATGTGACGGGTATCAGGGTATTGCCTCGCCGCCGATCGTCGATCCTGAGGCGATTGTGCAACCGTCTTTCCCATCCCCGCGACTCTAAAAAGGGGATCGACGGCCACACAGCCTCTTGACCCAACGACCATTCTCATGGATGAATCACCTCGTCTGCGCGCGCGAGCAGCGACGGCGGGATCGTCAGGCCGAGCGCCTTGGCCGTCTTGAGGTTGACCACAAGTTCGAACTTCGTCGGCTGCTCGACGGGCAGGTCGCCAGGCTTGGCGCCCTTGAGGATCTTGTCCACATACTCTGCCGCTCGACGAGACATCTGCCGCCGATCCGTTCCGTAGGACATCAATGAGCAACTGCAGCCGTTTGGCCACTATTTCCGGAGCCTGGGTCGTCGAGCCGGTGATGTTCCCTGCAGGCCGGGCGAGGCTGGGGACCACCCCTGTTCCCACAGGGTCGATCGCCGTCGGAAAGACGACGGGGACTGTGCTCGTCGCGCCCTTGACAGCGAGCGCCGCAGGCGTGGTCGTCACTATGATGATGTCGGCTTTGAGTCGAACTAGTTCGGCGGCGAACTCTGGAAATCGCTCTGCCCTTCCTTCCGAACAGCGGCGCTCCACGACGAGATTCTGCCCCTCCACGTAGCCAAGCTCCCGGAGCCGCTGGAAGAAGATGTCCTCGTCCTTCAGGTATGCGACTGAGACAAGACCAATCCGCCACAAGCCAGCGGGTACGGGATGCAGGTCGGGGGATTGGCGGGCTTCATGGCGGGGCGATTTTAGCCGAAGGGCAGGGGATCAGCCAGCATGGCGGACTCCGCAGGGCCCGCCTCCTGTGCTTCAAATTTGTGCCAACACTACGAGATGGCTGGCCGCTCGGCGCCCATCACTGGAAGATGGTGCTCTTCGGCGAAGACGTGGGAGTAGAGATTTGCCACCCATTGCTTGCCTTCTTGCGTCATACGGAGATTGTTGAGTGCCTCGCCGATATAGGGACTCACCATCTTCCAAAAGAACGCGGGATACGCGGCACGCAATTCGGCGGCGGTCTGGTAGCCGAGCTCCTTGTCCACGCCGGTCTCAGCGAATTCCATGAAGAGCGCCGGTCCCTTCCGCATGTAGTTGAGGTCGGCCAATTGCCCGATGAGGTCCGACGCCCGTAGCAGTGCCGGATATTCGGATTCGGCCCTCCGCTCGTTATCCGCCGGCACCGGAAACCGCGTGTACTCGATGTTGGCGCAGACGATGTCGACGTCGATGGTTCGGTTCTTCGAGAAACGCTCGCGCACGAACAGCTTGCCACGCTCGACGTGATAGGGCGCGAGCGAGGCGTCGGTCGCACCTGTCGGGAGACCGATCGTCTCCCCGTTGGCGTTGGCGGCGTACCTGCCGCCCCCGTCGTGCCCGCAGATCCCGCGCACATAGCCGATGTCATGACAGAGCAGGGAAATGATGAAGTGGAGCCAATCGCGCGGGCTCACCCCGCCCTGCCGCAAATGCTTGCCCCTGATCACCTCTTGGCCCACCAGCGTGACGCAGACCGTGTGGCTCAGGTCGTGATACGGTGCATCGCTGTTGGCAATCAGCTCGAGCGCCATGTGGCCAACATATGCGATTATGCCCGGGTAGTCCGGCTCGAGGGTGGTGTAGGTGGCGGTATAGGCTTGCTTCAGCTCCTCCACGAACGCGTCGATCACGACTGCGGTGGGATTGAACATGTCTATGTCCCTCATCCTTTCTCTTCTGCCGATCACTCGCCACAAAACCGCGGGGTCTGAGGATTGTCCCGTCCGCACTGCGGACATTTCATGGGCGCCTATCATGCCACGGTGGGACGGCATCGGCTCCTTGATGTGATGGGCATGGTCTAGTAAAGTGCCCCGGCAATCATGGCACAGGGGACTCCGCGCCAATTCGCGGACATCGAGCCCGCTTGGCTGACCTCTCTTTTACGGGAAGCCGGGTCGCTGCGCGCCGGCGCGGTGACTGCCGTCGGGATCGAGCCCATCGGTGTCGGCGTCGGCTTCCTTGGTCAGGTCGCGCGTCTCCGTCTGACCTATGACCGACCCGACGAAGGTGCCCCGGTGACGCTCGTGGGTAAGTTGCCTACACTGGATCCCGGTGGTCGTGAGATCTGCCGACTGTTTAGATTCTACGAGCGCGAGATCCATTTCTACCGTCAACTGACGCCTCGCATTCCGGTCCGCGTGCCGCGATGCTACGCGAGTGTCATGGACCTCGTTGCCGACGATTACCTCCTCCTGCTGGAAGACTTCGCGTCCTTGCCGATGGGCGACGACGCCAAGGGGTGCACTTTGGCAGAAGCCGATCGAGCTATCCGGAATGTCGCTGGACTGCACGCCGCCTGGTGGGCGCACTCCGATCTCGATCGGCTGGACTGGATGCCAAAGAGCAACGCGCCCGTGCACCAGACGGCCGAGCCTGCATACCAGCAGGTCCTTCCCCACTTTCTGAAGATGTTTGGCGACTATCTCTCGCCTAGAATGCGGGCGGTCACGGAGGACATGCGCACCCACGTCATCGATCTGTTGAACGCTTTCACGAACCCTCCGATGACGATCGCACACGGAGACTATCGCTTGGATAACATGTTCTTCGACGACGGCGGGGTGGCGGTGATCGACTGGCAGATCGCGTTCCGAGGGCGCGGCGCCTTCGACGTAGCGTACTTCCTTTCTGGCTGCCTTGATCCGGCTGTGCGGCGGGCAGAGGAGATGCGGCTTCTGCGTCTCTGGTACGAACTCGCGACCGGAGGGCGCCCCGACTACACGTTCGAGGACGCGCTCCTCGATTATCGGCGCTCCGTCCTCTACTGCCACGTCTACACCGTGATCGCCACCGGCTTCTTGAATCCATCGAACGAGCGGGGGATGGCGGTGTTCCGCGCGTGGCTTCAGCGCCGGAGCGCGGCCATCGAGGAGCTCGATGCGGGCGAACTGATGCCGGCCTGATCTCAGGCGCTCCTCGGGACGCTCCGGGCTTTGGTCACGCTCATGTTGACTATTCTCCAATCACTTGTGACGGGAGGGCCTACGCGATGAAGCTGGTGCGCTACGGACGACCTGGAGCCGAGAAGCCAGGACTCATCGACGAGAACGGCGCGCTGCGGGATCTGTCGCGCGTGGTGAAGGACATCACGCCGGCGGTGCTCTCGTCCGCCGGGCTCAAGAAGTTGCGCGCGGTCAAGACGTCGCGATGTCCCGTCGTCCGCGGTCGACCGCGGCTCGGCTGCCCGCTCGCCGGCATCGGCAAGGTCGTGTGCATCGGCCTCAACTACACCGACCACGCTCACGAGGTGAACTTGCCGCTCCCGACCGAGCCGCTCCTCTTCATCAAGGCCAACAGCTCGATCAACGGCCCCACCGACCCCATCGTGCAGCCTCGAGAGGGGTTCAAGCTCGACTACGAGGTCGAGCTGGGCGCCGTCATCGGGCGCGACGCGTTGAACGTCAGCGAGGCCGACGCGATGAAGCACGTCGCCGGGTACTGCGTCGTGGACGACTTCTCCGAGCGGGCGTTCCAGATGGAGCGCGGCGGCACGACCACCAAGGGCAAGAGCTGCGACACGTTCGCGCCGATCGGGCCCTGGCTGGTCACCGCCGACGAGATCGACGATCCGCAGGGCCTCGAGGTCTGGACCACGGTCAACGGTGAATCACGGCAGCGCGGGAACACGAAGAACATGATCTTCAGCGTGCGGCAACTCGTCGCCTACGTGAGCCGCTTCATGTCGCTGCGCGCTGGCGACATCATCTCGACGGGCACACCCGCGGGCGTCGCCCACGGCATGAAGCCGCCGCGCTACATTCAGCCGGGTGAAGTCGTCGAGATGGGGATCACGGGGCTCGGCGCGCAGAAGAACCGGGTGGTGAAGGGCCGCTGAGCGTCTTAGCCGCGCGGGGCGACGGCGCGGAGCGCTTTGAGATACGCGTCCTTGTTCGGCTCGTTGAACACGAGCCGAATCTCGTGGACGCCCGCGTCGAAGTACTTCTGCATCTGGTCGCGACACTGCTTGGGCGTGCCGACGATGGTCACCGAGTCGACCATCTCGTCGGTGACGAGGGTGGCGGCTCGGTCGCGCTCCCGATTCTGGAACGCCTCACGCACGCGGTCGGCGTCGGCGCCGAACCCGATGCGATGCATGTACTGGTGATAGAAGACCCCCATGCCGCCGATGTAGAACGCGATGTGCTGCCGCTCGCGATCGCGGGCGGCGGCCGGGTCGTCCGTCACGTAGATCGACACCTGCGGGGCGATCCTGATCGTGTCGAGCGAGCGTCCCGCGGCTTCGGCGCCGGCCCTCACGTCGGCGATCGCGGGTCCCATGCGGGAGGGGGCGAGAAAGATCGGCAGCCAGCCGTCGGCGAGCTCTCCGGTGAGTCGGAGGCTCGGCGGGCTGAGGGCTGCGATGTAGATCGGCAGATCGGGGCGATAGGGCGTGAAGCGGAGCTGGAACCGCTTCGTGTGAAAGAACGTCCCGTCGTGGTCGAGACGCTCGGCGCGCGCCGCCTTCCTGATGATGTCGATGTACTCGCGCATGCGCGTCAGCGGCTTGGCGAACTTCTCGCCGTGGAAGTCCTCGATCACCAGGCGGCCGCTCGTCCCGAGCCCCAGGAAGAATCGCCCCTCCGACATCCGGTCCATGTTGAGCGCCGCCATGGCGATGTTGGCCGGGGACCGCGCGAACACCGGCAAGATGCTGGTGCCGACGCGGATGCGCGAGGTCACGGCCGCGATCTGGGCGAGAGAGGTCAACGCGTCCTCGCCCCACGACTCCCCCATCGTGATGCAGCTATAGCCGAGCTCCTCGGCGAGCACGGCCGCTTCCCGAATGTCCCGCCACGACATGCCGGGCACGTGCATGCCCATGAGACCGACGTCACTCATTTCCAACGTCCATCCGGAGCGGGACGTGACAGGTAAGGTTGGCGGGCTCCATGGCGGGGGTATCGTAACCGGCAATACCCGCCACCCGAAACTTTGTTGCGATCGGGACGCCACCTCGCTTAGATTGTGGCCATGGTCACGATGGTGATCCGCAATGTCCGCCTATCGGCGGACGCCCCGGGACGAGCGACGCCGCCGTCTCGGCCAGAACTTCCTTCGCCCTGAGCTCGCTGACCGCCTAGTCGCCGACGCTGCGTTTCGTGGTGGTGAGCTTGTCGTCGAGGTCTGCGCCGGCCCCGGCCCGATCACCCTCGCGCTTGCCCGCCGAGCCGTCACCGTCGTCGCCGTCGAGGTCGATCCCGTGTGGGCCCGGCGGCTCCGAGACCTTGTCCGTCAGGTCGCGCCAGCCCGGGTGCAGGTCATGGAAGCAGATATTCTGTCGTTGCCGCTGCCCACGCGCCCATTCCGGGCAATTGGATCTCTCCCATTCGGACAAACGACGAGCATCCTTCGCCACCTTCTCGACAATCCGACCGTGCCGCTCGAGCGCGCGGACGTGGTCGTGCAGTGGGAGGTGGCGCGCAAGCGGGCGGCGGTTCCCCCTTCCACGATGCTGTCAACCACGTGGGCTCCGTGGTGGGAGTTCCGACTCGGCCCCCGGATCCCCGCCACGGGGTTCCGGCCGATTCCCCGCGTGGACGCGGGAGTGCTGGTCATCACCCGGCGGAGTCGCCCGCTCCTGCCGGTGGCCATGGCACGCCGGTACGCGGACTTCGTGCGGGCGCATTGGCCTTTCTAGATTACCCGCCGCCTGCGATAAGCTCGGGGAAAGGCTCCGCATGCCCTTGCCAAACCCGGTGATCGCGGCTCTCGGCATTACTGCGACGGTTCTGTGCGAGGACCATCCCGTGCCGTCCGAGACGATCTGGTCCGCCGTCCTGGACGACGAGCCTCGCGGCCGGCTCACCACGTGAGGTCCCATGCCTGAGGTGACGCTCGTGATGTCAGTCTTCAACGGCGAGCTGTTCCTGCCCGCTGCGCTCGAGAGCATCATGGCGCAGTCGATGCGGGATTTCGCCATCATCGTCGTGAATGACGGCTCGACCGACCGGACCGCGGAGATCCTGGAGGAATACGCGGGGCGGAGCGAGCGTATGCAGGTTGTCCATCAGCAAAACAGTGGAGTCGTGGACGCCGCCAACCGAGCCTGCGCCCTCGCGAGGACTCCGTACATCGCGAGGATGGACGCCGACGACATCAGCCTGCCCGATCGACTGGAACGGCAGCTCAGCTTCTTGCAGCGCCGCCGAGAGGTGGCCCTCCTCGGGGGCGCGGCCGAATTCATCAACGAGTCGGGGGATGTGCTGTTCACGGTGGACGTACCCACCCACCACGACGAGATCAAGGCCACCCTACCGGAGCGGAATGTGTTCGTGCACAGTGCCGTGGTCATGCGGCGTGATGCGCTCCTCGCAGTGGGCGGCTATCGGCGCGCGTTTTCTGATACGGCCGGCGACTACGATCTATGGCTCCGGATCGTCGAGCGGTACGAGGCGGCAAATCTCGCCGAGGTGATCGTGCGCTATCGTGTGCATCGCCGGCAAACGACTACGATGAGGCTGGAGGAGCAGACGCTGGCCGCCATCGGTGCGCGTCTGTCTGCAAGACTTCGGAGATCCGGGCGCCCCGACCCCTTCGACGCGATGAATGCCGTGACTCGCGACACGTTGATTCGACTCGGAATGACGGCGGCCGAGATCGAGAAGGAGGTGGCCACGGTGGCTGGTAGCTGGGCCAACGTGATGGGCGAGGCGGGCTATCACGACACGGCGGTGGCCCTGGCGAGGGAGGCATGGCGGGGCCCGCGGGAGCTCGGGCTGACGCGCGACGACGTGAGCCGGCACCATGTTGCCGCCGCCCGCGCGAGCCTGGCCCGGGGCCGCATCATCCGTGGACTTGTGGCGGCGGCGCGGGCCGTGCGATGGCAGCCCGCACTGCCGGGCCGTATGGTGCTTGGAGGGTTCCGGAGGATCGCGCGCTGGGTTCGGAGACGCGGAGGTCAGCCGGAGATGTAGCTCCGGATCGAACGTGACCAGGAGACTTCGAGAAGAAGGTCGGCCACGCGGCGTCTGCCGATGAGAGGCAGCAACGCGAGGCCGAGAAGGCAGCGGAGCGAGAGCCGGTACCGAGTTTCCGAAAGCCCGAGGGCAAGGCCGTTCAGGAGCCCGCGCACGGGCATGCCGTTTCGCAGCTGGAGGGCATACAGGTTGTGCCGGGCGGAGGCCAGTCTCCACGCAAAGAGGGCACGTGCGCCGGCATCGGGGGCCGACCGAAGAGCCTGCCGGCACAGCGCAATCAGCCCTCTGGTCATCCGCATCGAGTCGTTGCTCATGCTGGCCGCATGGTGACGGACGAGGGCGTAGGTGTCGGGCTCGTCGAGATACTGGAACCAGGTGCCTTGGACGGCGCAGCGGATCCAGTACTCCCAATCCTCGAGGGCGGGCAGCGTCTCATCGAAGCCACCCGCCAGGGCGGTGACATCGCGGCGGACGAGAGGACAGTTGACGGCCATGAAGTTGTCCCGGGCGATGGCGGAGATGACCGGCCGTCCGCGCCCCGACGTCTGCGGCATCCACGGCTCGTCCGGCTCGCGCATGGAGTACCGTCGTTCCCGGCTCCCCGTCGTCGTGAAGTATCGAACGGGCGAATAGACGATTCCTACCTCCTCGTGCTCCGCCAAATGGCGTACATGGCGCTCCAGCTTGCGCGGCTCGATGAGATCGTCGGCATCAAGGAACTGGAAATACTCTCCGCGCCCCGCGCGAATGCCGAGATTTCTGGCGGCCGACAAACCGCGGTGGTGCTGATGCATGTAGTGATAGCGGGGGTCTCGACGGACATACGACTGGACGACCGCCTGGGTATCGTCCGTCGAGCCATCGTCGACGACGATGCATTCCCAGCGGGGGTGAGATTGACGCGACAGGCTCTCCAGGGCTTCGGGAAGGAAATGACCGTAGTTGAAGCATGGGACGATGACGGTCACGAGCGCCGACGAGGTGGAGGTCACAGTTCGAATCTATGTCAGGACCGCGAAGGGCGTCAATTGTTGCGGGCGGTGCCAGGGTTACCGCCCAGTTTTTTGGCGGTGGCCGGCCCGCGCCCCATGGTTTTTGTTGAATGTGGGCGCTTCATTTGCGATCGTGACAGGGCATGAAATCACCGAACCTGCTCTTCATTGGCCTCGATTCCGTTGATAGCGCACTCGTCCGGCGATGGGCCGGAGAGGGCCATCTCCCGACGATGGCCCGGCTGCTCGCCTCGGGCGCGGTCGCTCCGATCGTCACCCCGGAGGCGGTGCTCGAAGGCGGGGTGTGGCCGACCTTTCTGACGAGCCAGTCGCCAGCCACCCACGGCATGTTCGCCTATCAGCAGCTCAAGCGCGGCACGTACGATCTCGAAGTGGCGCTGCACGCGGATCGTCTGCCCGTGCCACCTTTCTGGGAGCACCTCAGCCGGGCGGGAAAGCGGGTCACCATCATCGACGCGCCATTCGCCCGAACAGCCAAGAGATTGAACGGTATGCAGGTCACCAACTGGGGCGCCCACGATGCCTGGTCGTGGGCGTGCTCCTCGTATCCCGCCTCGTTGATCGACGACCTCGTGCGGCGTTTCGGCGATCATCCCGTCCCGAGCTGCAATCTGGGACGGAAGCGCACCGCGGCGGAGTATCAGCGGTTCCGTGAACAGCTGATCGAAGGCGTCAGAAGGAAGACGGCTTTGCTTCGCCACTGTCTGGAGCTCGAGGACTGGGACCTCTTTCTCGGCGTCTATTCCGAGTCTCACTGCGTCGGCCACCATTTCTGGCACTTCCTTGATCCGGGGCATCCCCGCCATGACCCGTCGGCAGCGCAGGAGCTGGCCACGGCGATTCTCGACGTGTATCGGGAGATCGACACGGGCGTAGCCGCGCTTCTCGAGCATGTCGGGGAGGACTCCCACGCGCTCGTGATGCTGAGCCACGGCATGGGTCCCTTCTATGCCGGCGCGCACCTGCTGCAGCCGGTGCTCGATCGCCTCGGGATGAGTGGGATGGTTCCCTCAGAGTCGGATTCGTCGGTGGTGGAGCAATCCACCTGGAAGCTTCGCCATCTCGTGCCAGCTCGACTGCGACGGCACGTCAAGGGCTGGCTGCCCCGGCTCGCCTCCGCCTTGTGGCGGCAAACCCACCACGAGGTGCGCCCCTGGGAGCGGGCTCGCGCCTTTGCGGTGCCTGAGCACTACATGACGAGCGGGATCCGGATCAATCTGCGCGGGCGAGAACCGGCGGGAACCGTTGAGCCCGGGGCCGAGCACGAAGCGCTGTGCCGGGAGCTGACGGAGGTCCTGCTCTCGCTCGAGGATGCTGAGACCGGCCGGAAAGTCGTGCAGTGGGTCGCGCGGCCGGCCGAGCTTTACCAGGGCCCCCACCTTGCCGACTTTCCCGATCTCCTCGTGGAGTGGGAGCACAGCTTCCCGATCAGGGCCGTCCGCTCTCCCCGGATCGGGACCGTCGCGGAGGACTTCCCGTTCGAGCGGAGCGGGGACCATCGATCCAATGGGCTGCTCGCGGGCCTCGGCCCGCGCTTCCCGTCAGGCGAGATCAAGAGCGAGGTCCGGACTGAGGACATCGCCCCCACGGTACTCGAGTTCTTCGGGGTGCCCATCCCGAGCCATTACGAGGGGCGAAGCGTCGGAGGAGCGCTCTTCAATGGAGCCTCCGTCCGTCAGTCCAGTCCGAACACCCGCGCGGCGTTTCCGTAGAGCCACTTCTCCTTGACGGTGTCCTTGAGGGGCAGGCCCAGGTATTCCTGGATCAGCGTCTCGTAGGGCTGGCCGACCAGTCCCGCCGACATGCCCACGAGCACCTTGTCCTGGATCAGCGTGTTGCCGAACTGGATGAGCATCTCCCAGCCGGAGCCCGCCTGGCCGAGGTACTTCGCGCGATGGGCGGAGGTGTCGACGTGCAGGTTGGGATGCCGGCGCACGAGGGCGACCATCTCGTTGACCCAGGGCCAGCCGCCCAGGCCGCCGATGATCTTGAGCTCGGGAAAATCCATGGCGATCTGGTCGAGATGCCGAGGATGGCCCAGGTCGTAGGGCCGGTCGTTGGCGTAGTTCATCGAGGAGTAGATCCGCACGGGGATGCCCAGCTCGGCGGCCTTGGTATAGAGCGGGTAGAAGCGGCGATCGCTCGCGGGAAGGCAATCCACCAGCGCGGACACGCCGAGGGCGTGGAACCCTTGGTCGCGGACCAGGCGCTCCAGCTCGCGGACGCCGCTCATCCCCTTGAAGGCGTTGACGCTGATGCGGGCCAGCCCCAGGAACCGATCGGGGTACCGGCGCAGGAGCGCCGCCGTCTCCTCGTTGGTGACGCCGAAGGGGACGGAGCGCACGATGCCGAGCTTCGCGAGCATGTCGACGTAGGCGTCAAGGTCGATCCCCGGACGGTGGTCGGCGCCTTCGCGGCGTGAGCGGAAGATCCGGCCGTAGTTTCCCATGCCGTAAGCCGCGGGCTGCCCGGCGCCGCCGCCCCCCGTCGTACCGGTCGGCGCCGGCGAGGTCTCGCCTTCCGCACGCGGGACACTGCATTCCATGTCGATGATCCGTACCATCCGGCCCTCCCTTCGGGGTCAGGTCTCACAATCCAACATTAGGTCGCCTAGCCGCGATAATCTCCCAAAAGGTCCGCGAGGAAATG
>WNGH01006844.1_pt1 | contig 10861 bp, 10 predicted proteins | sample 5400631 | NCBI WGS metagenome assembly WNGH01 (sample SAMN13153373, study PRJNA577476) | soil metagenome | isolation source: 115 cm soil or saprolite under Garry oak tree replicate 1 | place: USA:California | collected 2016-06-15 | reverse complement strand
GGTCTCGTAGGTGTCGATCAGCTCGTCGAGCGCCTTCGGATCGACGAGGCCTTTCTCGACGAGCAGCGACTCGAGCGCTTTCGCGCGCAGCGCGGGGCCGGAGAGCGGGCGGTCGTGCTCGCGCACGTGCTCGCCGTCGTCATGGTGGTGATCGTGGCTCATGGCTCTTCATCGGCGGGAAAGGGTCGCCGGACAATCTAACGCGAACAGGGGCCAGGCGTAAAGCGGCACTGGCGCGTGCGAGCTCCGATTCAGCCGAGGTATCCGGTGAGCCTGGGAAGCGCGAGCACGAACGACGGCACGAGCGTGATGAGGAAGAGCACCGCGATCAGCACCAGGATGAACGGCACGAGCTCGCGGACGATCGCCTTCACCGGCGTCCCGGTCAAGCCGGAGAGGACGAACAGCAGCACGCCGTAGGGCGGGGTGAGCAGGCCGATCATCATGTTCAGCACGATGACCACGCCGAAGTGCACCAGGTCCACGCCCAGGCCCTTCGCCACGGGCACGATGAGCGGCACGAGCACGAGCAGCAAGGTGGTGGTGTCGAGCAGGCAGCCGAGCGCGAGAAAGACGAGGTTCGCGACGAGGAGAAATCCGAGCGGGCCGAGATCGAGCGAGGCGAACCATTCGGCCACGCGCGCCGGGATCTGCTCGGTCGCGAGCACGTAATTGAAGAGGAACGCGCCGCAGATGATGATGCCGACCACCGCGGTCGATCGCGCGCTCTCGGCGAGGACGGACACGAGCCCCTTCCAGTCGAGGGCGCGGTAGACGAAGAGCGCGAGCGCGAGGGCGTAGAGCGCAGCCACCGCCGCCGCCTCCGTCGGGGTGAACACGCCCGAGTAGATGCCGCCGAGGAGCACCACCGGCATGAGCAAGGGCAGCAGCGTGCGCACGAAGATTTTCGGAACCTCCGGCCACGGCACCGGCGCCTCCATCGGGAAACGGCGCCGCCGCGCGATCCAGATGATGACCAGCATCATCGCGGCCGCCATCAGCAGGCCGGGCACGACGCCCCCGAGGAAGAGCGCGCCCACTGACGCGCCCGAGACGAGCGCGTAGAGCACCATCGGAATCGACGGCGGAATGATCGGGCCGATGGTCGCGGAAGCCGCACTCACCGCGACCGCGAAAGGCCTCGAGTAGCGGTTGTCCTTGCACATCATCTCGATCTCGACCAATCCGGGCCCGACCGCGTCCGCGATCGCGCTGCCGCTCATGCCGGCGAAGATGACGCTCGCGAGCACGTTTACGTGCGCGAGGCCGCCGCGAAACCGTCCCATGAGCGCGTGCGCGAGCGCATAGATGCGCTCGCCGAGGCTGCCTGCGTTCATCACGTTGGCCGCGAAAATGAACATCGGCACGGCGATCAGCACGAAGCTGCCGAAGAGGCTGTTGAGGATCTGCTCGGCGGCGAGCCCCATGTCCTGTCCGGTCGCGCCCAGGTAGGCGATGCCGCCCGCGATCATCGCGAGGCCGATGGGGCCGCGCAAGAGCGCGATGCCGACGAATACGCCGAGCATCAGCCCGAGCGCGGCGCTCATGCCGGGTCGGACCGCGCGGGCGGGCGGATGATCGCGGCGAGCGAGCGCAGGATCACCATGAGCGCGGCCGCGAGGAAGACGCTGTATACAGCGCCGAAGGGCAGCTCGAGCACGGGCGTGCGCTCGCGATTCATGAAGCGCAGGTAATCGGCGATGCCGGGCAGCGCCCAGAGAAAGCACAGGGCCAGCGCGGCAAGGCCGAGCGCGTAGAGCGCGCGCCGGATGCAAGGCGCAAAGCGCGGCACGACGAGGTCCACCGCCACTTGAGCCGAGAACGGGACGGAGAACGCCGTCCCCCAGAAAATCACCCAGACGAAGGCGATCGTGGCGAGCTCCTCGGTCCACGCGGCCGGGGCGCCGAAAAGGAAGCGGCGCACCACCTGCGCGACGAGGCTCAGGAACAGGACGGCGAACATCCCTGCGCCGATCCGGTCGGCCCATCGCGCGAGCCGCTCGGCCGGGCGCATGCTCTCAGCGGGTCGCGTTGATGCGCTCAAGCAAACCCCGCGGCCACTTTTCCGCGTACTCCGACTTGAGGTACGCCGCCTGCACGGTCTTCCTGAACGCCTCCACGTCGGGCGTCGTGATCTCGATGCCCTGCGCCCGGAAAAACTCGATCAGCTCCTTTTCCTCGCGCACGCGGTTCTCGTCGTTGAACTTCGCCGCTTTCGCTGCGGCCTTCTTCACTTCCGCCTTGTCACCGGACGGGAGGGCGTTCCACGCCTTCGAGGAAATCGCGAGCTGCAGCACGTCGACCAGGTGGCCCGTGAGCACGATCTGGCGCGTCACTTCGTAGAGCTTCGCCGACTTCAGCGTCGGCAGCGGATTGTCCTGGCCGTCGATGGTGCCGGTCTTCAAGCCGAGGTACACCTCGGTGAATGCGAGCGGCGTCGGATTCGCGCCGAGCGCCTGTCCGAGAAAGAGCCATTCCTTCGAGCCGGGCATGCGCAGCTTCACTCCCGCGAGGTCGGCCGGCGTTCTGACGCGCCTCGGCTGGGCGAGGCTCACCTGCCGCGTGCCGAGATAAACGGCCTGCAGCAGCTGGATCCCCATCGTTTCGGCGATCGTGCGGCTCAGCTCTTCGCCGATCGGCCCGCCGTAGACTTTCGCGAGGTGATCGGGGTCGCGGATCAGGTAGCCCGCCGTGAAGATCGAGTATTCGGGGATCTGTCGCGCGATGTCCTGCATCGAGAGGAGCGCCATATCGAGGTTGCCGCGCTGCATGGCCACGGCCTCCGCGCCCTGCCGGAAGAGCGTCCCCGAGTGGTGCACCTGCACGTCGAAGCGGCCGGGCACCGCCCTGGCGAGCTCGTCCTTGAAAACGTAGAGCATCTTCACGTGCCAGTCGTCGGGCACCGCCGGGGTCGAGATGCGCAGCACCGTCTTCGCCTGCGCCAACGCAGGCGCAATGATCGCAACCGGGCAGGCGAAGGCGGCCGCGATGAGCGCGCGCCTCAGCGCCTCGTGCTTCGTAGTCGTCACCGTCATGTCGGTCCGGAATAACTCCGCTATTGTATGCTGGCGCGGAAGAAAAGCCGGATATCGCCGCCGGGGAGGAATATGAAGCGGTGCTTGCATGCCGCGGCCGGCGCGCTGCTGCTGTGCGCGCTGCAGGCCCGCGCACAGTTTGTCGATCCTTCTCTCAACTGGCGGACGCTGGACACCGCCCATTTCTCGGTGCATTTTGCCGAGCATTACCGCACGCAGGCCGGCGTCGCCGCCGAAGTCGCCGAGATGGTGTATCCCCGGGTGACGGGCTGGCTGCAGTGGGAGCCCGAATCGCGCACGCACATCGTGGTGGTGGACTCGCTCGATTTCGCCAACGGTCTGGCTTCGCCCCTGCCGTTCAACTATGTGGGCATCGTGCTGTCGCCGCCCGACGAGGGCGAGCTCCTGCAGAACCGCGCCTGGCTGGAGCTGGTGCTGACGCACGAGTTCACCCACATCGTTCATCTGGACAAGGCCACGCGCGGGCCGCTCTTCCTGAGGCGCATCTTCGGCCGGTTTCCCCTGTGGTTTCCAAACATCTTCGAGCCGCGCTGGCTGATCGAAGGCCTCGCGGTGTACTCGGAGTCCGACCCGGACAGGGGCTACGGCCGCCTGGCGCAGAGCCATTTCGAGGGCATGATGCGCGCGGAAAACGCCCGCGGGCTCAGGTCGCTGCGCGAAATCAACGCGGAAGGACGCGGGTTTCCGCTCAACCGGGATTATCTCTACGGCAGTTATTTTTATGCATTTCTCGCGGAACGCTACGGACCGCGCGCGATCGTCGACTATATCGAGCATTACAGCAACAACCTGCTGCCGTTCCGCGTGCACAGCGCCCCGGTCGCGGTCACCGGCAAGCCGATGGATGCGCTGTGGCTCGAGTATCAGGACTGGCTGCGCGCGCACTTTGCCGCTAAGCCCGCTGAACCCGGCAGGCGCCCGGATGAGGGCGGGGAGATCATTGCCAGGGCGTTTTCGCTGACGAGTCCCGTGCTCACGCGCGAGGGCGTGCGCTGGTATGTGGAGGCGAACGGATACACCCGGCCGAAACTGATGCGGCAGCCCCGCGGCGCAAGCGCGCAGGCGGTTCGCGAGATCGAGCCCGGCACGCGACTTGCCTCGCTGCCGGGCGCCGAGGTGCTGCTCGCGAAGCCCGAGATCTGCGGGAACTACAACTACTTCTACGACCTGTATCGGTCCGGTCCGGACGGCGGCCTGGATCGGCTCACGACTTGCGCTCGGTTCCGCTTTGCCGCGCCGCTCGATGACGGCCGCAGCGTCGCGCTGCGCGTCGTCGCCGGCGAGGCGGAGGTCGTGGTCCTCGACCGGGACGGGGCCGTCGAGCGCTCGCTCTACCGGGTCGCGCCGGGCGAGGCGCTTACGGGGCTCGCCGCAAGGGAGGAAAGCGTGGTCGTGACCCGCTTGCGTGGGGAGCGCTGGTCGCTGATGGAAATCTCCGGTGGGAAAGCTTCGGTGCTCCTCTCGGATTCGGCGGTCAAGCATTCGCCCCGGTTCGGCGATTCCGCGGACGAGATCTATTTCGTGGCCGACTACGGCAACGTGGAGAACGTCTGGTCGTGGCGGCGCGGCGAGCGGCGTCTCGCGCGCTGGACGCAGGCGCTGAACGGCGTAAAGGAAATTAGCGCGCCGGTCGCCGGCGAAATGCTGGTGACGACCATCGAGGCCGACGGCGACGCGCTGCGGCTGCAACGCCTGCCGGATGCGCCACTCGAGCGCGGCGAAGCGCTCGCGGCGGCGGACGAAGCCGCGAAGAGCGCATTGCCCTCAGCGCCGCAGCATGGCTCGCAGCCCGACACCGACCAGCCCTATTCGCCGTGGTCTTCCCTGCTGCCCCAGTCGTGGTTTCCGGCGCTGCAGGTCGCCGACGGCGCGGTGGCGCTCGGCGCGCAGACCTTCGGGCAGGATGCGCTCGGCCTGCATCGTTACGTCGTTGGGCCCATGTTCGAATTCACTCAGCACGAGGCGCTGGGGAGCGCCGCCTATGAATACGACGGCCGGCACGGCGTGCTTCTCAACCGGACTCTGACGGTCAAGGCGAGCGTGCCGAAGGACAACGCCCAGAATTCGCTGACCGACCGCACCATCGAGGCCTACGACATCCATGAAACGGGACAGTGGGTCTCGACCTGGCGCCACCTTTCGCTGGACACGCGTTACTACTGGGGACTGGGCGGGGCCCTGGATCGGGAACGTTTTCACCAGGTCGGCGCGGGAACGATTTCCGACCGCGACGAGCGGGTGCTGGCACTCGTCGCCGGAGTGGACACGCGCCGCCAGCAATTGCTGTCGGAGGGACCGAGCCAGGGCCAGCAGCTGCGGTTGTTTGCCGAAACTTCGAACGGCCTGCACGCCGCCTACTCCGGCAACGAGTACAGGGCGGACTGGCGCGCTCATCTTCCGCTCGGACGCACGGTGCTCTCGCTGCGATGGAACGAGGCGTACGCGCAGCCCGACGCGCAGCCGTTCCAGCTCGGCGGCAATTTCTCCGAAGAGGTGAATCCGCTGCCCGCGCTCAACGTGCCGGGCGCCTCGCTGCCGGTGCTGAACCAGCGGGAATTTCCGTTGCGCGGCTACACCAGCGGCGAACCGGTCCTCACCGGGCATCGCGCCCGGCTCGGGACGCTCGAGTGGCGGGTTCCGCTCTCCGACGTCGACCGGCATCTCATGGTCCCGGCAGTGGGGCTGAACCGGGTGTCGGTGGCCGCATTCGTCGATTCCGGCTCAGCCTGGGAGACCGGAGCGCCGCAGCACACCTTCCGCGGCGTCGGGCTCGAGCTGCTGTCGGAGCTGCGCCTCGGCTACCTGTTCGGGTTGCAACTGCGCGCGGGCGTGGCAAAAGGGCTGGAAGCACCCGGCAGCACGGTGGGCTACCTGCGCATAGGGCGATCGTTCTGAGCGGATCGCAAGCAGCAGAGTCGATTTCGAAGGACAATTGGCCCTGACGCCCCAGGCGCGCTGTCGTGACTCGGAGGAGACCCCATGAGAACCATCATCAAGCTTGCAGCCGCCGCGGTTGTCTGCGCCACCGGCGTCGCCGGGGCGCAGGAATACCCCGCCAGACCGGTCAAGATCATCGTGCCCCTCACGCCGGGCTCCGGCGCCGACATCGCCGGGCGCATCGTGGCGAAGCACATGAGCGATGCATTCAAGCAGCCGGTGATCGTGGAGAACCGGCCCGGCGCGGGCGGCCAGATCGGAACACAGGCGGTGGTGAGCTCGGAAGCCGACGGCTACACGCTCCTGGTGCAGTCGGCCTCGCACGCGGCGAACTCCGCCATATACAAGAGCCTCGCGTACGATCCGCTGAAGGATCTGGTCGATGTCGCGATCCTCGGCGTCACGCCCTACGTCATGGTGACCGCGAAGGGCGGCCCTTACCCCACGCTCAAGTCGCTGATCGACTCCGCTAGGGCGAGGCCCGGCGCGATTCCCTTCGCGTCCGCGGGCGTAGGCAGCTCGACCCACCTCGCGGCGGAGTATTTTGCGCAGGTCGCCGGCATCAAGATGCTGCACATTCCCTACAAAGGCTCGCCCGAGGCGATCCAGGATTCCTTGGCCGGGCGCACGGCGTTTTATATGGCGCCGATCAACACCGCGGTCGGCCAGCTGAAGGAGGGCAAGCTCGCGGCGCTGGGCGTGTCGACCGCGAAGCGCGCGGACGTGCTGCCCGACGTGCCCTCGCTTGCCGAGCAAGGCCTCGCGAACTTCGACATTTCGCTCTGGTTCGGCATGTGGGTGCGCGCGGGAACGCCGCGCGCGGTCGTGCAGAAGCTGAACGCTCAGGTTAACGCCATCGTGCAAGGGGCCGAAGTGCGCGAGCAGTTCGACAAGCTCGGCATCACGCCCGCGCCTATGAAGCCCGAGGAGTTCGCGGGATTCGTGCGGGACCAGATCGCCACCTACCAGAAGATCGTCAAGCTAGCCGATATCCAGCCGCAGTGACGCGCCACGACAACGTGAAGAAGGCGGCGGGCGCGCTTTCCATTGGCATCGCACTGTGCGCAGGCGCGCTCGCCGGCCCTGCGTTCGCGCAGAGCTACCCGTCGAAGCCGGTCAAGATCCTCGTCGGCTTCGCCGCCGGCGGGCCGACCGACGTCGTCGCCCGCATCGTCGCGCAGGACATGACGGCGTCGCTCGGGCAGCCCTTCATCGTCGAGAACCGGCCCGGAGCGAACGCCATCATCGCGACCGAGGCGGCGGCGCGCTCGGCGCCGGACGGCTATACGGTGCTTTTTTCCTCGCTCTCGCTCCTCGTGAATGCGATCCTGCTGGAGAACAAGATCAAGTACGACCCGTTCAAGGACTTCGCGCCGGTCAGCAACGCGGCGGCGCTGCCGATGGTCATCGTGACGGCCACGCGGACCCCGGTCGGTTCGATGAAAGAACTGATCGCGCTCGCAAAATCGAGGCCCGGCGAGGTAAGCTATGGAACCTCCGGCAACGGCGGCTCGTCGCATCTCGCGGGCGCCATGCTCGAGAACGCGACCGGCACGAAAATGATCAACGTTCCGTTCAAAGGCAACGGTCCCGCCCTTGCCGAAGTGATGGCGGGCCGCGTGACCTTCATGTTCTATCCCATCGTCGGCATCGCCGACCAGGTCGCATCGGGAAAACTGAAGGTGATCGCGGTCGGCACGCCCGGGCCCCATCCCGACTTTCCCGGCGTGCCCACCATGGCGGAATCGGGCCTGCCGGGCTTCGAGGAGACCGCGCCCTGGGTCGGCATGCTCGCTCCGGCGGGGACGCCCGCTCCCGTCATCGATCGCCTCAGCGAGGAGATGCGCAAGTCCCTGGCGAGGCGGGAGACGAAGGAGCGGTTCAGGGCGCTCGGCGCCGTCGCCATCGCGGACACGCCGGCCGAATTCGCCGCCTTTCTGAAAAAGGACCACGAACGATGGGCGCGCGTGATCAAGGCCTCGGGAGTGAAAGCAGAGTGACGGCCGCGCTTCGCAGCGCCGCGGTCGTGCCTTCGGGTGCCGCGTCCTCCTGCCCGATGTCGCGGCGCGCCGCCGCGACGGTGCTCCGCGCGTGGTGCATCGAGGATTTGCGCCTGCTCGCCAAAAAACGCCTTCCGCGCGCCGTCTTCGAATTCTTCGACGGCGGCGCCGAGGACGAAACGACCCTTCGCGACAACCGCGCCGCCTTCGAGCGCGTGCGCCTCGCTCCGAAAATGCTCGCCGGCGTGTCGCAGATCGATACGGTTGCAAGCGTTCTCGGCGCGAGCTCGAAGCTGCCGATCGCGGTCGGCCCGACCGGCGGCGTCGGCTTCGGCTGGCCGTTCGCCGACGTCGGCATCGCGCGCGCCGCCGCCGCGGCCGGCATCCCGTACACGCTCTCGACGATGGCCACGGCCTCGATCGAGCGCATCGCGCGCGAGGCGGGCGGACGCCTGTGGTTCCAGGCCTACATCTTCAAGAAGCGCGACATCACGATGCAGTTGATCGAGCGCGCGCGGCAGCTCGGCTACGACGCGCTCATGGTGACCGTGGACGTGCCCGTCGGCGGCAAGCGCGAGCGCGACTTCCGCAACCACTACACGATCCCGTTTCGCTTCACCCGAAGGAACCTGCTCGATTTCGCTTCGCGCCCCGGCTGGGCGCTCTCGATCCTCCGCCGCGGCATGCCGGTCCTGGAGAACGTCGCGAGCTTCGCTCCGGAGGCGACCAACGCGGCCGAGATCGCCTCCTCGGTCGGGCGCTTCTGGGACCCGGGCTTCGACTGGGACGGGATGAAGGAGATGCGCGAGCGCTGGCCGGGGAAGATGCTCGTCAAGGGCATTCTCCGCGCCGACGACGCCGAACGGCTCGCCGGCCTCGGCGTCGACGCGGTGGTCGTGTCCAATCACGGCGGGCGCCAGCTCGACGGGGCGGTGGCGGCGCTCGACGCGCTGCCGCCGATCGTGCGCGCCGTGAAGGGCAGGATGAGCGTGCTCGTGGACGGGGGCGTGCGCCGCGGCGTCGACGTGGTGAAGGCGATCGCGCTCGGCGCAGAAGGCGTCATGATCGGCCGCGCGACGCTCTACGGCGCCTGCGCGGCGGGCGAGGCGGGCGCAGCGCGCGCGCTCGAGATCCTGCGCGATGAATTCGTCCGCTCGATGCAGCTCTCCGGCGTTCGAACGGTGCGCGAGATCGGCGCGGACCTGCTCGCGGGCGCAGGATCGGCCGCATCGGGCGGCGCGTGAAGGCGCACGTAGATCGAGTTGTCGGGCTCGCAGCGCTCCGTTCGATCTTCGCCTAGGGCGCGTATTTCACCAGGATCCGCGCGACCCGGGATTTCCCGCCGTTCCAGTTCACGAATCCCTGGCAGATCAGCTTCGCCGCGTCGCCGTCAGGCTGCTCGGAGAATTTTTGCGCGAACCGCGCCTGGCCCGCGTCCTGCCCGGGCTGCACGCGGGCATCCGCCCAGGACTGCTTCGAATCCTCGAAGCGGGTGTAGAGCTGCACTTCCTTCACGGTCGCTCGAGCCGGCACCCTTGCGCACACCGCGGTCCGCACCGCGCTTTGCTCGGTGCATTCCTCCTTGGGCCTGGAGACGCCTTCCGGCTTGCACGGCCCGACCACGGCGCTCGCCGCCGCGCCTTCCTCGCCTTGGTTCACTGCATCGGTGCGATGGACCTCGGTCTCGATCTGCTGGCGCTCGTTCAGCCGGGCCTGCTCCAGCCGCAGCGCGGTCGCGTTGATCTCGGAGAGCTTGGATTGCAGATCTGCGCGCAGCGCATCGCGGTCGCCTTCGCGCAGCGACACGAAGTATTGCGAAAGGGCGAACCCGCCCACCGCGGCCGCGATCATGAGAGCGAGGACGGCGATCACCGGTCCGCGCCGCGATTTCTTCGTGATCGGCTGCCCGCGCTCGCGCTCCTTCAACTCCCTGCGCCAGGAGATGCGCAGCTGAACGAGCGCCGCGAGCACCGTTGCGAGGGCGCCGATGGCCGAGGCCAATATCGGGTCGGAAACGTTCGTCAGATCCATGAGCGGATGATACGAGATCGGATTCGGGAAGCAAATGCCCCGCTCGGAACGGCGTGAACAACATCAGGGCGGAGTGATCCGCGTGGGCCCGCGGCGCTGCGGGGAATTCGGAATGAGGCTTTCAGAACGTCGCCATGCAAACCAGCCCGGCGACGAGAGTCGCCTGCGCCACAGAGGTCCATAGCGGGGACTCCACGTTGCGGGAGCATCGCCACGCGAGCCGAAACCAGAGGAAATAGACAAGAAACCTCACCACGTCGAGAAAATCGCCCCAACTGTAATGGCCTGCATACCTCAACTCTTCGGCGAGGACCACGAGCGCCGCGGTAGTCCAGCCGATCGGGATTCCCAAACACCACCAGACCTTCCACAGCCTTTCCTCTCCATGGGCGGCTTGGGTCTGAAATCGTTTGACGGGCCGTACCGCGGCGCGCAACAGTTTCGCGAACATTGAGCGCAAGTATAGCCGCGAAAAGATGCTCGACATTCCGGAACGCGATCGGGGCGCCTCAAGCGCCCCGATCACGGCATTGCGTGCTGCGCGAAAGATCAGCGGACCTCGTCCTCCAGCTCCCGGTCCACCAGCTCGTCGCAGCCTCGGAGCGTAATCGAATACTTACCTTGGCTTCTGACCTCCGCGCAGGCCAGCATCGTCAGTCTCCGCACCACATTGGTCGGTATGTCGGGTGAAGGCTGGTTCGCGGCCTTGGCTTTGCTCAGCTTGCGCAGCCAGTCGAGATCTTCGGTCGTCAACCTGCGGTCCATAGCTGTCATCTCCTTTCGCCCTGCCGAAATCGGGCGTGCCACCGTTTCCGTTTGCATGAAGGGACATCCGAT
>WNGH01019652.1_pt1 | contig 10863 bp, 10 predicted proteins | sample 5400631 | NCBI WGS metagenome assembly WNGH01 (sample SAMN13153373, study PRJNA577476) | soil metagenome | isolation source: 115 cm soil or saprolite under Garry oak tree replicate 1 | place: USA:California | collected 2016-06-15 | reverse complement strand
TGGGTGCTGACGGTGAGCTGTGGAGGAATGTCGCGGAAAGAAGATTCACTTTCAATGGCTTGTTCAAGCACGGGCGTCGCTTCGGGTTCTTGGGCATCTGATTCGGAAGGAGAGAGCGGTTTCTTGAATCGTAATTGTGTCTCCGGCTTCCCTGGAGCCCGGTAAATCGTTTCTGTGTCCTCGACAGAGAAGCCTGTCCATGTGAGGAGCTTCTGAAATCGATCGCCTAACGTGGAGGCCCATGAGGGCAAGATGATGCTGATTATTCCGCCAGGTTGAACCGTGCGATATATCCTTCCGAACGACTCGAGCAGCTTGTCATCTGTCGTGTTTTCAGGGTCCTGACTGAGAGGGTTTAGATCCCGATCACCCGTGGAGAGCCACGCGTGCCGATAGGGCGGTATCAGGAAGAACTCCTTGACACCGGGGATAGCGCTCGCGGCTAATAGTCCACGTTCCTGAAGCATTTTGAGAATTGTACTTACTCCGACGATTGTGAGGCTTAGGAGTCCGAGATAGAAGTCAAGGTTGAAGGTTGCGGTGAGAGAGGGGCTCTGATACGTGTTGAGATCGGTTCCAAGGATTCTCGCAGGATACAGTATTGTACCGCTCGTTGGAGGGTTTGAGCCATACGCCGTGAGTAGCGCTGTCTGGCCAGCGTGAACGAAGAGGAAGAGGCTGAAGAAAAGCTCAGTAAGACTTGCGAGACCAAGCCATGTGGCAATAGGACGCCACCAGGCTGTTGGGCGAAGAGACGATGCGACTAGAGCAAGAGAGCATAGGATCAGAAGAACGCGGGTGAGCGCGCCTAAGATGGACGCGAAAAGAGAGGTTGAAGGGATGCCTGTCGCGGCGATCTGAAGATAGAACGGGGAGACTTGGATCGACAGCACGTGGCTGTTTGTCGGGCTGGTGAGGGTCCACCAGGGCTCGTTGCTGAGGGCGACGAAACCGGCGACTAGACCTGCGATGAAACTCGGTAGATCAATTCTCTGAAGAAGCTTCTGGTCAGAGTTCTGAGCTACGGTCTCCGTTGTCTTTCACTAGTCTTGTGTGTCCAGGACCATAGTATAGCTCGTGGTCCTGTTCGCTGTATTCTGGCTGTGGCGGGCATAGGTCTCGCGTAACTGTTTTGGTTCCGACGAGGTCCTTTGAACTGTAGACCCTCCACGCTAGTATTAGCATTGTCTAGCGTGGAGGATATACACGACGGAATTCAGCGCAGAGATATTTGCGACCGGAAAACCTGTGGGTGTCGCTAAAGAAAATAATTCCCCGTGGAAAAAACGGGGTCTTGGGAATTTTACGCTTTTGGTTTACGTCGCAGATAGAAGAACCCGCCGAAGCCTGCTAGTAAGCCTCCGAGGCCGAAGAGTAGAGTTCCACTCCCAACTAAGATTGTGCTTACGATGCCTGCGTTGCTTGAACCACCGCCCAAGTTCGTCAGAGAGGTGGCTGCAGCGTTAGCATCAGTGGCAGCGTTCTGGTAGTGGGTCTTGGCTCCGGCGTAGTCGCCGGTTCCCCAACTTGTGTCTCCGAGAGTCACTTCGGTCTTGGCTTGGGCGAGTTGCCCGGCGGCGGTATTACCCTCTGAGGTGCCTGCGGCTGCGTTTACGAATGAATTGACTTGGGCTATTGTAGTGGAGGCTTGAAGTTTGGCTTGGGCTGCCGCTGCTTGGTCACTGGACCATATTTGGACTTGGTATGGATGGCCTGGGCGAGTCGAGGTGAGACAGACTATGCTGGTGGATGTGTCCTGATCGGTAGTTGAGCAGCCGGGGCCAAGAACCTTGTTCTGGGGTCCCATTCCGAGGAGGAGGGTCCAGTCGTGGTTTATTGGGCCGCTTGCGGAGGGTATGCCGATGCTTATCGAGACGGAGGCCTGTTGATTGGCGGATACAGAGAGTGTGTTGGATGGGCTAGCGTTGGTGGCGTTTTGGTAGGCAGTCATCCAGTCGAACTTGACGCCTACGGTGACGTTGCGCTGGTAGACTGTTTGTGTTGCGAATATTGCGACGTTGAAGGTGACTGTGGAGCCCGCGGTCGCGATATCTCGGGTGAAACCTCCAGTAGTTACGAAGTCACTGTAACCTGCTAGTGCGAGGCCTGAGAGCGTTACGCTGGATGCTTGGTGGAACGCGTTGGCTTTGGGTATGCCTGCTATGTTGGCAGCTGGTAGTGCGAGTCCTACAAGAAGTAGAGATAGGCTTACGACGCCAGATAGCGCTGATAAAGAATACGCTGAAACCTAGAATATTCCGAACAGGTTACAGTGATGCGTCAAGTCTTTGCATATGGCGATTATCGATACGTCTGCTGTTTGCATGAAACATGTTAATCGGAACCGGTTTGACACTTGGCTTGCCGGACACTCGCTAGCGGCGTGTTCTTCTCCAAAGGCGATGCGTTTCGCCGGACGACATTGAGATCCCTTATCAGGCCTGGTTTGTTTGTCAACGGGTTTTGTTTGTCTGAGTCGCGGTTTGTTCCTTCGCTGTGCTCGGCGTTTGGCCGTAACTCTTACAAGAACCTTCGACAGTGTTGCGGAGTCAGGAGTCGTCAAAGAAAGTGCCGCGGAATAACAAGAAGTTCATGCAGACTCTTGAGACTGAGACTTATCATACGATTTCGAAAGAGGCTTCGCAGCGAGGTGCGACTGTTCAGGAGCTGTTGCGGGCTGTGATCATTCCAGAGTGGTTGAGTGAGAACCGGAAGAAATGGAGCAAGTAGCTATTCGGCTCCATTGTTCTATCTTCGTACTTTTTTTTCCGGAAATGAGCGAGCAATAATCGACGGCTCGTTTTGCCCAGTGTTTCCTTTCGTGTGTATGCTCTTTTCGAAAATTATTGGGACACGGCGGTTGAGAAGGGGGTCAACAGGTTGTGAGCAAGCCCGAAGAAATTGGAGCGATGTTCCGGGCGGGTACGCTTTTCCTTTTCAACGCCGTGTTGCGCCGAGATAGATTATTCTGATCGGAACTATTTGGGTGGTGCGTGTATAATGTGTTCGTTCATAACACAACCCTTGCTATGGGTGGACTTGAAGCTGGAAAGATTCCCTGAGGAAGACACTCTTGCGTCGCGGGACCGTGATCATAATCTGGGTCTTTTATTTTCCGGGACCCTGTTTCTGTCCGGCTGATTATGGGCTTCATTCTGTGAGACGGGCGGATTATCGGGTCGTCCGAACGTTTTCGATCCCAGTGTTTTCCCCTTGGGATAAGCGTGGAGGATCATGTTTCTCGAAATCGTGGGCTTGGATTCGGAATCAGGGCTCATAATAAGCGATCTTTCTATTCCTCTACGGATATAGCGGGGAACAGGGTATGTTGTAGGTTATGGTTGAGGAGGTTAGTATCGCTGGGCTTCGGGCGAAGAAGGCGGCGAAACAGGGGAGGATCCTGGCCGGGGTCCAGTCCGTGGTCATCTTTCTACTCCTGGTCTTCGTGGCGGAGGAGTACGATCACAACGAGTACTTGCAGGCCTGGGCTGGCATCCACCTCGGCGCTTTAGGGTTCCTGTTGAATGGGACGCTGGCGGCGTTCTACGCTGGCGTGTTGATAGCGGTCCATTTTAACCGGCCCATGCCGGCTGTGCTCAGAAGGGAGCGGAGACGGGAGGAGATTCCTGTTGCGCCGGAAACCCGGTAAGGCGGGAATTTGCGGTTTCGAGCGTTTTCACGAAGGGCGGGGCGCGGGAAAATCGGCCACCCCGGGGGGTCGCTAGAAAAAGAATGCTTAAGAAATAGTTAGCGAAAAAAATAGTTACCGGAAAAGAATAGTTTACGGAAAGGAATAGTTGCGGAGAATCTTCCTGTTACAGATGGAGGACGGAAATTGACGAGGGTCTGTTCGGGCTGTCCCTTGCGACGCGGGTCCTGAATCTATCCCGTGCGAGCTATGGAGAATGGGATCCCGGAAATCGTACGCTGCACACGTGTAGTGGTCGAGCCTTGGCTGGGCAAAAAAAGGAGAAGATTGGATGTTAAGCTATCGTTGCTCTATTTCTTGGCGTAGACCTTGGCGGTGAATGTCTGGTCAGCCAGGTTGGCTGCCCCCTCGATCCATGCCTTGGTGGTGTTAAGCCAGGATAGGTTCGGCGACTGTGTCATGTACTTCTGCTCGCCTTCGAACATGACGTTTCCGTCTGGGCCTCTGTGACCCTTGCCGTGGCCCGTGACCACGACCATGTCCTTGCCGACCATCTGGATGCCTTTGCTTTCCCACTCGCTCGTACCGTCGGTCTTCATGTGGATACTGACTGTCTCCATGAAGTTACCTTGATACTTGCCGGTGATCTGGCCGACGTCGTTGTTCTCCATCTTAACGCCGCTAGAGGTGATGTCTTTGATGCTGAAGCTGTCGTTCTTACCGCGCAGCTCGGCGATTACCTCGCCTTTGCTTTGCTGTTGAGATTGCATAGTTACTCGGGCTGACAGGCTGGGAGGCTACTATAAGAATAGGCGTTTATATGCTCAAGACGTTGAGCGCGCCGCGACACTTTGCACCAGAACACGGCACTCGGTTTGGGCTTATCCTCGGTCTTCTCATCTGGGTTTCCCTGGAGTACGAGAACAATCTCTTTCTCCAGTCCTGGGCGAAATCGAACGTTGGACCAGTAAGCTTCCTCCTCAACGGAACGCTAGCGGGATTGTACGCGGGAGCAATGCTGGGATATGCGGTGGCAGAGTATGCGGGAAGAAGGTCGGAGGAGGAAAAGATACTGGAGTCGCTCAAGAAGAAGAGTTTGGCCTAGATACTCGGGCCACGCGCCGGACTTGAGTAGGCCCCGAGGGGCCCGGAAAATACGCTGTTACCGATTTTCGGGATGGTGTTTCAGAAACGTGTTTCAGAATACGCATTTCAGTTACTGTTTTCAGATTATGGTTCCGGAAGATGATTCAAAAAAGACCTTCCAGGGTTGTTCTCGGGGAATCGTCCTTTCCCCGATCTTCTGGCCAGAATTAACCTAGGCCTGTTTTGGTGCTTCTTCTGTCTTCTTGGATTTTCTCCGGAACGGGTTACGCAACTTCTCATTTCACCTGTGAGTGAAACGTGGTCTCGCTGGTTATAGGTTTTTTGGGGCATTATCCCTCATGTCAAGCCTCTTCCGGGCATGAACTGCCGAAGAAAGCCCATTATGGGCACTTTTCCTATGGGACACCGCGTGGAATCTTCTATGATATGAACGAAGGGCCGAGAGGTCGCTTCCGAAAAAAGTCTAGGAATCGGAATTACCTCTAGGTCTAGAAACAGGTGAACAGCATGACCGATACGAGATCGGCCGAAAAGAAATGGTGCTGATTAGCGTCCGCCGGTTTTCCGGGTCGTTTCGGATTTCGTTCCTGTTTCGCGAAGTCCGATCATGAAATCATCGGACTGGTCGGGTCGGCATTGTCATTAAGATTTTCTTCTCGGCCCAGTCTCGGGGCGTCGGACGTTTGACGCCTGGTTCCGCTCAGAAGATCTAAAAAGCATGCCCGGGAAACATTCCGATATTTGACTTGAGAGTTTCCTTTTGATGTGGCGCAAGCAAGTGGGGTATGATCCTGAGCCATACATGGGTGGCTGAGGGTTGAAATTTGTACCTTCTTACTCGAATGGATCGCGACACGCTTAAACCGGCTAGAAAGTGCGGTTCAATGCGGATTATCACCGTTTGCTCTTAGATTCGCCTTTCTTTCCATTGAGTTTGATAGACCTCCAGGTACTTCTCTCCTATGCTAGAAAGCCGTTGGACATACCAGACGACGGCCTTGAGGACTACACGGTGTTGGTTCCTCTGTACAATTCTCCGAGATATTTCAAGAACAAGGCCTTTACGGACACGATCAAAAACAGAACGATTCTCTGCATCAGCACGTCAAATGCGGAAATGGAAATGTTTGCTGATCAAGTGGAGCAGAAGGGCTATTCGGTCATCAGGATCAAGGAGAATCCAGAGTCACCTTGGCACGTTCTCAGGCTGGCCCTGAACCCGCAGCTGATTCTTTTGCAGGAGGCTCTCCCTCAAGTACCTACTAGGTATTTGGTGTTCCTTGACGGAGATACTGTGCCACAACAGGATCTGGGCAGAGCATGTGCGGCGATCGACGGCGGTGGTTACGATCTTGCCTCTGTGAATGTTATGCCTAGTTCTGCGGAGTCGTCAATGGCGAAGCTGCAGAGGATCGAGTATTATCTGGCAATGCGAACCCGGAATTTTAGACCGTGGCTTACGAGTGGCGCTTGTATCGTGGGCCGGACGGAGACTATGAGGCTGGTGATGGATAATCATACCACGTTCTTCTATGGTGGCGATATTGAGATTGGTAAGCAGGGGAAGACGGTCGGCCGGGTCTGCCATCTGAACTTCAACGTCGCGACTGAGGTGCCTTCGAGTTTTGGCGGATGGTTCAAACAGAGGATTGGTTGGTGGGCTGGAGCGTTCCGTTTGGGGATTGTGAACATTGACAAGAATCTCAGAAGCCCGTTGTGGCTGTTCTACGGTAGTGTGATCATCTGGGGATTGTTGGGTCTTCGCTGGTTCGACGCGTTCAGAAACTGGTATGTTCTCGGCTTGCTGTTTCTCCTGTATCAGCCGTTGAACTTGGCGGTTGGCTGGCGATTCCGGTCCAGATGGCTGCTCGTATATCCATTGTACGCGTTCTTCCAGAGCCTCGTTCTTCCACCATTCGGCCTCGTCAAATATGTGAGGCATGCGTGGAAGACAAAGAATGCAGGAGGTCTCAAACACATGCCCAAACGGAAAAAGACAAGTGAGGCCTACAAAGTAGGAAGCTAACCCAAACTGAGCCATGCGGAAAATCTGGCTATTTCACCGTGAAGTGCAGGGCGGCGGGTAGTTCCCTCCGCAACAATCTTAAGTCTGGTCGGCCTTGTCCGTGTTATCGCCCTTGGATCCAGTCGCAGGATTTAATGAAGCGGATGAAATAGCTAGAAGAATTCTGGCCCGACAGAGTGTCTCTGACGACGAGTTCAGATACCGCTCTTGCGTCGCGAGACCGTAGAAACATACCCCCCTTTTTTTCTGGGACATTTCCTGTCCGGCACCGATAATGGGCGAATCCAGCTGATCAAGGCGCAGACTGTGCTTGGACGAGACGGCGTTTCCTTGCTCTATCCCGCAATTCCCGAACGATTCTCAAGCGAAAATTTGCGATAGACCCAGATTCGAGATCAGGGCTGAAAACAGGCGATTTGCTTGTTATTCGTGGTGGGAGGATCTGAAAACCGGGACGGGCAGAATTTGGTTGTGGTGCCGGGTTCGCGGGTTTGATCCAGTGATCTCTGGGCGGGGTCCCGGAATGCTTAAGTTGGACTCGCGCATGGTATGACTTGAACTGAGTTGTCCAATGTCCGGGTAAAACGAAAAGGCCAGGTAACCATTCCAGTCGAGATAAGGCAGCGGCTCAAGATAGACGAAGGCTCCCTCCTAGAGGTCCGCGAGCATGAGAACGGAATCCTGCTGACGCCGACAGGGCCCCTCGAAGGAGGGGACGTCGTAGGAGAAGAATCCTACAAGAAGATTCTCCAGGAACTTGACGACACAAGAAAGAAATGGCGTTGACAGCGATTGCAGACACGCGGCTACTGCTCACACTTGAATTCCCGCCCAACAAGGAGGTAAAGAGAAAAGTCGAAGCCGCTATGACGCGTGAGCTAGGCAACAAACTTCTAGCACCCTCGATTGTCTTGACGGAGTTCCTGAAAATCGCAGGGGTAAGAATCGGCGAGGCAACAGCTCGACTGAGGCTAACACTCCTAAAGGAAAGAGGCCTGCACACATTCGACCTCAATGAAGAGATGGCGCTCTCCGCCGGAAACCTGCTCCTAAAACATCAAGAGATCCCAATTGCTGACGCCCTAATAGCATCCCCAGTCAAGCTGGGCAAGGCCGACTATGTCGTCACAGACGACCAGCACTACAAGATCCTCGGCATCCCAACCAAATGGCTGTGAACGTTACGAAGACCAAGACCAAGGGCCGCGTGTGGCAGAAGGGAGAGCTGTTTCCACCAAAAGAGGTTAGAGAAGAAGCGGGACTGAAGCCAGGCGACCATGTGGTGTACAAGGCCGACCACGGTCGCATCGAAGTGGTCAAGATACCTGGACTCCGCGAAGCTTTCTCCCGCAAGAAAATTGCGAAGATCACCTTTGAAGAGTTTGAAAACATGACGGGCGGAGTCCTAGGCGAGTAACTGTTCCAGGATCAGGGCTTGCTTTTGAGTATCTTGTCATCTCTTTCGCTGGGCACATGTTGCCCTTATGACTGATTCTGCTCTAGATCAGGATGAGGGGCAAACCGGACTCCTCGGGAATATGTAGGGATTACGAGCCGCGAACAGAACGATCTTTCTGATGGGAAGAGTATTCCCGGGTTTGCAAAGATTCTCCTCCTCGTTCAAACCCTGATCATACTGTTCATGTCCTTCTGGATCTATCAGGAATACCAGAACAACACGTACCTCCAGTCGTACGTTAACGGCAACCTCCAAGCAGGCTCCTTCAACACCCTAGTCTTCATCTCTATAGGCCTGTTTACAATCGTCGCTATCGGGTTGTTTCTGAAACTGCGGAGTACTAGGAAAGAGCTTGAAGGTGTCCTTTCAACAGGAACGATCGGGCGCGATGGAACGCGTCGTGGTCAGGCGGGGGATGCACGGACGGAAGAGCATCTCATCGAGATGATCCGGAAAACCACGCCGATCATGAACTCCGGAACAGGTGGCCCGATGCCTATGCTTAGACGAAGAGACCCTCAATACTCACTGGAAGAACAAGGCTCCAGCCAATAGAAAGGCTGGCATCGGAATACTCGGACAAACCACTCTTGTGTCGCGAGGTCGAGTCGCTAAGACCCCCTATTTTCTAGAACACTCGCTGATCGGCAGCGATAATGGGCGAGAAGGGGCGATCCAAGGTGCAATCTGGGCTTGGATGGCCTGGCGAAAAACACGATTAGCCCAGCGAATCTAGCGGTGATCTTGAAGTCATATCCCAGATTCGAGAACAGGGCTGATTATCGGCGATTCCATGGACAGGTCTGCGTTTCATGAAGGGCGGGGCGCGGAAGCTTTATCTGTTTACAATCTAATAATCTGTAGACGGTGGATAGGATGGGGGAAAGAATAGTCACCGTTTCAGCTAGGATTCCACGATCCCAGCTGAGAGAGGTCGAGAGGCTGGCACATACACGGGGGCTCGACAAGTCAACTGTCGTCCGGTCCCTCCTGGACCTCGGAATAAAGGAGACAAAGATGAAAGAAGCTCTGGACCTGATCCGCGAGCGGAAGGTTTCCGTATGGCGAGCGGCGAGAATGGCGGGAATCGACTATCGAACAATGCTGGCCGCGCTACGAACCCACAACGTTCCATTCCCGCTCTCAGAGAAAGAGCTAGAGCGAGAACTTGACGAGCTTACCCATAACCAGTGACGCTGGCCCACTCATACACCTGGCCAAGATCGGCCTACTCAACCTTCTCCGAGAAATCTATACGACCATCACGATTCCCGCAGAGGTCAGAGCCGAGGTCGTGGATCGGGGAAGGGAGAAGGGACTCGCAGACGCCTTCCTCATCGAAGAAGCCATACGCTCCGGATGGATCCGGGTTGTTGACGTAAAAATGACAAACGACTTCCTCGAACTCTGCCGACGAGCCGGAGTCGACAAGGGCGAAGCCGAGGTCTTGAGACACGCAAAAGACAATAGGGCGCTCGCACTCATCGACGACGAATCACCTCGAGACCTAGCAAGATCCCTTGGAATATCAATCAGAGGAACACTAGGGATTCTAGTCGAAGCATCCAAGAAAGGAAAACTGACCAGGACCACGGCGCTAGAAAAACTAGACGAGCTTTCAGACATCATGTACATGAGCGGCGAACTCTACAAGCTCACCCGAAAAGCCCTTGAGAAACAAGCCTAGACGCAGGATCAACGTTGGCCGTAAAGCAGCTTGTCGTGCTCGACTGACCACTGGCTCTTCTTTCCAGGCTTGGAGGCTCGCTCAATATTCTTGAAGACAGGATCGAGCACTAGGTTTCTGCTTCATTTCCGCGTTACAGGAGGGCTGGGGGAGGTTTTTGCTTCCTTCGCGGCCTTTCTGAACAGTTCTACGAAACGTAGACCGGCATCCTCCTCCGCGAGGATGGCCGTCTTATTGGGGGGCTTTGGATTGGTGCTCGAATCTTTTGACAAGGCCGAACATCCCGAAGAACAATGCGACTCCGGCTAGTACGTTGATGGCTGAGCTCGCGATTATCGTGACAACTCCTACCGACTCTATCAGTGAGGCGACTTGATCCACGGGCAGAGAGAGCGATAGCACGAGAGAAACGATGTTTCTAACTGTCAAGATAGTGAACGCTGCTATGATCAGAGTCCAGGCGCGGAACGATCCTGTGAGCTTGGTCACGCGATAGGCGTAGAATGTTTTACCCCTGCTTGAAGGATCAGCTGGAAGACTGTGATGAAGTAGAGCGTTGGGATGACAACAGGATCAAGCATTTGCTGTTCGCCGACTTGCGTTTCCCCAGGGCTCCATGGAAGAGTTCCACGATGTTCCCATTCGCATCATTTCTTAGCTTCGAGGCGCGCTATCCGAGACATGAACTGGTTGTAACCCAACAATCTCTATTCCCGAACCATTCATGAGCGAGCAACGGTACATGCGACAGAATCGAGAACAGGGCGGATAATAGGCGATTTTGGAATATCGACACTGTCCTTGCAACATGATGGACAACTGTTCTGCGTCTCGAAAGAGCCGTGCTTCCATCATACTGTTGGATCGGCTAGGGCAAACGACTGTTGCTGCCCATTCTCTTAAGGAAGAGTCCCGAGACTTGCTTGAGGGGCAAA
>WNGH01009020.1_pt1 | contig 10866 bp, 9 predicted proteins | sample 5400631 | NCBI WGS metagenome assembly WNGH01 (sample SAMN13153373, study PRJNA577476) | soil metagenome | isolation source: 115 cm soil or saprolite under Garry oak tree replicate 1 | place: USA:California | collected 2016-06-15 | reverse complement strand
GAGGTATAGCGTTATGAGCGAATTTGGAAATTGGCTGGCGAGCAACTGGTATGAGGCAGGAACTCTTCTGCTTCACGCCGCTTTGTTGGTAACGGTAATCTGGTACGTCCGGAAAAACGTGAGCCTGAAAATGGCTTCCTTACGCGAATCTGAGCACCAATCTGACCCGGTACAGCATGAGCCGTTGACATTGGGCGAAGCCGATCTAGGCGCGGCGATTCGCGCAGAAAACAGCAGCAGACCTAAAGGGCCGAATCCCTTGCGCAGGCTCACCCACTGGCTCTCGACACCCATGGGAAGCTGACACGTCCCTTGGGGAGTCGTTCTCTTTGTCGCCGCTTCATTTTCGTTTCGCTGGCAGAGCAGAGGGGATACGACCGCGCTGGCGGTATCTCAATTCCGCCAGAGCCTCCGAGGGAGCAAGTACGTAAAGCCGACGAAGAATTCCCATCGCGTTGAAGTACTTGTCAACCCGCGGTCAAAGCCGGCATCAAAAACCAGTGTTCTGTTTGCAGCGTAGCTGACGGCCCAAAGATTTCCGGCGGCGTGGCTCCGCAGGAACGGCTGGGTAAAGTGCCAAATCTCTCCGGTCAGAGAGAATTTCCTCACGAGGGGATGGGAAACGGAAAGCGTCTGCCCGAACTGAGCCCTGTGAACCGGCTGTTGAACCAACTCATTGAAAAGGGCGTTTGCGTCATAGTGAAACCCCTTTACGTCAGCGCTGGCCAGGACAAGAAATGAGTTGTCCGGAGTGCCGAGATCAAGATCGGGCGGGCTTCCGTTGTACACGCGGTGAAAGTAGCTTGCCGCCAGAGTGGGTTTCGCTCCTTCGCCGGGCATCAAGACGACCTGCAGACCGAGAAGGGTATCCGCAATACCTCTTCCGCCGCGCCCATTGGCAGTGAAGCGGACAGCGGGCTCCGAGTTTGCCAGAAACTCCAGCCGCGGGGCGATCGATAGCTTGATGACCTCGTTGAATCCATAGCGCGACGAGAACTCAGGCGAATGAGTGGCGCCGAGAAAGCCCGTCTCGAACTGCAGGTAGCCGACGGGAGTCAGCGTAGCGGGAGTAGCCACGGTCGGGCGCGCGGGATTTGCCTGCGGCTCATCCGATGCTGGCGCTTGCGCAGCGCTGGACTGGGCAAGGCTCCCCAGGACCAGGCATAGGCAGGTGATAGCCGGCCAAGTTTTCCTATTCTTCCCCGGATCGGCGAACAGAAATCCAGCAAGGTCAATACGCGGAGTCATGTGGGAAAGTGATAGCAGAAAGTTGGCAGCATTGACAGAGCCGTGGATCGAGAGTGGCGTTAGCGAAGGCGGGAAGCGAGGCGCTCGCGGGCGTACTGGCACCAGGGGCTCGTGGGATCGAGTTCGATGTAGCGCTGCCAATGTCGGCCCGCTTCGCGGAAAGCGCCCAGCTTCTCGAATATGATGGCGAGATTATAGTGGGCGTCGGCATGATGCGAGTCGAGGCGCACGGCGATTTGCAGGTGATCTCTGGCTCGGCCGAGCTGCCCGGCCTCGTCGAGCAGGCTGCCGAGATTGAAATGCGCCAAGGCGTTGCCGGGTTCGAGTTCGACGGCGCGCCGGAAGCAGTCGGCGGCCTTATCGAAATTCGTCTGTTCGTAATACAGAGTCCCCAGGTTGATGAGCGCCTCGGTGCGGCGCGGGTCTGCGGCTAATACGCGTTCGTAAGCGTCGGCGGCTTCCGCAAACGTCTCGGGGTCGGCCTCGTACTGAAGCGCCAGGACAAACCAATCGTCGGCACTGCGCTCGGGCATGACGCGGAGCTTTTCGCCCAGTTCGCGGGCGTCGAAGTTCAGCACGAACTGGCCGGAGAGCGGTTCGAGCCGCGCGCCGTGGGTCTCCACGATGACGTCCCGGCCGTTGGAAAGAATGCGGAGCTCGGTCAGAGGAGTCTGGACTTCGGCCAGCTTCTGCTGCAGGGCGGCGAGGGAGCGGCGCAGCCGGTTTGCCGGGACTCCTTGTTCGATTAATTGCTTTGCGGTGCGCAGGCTGAGCAGGTCGCGGAAGTCGTAGGATTTTTCAGCTTTTTCACCGGGAGCTCTTCTTGGGGAAACGAACCGCAAGTGTTCCCAGTAATCGAGCTGCTTTTCGGTGACGTCCAGGAGGCGCTGGACTTCGCGCCGGGTGAATCGCTCCGTCGTGTTCATGGCGGACCGCTTGATTTTCTACAAGGCGCGTTATATCACGCGGAGAAGGAGGTTGTCTCAGGAAGTTGGGGCGTCTCTAGCCGGCGGACTTCCTGCCCGCTTTCTTTGGGGCCGGCATTTCCGCTACAGCCGGCACTGCGCGTACCGGGGGCTTCCGTGGCGAGCCGGCCTGCTTTTCCGCGAGGCTCTTCTTCAGGGCGTCCATGAGGTCAATGACGGGCGCCAATTGAGGCTGCGGAACGGTAGTCAATTCCTGACCCTTTAGCTTCGCGGCGATCATCGAGCGCAGGCTTTCCTGATACTCGTCGCGGTATTTGTCAGGATCGAAAGGCGCGGCGAGGCTTTGGATGAGCTGCTGCGCGAGCTTCTGCTCCTGATCCTTGACCTCAATCTTGTCGGTCTGGCCGTATTCGGCGACGGCGCGGATCTCGTTGGAATAGAACATCGAGTGCAGCGTCAACCCCTTGGCCCGGGGGCGAACGATCACGATGTATTCGCGCTGGTGCATGGAAAGCTTGGCGACGGCGGCATAGCCGGAATCTTCCATGGCCTTGAGCAGCAATTGATAGGCCTTCTTGCCGGCGTCTTCCGGTGTAACGTAGTACGAAGCGTCGAAATAGAGCGGGTCCACTTCGCCCAGCTTGACGAACTCGAGGATCTCCATGGTCCGCGCCGAGCTGGGCTCGACCTTGTCCATCTCTTCCTCGGTAAACAGGACGTACTGATCCTTCTCGAATTCGTAGCCCTTGACGATTTCGGTGCGCTCGACATTCCGGTTGCAGGTGGGGCAGAACAACGGCTGCTTGAGGCGGGAGTGGCACACCTTGTGGAGCTGATTGAAGCTAATGCGCTCGGTGCGCGCAGCCGAGAACAGGCGAATCGGAATCGAAATCAACCCGAATGTCAGATGGCCCTTCCAGACCGTGGACGCCATAAGCGGCTCCTCCCACTCGATTTCGAGACTGAACTGCTGTGAGAATTGCAAGATTAGTGGGTCAGGCGGGGCGATTGCAAGGCGAATAAGCGGCGAAGACACGAGAAAAGCAACGGATCCGCGGCGGAAAGAGCGGCGCACCGGCCTTGGCAGCGGCCTGGCACGCACCACGGTTCGGTCAAGTCAAGCAAAGACTATCCGAGGGGCTGAGATAGAATGCGGCGATGGCGCAACTTGAGGAATATCGGCGGAAGCGCAAATTCGAGCGGACTCCGGAGCCTGCGGGGAAACCTGCCCAGCAGGAAGACAATTTCTTCGTGGTGCAAAAGCACGCCGCGCGACGCGTGCATTTCGACTTCCGCCTGGCTATCCAGGGCGTGCTGAAATCCTGGGCCGTGCCCAAAGGGCCGTCTCTGAATCCCGCGGACAAGCGGCTGGCGGTCCAGACCGAGGATCACCCCATGGACTACGGCAACTTCGAGGGAAAGATTCCGCAGGGGAACTACGGGGCCGGGACGGTGATGGTCTGGGACCGCGGGACCTATCGCGTCATCGGAGAGGCGGACGCCGGCAAGCAGTTGCAGCGGGGCGAGATCAAATTCGAGCTGAACGGAGAGAAGCTGCGCGGAAGTTTTGTACTCGTCAAGCTGAAGCAGAGCGAAAAGGGCAACGAATGGCTTTTGATCAAGCACAAGGACGCGGCCGTGGACCCGGCGTGGAACATTGAGAAGCACGATGGGTCCGCGCTGACGGGCCGCACGCTGGAGGAAATTGGCGAAGAGTCGCCGCCCAAGCGCAGCGCGAGTCCGATCCGGGCGGAGGAAGTGCATGGTGCGCGAAAAAGCGCGATGCCATCGCGGCTCGAACCTATGCTGGCGACGCCCATCAGCCGTCCGTTCTCCGACCCCAATTGGCTCTTCGAAATCAAATGGGACGGCGTTCGAGCGCTGGCGTGGATCGAAGATGGGAAGCTGGAACTGCGTTCGCGCGCCGGTGGCGACATCACAAAGCAGTATCCGGAGCTGGCCCCTCTTCCCGAGAATATGAGCGCGGCGCGTGCAATTCTGGATGGTGAAATCGTCGTTCTGGATGCGCGCGGGCATAGCGATTTCGAGGCCTTGCAGGAACGGATGCACGTGCGCGCGCCTTCCCCAACGCTCCTTTCGCAAACCGCTGTGACCTACTACCTGTTCGACCTGCTTTTCTGCGACGGCTACGACTTGCGTGACGCGCCGCTTGCGGAACGCAAGGAATTGCTGCGCCGCCTGTTTCGTCCGAGCGAGCGATTTCGTTTTTCCGATCACCAGGTGGAGCACGGAAAAGAGCTTTTTGAGCTTGCTCGCGAACAAGGTTTGGAAGGGATTGTCGGGAAACGCTCAGATAGCCGCTACGCGAGCTCACGGAGCACGCAATGGGTGAAACTGAAAGCGACGAAAACGCTGGATGCAGTGGTAGGAGGATGGACGGCGCCGCGGGGCAGCCGGGCCCACTTTGGCTCCCTGCTGCTGGGGCTTTATGAAGGCAAGGCGCTGCGTTTCATCGGACACGCCGGCAGCGGGTTCGATGAGAAGACGCAGGAGGCCATCGCCGAGAAGCTGAAGGAGGCGGGCGCTTCAGCGTGCCCGTTTGACGAAGTTCCAGAGACGAATGAAAAGGCGCACTGGACACGGCCTGCGATAGTTGCGCGGATTCGATTCACGGGATGGACCGAGGAGAAGCGCTTGCGCCATCCTGTGTTTGTGGGCCTTCGCGAGGACGCGAATCCGCAGGATTGCCAATGGGACGCCGAGGTGGCGCCAGAGGCGGAGCCTGCGATGGTACAGGCGCCGGCGATTGCCGGACGCGTGCTGGCCAAAAAGGCGCAGATCGAAGCGGAGCTGCGCAAGGGCAAAGCGGAAAACGTGACGTTGGAGTTGGACGGCAAGCGGCTGCGTCTGAGCAACCTCAACAAGATTTATTTCCCGGACTCCGGAATTACGAAACGCGACCTGCTGGCCTACTACTACCGGATTGCCGACTACATTCTTCCGTTTCTCAGAGAGCGGCCGTTGGTGCTGCGGCGCTACCCGGACGGCATTACTGGCAACTCGTTCTTTCAAAAAGACGTCCGCGAAGGACTGCCGGAATGGATGGAAACAGTAGCCGTTCCTGCGGAGGGGAAGGCCGAGGAAATTCACTATGCCATTGCCAACGACCGCGCGGCGCTGCTCTATCTGACGGGCCTGGGATGCATTGACCACAATCCGTGGCCCAGCCGCAAGGACGACCTCGAACATCCGGACTATTTCTTCTTCGATCTTGACCCCGCCGACGGGACAGATTTCTCCGTTGTGGTGAAGGTCGCGCAGACCTTGCTTCAAAAGCTGGATGAGATTGGACTGAAAGTTTTCTTGAAGACGTCCGGTGCGACGGGCTTTCACATGTATCTGCCGGTGGAGAGCGGCTATTCCTACGAACAACTGCGGACGTTTGCGGAGATCGTGGCGCGTCTGGTGGCAGCGGAAAAACCGGACCTGGTGACGCAGGAACGAACGGTGGCGAAGCGGCCTGCGGGGCGAGTCTTGATTGATGTGCACCAGAACGCGATGGGGCGTCCGCTGGCGGCGCCGTACGCGGTGCGCGCGTTTCCGAAGGCGCCCGTCTCCACACCGGTCTTGCCGGGCGAGCTGCGTGCGAACCTGCGCCCTGAAAAGTTCAACCTAAAGACGTTCTTCGCGCGGCTCGAAAAGAAGGGAGATCTCTGGCGCGACTTCTGGAAGAGCCGGCAATCGCTGGAAAAAGCGATCGAGCAACTTAGCGCGCGTGTGCCGGCGTCGAAGAACCCGACGCCGGATTAGTGAATCGTCAAGCGTGCGGCTTTGCGGGCTCCAGCGGGTGTGCTTAAATGGAGCGCCGCAAACCGCTTTGGCGTGATTCAGGGGGTGGGCGATTTCTGCTTCGGGACAGCTTCGCATCGGCACTTCCGGGTATGCCTACAAAGAGTGGAAGGGCAACTTCTACCCGGCGAAACTCCCCGACAAGGAGATGCTGGCGTTTTACGGCAAACAGTTTTCGACCGTGGAGATCAACAATACCTTCTACCGCATGCCGACGGAAAGCGTGGTCCAGCAATGGGCGAAGAGCGTTCCTGAAGGTTTCCAATTTGCGCTCAAGGCCAACCAGCAAATCACGCATATGCAACGTCTGCGCAACTGCGAGAGCACACTGAAGCGGTTTCTCGAAGTTGCTTCTGTCCTGAGCGAAGGCGGTCACCTGGGGCCGATCCTGGTGCAGTTGCCGCCAAACTTCAAGTGCGACAGACCGCTCCTGGAAGATTTCCTGAAGCTGCGCCCGAACGCGTTTCGCTTCGCGTTTGAGGTGCGGCATGCGTCGTGGTACGCAGAGGAGACTTATGCGCTGCTGCGGAGGCACAGCACCGCGCTTTGCCTGGCGGAAACCGACGAGCAGATGCCGCCCGACGTGCTGACAACGGAGTTCACGTACGTGAGGCTCCGGCGCGAGAATTACACACCCAAGATGCTGGCCGCCTGGAGGAAACGGTTCGACGTGTGGTTGCAGAACGGCGTGGACGAATACGTCTACTGCAAGCACGAAGACGAAGGCAAGGCGCCTGCTTACGCCCGGCTGCTGCTGGGTGAGACCGGAGAATAAGTGAATAGGTCAAGTGCGCTCGCGGCTTTTTACAGATGAGGGAGAATATCCATGGCGCATACCGACGGCTGTGATTGCAGGTTCGAGAACGCGATGAAAGTCTTGCGGCGCCCGCGGCGGTGGAGAACGCTATTGATGGCCATGGCGCTCGCTGCGATGGTGAGCGCGACGCAGGTCTCCGGGAAGCCGCCGCAAGATGAGGCGGCAGCAGGCCCGCCGCCGACGCGCATCGACGTCGTGGTTGACGAAGTCGCCCCAGGCGTGAAGGTCGCGGACCCCTACCGCTGGCTCGAAGACCAGGAATCGCCGGAGACTCGCGCCTGGATCGAAGCGCAGAACAAATACACGGACTCCCGGCTCAAGCCGTTGCCGGGGCGCGAAGCGTTGCAAAAGCAGTTTACAGGCCTGCTCAAGGTGACTGCATTTTCGCTGCCTCGGGAACGCGGTGGGCGCTACTTCTTCACCATGCGGCTCCCGGAGCAGGACCAGGCCGTGCTGTATTACCGGTCAGGCGCGGACGGCGCAAACCAGGTGCTGGTGGACCCCGGTGAGGGCGGCGATCACACCACGACGGTAAATCTCCTTAGCATTACGCCGGACGGCAAGCTGATCGCGTATGGCATCCGGCAAGGCGGCAAGGATGAAATCGCGCCACATTTGATGGATGTGGACTCGCGGAAGTTGCTGCCGGATGCCTTTCCCGAGGCGCGCTACGCGGGATTTTTTGTTCTCCCGGGGAAGACCGGAGTTTACTACGCGCGGATGGTGAAGGAGCGGAACCGGGTCTTCTTTCATAAAATGGGAAGCGACACGTCCCAGGACGCGGAACTTTTTGGAGCAGACATCCCTGCGAACAAGATTCTGAGCGCGGGGGTCTCCGAGGACGGACGCTACCTGATGATTGTCGTCTTTCAGTTCGGCGTCGGGAATCCCACAGAAATCTACGTGAAAAATCTCGCGTCAAATGGTCCCATCGTGCCAATCACAAAAAACCTGGGCGCGGAATTCGAAGGGGACATCGCGGGGGATCGTCTGTTCGTCCGCACCAATTGGAAAGCGCCGCGCGGCCGCATTCTCGAGATTGATTTGAAGAACCCGGGACAGGAAAATTGGAAGGAGATCGTCCCAGAAGGCTCCGCCGTCATTGAGGGCCTGGCCGTATCCGGCGGCAAGCTGGCCGTGCTCGCGGTCGAAAACGTCATCGAGCGGCTCAAGATTTACGAAGCCGGCGGAAAACTTCTCCGGGCGATTCCGCTGCCTGCGATCGGTTCGATTGGGGGACTGGCGTCCCGTGCCGGAAGCGACGAGCTATTTTACGCGTTTGATTCGTTCCACATCCCGCCGACGATTTATCGCTACAACACGGCCACCGGAAAACAAGAAATCTGGGCGCAGTCGAAGGTTCCCATGGACAGCAGCGCGTTCGAAGTGAGACAGGTCTGGTACAACTCGAAAGACGGGACACGCGTACCGATGTTTCTGGCCTACCGGAAGGGAATCCAGCTCGATGGCTCGAACCCCGCGCTGCTGACCGGCTACGGAGGATTTGACGTGAGTGAGCTTCCGGTGTACCGGGCCGAATCGGCGGCGTGGATAGCCAATGGGGGCATCTATGCCCTGGCCAACCTGCGCGGCGGGAGTGAATTTGGAGAGGAGTGGCATCGCGCGGGAATGATGGAGAAAAAGCAGAACGTGTTCGACGACTTCATTGCTGCGGCGGAATGGCTGATAAAAAATAAATACACGCGACCGGAGCGGCTGGCGATTCGCGGCACGAGCAACGGAGGCTTGCTCATGGGCGTGGCGCTCACGCAGAGGCCCGACTTGTTTGGCGCGGTGGTCTGCGGTTTCCCGCTGCTGGATATGCTGCGCTATCAGAAATTCCTCGTAGCCCGCTGGTGGGTTCCGGAATACGGCTCGTCGGCCAATGCGGAACAATTCAAATTCATCTACGCGTATTCACCGTATCAGCACGTCAAGCAGGGAACCGAGTATCCGGCAGTGCTCCTCGTAACAGGTGATGCAGACACCCGCGTAGCCCCTCTGCACGCAAGGAAGATGACCGCGCTCCTGCAAGCCGCGACTGCTTCGGGGAAACCGATTCTGCTGCACTACGACACTCACGCGGGGCACTCGGGCGGCGTTCCGGTCAGCAAGCAAGTGGACGATTTGACCGACGAGTTTGGATTCTTGTACTGGCAGCTCGGTGTATCACCTCCCATTTCAATAGGGAAGTGAAATTGGCTGTTGTGTGCAGCAGGTTATTGCGGACATAGCGTGAGGCGGGGGCAGTACTTTAGTACCCAACGGACCCAAGACAGGCGGTGATCAGATGAAGTACCAAATACCTATAGGGAAGAACTTACGCAGGGCTTATACTCCAGACCGGATGGGCTTCAACTGCGTCTCGAAGCAAGTAGGTTTATGAAACCTCCGAATCCGACTGGACACGCGGCAGCCCCCAGGTGGACCATTTCGTGGAAGTTCGCGAGACCACCAGTGTGTCGCGCTCCGGGGTGTATTTTAGTACGACGCATCCTGCCTATGGACTTGGGATGCGCCTCTTTGTGACCATCCCTTACAACAACGACCCGGCTGGTCTCTTGCGAGAATACCTTGCCGAAGTCGTCCGCCTCGACAAGCTCGATGAGGATCACATCGGCGTGGGTTTGAAACTCCTGCTGGATATGGGCCTCACCACCGGGTCATCCTTCTCCTAGCTCAAAAGCGAAAAGAAACCAGGAAGAAACCTTTGGATTCGATGGGGAGGACTCTGCTTGAAAGTTTCCCACCGACGCATTCGGCAGGGTTTCCATGAGAAGCCGAGGAGGGCGAACGGCGTCCTAAAGTCGAATCGCCGTTCGCCCCTCTCGGGGTTGGGGTGGTTGTGGAGGAAAATTTTCGGTCAGGCAACGCCAAAATACTGCAAGGTGCGATGGCGTATTTTCCCCAGGTGACGATTGAAGGGGTGCCTGCGATCGAGGAATGAGAGGACCGGCTTACGGCGCTCGGCCAGGCGATTCAGGGCCAGACTCAACCGGACGTCGCGGCGGGCGTATTTCAGGCCCGCAGCAAGGGTTTCCGCGGCGTCTTCGCGGCGCCCCGCGACCAGGTAAACTTCCGCGAGGTTCAGGTAGAGTTGCGCCTGGTTGCGCTTCATGCGCACGGCGGTGTCACAGAGTTCTTCGGCTTCGGCCCACTTGCGCTCGGCGCGAGCCACGACCACACCCAGATACGACCGGTAATAAGGGTTGTGGGTGTCGAGCTCGACGGCGCGGCGCATGTGGGGCAGCGCCTTAATGGGATAGTTGTCGCGAAGAAAGGTTAACGCCTGCTTGAATTCACGGAAGGCTTCTGTATCAATCATCCCAGGTCCTCCTGCAACACTCGCCCTCGCTGCCCGGCCCGCAAATCGTCGTTGCGGGGTTCTTGCCGGCGAATGCGGCAACGAAAGGAAAGAGCGTGCTAAGTTGACTTAAGCCGGATGAGGAAACCCGAAGGAGAATCGCGGGGGTTCCGCGTTTTTGGAGAAGAAGTTGACCGTCCGAGTTCATCCCGTCCTCAGAGAGAAGAGTAAAGTGGTAGAAGCACGGAATCTACTGAACCGGGGGACAGTCTTGGGACAGGGGGACTTAAGAGCTAGTTGAATTGGAAACTTACAGGTTCTGTTAGTGACTCGTGGAGTTCAACGGCCGCCAGTTCCTTCAATCGGGGAGGACTGCACCTTCCATTTCTTTCGCGGCGCGATGCAACCAGCGGCCCGAGCGTCGCGCCAAGTCTTTGCGAACCAAAGAGATAGCCGTAAGCGAGAGCGCAGTTTACGGATTCGCAGTCTGGGTTTGCGCCTGATAGGGAACGCCATCAGCGCCGAAAACGCGCCGCTCGTAAACCGGGAAGCGGCGGGCGAGTTCGGCGACCTCTTTGCGGACGCGCCACTCGACCGGCGTGTCGCCGATGTGAGAGAGGACATCGGCAATCCAAGCGCCGATCTGGTCCATTTCCGGCTCGCGCATCCCGCGCGTGGTCACCGAAGGGCTGCCGAGGCGAATTCCGCCGGCTTTGAGCGGCGGGAGCGGGTCGAAAGGAATGGCGTTCTTGTTGACGGTG
>WNGH01006839.1_pt1 | contig 10866 bp, 6 predicted proteins | sample 5400631 | NCBI WGS metagenome assembly WNGH01 (sample SAMN13153373, study PRJNA577476) | soil metagenome | isolation source: 115 cm soil or saprolite under Garry oak tree replicate 1 | place: USA:California | collected 2016-06-15 | reverse complement strand
CTAGCCCAACTTTCGCAGTTGCGAGCGATTTTCGGTATTTTTGTCATCATTTTCGTAGTTAAGTCGTGCATTTCCATCGCCGAACTATGAAAAAACGGTAGAGTGGAGACCAAGTGTCTTCCCTTCGCCGCCGGACTTCTGGCAATCTGCAGTGGATATGTTTCTGCGCAGCAACAGTCGCAAAAAAGACGGCAAAGATCATCGCTACTTCAGCATCGTAGAAAACCATCGCATCGCTTCGGACCAAACAGTGCAGCGAACCGTTCTCTATCTCGGCGAGATCAACGATCAACAACAAGCGGCCTGGCGCAAGACGTTGTCGGTGTTTGATGAACAGCAGCAAGAGTATGAGAACTTGAGTTTGTTCCCCGACGACCGCGAGATTCCCGCCGATGCGGTCGACAGCCTGCAAGTGAAACTGAGCGGTCTCGAGCTGCGGCGCCCTCGCCTGTTCGGTAGTTGCTGGTTGGCGTGCGAGTTGTGGCAGCAACTAGGCCTGCATGAGTTTTGGGATGCTCGTCTTGTCGGATCGCGGGAAGACGTCCCTTGGGAAAAAGTGTTGCAACTCCTGGTGGTGAACCGGCTGCTGGATCCGGGCAGCGAGTTTCGCGTGCATCGCCAGTGGTACCTGACCACCGCCATGGATGCCCTGCTGGGAACGGATTTCGCCGTGGCCGAGAAGGACCGTTTGTATCGCTGCCTGGATCGCGTGCTCGAACATAAGCAGGAACTCTTCCAGTGGTTGCGCCAGAAGTGGGCCGATCTGTTTCAGGCGGAATTCGAAGTGCTGCTTTACGACCTGACCAGCACGTACTTTGAAGGCGCGATGGAAGAAAACCCCAAGGCCAAGTACGGTCACAGCCGGGACAAACGGACGGACTGTTTGCAGTTGGTGATTGCGCTGGTGATCACCACCGATGGTTTCCCGTTGGCCTACGAAGTGATGGATGGCAATACCAGTGACCGCACCACACTCGGCGGTTTTCTGGACAAGATCGAGAAGACCTATGGGAAAGCAAAACGGATGTGGGTTATGGATCGCGGCGTTCCCACGGAAGAGATTTTGCAGGAGATGCGGGACCCGGCACGCGAGATTTTCTATTTGGTGGGAACACCGAAAGGCAAGATCCAGCAGTATGAAAAGAAGTGGCTGGATCTGCCCTGGCAGCAGGTCCGGGAGTCGGTGGAGGTGAAACTGTTTGAGCAGGACGGCGAACTCTATGTGCTGGCCAAGAGTGAAGGAAGAAGGGCCAAAGAAACTGCCATGCGTCGCAAGCGTCTGGCCCGCTTGCTGAAAAAGCTCCGTGCCATGCGCCGAAGTCTTCCTTCACGCGACCAGTTGTTGATGCGCTTGGGCGCCGCGAAATCGGCAGCCGGCCGCGCGTTCCCTTTCGTGCACCTGCAAGTGCCTGGGGAAGGCCAAGAGGTCACGCGCGAAACCTTCCAGTTTCGTGTGGATAAGAAAAAGCTCCAGGAGGCGGAATGGCACGACGGACACTACTTGCTGCGCTCCAATCTTACCGCCGGAGATCCCAGCGTCCTGTGGGCGCGCTACGTGCAGTTGACCCAGATCGAATCGGTATTCCGTTCGCTTAAGAGTGAACTCGGCATACGTCCCATCTACCATCAACTGGAGCATCGCGCTGACGCGCACATTCTGATCGCCTTTCTCGCTTACTGCTTGCAAGTGACGCTGAAACATCGCCTGTTGCTGCACGCCCCGGGGTTGACACCGACGGCGGTGTTAGAAAAGTTAGCCGAAATCAAAATGATCGATGTGTGGATTCCCACGGTCGATCAACGATGGTTGATTCTGCCGCGCTACACACAGCCTGCTCTCGACACCAAGCTGCTCATCGAAAAGCTGAAGCTGCAGTTGCCGAGCCAGCCGCCACCGCGCCTGGTCGCGCAAAAACAGGGCTACGAAATCGAGGTACCAACCGGCCAGTAGGAGGCTTTTTGTGGTGGAGACCTTTCCCTAACCTCGACTGATTCCAAAGCACTTAACCGGCTCAAATGTGCTCAACTGCGAAAGTTGGGCTAGGGTCGGCTAAATGCTAAGATTCCCTGCGCTGCTTGCCGCTCTTCATGCCGATCAGAGAAAAAAATTACTGGCTCGAAACCGTGGCCACGTCCCCTGCGCCATCCGCAGGAGATTTGCCAGACTACGCCGAGGTCGCGATTGTGGGCGCGGGCTACTGCGGCCTTTCCGCGGCACGCACGCTTGCAAAGCGCGGGGTGAAAGTGGCCGTCTTCGAGGCCGAGACCTTTGGCTGGGGCGCCAGTTCCCGCAACGGCGGCATGGTCCTCACCGGCATGAAATTGCCGGTACCCACACTGATCAAGCGTTACGGCCGCGAGGCCGTTCGCAAAATGTACGCCGCATCGCTTGCGACCATCGATTGCGTCGAGCACATCGTGCGCGAGGAAAATATCGACTGCAATTTCTCGCGCTGCGGCCACCTGGAAGTTGCCTGCAAGCAGGCGCACTTCGATGGCTACGAAGAATCCGCCGCGCTCCTGCAACGCGAATTCAGTCACAAAATGCGCATCGTTCCAAAACGCGAGCTGCGCGGCGAAATCGGCTCGGACATTTATTTCGGCGGCATGGTGGACGAAACCAGCGCGGGCTTGAATCCCGCGCGGTACGTTGCCGGGCTTGCGCTTGCGGCGCTGCGAGCCGGCGCATGCCTTTATGATTACACGCGCGTCACCTCTGTCGAGCCAGAGAGAAACAAAAATGCGCACAAATTCCGCGTGCATACCTCAAGAGGCGTCATCACCGCGCGCGAGATGATTCTGGCGAGCGGCGCTTACACCACCGGTGCTACTCCCGCGCTGCGCAAAAAAATCATTCCCATCGGCTCGTACATCATAGCCACGGAAACTCTGCCCGCCGATCTGGCGCGCCAACTCAGCCCACGCAACCGCATGATCTACGACTCCAAACATTTTCTCTACTATTACCGGCTTACCCCCGACAATCGCATGCTCTTCGGCGGCCGCGCCGCTTTCTTTCCGGAGACCGAAAATACCGTCCGCCGGAGCGCGGAAATTCTTCGCCTCGGCATGATCGGCGTTTACCCGCAACTGCGCGACACAAAAATCGAATTTGTCTGGGGCGGCACGCTCGATTTCACGCTGGACGTGATGCCGCACGCCGGAAAAATCGATGACATGTACTTCGCCGCGGGCTTTGCCGGCCACGGCGTCGCCGCGGCCACCTGGTTCGGCGCGAAGCTCGCCGGCCTCATCTGTGGCGATCCCAACGACATGCCCTTCGATGGCCTCAAGTTTCTCGCCGCTCCACCGGGCCTGCGCAGCGGCAACACCTGGGCGCTTCCTCTGGCAGGCGCGTGGTACAAAATCCTCGATTTCTTTATGTAGGCGGCTGGGCGGCGCCGATTTTTCCTGCCTGCAATTTCCGAATTACAAAATACATCACCGGGCCGAGCAACACCGGCACCGGCCCCCACTTCCGCGCGAACGGGTCGCTTGCGACCAGCGCAACTACGCTCATTAGCAACGGTGCAGCGATCACGTAGAGCAGTCCGGCGCGGCCCCACGGGATGCGGAAGGGCCGCGGCAATTCCGGCCGCATTCGGCGCAACTGCCACGAGGAAAGCACCGTCAGAATCGTGACGCCGATGCGCAACCACATATACACGGTCAAGAGCTGAACCATCGTTTTCTGTGCCAACAACGCATAGATGATGGAAGACACGATGATGGCGATCCACGGTGTGCCATAACGCGGATGCCTCGCCGCAAGTGCAGGTGGCAGATACCCATCCTCCGCCATGGTGAATGGCATCCGCGTGCATGTCAGCACCGTGGCATTCAGCAGCGAAAGATTGGTGATCATCGCAGCGATGGTCATCGCAACACCCAGCCAGGGCCCACCGATGAGTTGTGCGGCATCGGAAAAATATCCGGTGTGCCATTTCTGCCAGTTTCCCAATGCCGCGAGTGAGAACATCGTGGGGAGAAAATACGTGGCGATGGAAAGCGGAACGACAACGGCAAGCGCGATCGGATAGCTCCGCTGCGGATTTTCCACTTCTTCGGCGACACTGGACACTTGCTCGTAACCGGAGTAGAGCCACAAGCCTAGCGCCAGGCCAACACCGAAGACCTGAAATGGCGGGACGTGCGGCGGCACCAGCGGCGAAAAGGGATTGGAATGCCACTTGGTCGCCGCGATCACGCACAGCGCGACAATCGGCAACAGGATGAGGATCTCCAGAGTTGTGGCGACCGCGCCAACCATCTGAATGCCACGCACGTTGATGTAGCCGATCACCGCGATCATCGTGACGGCAATCGCGTAATGCTTCCAGCCGACGAACCCGGGGAAGAAAAACGTGAGATAGTCCGCGATCAGAACGCCGTACGCACCGCCCAGAAGAAACGACGCACTCCAGTTCCACCAGCCGGCTTGAAATCCCCAGAAGTCGCCGAATGCCCCGCGCACCCAGCGGTAGGATCCGCCCTCGACAGGCATGGCGGTGGTCAGCTCCGCAGCCACCAGCGAAACCGGAATGCACCAGAAAAACGGGATGAAGAGGTGATAGAGCAGCGTCAGCCCCGGACCGCTGGTCGTGACTTGGTCTTCGAGGCCGAAGGGTCCGCCGGTCGCGTAGGCGTACATCACAAAGACGAAGGGCAGCAAGGCGGCCTTGCGGGTGGGCGCGGGTGTGGCGCTCGGTTTGCTGGTATTGGCGGAAATGTTCGCAGGGCTCGTTTGAATGCACACGACAAATTTGTCCCGCAGAGGGTAGCGCATTGTGCCCGGCGGTGGGTAGTGCAGGGTGTCGCTCCTACCGGACGGCAACAGGCTGGATCGGCTGGCCGCCCGTGGGAGAGGCGTCACAGTGACACCGAGGATACCGGCATTAATACCAGCGTCTCCGGCGCCGGTTGCAACCCTTCGATCGGAGTATTCATCACCCCGCCTCCGTTGGCCACGAGCCATACGCTGCCAACAAGCGCTTCTCTACCTCGGGCGCGCTCTGCCTCAGGGCTGCATTGAAGTGGGCACGATGCGTGGTGCCCCTCCCGGGAGTGGCCGTGCCAAACTGCCAGCAGGGATGCTGGCCCTAGGCAGAGCCTGCGTCACGGTGCAACATTGGTGGATTCGCGCCGTATGTTGGTGTTGCCGCGAGAAATCGAGGTTAAGCCATTTTCGATGGGTTTTGAGTGCGTAGCCGGGCTATGACGAGGCGAATCTCTTCGTAGGGGATTTCGGGTGGCAGGGCTTCCTTGAGGGGTTTCAGCCGGCCCATGCCCAACTGTTGGCAGGCGGCGGCGATCTGGTTGTAACGTTCGGGTGGCAACCAGGCGGGCTGAAATTCGGCTTCGCCTCTTTCGATAAGATCGGCCACGAGGGATACGACGGCGCGCAGGGTGCGTGAGCGGATTTGGGCGATTTCAGCGAAGGTGCGGCCTTCTGCAAGCAGTCGCACGGTTTCTTTCGCGGGGGAGGATACTTTTTGCTTTCCTGGGTTGCTGGCGCGGTCACCCTGGCGGAAGCGGTTTAGGACGTCCAGGATTTCCTGGCCGTACATTTCGACTCTTTTTTCGCCGAAGCCGGAGAGGCGCCGGAGTTCGGGGAGAGTCGATGGCTTTGCGAGGCACAATTCCAGGAGAGCGGAATCGTGGAGGACGACGAAGGCGGAGACTCCCTTGTCCCTGGCAGTAGTGCGCCTCCACTCGCGGAAGTACTCCTTCAACTCCACGTCGGTCGACCCCCGTGCGGCGGTTGTAGCAGGGCGGGGCGCGGCCGGGCGAGTTGCCTCCGCTTTGCGAGAGGCTCCGCGTTTATTTCGAGGTTCTATCTCCAGCCAGTCTGGCATGGCCGCACAGACGTCGCAATTGCCGCAGGACTCCCACTTGGGTGCTTCGCCGAAATGGCGGCAGACGTGGCGCTGGCGGCACTCCGTGGATTGCACGAAGCGCTCGACTTCGCGGTAACGCTGCCAGGCGCGGCCTTTTTCCACGGGATCCTCGATTTTGCCGATGAAAAAGGCATGCAAGCCGATGTCTTTTTTTTGCCAGAACAAGAAGCAATCGGCGGGAAGCGCGTCACGCCCGGCGCGGCCCGCTTCCTGGTAGTACTGCTCGACGCTCTTCGGGAGTGAGAGATGAATTACCATTCGCACGGCCGCTTTGTTGATGCCCAGCCCGAAGGCCATGGTGCCCACCATGACACGCACTTCGTCGGTCATCCACTTTTCCTGGTTTTCCCTTCTTGCGCTGCTCTGCATCTGTCCGTGATAACCAACGGCGGCGATGCCGTTTTCCTCGAGGAAATCGACGGTGTCGCCAACGCGCACAATCGTGGGAGCGTAAACGATTAGGCTTCCGTCCGAGACCTGCTTGACGGCGCGGAGGAGCAATTCATTTTGCGTTCTGGCGTCACACTGGCGGACGATGTATCGCAGATTGGAGCGGCGAAAGCTGGCGATGTGTTTGTAGGGATCACGGAGGCGGAGCTGCTGGATGATATCGTGGCGGACGCGCTGAGTGGCGCTGGCGGTGAAGGCGACGATGGGGAGGTCGGGAAAAAGTTCGCGGAGACGGCTAAGCTGGCGGTACTCGGGGCGGAAGTCGTGGCCCCATTCGGAGATGCAATGGGCTTCGTCGATGGCGAAGAAGGAAACCGGCATGCGGCCGAGCCAGGCGGGCGTGCCGTCGAGCGCGATGCGTTCGGGCGAAAGATAGAGAAGGCGGTAGTGGCCCTGGCTGGCGCGGCGAAGGATGAGACTGCGCTCGTCGCTCGAAAGCGAGCTATTGAGAAAAGCGGCGGGGATGCCCATTTGTTCGAGTTGCGCGACCTGGTCCTGCATCAAGGCGATCAATGGAGAAACAACTACCACGGTGCGCCGCCGGTCGAGGACGGCGGGCAATTGGTAGCAGAGCGACTTGCCACCACCCGTGGGCATCACTACGCAAGCGTCGCGTCCTGCAGCGATGCTCCTGACAATGTTCTCCTGGCCTGGGCGGAACGATTCGTAGCCCCAATAGCGGTGCAACGCCTCGGAAAGAGGCGCGGCGTGTTCCGCCGTGTAGTTCTGTTCGGGCACCGGCGGCCCCAGAGTTGCCATGGTTCCCTCTCCGGCCCGCGGTCAGGACCAAGCGGCATGCAGCAAGGCCAGCATGGGGGGTGCGATATTCGCCTTTGTTTCGTCATATGTCAAATATAATTTCTGACACGCGGGTGTGGGTTTCCCAATCGCCACTTCTCTCCCATGTTAATCCGGCGTCGATATGAGCGATTCGAAAGAGCCCCAGGCGATACCGCGTGGACCGGAGCGCGAGCTGAAGATTTACGCGCTCGGGCTCAGCGGCGGAAAACCGTCTGTTCCCGTGCCGCTGGATTTGCTGGAGCAAAAGGCGAAGGAAATCCTTCCGCCGCGAGCGTACGACTATGTTGCGGGCGGGGCGGGCGGCGAAGACACGATGCGCGCGAACCGCGAAGCCTTTTACCGCTGGCGTATTGTGCCGCGGATGCTGCGGGATGTATCGAAACGCGACTTCAGCGTGGAGGTACTTGGCGCGCAGTTGCCTGCGCCGGTTCTGTTGGGCCCGGTTGGCGTTCAGGAAATCGTTCATGACGATGCGGATGTGGCGAGTGCGCGGTCTGCGGCGTCACTCGGACTACCGTTTGTGTTGAGCACAATGTCGAGCCGGTCGATGGAGGAGGTTGCCCAATCGGCGGGAGAGGTAGCAGAGTCACCGCGGTGGTTTCAATTGTATTGGGGGAAAAATCCCGACCTAACAGCCAGCATGGTGCAGCGCGCGGAACGCGCCAGATACTCGGCGCTGGTGGTGACACTGGACACCCATTCGCTGGGCTGGCGCGAGCGGGACCTTGGCCATGGTTACTTACCATTTATGCTGGGGCAGGGACTAGCGAACTATTTCAGCGATCCGGTATTCCGTGCGCTGTTGGCGCAGGCGCCGGAGCAGAATCCGGCGGCGATTCAGCTGTGGGGCAGCTTGTTTTCGAACGCTGCGCTCACCTGGAGGGACATCGGATTTCTGCGGCAGCACACCCGTGTTCCTATCATCGTCAAGGGATTTTGCATCCGGAGGATGCCGCGCTGGCGCTGGACGCCGGTGTGGATGCGCTCATCGTTTCGAATCACGGCGGGCGGCAGGTGGATGGCGGCGTCGGCGCACTGGATGCGCTGCCGGGAGTGGTGCACGAAGTGAATGGGCGCGTTCCGGTGATGTTCGACAGCGGGATTCGCCGCGGGGCGGATGTTTTCAAGGCTCTCGCGCTGGGGGCACGAGCCGTGCTGGTGGGCCGTCTCTACCTGTGGGGGCTGGCGGTGGCGGGCGAAGAAGGCGTGCGGGAGGTACTGCTGAATCTGCTTGCTGATCTGGATTTGACCATGGCGCTGAGCAGGTACGCGTGCTGTCACGAACTGGACGCCGCCGCGCTGTGCAAGCGTGATTCGTCAGACTTGCTACGCCAGCCACAACTGTAGTTTGTGCATCGCCAAGTTGCCGCGCCCATCCGCAGGTGCCATAATTCCATTTCAAATGCTGGCTTGTGGTCCGGGACATCCGTTTCCCGTCACCAAGCACTGAGGGGGCTCTATGGGACTGCGCGATAGCTGGATTGAAGAGCGGGAAGCGGGTATTGCCGGGACGAACGGAAACAGGAACGTTTCGCAGATGCACCTGGCGCGTCAGGGCGTCGCAACCGAGGAGATGCAGTTCGTCGCCAAGCGCGAAAAGCTGGAGCCGGAGCTGATTCGAAGCGAGGTAGCGCGGGGGCGGTGCATCATTCCCGCCAATATCCATCACCGCAACCTGGAGCCGATGGCGATCGGGATCGCCACGAAGTGCAAGATCAACGCAAATATCGGAAATTCCGCGACAAGCTCGAACATCGATGAGGAACTGAAGAAGCTGCATCACGCCGTGCACTATGGCGCGGATACGGTGATGGACCTCTCGACTGGCGGGGACATCCCCGTGATTCGAAAGGCGATTATTGGCGCATCGCCGGTGCCCGTGGGGACGGTGCCGGTGTATGAAGCGATCTCCAGGGTCCGGCGGCCGGAAGACTTGACCATCGGGCTGATGCTGGAAGTGATCGAGGAGCAGGCCGAGCAGGGCGTGGATTACATGACGATTCACGCGGGTGTGCTGCGCGAGCATGTCCCGCTGGTGCGCAAGCGGATTACCGGGATTGTGAGCCGCGGCGGGTCGCTGATGGCGCACTGGATGGAGCACCACAAGAGGCAGAACTTCTTGTACGAGAACATCGAGGAGATCTGCAAGATTTTCAAGAAGCATGACGTGAGTTTTTCATTTGGCGATGGACTGCGGCCGGGGTGTATCGCGGACGCAAGTGACGAAGCGCAGTTCGCGGAACTGAAGGTGCTGGGCGAGCTGACAGAAAAGGCGTGGGAACACGACGTACAGGTGATGATCGAGGGGCCGGGTCACGTGCCGCTGGACAAGATTAAGGAGCAGGTGGACAAGGAGATGGAATGGTGCCACGAGGCGCCGTTCTATACGCTGGGGCCGCTGGTAATCGACGTTGCGCCGGGGTACGACCATATCACGAGCGCCATCGGTGCGGCGATGATTGGATGGCACGGCGCATCGATGCTGTGTTATGTGACACCGAAGGAGCACCTCGGGTTGCCGAATGCGGAAGACGTGAAGCAGGGCGTGATTGCGTACAAAATTGCGGCCCACGCGGCGGACGTGGCCCGGCACCGGCCGGGCGCGCGGGACCGCGACGATGCGCTGAGCTATGCGCGGTTTCTCTTTGACTGGAACAAGCAATTTGAGCTTTCGCTCGATCCACCAACGGCGAAGGCGATGCACGATGAAAACCTTCCCGACGACTTCTACAAAGAAGCCAAGTTCTGTTCGATGTGCGGGCCGAAGTTCTGCTCCATGAACATCACGCAAATGGCGGACGCCGAGGGTGGCCACGACCAGAACGAGCGAAAGCAGAAGTTTGTGGAGTTGTTGGCCAAGGTGCAAAGCGCCTAGCTGGAGATCGCGGCAGATTGAAATTGGACCCAAGCGCATCGCTCCCATTTAGCGTGGACTGGCGCAGCTTTCTTTCGATCGCATTGGTGTGGCTTGTTTTCTTCTTCCTTTTCAAAAATCAGAAAGACAAAGTGCGTAGAAGAAAGTGTCGAGATCTTCGTTCACGTTCTGGACTACCGTCTGCGGTCGGCGCGTCGAAGGGCAAGTGGGAGTGGCTTGGCGCATATCCGGAGGAAGCCGCCCGACGAGCGAGAGGCAAGAACTCTTCACCAACCCTTTCTCTGCCCCCGAGTCATGCGCTGGACAAGGTGGACGCGGCCAAGGACAGTGGATCGTCGGAAAGGTCAGATGGCTGAAATCAGCAAAGCCGAGAACCTGCGGGAGGAATTTAATCGCTGGGCGGAGGCAGGGCGGGGCGAGGGGATGGAGCAGGATCACCTGCCCATCACGCTGCCGGTGCTGGAGAAAATGCGGATTGCGCCAACGGACAGCATCTTGGACGTGGGCTGCGGGGCGGGCTGGCTGTCGCGGCGGCTGGCCAAGCTGGTGCCGGAGGGGCGCGTTGTAGGGGTGGACATTTCGGACGAAATGATCCGCCACGCTCGGCGAAGCGGCATGGACTTCGACAATTTGATGTTCGTCGCGGGGGAAGTCGCCCAGATCCCCTGGCAGCCCAATTTTTTCTCGCACGCGATCGCGGTGGAGTCGTCGTACTACTGGCCCAATCCCGCCGCGGGCGTTAAAGACATTTTTCGGGTGCTCAGCGATGGCGGCTCGGCGTGGATTCTGATCAACTACTACCGCGACAATCCGCACTGCCACCAGTGGGGTCCTCTCCTCGCG
>WNGH01007934.1_pt1 | contig 10868 bp, 8 predicted proteins | sample 5400631 | NCBI WGS metagenome assembly WNGH01 (sample SAMN13153373, study PRJNA577476) | soil metagenome | isolation source: 115 cm soil or saprolite under Garry oak tree replicate 1 | place: USA:California | collected 2016-06-15 | reverse complement strand
CGCTTGTGTTTGCGTAAAGTAGCCATTGCAAAATCATGCCCGTTTCCACGGCACTGTCAATCCGCACAAACCCGCTTCCAGCAAGGCATTCCGGCGATTTCATGACGAAAATCACCCACACTCTTCCACGAAGACCCAACGATTCGATCTCGACGGCAACGGCGAACTGGACCTGCGAGAGTGGGAACTTGCGCGCTCCCAGGCGCGGCGGGAGGTGGCTCGCATCCACAGTGAACAGTGCCGGCAGGCCGACCTGAATACGCTGCGCCAGCCAGAGGACGGCCGCCTCTACCTGATCTCAGGTCTCCCACCCGACAAGCTCTCCCGCCGCTACCGCTGGTGGTCGATTGCCCATCTCGTCATGTTTTTCTGTGCGCTGTCCGGTATGGCAATTGCCCTGAAGTCTGCTACCTAAGCCAATCCTGGAACGACCCGTACCATCAGTCAGTCGGGCGAGGAGCGCAAACAGTCAATGCGCCGCATGACCGTGAGGCGAATTATGCATTTCGCACGCGATGGCGCTGGCGGTCGTTAGGCTGAACCGCTGCCATGGCACATAAAGCCAGGCACCGGTCGCTGGATCACAGCCGGGGAATAACGGCTTCCAGCAAGAGATGGCGTTCCATGACGGAGCGGCATCGCTTTGTCAATGACTCGGCCCCGGACGGACCGGGCGAACCGCTGGTGGCGGAATCGTGGCGTTGCTGATGGCGTGTTTCGATCGGAATCACCGACGGGTTTGCGATTGGCATGCCCGGCGATCTTCACCGTGATTCGCGGCTGTCGCCGCACCGGACTCTTCGCCGCTTGCATTGAAGATGCATTTAATCTACATCTTCACTTATGGAACCATCCAGCCGATGCCCGCCGCCGGTGACGTCCAGCCAAGGCCCGGTCGTGATCGGCGCCGCGCTGTCGACCCTCGCCGTCCGTGAAGCGGGGCGCCCTGCCGCAACCCGCGGAGGCGGACGATGAGCGGTGCAGCGGATGATCCCGCACCGCCGGGGCCAGCGCCCGGCCCCGCGGCAGCGGCAAAATGGACCGAGCAGAGCATCCTCTGGCAGCGGCCGTGGACCGAGCGGATGTTTTCCTTCGCCACGACGCGGGATTCTGGCTATGCCTTCGCGCCGGGCCAGTTTGCCCGTCTCGGCGTCGCCGACGGCGCCGGCGGCATCGTCTGGCGGCCCCATTCGATGGTGTCCGCCGACAGCGAAGCGCGGCTCGAATTCCTCAGCATCACGGTTCCCCACGGCCAGTTCACCAACCGCGTGGCCCGCTTGCAGCCGGGCGAGCCGATTCTGGTCGAGCGCGTCAGCTACGGCTTCCTGACCCCCGATCGCTTCCACGGCGGCCGCGACCTGTGGATGCTGGCCAGCGGCACCGGCGTCGGGCCCTATGTGGCTATCCTTAGGGCCGAGCCGGTGTGGCGTCAGTACGAGAACCTGGTGGTGGTGCATAGCGTCCGCGAGGCCGGCGAACTGGCCTATCGCGACGAGTTGCTGGCGCTGGCCGGCCGCGGGCCGGCGCGGCTGCGCTATCTGCCGATCGTAACCCGCGAGGCTGTCGACGGGGCGCTAAGCGAACGGGTCACGACGCTGATCGAGGACGGGCGGCTCGCCGCGGCGGCCGGCCTGCCGCTCGATACCGAACGCTCGCGGCTGATGATTTGCGGCAATCCGGCCATGGCCGCCGATCTGCGCCGGCTGCTGACGGAGCGCGGCTTTCGCGTCAGCCGGCGCGCCGACCCCGGCCATCTGGCCTTCGAGAACTACTGGTAGGTCGCGCTAGTCGCGGCGGCTGCGATAGACGACGAGCGTGTCGGTGCCCGATTCGGCGCCCCACACCTCGTCGCCGCGCCCGGCCAGTTGGCGGACCGCGGCATTGGCGCGCGGGCTGGGATACGACTGGAAGCGCTCGCTGGCCGGGTCGAAGCGCAACACGGCGTTGCTGCCGAAATCGCTCAGCCAGACGATGTCGCGGGCATCGACATAGACGGCATAGGCGTGCGGCCGCTCGCCCGGCAGGCGCCATTCGCGCCAGGCGCCGCCGGCCGGATCGTAGCGGGCGAGCTGGCCGGCGTTCCATTCCGAGACCCACAGGCGACCGCGGGAATCGGCCCAGATGCGCCGGGCGCCCTGGCCGCGAGTCGGCGGGTCTATGACGAGCGCATTGCCGCTGGCTTTGTCGATGCGGGCGATGTGGCTGCCGGCGAGTGAGGCGTACCAGACCTCGCCGGCCGGCGTGGCGGTGATGCCGTAAGGGCCGCCGCCGCGCGGCGCGGCGAAGACGCGGACCTGGCCGGTGGCCGGATCGACGCTGCCGTAGACGCCGCTTTGGCCGGTGAACCACAGCATGCCTTTGTCATCGAAGGTGGTGGTGTTCAGGTCGGCCGCGCCGTTCCGCTCGGGCAACGGATAGCGTGTCACCTTGTCGCCGTCCGGGTCGACGCGGACGATGGCGTTCTGGCCGCCGTCGCTGACCCAGACCGCGCCGTCGGCGGCGACGATGACGCCGTGCGGCGACGACCGCGGCCCCAGCGGTATCTGCCGCACTGCACCCGTTTTCGGGTCAAGGCCGCCCAGCGCCCCCTGGCCCTGGGCGGTGTACCAAACGATGCCGTTCTGGTCCGGCCAGACGTCGTGCGGATGGGCGCCGGCCGGCACGGCGTAGGCGCGCACCTCGACCACCGGGTCGGCGGCATCGGCGAAGCCTGTCGCCAGGCCGGCCAACAAGGCGGCCAGCAGGCAAACGGAGCGGGACATGGTTGCGGACGATCTGGCGATGTCTTGCCGTCTAGACAACGCCGGCCGGCTTCGGTTCGCCGCGGCGCTGTAAGGCTGGACGCGCAGCGCCGACCATGCGGATATGGAGGTAGCGATGGCGATGAAGCTCGGTTGGGGATTGGCCGGTGTGCTGTGGGCGGTCGCGGCCCTCGCTGCGCCCGAGCCGGGCGGCGCGTCGTGCGCCGCGGCGAACGGCGCGCAAACCGTGGCCCTGCTGGAACTCTATACCTCGGAGGGCTGCAGCAGCTGCCCGCCGGCGGACCGCGCCCTGAGCCGGCTGCGCCATGACGAGCGCTTCGCCGCGGCGAGCCTGGCGGCGCTGGCCCTGCACGTCGACTACTGGGACTCGCTCGGCTGGCCGGACCGCTTCGCCCAGCCGGCTTTCGCCGCGCGCCAGCGGCGCCTCGGCGGTGGCGCGATCTACACGCCGCAATTCTTCCTGCAGGGCCGGCCCTATCGCTGGAATGGTGATCCCGGCCGCTTGGCCGAGGATCTGCGCAAAGTCCGCGACGCCGCCCCGGCGGCCCGGCTCAGCCTGCGCCTCGGTGCCGTCGCCGGGGACCGCCTGCCGGTCGCCGTGGCCGTCGCCGTCGACGATGCGCGCCGCAGGGAGGGCTTGGCGCTCTATCTCGCCCTCTACGAAGACGGTCTGTCGAGCCGCGTCAGCGCCGGCGAAAACGGCGGCACCGTGCTCAACCATGACCGCGTGGTGCGCAGCTGGCTGGGACCGGTCATGATTCCGCCGGCCGGCGAAGACGCCCGCTTCGAGCTGCCGCTCGATCCGCGCTGGAAGCGGCCGGACCTCGGCGTGATGGCCTTCGTCGAGGAGGGCCGCAGCGGCCGGGTGCTCCAGGCGATATCGCACGGCCTCTGCGGCGGCTGAGTTTGGCCGAGTTTGGTGGAGTGCCAACGGCCGACTATAGTTAAGCCATTAACGATAAGCCAGCGGCCCGCAGTGCCGGCGCAAGCAGCCGGTGTGCGGTGCCGCGGCCGGCGCATCCGGCGTCGGGCGTAATGCCAGAAGAATGATCAGCCAGCAGAGGTGCCGCGATGGACTGGAATATCCACGACGCATTCACCGGAACGGCCGACTCCTTACCCGCCGCTTTCCGCTCGCCGGTTCCGTCCCGCCCCGCCGCCGTGCGCATCGTGACGCACCGCCTGCCGCTAGCGGCGGTGGAACTGGCGCGGCTGCGCGCCGGCCTGCTCGATCCGGTGGCGCGCATTGAACCCAAGTATTTCTATGACGAACGCGGCTGCGCGCTGTTCGAGGCGATCTGCCGACTTCCCGAGTATTACCTGACCCGCACCGAAGCGGCGATCCTCGACCGGCAGCGCTTCCACATCGCCGCTCACCTGCCGGCGGCGACGCAGTGGGTCGACTTAGGCTGCGGCGACGGCCGCAAGTCGCGCTCCTGGATCGAGCCGGCCCGGGTGCGCCGCTATGTCGGCGTCGACATCGCCCGGCCCTGCCTCGATGCGACGGTGGCGGCGATGATGCGCAGTTTCGCCGCCGTCGAATGCCTGGGCGTGACCACCGATCTCGCCGAACCGCTGCAGCTTCACGACCTGCTGGCCGAGAGCCCGCATCCGCCGGTGTTCTTCTATCCCGGTTCGTCGCTGGGCAACTTCACCGCCGACCGGGCCCTGGAACTGCTGCGCATGATCCGCAGCCACCTCGAGCACGACGGCCGCCTGCTCGTCGGCATCGACCTCGTCAAGGACAGGGCTCGCCTCGAAGCCGCCTACGATGATGCGAGAGGCATAACGGCGGCCTTCAACCGCAATGTCCTTAGGGTGGTCAACCGCCTGCTCGGTGCCGATTTCGCCGTGGATGGCTTTGCCCACCGCGCCACCTACAACCGCGCCGCGGGCCGCATCGAAATGCGGCTCGTGGCGCATCGCGACCAGACCGTGCGGATCGCCGGGCAGCGGCGCCGCTTCGTCGCCGGCGAGACCATCCTCACCGAGTATTCGCACAAATACACGATCGAAGGCTTCGCGGCGCTGCTCGCCGCCGCGGGGTTCGCGCAGCGGCGCTGGTGGACCGACCAGCGCGGCTGGTTCGCGGTGTTCCTCGCCGGGCCATGAGGGCGACGGCCGCCGAGTTGCGCCGCGCCTACGCCGCCGTCCGGGCGCAAACGATGGCCCTGGTCGAGGGGCTCAGCGCCGAGGACTGCATGCTGCAGTCGATGGCCGAGGCGAGCCCGGTCAAATGGCATCTGGCCCACGTTACCTGGTTCTTCGAGACCTTCGTGCTGGAGTGCCTCGGCAATTTTCGGCCCTACAAGGCCGAGTTCCGCGTCCTCTTCAATTCGTATTACCTCGGCGTCGGCGCCATGCACCCGAGGCCCGAACGGGGCCTGCTGTCGCGCCCCGCGCTCGAAGAAGTGCTGCGCTATCGCCAGGCCGTCGACGAGCGTATCGACGCGCTGCTCGCCGGCGGCGGCGCCGAGTTGCTGGGGCTGGTCGAACTCGGCCTGCACCACGAACAGCAGCACCAGGAGCTGATCCTGACCGATCTCAAACATCATTTTTCCCGGAATCCCCTGCTGCCGGCCTATCGGTCGCCGGGGCGGGCGAGGGCCGCGGCAAGGGCCGCGGCCCCGGCCGGCTTCGTCTCATTTGCCGGCGGCCCAGCCGAGATCGGTGCCCGCGAAGCCGGCTTCGCCTTCGACAACGAGCGGCCGCGGCACCGCGTCTGGCTCGAACCCTATGCGCTCGGCAACCGGCTGGTGAGCAACGGCGAGTATTTGCGCTTCATCGACGACGGCGGCTATTCCCGCCCCGAGCTGTGGCTGTCCGACGGCTGGGATAGCGTCCGCCGCGAAGCCTGGCAGGCACCCCTCTACTGGCGACGGGAGAACCGCGAATGGAGCGTGTTCAGCCTGCACGGCGAGATGCCCGTCGAGGACGCGGAACCGGTCTGCCATGTCAGCTATTACGAGGCCGATGCCTATGCGCGCTGGGCGGGGGCGCGCCTGCCGAGCGAAGCGGAATGGGAACACGCGGCGGCGGCGCAGCCTCCGGCCGACGGCAATTTCCTCGACGCCGGCCTGCTGCAGCCGCGGGCGGCACCCGGCGAGGGACACCCGCTCAAGCAGCTTTTCGGCGACGCCTGGGAATGGACGGCCAGCGCCTACCTGCCTTATCCGGGGTTCCGCCCGGGCGGCGGCGCCGTCGGCGAATACAACGGCAAATTCATGGTCAATCAGATGGTGCTGCGCGGCGGTTCCTGCGTCACGCCGGCAGGCCACCTGCGGCCGAGCTACCGCAATTTTTTTCCCGCCGGCGCCCGCTGGCAGTTCAGTGGCATACGCCTGGCGCACGATTAGCGTCGCGTTTGGCGAGAGAGACGGGGGCGATCTATGATTCAGTGGCATGATGACCCTTCGTCCAAAAGGGAAATCCCGCCGCCCTTGCCGCAATCGCGCCGGCTCGCCGCTTCCGGCCGGGGTCGCCGCGGCGCCCGCCACGGCCGGCGATGGCGCAGGCTTGACGACAAATGACGCGGGCGCGAACGCCAGGGTCGAGAAGGGATCGCTCTTGAAACGCCGGCTGCAGACCACGGAATCCGGTCGATTCGCCGAGGTGCCCGGCCGCGGCGGCGAAAGACCGCCATGACGCGGGGGCGAGGATGGACGGCCCGCTGAAGCTCCTGATCGTCGAATCCGTCGACCTCGATTTTCATCGCATCGACCGGCAGATGCGCCAAGCCGCGGGGCCGTGGCGACGCTACCGGGCAGCGAGCGGCGACGACCTCGAGGCGCTTGTCGACGATGACGGCTGGGCCGTCGCCGTCGTTTCCTCGCTCGGCCTCGGCGCGCTCGATTGGCGCGCCTGTATGGCGCGCATCCGTCGCCGCCACCCCGATCTGCCTGTCATACTGGTGTCCGGCCGGGTCGGCGCCGAAGAGGCGGTCGCCGCGCTGAAGGCCGGCGCCGCCGACTTCGTCCTTAGGGATCGCCTCGGCGACCTGGGGCCGGCGATCGAGCGGGCCGTCGGCGCGGCCACCGACGTGCAGGCGGCGCGCCTGGCCGCTGCCGCCCTCCACGAAAGCGATACGCGCCTGAAGCTGGCGCTGATCGCCTCGCGCATGGGCGTCTGGGAATGGGATATCGCCGGCGACACGATGACCGTATCCCTGGAATGCAAGGAGATCATGGCGCTCGGCGACGGCGATGAGCCGGTCGATGGCTACATGCTGCAGAACCTGCATCCCGACGACCAGGAGGTCGTGCGGGCGGCGAAGGAACAACTGCTGGCGCATGGCGGTGCCCACGAGATCGAATATCGCATCGTCTGCCCCGGCAGCGGCGTCAAATGGATTCACGACCACAGCGCCGTCATCCTCGATGACGATGGCAAGCCGCGGCGAATGCTCGGCACCATCGACGACGTGACCGGACGCAAGCGCGTCGAGGAGGCGCTGCGGGCCAGCGAAATGCGCCTGCAGGAGGCCCAGCGGATCGGCCGGATGGGCAGTTTCGACTATGACATCGGCAATGATCGGTGGGTCGCCTCGGCGGCGCTGCGGGAGATCCTGGGGACCGAGGCCGACGACGACGGCGCCGCCGGCTGGGGGCGGTTGATCCATCCCGCCCACCGCGAGCGGATGCTGGCCGCCCTGCGCGAGACCATCGCCAGCGGACGCCGCTTCGACGAGGAATACATGATCGTGCGCCCGGCCGACGGTGCGGTGCGCTGGCTGCACGGCGTCGGCGAGGTCCGGGCCGACGCGGCCGGCGCGGCGCGGCATATCGTCGGCATGAACCGGGACATCACCGAGGTCAGGATCGCCCGCGAGCGGATCGCCGGCGAGAGCCAGAAGAACGAGCTGCTGCTGCGCATGGCGAGCGACGGCATCCACGTCCTCGACGCCGACGGCTTCGTGCTCGAGGCCAGCGATGCCTTCTGCGCCATGCTCGGCTATTCGCGCCAGGAAACCCTCGGCATGCACGTCTCGCAATGGGACGCGCAGTGGTCGGCCGAACAGCTGGTCGGCGACATCCTGCCCGGCCTGCTGGCGAAGAAGTCGATCTTCGAGACGCGCCACCGGCGCCGCGACGGCGAAATCCGCGACGTCGAGATCAGCAGCATCGGCGCCGAGCTCGAGGGGCGCCGGGTGCTGTTCGCCGCGGCGCGCGACATCACCGAGCGCCGGCGGGCCGAGCAGGCCCGCGAGGCGGCGCTCGTCGAGGCCGAGCTGTGGTCGCGGCTGCACAGCGAGTTCGTCGCCAACACCGGTCACGAGCTGCGTACGCCGCTGAACGCGATCATCGGCTTCGCCCACCTGGGTCTGCGCATGGCCGACGGGCAAAAGATTCATGACACCTTCGAACGCATCCTCGCATCGGGACAGCAGCTCCTCGAACTGGTCGGCCGCGTCCTCGAATTCTCCGCCATCGATGCCGGAAGCATAACGCTGGCCGACGCCAGTTTCGATCTGTGGTCGCTGATCGATCGGGCGAGCCGGCAGGCCGAACTGCGGGCGCGTGCCAAGGGCCTCGAGTTCGAGATGCGCAAGGCGCCCGATCTGCCCCGTTTCTTCCGCGGCGATGCCGAGCGCTTGGTCCGGGTGTTGGCCCAGTTGCTCGGCAACGCCGTGAAGTTTACCGACCGTGGCACGGTGACGTTTTCAGCCAGCCGCAACGGCGACGACGTGGTGTTCCGCGTCGCCGACTCCGGTGTCGGCATGACCCGCGAACAGCTGGATCGGGGCTTCCAGCCCTTCGTCCGCAACGGCGGCAGTTCGACGCCGCGCCACGGCGGCGCCGGCCTCGGCTTGCCGGTGACCGTACGCCTCGTCGAACTGATGGGCGGCAGCCTGCGGGTCGACAGCGAAGCGAATTGCGGCAGCTGCTTCGAAGTGCGTTTGCCGCTGGTCCCGGAGCGGCAATCTGGGCGCGGCCAGCGCGAGGCCTGAGCCGCGCCGGGTGCCGCCGGCCTCAGCGTGCGGCGCCGGCGCCGGGCGGTTCCGTGGCCGCGTCGGTGGGCATCACGGTAACCCGGCGCTCCTCGGTCCCCGAGAACACGCGCAACGTCGTCTCGATGCCGACCCGGCTGCCGTCGAGCAGCCGTTGCAGTTCATCGATGCTGGCGACGGCTTCGTCTTCGATGCCGACGATCCGATCGCCGCGCCGCAAGCCGGCCAGCGCGGCCGGACTGCCGGGCTCGACCTCGAGGACGCGTACGGCGCTGCGCTGATCGAGCGCGCCGGCGCGGATCAGGGCGCGCGGCAGCGCTTCGGTCGCGCCGGCAACGCCGAGGCGGGCGCGGCGTACCCGGCCATGACTGAAGATTTCGCGGATGACCCACTTGGCGGTATTGCTGCCGATCGAAAAGCACAGCCCCTGCGTGCCGGGGATGATGGCGGTGTTGACGCCGATGACCTGACCCGCCGAATTCAGCAATGGCCCGCCCGAGTTGCCGGGATTGAGCGGCGCGTCGGTCTGCAGGATGCCGTGCATCATGCGTCCCGACGGCGCCCGCAGGGTGCGGCCCAAGGCGCTGACCACGCCGGCGGTCACGGTGAGTTGGAAGCCCAGCGGGTTGCCGATGGCGATGGCGATTTGCCCTGCAACGAGGCTGTCGGAATCGCCAAGGTGGAGAAAATTACGCTCCGGCGGCTCGGCGCGCAGGATGGCCAGGTCCGAATCCGGATCCCCGCCGATCAGCCTAGCCTCGGCTTCGCTGCCGTCGGCAAAGACCACGCGCGCCGCACGCGCACCCTGGACGACATGGTTGTTGGTGAGGATGAAGCCGTCGGGCGTGAACAGGAATCCGGAGCCGCCGGCCGCACTCTCCGGGACCTTGCCGCCCGTCCCCGGGCGCGTCGCGAACACGCCGACCACCGCCGGAGCCGCGCGTTCGACGATATCGGCGACGGTCTGCGAGTAGGCGTCGAGCAGCGCCGCGTCCTTCGCCGAGCCGGCGCCTGCGCTGCCGGCGAGCTGCCGAGAATTCGATTCGATAAAATGCGGACGATCGCCCATGCCGTTGCTCCGTCAATCCTGGCCGGAACTCTAAATGGCGGCGAAAGGCAAGCAAACAAGAGGCCGGCGGGAGCCAAGGTGGCGTCCAGCCCGGCAGGATCCCGGCCGTCGCGGCGAGCCACGATCGGGCCAGGCTCAATGCAGTTCGGCGACGCGCCGGGCGGCTTCCTCGCGGGTATAGAACTCGCCGTCGCGGACGAAACCGGACACCACGCCCGGCCTGACGGCCTCGACCCGCCCCGAGGAGCGCGACAGATACACGGCCCGCGTGTGGGTGTCCTGGAACGCCGGCCGGAAGCCGCCGCCGCGACTACCGGCACTGACGCCGCCGGTGCCGGTGAATACGGCGGTTTCGAGTTGCAGAACTTCTTCGGTCAGGTTGCGGTTCATTTTGCTTTCCTCCCTCTTGGGAAGGCCGTGCATAGTGCCAAGGCGCAGGCCGTGATGCGGTTTCATGTCATGTTCGGGTAACACTAGCGCCGCGGTTGTTCGGGTTTGCTCTTCTGTAGGTGGGAAAATATCCCACTCACTTTCAAGATAGGTGGGATATTTTCCCATGTCAAGATATTTTTGAAAAAAACTCCACATTCGGGTGGGCCCCGGATGGGAAGCTTTTCCCTTCACCGAGCGTCGAGATGGACCCGATGATCACTTCGAGAACGTCGCTGTTTGCACCGCGCCGCGTGCCGCGCCCGCGGAGTCGGTTGGGGCTCGCGAAGGGCGTGACCTACCCGGAGCCTCGATCAAATGTCCGAGAGGCCCGTCGACCGCTTGCGGCGGGCTCGAACGCGCCGATCATGGATGAGCCCGTCCATGCCGGTCGCTGACAGCGGTCGTGGTCCCGAGTGACGGCGAAAGGCACGCAGGGCCGGCGGGACCTTAGGCCGCGCCACCCGGAAGGTTTCAGGCCGTCGCGGTCGGCCACGACGACCGCGACGGCCTCAGTGGAGCTCGGCGACGCGCCGGGCGGCTTCCTCGCGGGTATAGAACTCGCCGTCGCGGACGAAACCGGACACCACGCCCGGCCTGACGGCCTCGACCCGCCCCGAGGCGCCGCGGGCCGCCACCACCTCGTCGGGCAGGCCGTCGA
>WNGH01007605.1_pt1 | contig 10870 bp, 10 predicted proteins | sample 5400631 | NCBI WGS metagenome assembly WNGH01 (sample SAMN13153373, study PRJNA577476) | soil metagenome | isolation source: 115 cm soil or saprolite under Garry oak tree replicate 1 | place: USA:California | collected 2016-06-15 | reverse complement strand
GGTGATGATGTCCTTCGGCGCCGTCCAGCCCGAGAGGTTGCCGGTGAGATGGACGCCGATCAGCTTGGGATGGAGCACTTCCCACGGCAGCCCCGCCATCACCTCGCCGCAGTCCGCGCCGCCGACGCCGATCGCGAGCGGCCAGCCGTTGGCCTTGGCCTCCGCGCCGAGCTTGCTGATCGCCCGGCCGCGATCCGGCGAGTGCGGGCCGACGACGTGCGGCTCCAGCGTGTCGAGGTCGATCTCGACGATCTCGTCGTAGAACCGCTTCGGGTCCGCGGCGACCTCCGGGTCGGCGACGAGGTGCGCGCCGGACTCCTCGGCGAGGCGGGCGATCTCCGCGCGCTCCGTCGCGCGCAGGTAGGCCGCCATGCGCCGGTCGAACGGGAAGACGGAGGTGGTCGCGCCGAGCTCGGCGCCCATGTTGCAGATCGTTCCCTTGCCGGTCGCGCTGACGGACTCGCAGCCCGGGCCGAAGTACTCGATGATCTTGTTCGTGCCGCCCTTCACCGTGAGCAGCGTGCAGAGATAGGTGATGATGTCCTTCGGCGCCGTCCAGCCCGAGAGGTTGCCGGTGGGTGATGATGTCCTTCGGCGCCGTCCAGCCCGAGAGGTTGCCGGTGAGATGGACGCCGATCAGCTTGGGATGGAGCACTTCCCACGGCAGCCCCGCCATCACCTCGCCGCAGTCCGCGCCGCCGACGCCGATCGCGAGCATGCCGAGGCCGCCGCCGTTGGGCGTGTGCGAGTCGGCGCCGATCATGAGCCCGCCGGGGAAGGCGTAGTTCTCCAGCACGACCTGGTGGATGATGCCGGCGCCCGGCCGCCAGAAGCCGATGCCGAACTTGCGCGCGGCGGAGCGGAGGAAGTCGTAGACCTCCCGGTTTTCCTGGATGGCGCGCGCGAAGTCGTCGGCGGCGCCGGTCTGGGCGCGGATCAGATGGTCGCAGTGGATCGTCGCCGGCACGGCGGTGCGCTTGCGGCCGGACATCATGAATTGCAAGAGCGCCATCTGACCCGTCACGTCCTGCAGCCCGACGCGGTCCACGCGCAGGCGGAGAATCGCCTTCCCACGCTCCCACTGCTGCGATGGCCAGTCCCAGCAGTGAGCGGCCAGGATCTTCTCGGTCAGGGTGAGCGGGCGGCCGAACTTCCGGCGCGCTTGCGTGAGACGGTCGGGCATCGCGGCGTAGAGCGAGCGGATCTGCTGCACGGACATCGCGACCCCCCTCAGTTCGTCGGCAAGCACGCGAATCTCAGAGCGGAATCACTCTAACGCGCCGCGGCGACAGAATCAATCCAGCAGGCGGAAACTGTACTCGCCGACCGCCCGGTCGTCCACGCCGACCCGCGCCGTCCATCGGCCGGGGTATGGGCGCATCTCCCACATGGGGACGACCTGCGTGTGCCACGAGAACGTGCCGCCCGTCGTCGGCTCCAGGGTGCGCTCGGTCACCTTGCGCTGGACAGAGCGCTCGTCGCTCCACTTCACGGTGACGGTCGTGGGCCGCGTGGACGCCTCCAGCATGACGAACAGAATCACGACATTCTGGCTCCGGTCGTACTCCGTCACCCGGCGCGGAAAATCCTCGGGCTTGTCGATCCGGGCGCCGCTCGCCGGCCCGCGGTTGACGAAGTAGCTCCAGACCACGCGCTCGGACCGGCTTCCCTCGCGCGACGGCGGCTGGGCGAGGATCGTCGCGCGCCTCGATGGCGCCGTCTTCGCGCACTCGAGCGTCGCCGTCCACGCCCTCTGCCGCGGGAACCGCGCGAGGAGGTCCGCGAGCTCCTCGCACGGCGGCTTGTGGCCGAACGGGATCCCCCCCACGCGGTGGGCGCCGATCCCGTGCTGGTAGAAGAGGCTCAGCGCGAGCTCCTCGGGCATCGGCTTCGCCCGGCCGAGGATCTCGACGCCCTTGGCGTTGGCGTCGAGCTCCCACTGCTCGTAGATGGCCCGGCGGTCGATCGTCGTCACGTTGAGCCGTTTGCCGTCGTGGCCGAGGATGTAGTGGGCCAGCTCGTGGGCGACGACGACGTCGCGCGTCGTCGACGCGAGCATGCCGGAGCCGACGGTGAACATGCCCCCCTCGTAGGTGCCGCCGGTCCCCTTGACGTGCGCGCCGATGACGATCGGGATGCTCGGCACCTTGTAGATCCTGAACGCCTCGCCGGCGAGCGCCCGGACCTCGGCGGCGCTCTTCTCCTGCTCGGGCGTGAGCGTCACGCACGCCGCCGCGGCGCACACGACGAGGGCCGCCGCCACCAGGCGGGTGGGCCGGCTCACGACGCGCGGTGGTCGCGCGCCAGGCGCGCGACGAGTGGCCGGGTGAGCTCGGCGAGACGGATCACCGGGAGAGGAGGCGGCGGACCGCCGTCCCCCGCAGGCGGAGGATCGAGGTCGTCGGTTCGAGACCCATCGGGCACACCGCGGTGCAGTTGCCCTGGCCGTGGCAGCGCGCGAGCGCGTCGTCGGACATCAAGACCTCCCAGCGCGCCTCGTGCGCCGCGTCGCGACGGTCGCGCTGGAGGGTGAAGGCGCGGTTGAGCGCGGCCGGGCCGGGGAAGCGCGGGTTGTGCGCGACCATCGTGCACGCCGACACGCACATGCCGCAGCCGATGCACTCGATCGCCGCGTCGATCTGGCGCCGCTCCGCCGAGTCGCCGGGAATCTCGGCGTAGGGCCGGGCGCCTTCGCCCGGCACGAGCGCGGCCCCGACCCCGGCCATGCGCGCGCCGAACGGGGTCAGGTCCACGACGAGGTCGCGCAGCAGCGGGAAATGGTAGAGCGGCCGCACGCTGATCGCGGACGCGCGGAGATCCGCGAGACGCGTGCGGCACGCCCAGCGCTCGCGGCCGTCCACGACCATCGCGCACGAGCCGCACATGCCGACGCGGCAGGCGTAGCGGAAGGCGAGCGTCGGATCCTGGCGCCGCTGTACGTCGACGAGCGCGTCGAGCACCGTCGTGTCGGCGCCCGCGTCGACCGCGTACGTCTGCCAGCGCTCGGGGGCGCCCGGCGACCACCGGAAGACGCGGAGCGTCGTCATCGAGCGCTATACTAGTCGAGTCCGCCGCGCTTCGGGGGAGGTCCCGTGTCGCCACGTCAGGATCGACTCGCGCTGCTCGACCGCTATCTGCTGATCCCGACGATCAGCCGCCAGGTGACGCCCGACATGGTCGAGAAGGTCCGCGCCTTCTGGCGCGACGTCGGCCTCGAGCTCGAGTCCCTCCTGCCAGCGGAGGGTGAAGCCACGCCGGCGCTCTACGGCGAGATCCCGGGTCCCGCGGGCGCACCCGATCTGCTCCTCTACGGCCACTACGACGTCCAGCCGACGGGGGACGTCGCCCGCTGGCGATGGGAGGGCGTCGCCTGCGAGCCGTTCACGCCGACCTGGTTCGTCGGCGCCCGGCGCGTCGAGCCGCGCGACCTCGGCGAGCGCGAGCTGGACGAGCTGCTCGTGGTCGCGCGCGGCGGCGCCGACAACAAGGGCCAGCACCTCGCCAACGTGCTCGGCGCCCTCGACGCGCGGCGCGCCGGGACGCTCCAGTGGACCGTCAAGGTCATCCTCGACGGTGAAGAGGAGCACGGCAGCCCGCACCTCGACGCGATCGCGCGGGCCCACCGGAGGCGCCTCGCGGCGCGCGTGCTGATCGGCTCCGACGGGCCCAAGCAGACGAACCGGCCGACGCTCGTCATGGGCGTGCGCGGTTTATTGCAGGTGGACCTCGTCGCCGACAACGGACAGCGCGCCTCGGTGCACTCGGGCAACTACGGCAACATCGTCCCGAACCCGGTGCTGCCGCTCGCGCGCCTGATCGAGGACGTCACCGAGCGCGTCGCCGCCCACGCCGCGGCCCACGACGCCTTCCGGCGCGAGGCGTCCGAGGCGTTCGTCAAGTGGCAGGACAAGGCGGTCTTCACGCCGTACCTCACGCCGACCGTCAACGTGAACCACTTCATGACCGACGGCGCCTCGCCGACGGCCCGCCGCACGATCATTCCGCGCACGGCGCACGCGCGGCTCGACGTCCGCCTCACGCCCGACACGCCGCCGCCCGCGATCCGGGCGATCGTCGAGCGCGCCGTCGCCGACCATCAGAACCGCACGCCGGGCATCGCCTTCACGCTGACCATGCACGGCCAGCCGGCGTCGTACACGTCGCCCTCACGCCCGGAGTTCGGCTGGCTCCTGCGGCTGCTCGACGAGGACGACGACGCGGTCGCACTGCCGATCCTGGGTGGGACGCTGCCGCTCTGGGTGTTCACCGAGACGCTCGGGATGCCGGCGCTCTGGATCCCGGCCGCGAACTCCGACAACCAGCAGCACGACGTCAACGAGCACTTCGCGCTGCGCCACTTCTGGCGGCAGATGGCGCTCTACGCGCGCATCGTCTCGTCGCGGCCCTTGTAGGCGCCTAGATTCGAATCACCGCTAGCTTACGGCCCGGCGGGAGTTGCACTGCGTCGAAATCGGAGTCGGCAATCACAAATGCGGGTATTCCATGATGCAACGCGATCGCCAGATGAAACGCGTCGCGTGGGCCAAGAGGGTTTTTGTCGATCAGATTTACGGCGAACGTTGCGATTGTCGCGCCCGGTGCTTCATCGAGCACGGTAAGACGATCCCAAGTCAGGATTTCGTCTGAGATACGATGAACGGCCGGCCAATGATCCCGCCAAATCCCCGGATCACGTTTGTACTCATCTCCTTCGAAGTTCCGGCCCCACCGCTGACGGTAGAACACTCGGAAGAGAGCCCACCAGAGCTCGTCGATGACCAGCGGCGAAACACATACTCCCGCGCCCTGCGCGGCCAATTCGGCCAGACAGGTACCGGCCCTCAGATATAGATTCGAACTCGAGTCCCGAGCATGAGCGAACACGTTCGCATCGACATAGACGCGCCGGGGAAAACGGATCCGAGGATGGAATCTAAGACGGCCGTTCGCCAATAGAGGTCAGTGCTACGAGCTGTAGAAGTCGTCTTGCCTGAAGCCTAGCGCCTCCGCCCCTACAAACTTCTCGAGAAAACGGTAATCGCCAGGGGACAGTCGTCGTCGGTAAGGCTCCAAAGCCCGTTCTACGTCCCGCTCGGCCGCGCCAGCGATCGTGCGGGGTACCGCCAGAATCACGTCGCCTTCGCGCAAACGCGTCGTGGGAGCCACTGAGCGTCTATTGACCCGTACGCTCAGATGGTCGCACCCGTGCGCTCGGACGACTTCCCGCAGGGTGGTCCCACGCTGAACCTTGAAGCGCCTAGGCTCGGCGCCCAACCGCGCCAGAGTGATCGTAAGCGTATGTCGAACGAGCGACGGCTTTACCGCTCGAGTTCTCTTCATGTCGCGAATACCTCGCGCCTTCCTCACCAGCATCTCTCCATCAAGGTACACGACTAGAGACCGAGTCCGCCAATGTCCCTCGTGTGATACAGCATGTGTTCATTCGACCAGACTTTGCGGTAGTTCGGGTCTGAAAGTGACGCGATCCCTCGGTTCAGCGGTCTGTCAATTCACGGCGTGGTAGCGCGGGCGCTGAGCTGCTTACCGAGTCCCTCGAGTGTCTTCATCGAGCGCGCGGTCCACTCACCGCCAACTGCGATCTTCATCGCATGTGCTACAGCGCCCCAGCCTCCTTCCCGCCGACGCTCGTCACGAACGACCGTCTCGCGCTTGCCCTCCTTAACCAAGTCAAGCTTCCACACGGCGCGGACACGAGGCACGCCGAAATCGCTGAAGACTCTTGCTTGGCTAGAGTTCAGCATCGGAGGCGTCTCTCCCCGAGGATTCAGATCCATTACAGCACCGAGTGTGGCGCGCCGACCTTTCTGGACGGAAGGCGCACTCATCTCCACACTCAGATGGTCCAGCCACTGCTTGAAGTCATCTCGAGAGAAGACACAAAATCTAAGTGGCTGGAGCACCGCAAGCGCGGTGATTGCCTGATCTACAGTGACTAAGGCGCGGGATTCGACAATGAAGTTCCCCGTGTGACCATAGCTGGCGCTGAACCTGAGGCCCCCTTGGGTCAACGTCTCGTTCCATCGCTCCAGAGACTGGCCTGATGTCACGCGGCGTCCTTTCCGTCCTACGTTGGAGCGGCCGACTTGGAAGGCAACAAAGGAAAGACTCACTCGCGCCTCTGGGACACCTTCGCGGCGTTGAAAGGGGGCCCATCGGGATCCGGCCCGCCAACACGCCGCAGAGGCCGATACGCTGGCTCGCCCCAGTCGTCGTCCCGATGTTCCCATAAGATCTTGCGGAGGACCGGAACGGTAACTGACAGGATCGGAACTGCGGCTTTCAGGGAGTCTCTATTCATCCTTGAACCAGCCTTCGCTGCACCGTGAACGACTTGGTTCCTCAGCTCATAGAGGCGCCAATACAGCATCCGGAGACAGTCCTGCGGGCGCCCAGCACCCCATTTCTGATAGACCCTGCGCGCGTTGCGCACCTTCCCTCGCGGAGATCGGCGGAACGAGCATCCGTCCAGTACCCGCGATAGAGATACTTGAGCTGTACGAGCACCAAAGCCTCTGCCCTTACCCCCGACATTGCTGCGGGTAGGGACTCGCCCCCGTCCAGTTCAATTACTTTGGTCAAGAACTTGTCGAGGTCAGACCTGCGGCCCATGTACTCCGCCTGCCCGAAAAGCGAATCAAACGCAATCCACAGGAAAACAAACTTGGCGTCGAGATCCGCAGCAGCTTCTGCCCGTTTAATCCACGACTGAGCACGATCACATCGCAGATCGTACATAGCCGGGAGCCGCCGGCCTCAGGACAGATCGACCCAGACGGTCTTCACCTCGGTGTAGTGATCGAGGCCGACTGAGCCCATCTCACGGCCGAAGCCGGACTCCTTGAAGCCGCCGAACGGCAGCGCGGCGTCGAACAGGTTGTAGGCGTTCACCCACACCGTTCCCGCGCGGAGGGCGCGCGCGGCGCGGAACGCCTTCGCCACGTCGCGCGTCCAGACCGCGGCGGCGAGCCCGTAGGTCGTCTGGTTGCCCTGCGCGATGCCGTCCTCGACCGACTTGAACGGGATCACGGAGAGGACGGGCCCGAAGATCTCTTCGCGCGCGATCTTCATCGAATTGCTCACGCCGTCGAAGATCGTCGGCTCGATGTAGTAGCCCTTGCCGTTGCCGACGTTGGCCCGGCCGCCGCCCGCCACCACGCGCGCGCCGTCGCGCTTGCCGGCCTCGATGTACGAGAGCACCGTGTCCATCTGCGCTTTCGAGACCACCGGTCCCATGCGCGTCGCCTTGTCCATCGGGTCGCCGACCTTCATCCCCTTCACCTTGTCGGTGAGCTTGGCCATGAAGTCGTCGTGGATCTTCTCCTCGAGGAACAGCCGCGAGCCCGCCGCGCACACCTCGCCCTTGTTGTAGAAGATCCCGGTCATGGCGCCGCGCGCCGCCGCCTCGAGGTCGGCGTCGGCGAAGACGATGTTCGGCGACTTCCCGCCCAGCTCGAGCGACAGCCGCTTCAGCGTCCCGGCCGCCTCGCGCATGATCTGCTTGCCGACGTCGGTCGAGCCCGTGAAGGCGATCTTGTCGACGCGCGGGTCGCGGACGAGGGCCATGCCGACCTTGCCGCCCGGGCCCGTCACGACGTTGACGACGCCCTCGGGAAGCCCGGCCTCCTGGCAGAGGTCCGCGAACTTGAGGGCGGTGAGCGGCGTCTGGGACGCCGGCTTGAGGACGACGGTGTTGCCCGCCGCGAGCGCCGGTCCGAGCTTCCACGACGAGAGGAGGAACGGAAAGTTCCACGGGACGATCGCGCCGACCACGCCGACCGGATGCCGGAGCGTGAACGTGAAGGCGTTGTCGCGGAGCGGAAGCGTCTCGCCGTGGATCTTCGTCGCCCAGCCCGCGTAGTAGCGGAAGACCTCCGCGGCAAACGGAATCTCGACCTTGCCCGAGTCGAACATGGTCTTCCCGGTGCAGAGGCTCTCGAGCTTCGCCATCTCGTCGAGGTTCTGCTGGACCAGGTCGCCGAGGCGCCAGACGATGCGGCCGCGCTCGTGAGGGCTCATGCGCGGCCAGGGGCCTTCGTCGAAGGCCTTCCGCGCCGCGGCCACGGCGAGCTCGATGTCGCGCTCGTCGCCCTTGCCCACCGGCGTGAGCAGCTCCTCGTTCGCCGGGTTCACGGGCTGGTACGTCTCGCCCGCGACCGGGGCCTGCCACTTGCCGCCTACGAAGATTTCGCCTGCCTTCATGTTCTTGTCCTCTCGGAGCGCAGTGTCGCCTCGTCAGCCGCGTTCAGTCAATCCCGGCACGTGGGCCACTTCGAGCTTGAGCCGATCGGGATCCTCGAAGAAGACGGCGTAGTAGCCGGGGCGGTACTCGGGATAGTCGCGGGGTGAGCCGTAGAGCGGTGGCACCCCTCGTGGCCGCAAAAAGTCGGCGACGAAGCGATCGACGTCGTCGCGCGCGCGCACGCCGAAGGCCAGGTGGTTCAGGCCCGGGTTCTTGCGGTGGAAGGCATGGCCGCGGCGCTCGCGCGGCGTCGCGAAGAGCCAGAAATCCGTCGTGCCGTTGCTCACGCCGAGGCAGCCCGGCGCCTCCGTGATGACGCGATACTCGAGGTAGCCGAAGAGGTCCCGGTAGAACGGGATCGTGCCGTCGCCGACGTTGAGCTGCGCGTGGTAGAGGAAGGCTCGCACGCGGTCGACCTCAGTACCAGCGCCACGCCCAGTGCGCGACGAAGAGCCCGGCCGAGAGGACGAGGGCGAGCACGAAGAGCGGCGTCGCCCAGCGCAGCGGCACGCCGACGTCGAGCAGGAGCGCGCGGACGCCGAGGAGTGCGTGGAGCAGGACGAGCGCCAGCAGCGCGGCTTGGACGCCGCGGCGGAACGGGTTGGCCAGGTGCACGGCGACGACGCCCAGGAGCGCCACGGCCGCGCCGCGCTGGATGAGCCAGGCCCACATGCCGGCGCGCGTGCCGCGCCACCCCTGAGCACTCGTCCACTCGCGTCGGAGGACGCGCGAATCCCGCGAATCCATTGACGGGCTACGCGGCGAGCCGGTTCACGACGACGACGCCGCGCGCCAGCACGAGCCTCACGTCGTCGATCGCCTCGATCTTTTCCATCGGATCGCCCCCGACGGCGAGCAGATCGGCGGCGAGCCCGGGTACCACGCGCCCCGTTTCCGCCTCGAGGCCGCAGACGCGCGCCGCCGTGGAGGTCGCGGCGCGGATCGCCTCGAGCGGCGCCAGACCCGCCCGCACCATGAGCGACAGCTCCGGCACGATCGTGCCGTGCGGGTTGAGCGGCGTGCCCGCGTCGGTCCCCGCCGCGATCGCGACGCCGAGCCGGACCGCGAGCCGGAAGGACTCCCGATGACGGTCGGTCAGCGCCACGGACTTCTTCACCGCGAACTCGGGGATGCCGGCGGCGATACCGCCCCGCTCGATCGCCGCGGCCGCGATGAGCGTCGGCACGAGCGCGACGCCGTCCCCGGTCATCCGCCGGCACAGGGCCTCCGAGAGGAAGATGCCGTGCTCGATCGTGGTGATGCCGGCCTCGAGGCAGTTGGCGATACCGTCGGCCCCCTGCGCGTGCGCGGCGACGCGTCGCCCCGCCTTCCGCGCTTCCTCGATCGCCGCGCGCACCTCGTCGAGCGTGAGCTGCGCGGAGTTCGGGTCCACACCCGGTGTCATCACACCGCCCGTGGCGAAGATCTTGACGACGTCGGCGCCGGCGCGGAGCTGCTCGCGAACCGCCTTGCGGACTTCGTCGGCGCCGTCGGCCTCGCGGCCGATCAGCTGCCAGCCGTGGCCGCCCGTCATGCAGATGCCCCGCCCCGCGCAGAGGATCCGCGGTCCCAGGATCAGGCCGGCGCGGACCGCGTCGCGCACGGCCAGCTCGGCGTAGTCGCGGCCGCCGAGGTCGCGCACGGTCGTGACGCCGGCCTCGACGGTCTGGCGCGCGCGGAGCGCGGCCTTGATCACTGTCATCGCGTAGGAGTCGGAGCGCAGGGCCACGCTCGGGTCCGGCTCGCCGCCAAACGAGAGGTGGACGTGGCAGTTGAAGAGCCCCGGCAGGAGCGTGAGGCCGTCGAGACGCAGCGTCGTGCCGGCGGGCGCGCGCGACTCCTCGACGACGTCCGCGATCCGCCCGTTCTCGACGACGACGGCGCGGCCACGCACCGGCGGAGCGCCGGTCCCGTCGATCAGGCTCGCGCCGCGCAGCACGAGCGGGGCGGTCACGTCCGGGGATTTCAGAGCGTGCCCTTCCGGTAGGAGCGCTTGGCCGCGATCCGGCCGTCACGCAGCGCGAGGATGTCGCACCCCTGGACCTCGTAGCGTGTGCCGCCTCGCGGCGTGCCCGTCGTCAGCCATTCGACGACGGCGAGGTCGGGGTGGGCGACGTGGCGGATCTCGTCCCAGCGCACGTCGGGGACGCGCTCGAACATGTCCTCCAGGAACTCGCGCAGCGCCGGCTTGCCGACGACGCGGACGCCCCAGGGATCCTTCCCGAAGGACGCCTCGAACACCACGTCGTCGGTCATCATGGAGAGAATGCCGGCGACGTCGTGACCGTTCCACACCGCGTTGAACCGCTCCACGAACTTCTCACCGTCGAACATCATGACACCCCTCCTCGGAAAACCTTCCGCGCATGATGGCCCGTGTCGGCGAGCGCCGCAAGCCCCGCGGCCGGACGCGTGATCGAGGGGCGCCACGGCTTGGCCGGGGCGGCCCGAGCCTACCGGGGGGCTTGGGGGGCCCTTCGAGGCGCGTGATCGAGGGGCGCCACGGCTTGGCCGGGGCGGCCCGAGCCTACCGGGGGGCTTGGGGGGCCCTTCGAGGCGCGTGATCGAGGGGCGCCACGGCTTGGCCGGGGCGGCCCGAGCCTACCGGGG
>WNGH01009130.1_pt1 | contig 10871 bp, 8 predicted proteins | sample 5400631 | NCBI WGS metagenome assembly WNGH01 (sample SAMN13153373, study PRJNA577476) | soil metagenome | isolation source: 115 cm soil or saprolite under Garry oak tree replicate 1 | place: USA:California | collected 2016-06-15 | reverse complement strand
CGCGCGGCTGTGAATGAGGCGACGCGGCGCGTGGACGATGAACTCGCCAACCAGATGAAAAACCTCGCCGGTGGAATTCCGGGAATTGCCGGAATGAAAATTCCTGGACTCTTTTAGCTGAAAAACGATTTCTCTGTAAGACCCAAACAACATTCATCCCATCATTGATCCTGCAGGGAGAACTAAGCCTGTTCCTTCCTTCTCTCGTTAAGACTGTCTCGTCTCTCTAAGCTCCGTCGCAAAGATTTGGGACTAGTGAGCAGATGAAAGTCGCTTGATGCCGGCGTCAGCGGCATCGGCGAGCGAGCCAGGCCGCTTCGCAGACTTGGTGTGAATCATGCGATAGTTTGCCAGGGCTTCCTCTCGCTGGCCGGCGGCCTCCTGGAGCATGGCGAGGTAGCAGGTGCGAAGCAGGCTTTTCGACTCATCGAAATCGATGGAGTCAAAGAGCCAATGGAAAGTGGCGATCTGTTCGGCGGGCGCGAGCACGTGCAAGAAGGGATTGGACACGGGATCCGATCGCAAGACCCTGGAGTAAAAAATAAAAGAGATCTTATCCGGGATGTCCGCCTCCACCGAACCGTGCTCTTGCCGAATGGCGTTCGCGAGCCGCATCATCTCCTCATCGCATTCATCTTCTTGGCATTCGGAGATTGCAGCGAATTGCATGTTGCGAACGAAATCGCGATGCCGGTCAGAAACCAGCCCGGCGGAAAAGTGTCTGGACGCTTCACCCAGTTTGCCGCCATTCCAGAGAATCCAGTGCCCCCACATGGCCTCGGCGTAAGGGTTGTTCGGGTCCTTCTCCACGGCTCTGGCATAAGCGCCGGCCGGGTCCATGCCAAATATTCCGTCGCGGGTACGCAGAAAATAGCACCATCCCACATGTGCGAGGAGGTCTGCGGATCTTTGGGAATCCTTGGTTGAGGCGATGCCCCGGGTCAACACAGGCTCCAGCTTGTCTACGATAGACGACCATTCTTGTTTTTCGCGCACACGGATATTCTCAAGCCAGGCCATCGCGAGATTCTCCTGGGCAAGACGGACCTTTGCTGAATCCGGCGCCAATTGAGAGGCCTGATCGAGGGAGTGCCAGGCCGAGGAATAATCGCGGCCTTTCAGTTCCACGTCTTCGGTAATCAATAGAGCGTCAACTTTTCGATGGGATTCGATGCGATCGGAAACGATCTTGACAAGCTGGCGCACGCCGAAGATCAGCGAAAGAATGGCGGTCGCATAGCCCATCCACTTCACAATCGTGGAAAATTTTATGGCTTTCACGGGGTGCCCCAATGCCCCAACACTATATCGCAAAACCTGGGCGTCCCTGGCCTGCTTGACACTTGCTCTAACGTCTGACGGGGTGAGCTAGGAATCCTGCAATTTGTTCCCATGGCCACATTGGCAGTAACTCCTTCGGGATAAGATCAGTTGATTGTATGACTTAGAGCCTGATTTGAATCCCTAGGGACTCGAAATAGGTGATCTGAGATTCCCCGCCTCCAGTTTCCTCCGTACGTTTTACGCGTAATCTAAAACAAGACTGGCAAAGCAAGCCGCCGGTCGCTCATGAATTCGTGTGCGCACCGCGACGGCTTCTGCCAGTAAGAAAGTAATATTGAATGTTGAATGTTTCAGAAGTGAATGCAGAGCGCTCCTCCGAGCCTCTGACGGAACGCGCCTCAGCGCGATTTTCCGAAATGTTGATCTCTCCGTACGTAAAGGAGCGACTGGCCGCGGCGCGGTTTATCACGCCAACGCCGGTGCAGGCTGCGGCGATCCCGCAAGCTCTGGAAGGGAAAGACGTCCTCGCGACCGCGCAGACAGGAACCGGCAAGACGTTAGCGTTCCTGATTCCCGTGATCGAAAAGCTGCTCAAGGATAAAACTCCCGGAATCGCGGCCCTGGTCCTGGTGCCAACGCGCGAATTGGCGATGCAGGTAGTCGAGCAGTACAACGCACTGCGTGGAAAGCAACTGCTTCCTGCCGCGCTAGTCGTTGGGGGATTGTCCGAAGGTGGGCAGCTCCAGGCAATTCGCAAGGGAGCACGATTGGTTGTAGCGACTCCCGGCCGGCTTGAAGATTATCTTGACCGCAGACTCTTCCACTTTAACGCTTTGCGGATTCTCATCCTCGACGAAGCCGACCGTATGCTGGACATGGGGTTCCTTCCGGCCATCAAGCGCATCGTCTCGATCCTTCCGAAAGAGCGGCAGACGATGTGCTTCTCCGCAACGATGGAAGGCGACATGACGCGCATTGTGAAGGATTATCTTCGCAACGCCGTGCGCCTCTCGTTTGGCTCCACATCGAAGCCTTCGGAAAACGTGCGTATCCAGGCATTTGAAGTCGCCATGGACCGCAAGCAGGATATGCTGCAGCGCTTGCTAGCCAAGGAAACCGGAAAGGTCCTGGTCTTTGCGCGCACCAAGCGAGGCACTGACCGGATTGCCGAGAGCTTGAATCGGCGCGGATTTTCAGCGGCCATGATTCATGGCGACCGTTCACAATCGCAACGCACTTCAGCGCTGGCTGGTTTTCAGCAGGGGCGCTTCCGCGTGCTGGTGGCCACAGACCTGGCTTCGCGCGGGATTCACGTCCAGGACATCGCGCACGTCATCAATTACGACCTGCCGGAAGTAGCGGAAAATTTCATCCATCGCGTCGGCCGGACAGGGCGCAACGGAAAGCATGGCGTGGCGTCGACGCTCTTCGTGAAAGAGCAGCGCTCGGAGTTGTTCCAGTTGGAGCGCGCGCTCGGCATCAAGATGGAGCGGCTGCGCGCGGATGATACGGCTGCCCTTCCCGATAAACAGGAACGACTGCCGGTCAATCTGCCTCGCATCGAATCAACTCAGAAGCACGCAAGATTTGTGCTCCCGGGTGAGGTGTTCCAGACGCAGCCCGAAAACTAAACAAATCTAAACATGATTCAAATACGGGCTCTCCGATATGATCGGAGGGCCCATCTCTGGTTAAGAGTACCCGCGGCAAAATACGAGGATGCTGATCCGGCCGGCGATCGATGCGGACACGAATGCTATCTGGGCGATTATGGAGCCCATCATTCGCGCTGGCGAAACTTATACTCTCCCGCGCGACATGGATAAGGAGAGCGCACTCGCGTACTGGTTTTCAGCTGAGCGCGAGGTTTTCGTAGCAGAAGACAATGGCCACGTCGTTGGAACCTACTGCCTGCAAGCGAACCAAAAAGGCGGCGGAGCACACGTCGCGAATTGCGGCTACATTACCGCGGTATCAGCGACCGGCCGAGGCGTGGCCCGGGCGATGTGCGAACATTCGCTGGGCCGGGCTCGTGGCCGCAGATTTCGCGCTATGCAATTTAATTTCGTGATTAGCACCAACGAGCGCGCCGTGCGATTATGGCAAAGCTTCGGATTTGAGATCGTCGGTCGCCTTCCGAAAGCTTTTCTTCACCCCACCTTGGGCTACGTCGACGCCTACATCATGTATCGCGATCTCTAGCTCGTTTGCGCTGACGCGCGCGCCTATGCTACACATGCTGCATGCCCGATTTTGCCGCTCCCGTCGAACGACTCATCGATGAACTGAAACATCTCCCCGGAATCGGTCAGAAGACCGCGCAGCGTCTGGCGTTTTACTTGCTGCGTGTGGCGCCGGAAGATGCCCTGGCGCTAGCGGACGCCATTCGTGACGCCAAAGAAAAAATCCGCGCCTGTTCCGTCTGCTACAACGTCACGGATTCCGATCCTTGCTTGTATTGCGTGGGGCCGACGCGCAGCAAGAAAACGATTTGCGTGGTCGAAGAGCCGCACAACATCATGGCCATCGAAAAGACGCGGACGTACAGCGGGATGTACCACGTGCTGGGCGGTTCGCTCTCGCCGCTTTCCGGCCGGGGCCCGGAGCAACTTCATATCAAGTCGCTGATAGAGCGCCTGAAAGCCGGCACCGTCGAAGAAATCATCATCGCCACGAATCCCACAGCTGAAGGCGAAGCCACCGCTGTATATCTTTCGAAGCTGCTGAAGCCCCTCGGTGTGCGCGTCACGCGAATCGGCGTCGGAATTCCTGTCGGTGCCGACCTCGAGTACGCCGACGAAGTAACCATGCTGAAAGCCATGGAAGGCCGCCGGGACCTTTAGCGGGTTCTTTGAGTTGGAAAGGCCTTCTGGTCTTCCCCCATTTCTTGAGATTCACCTGAAACGAATCCTCTCTTCACATCACTACCTTACAAGAGGCCGCGTCTCCGCGAACCAACTCACTATTTAAAGGTCGGAACTCGACATGGAAGGTTCTATCCGATGCCACACAGATCATTCTGGGTGACCGCGCTACTGGTCATGCTCTTTTCACCCGCCGTCGTCAGGGCACAAAGCCGCTGTCCCGAGGAAGACCGCCACGCCGGCGATGAAAGCGTAATGCACCTGTGGACCGGCCCGGAAAACGGCTACTACTACCAGGTTGGTAAAGCCATTGCCGCGGCTTCCAAGCACATGCCTGACGAGATCAGGATTCACACCTGTACATCAAATGGATCCGCGAACAATATTACTGCGCTGCTCGAAGGAGGCGCGGACTTCGCCATCGTGCAGAGCGACGTGGCCCACCAGTTGTGGCATTGCGAAACCCCGGATCCCCGGCGTTGCATCGACCAGAAGGAATTTTCGCGCATCCGCCTGGTCACCCCGCTTTTCATCGAGAAAGCGCAAGTACTCTTGCGTCCGCATCTTTATGTGTCCTCGCTCGCGGAACTGCGCTCGTCACGCTGCATCTGGGTAGGAGTGAAAGGCAGCGGCAGCGAGCCTACTGCTCGCATGCTGCTCGAGGCGGCCGGATGGAGCCGCGAACAAATCGCCAGTAGCCAATCGGGCTGTGGCCACATCCCCAACAATTTGGAGGAAGCTCTGGCGTATCTCGGGAAGGGCGAGGAGCTTGATGCCATCATCCAGACGCGGGTGGCTCCATCGCGCCCGATCCAGGACGCACTCAAAAAAACAGAAATCCAGCTGCTTGGCCTCGATTGGGCAACGGTTGAGCGAATGACGCGCGACGGCATCTATCGCGAAACCTCCATCCAAGAGAGTGAATATCCTTCCGCTGGCGCGGCGGTTTACAGCATTGGAGTACCAGCGTTGCTCTTGACGCGCAGCGGCACAGACTCTGATGCGGTTCGCGCCATGGCCGAGCTGATCGAAGATCACCAGGATGACATTGAACACCACTTAGAGCGTAATCTGCGGGCCGAAGGCGGAGGGAAAGGGGATGCGGATTCGGATGCCCCTACCATGGTTGACGGGGAAGTCGTCGGCCCAACCAAGCTGACACTGGTCGGGAGCAAGGTTTCCGAGAGCATTCGCGCCTACGTCGACCCGGAGGCGAAAGCCTATTTGTGGCCGTGGTCCATCCGGCGGGGGACATTCATCCGGCTGGTGGTATTGTTTATCGCTCTGATGGCTGTTGGTGTTTTCCTGAGGTTGCACTCGTGCGGCCGTAGACTCGTGGGCGGCTATTTCCGCGAACTCTTGTTCGTTTTCGGGGGCGTGCTCGCGTGGACGATTGCCGCTATGTGGTTGCAGGCGATTGAGGGCGACCTGAACGAGCATTTCACTACCCTGTGGGCATCGGCTCTTTCCCTTGGTGAGAATGTTCTGGCTAAGCTGCCTTTACAATTCTCATTTGCCCCTACACCAACCACAAGAAACGGCGCGGCGCTGGCATCCACTTTTAGTTACGTCGTTGCCAGCCTGGCGACGATCTATATGCTGCCTTGGCTCAGTAAAGTTTGGCAACTGCTCAAGCCGGGCCTTATTGGACTGCAACCTTCTTCACCCGTTCCCAGGCCTAAAGAACCCGCTCCTTCTCCGGCCCCAGCAGGGGAACATGCACAAGATCCCAATGCATTTAGCCGCGCGGCCACGGTCTGATCAAGTCTGAAAGCGACCTCTCGACAGGTTAGCCGCACTTCTCAAAATCCCAGGCTGTTCGTCAAATGACTGCCAGTACCTACAGGACCTTCTGGCCATTTCATTCGTTAAGGTATAGAGTCACACTCCTACGGTGGTTGTCTCCCCACCTGATCATGCCGGCCACATTTGGCTGACAGGAGGTGCGCTTATGCCGAACCTGGCGCACTACATGACGCAGTACGATCACGAGCACGAATCCGGCTGGAATAAATTCCTGCACGGCGTTGGCATCCCCATGATTTTTGCAGGCATCATTCTTCTCATTCTCACTAAATGGGTTTGGGGAGCGGGATTTTTTCTGGGCGGGTGGATTTTTCTTTTTCTCGGCCACCGGATTGAAGGAAATCATCCGGCGTTTTTCCAGGGGCCGATCTATTTGTTGGTTGGTCCAATCTGGGTCGCCAAAGAAGCGTGGATGTTCATGACGGGAACCCACCCAAGGCCGACCTCGGAAAGTACTCCGCAGAGTACTTTGACGAAGTAGCTGTAGTGATGCCTTACGCTGGCGTGAAATCTGAAAACACTGGGGACGGCAGTGGTCTGCATGAATGATTCAGGCGGCAATTTGGCCGACGAGACAATTGAAATGGTGTCCGAAAGGGCCGTGAACGAGAGCACAGAATTAAGGAAGCGCCGCAGCACGCGCATCGTGCAGGCGGTTCCGCTCGTGGTGACGGGTGTCGACGCGCTCGGACGCCCGTTCGTGGAGCGCACCTCGTCGCTCATTATCAATTGCCATGGTTGCCGCTACCAGTCGAAACACTACGTCCTGAAAAACATGTGGGTGAGCATGGAGATCCCGCACGCGGAAACCAGCCAGCCGCCTCGCACGGTCCGCGGACGCGTGGCCTGGATTCAGCGGCCACGAACGGTACGCCAGCTCTTTCAAGTGGCGCTCGAGCTCGAGGTTTCCGGCAACGTCTGGGATGTCGCGTTTCCTCCGGAAGATTGGGTCGCCTTCCCTGAAGTGCCGCAGGACTCAACGAAGGAGGAGCCGGCACAGCAGCCGCCGCAAATGCCGCCCTCGGTGCATGAAACGGATACTCCGGAACCCTTGGTCGAGACGGAACTTTCGCTGGGGAACGCTGCGGACAATTTAAGGGTGTTCCCTTCCCCCGCGAGCACCACGGATGCGTCGTTGCAGTTGGCGCGGCAAGTTGCGCGGCTGGTGGCGGACGCTAAGCAACAAATTCAAGCCGCCACGCGCGAAGCAGCTTCGCAAGCCGTCGCGGCCGAGCGGCGGCTGTCTTTTGAACAGTGGGAGCAGAAGTTTGCGGCAGGACGCTCGGAAATCGCAAATGAAACTGCTCAAGCCATAGAAAAGTTTCGGCACGACGTGGATGAACATTCGCAGACCGCTCACGCAACGGCGGCCGAAGCCCTACGAATGGAATTGCCGAAGTCGCTCGCACCACAACTCGAGCAACTCACGCGCAGCCTGACGGAGAGCCTCTCGCGAGAAGGCGCGGCCCAGCGCAAAGATCACACCCAACTGTTGGAAAGCACGGCGGAGACTCTGCGAACCGTCTGTCGGGAAGCCGAGGAAACGGCCGCCCGCTTGAAGACCCAGTCGGACGCGCTGGAAGCGCATATAGTCGCGCGCGTGGAGTCAGCAACACAGGCGCTCGAGGAAGCAGCAAAACAGCAGGCAAAGGCAGCGGTCGCGCAGCGCGAAACCCTCAACGCAGCCGCCAACGAGATTCAGCAACAGGTAGCAGCGACGCTGGCAACCGCCCAATCGTCATGGCACGGACAGCTCGCAAGCGAGGTGGAAGCAGCACAAGCACGTTGGCATGAAGCCATCGAGAGTACCCTTGCAGCCGCACAGGATCGCGCCGCTGGTGGATTGAACGAGCATACGCGCGGGTTGCTGGCGCAGTTGCAGGACGAGATGGCCCGGCACTCCACCGCGGTGCGGGAATCGGCGGCAGGTGCGGCGGCCGAATCAGAGCAGCGCATCACTGCGTTGCAAAATGCCCTGCAGGAGCAGTTGCAGCGGTTTGAATCCGCGCTGGCGCGTACTAGTGAATCGACCAAGCAGCTCGAACAGCATGCCTCGCAACTCGAAAGCACCCAACAACAGGCGCTGGATGAATTCCGCTCGCAACTTGACGATGTACTGAGCCCGCGGCGCGAAGAAGCCCAGCGTCGCTCCGAAGCCCTCCTCGAGGAAATCAACTCCAGCATTCGCGCGACATTTGAAGATGCCAGCCGCCAGGCGGTGGCGCAGTTTGACCGCCAAATCGAGGAGTTGGTCCAGCCGCACCTCACGCGCACAGAAGAAGTGATTCAACGGCTGGCGGGCGGGAGATCCTTGTTTGACGCCGCTCTGGCCATGCACCAGGACCGCATTCGCAATTCGGCTGACGAAGCCTTTGCGGAATCACTCGCCCACTTCCGGGAAAATCTTGGCGGCGTCGAGCAAATCCTGCAGGAATCCTCGCAATCGATCACCTGGCGCAATCTGACAGAACTGGAAGGCAAAGCCAGCGATCTGAAGCACCAGGTGGTGGAAGAGCTCTTGAAATCGGCGGAATGGTACGAAAAAAAGGCTCAAACGCAGATTCAAACTTTGACGGACAGGACCATCGAACACGCCGGAAACCAGTTGCGCGAAAAAGCGGGAGAGATTTCCGGCGTTTTCGCCACCGAACTGGATCTTGCCAGCCGTAGCTTCGTGGGACACTCGCAAACGCAGATGGAGGAAATCGTGCGCGATGCCTTTGAGCGCGCGCGCGCTCTCTTCGCGGAAGCAGCCGACACCACGGCGGCAGCATTCACCGATGAGATCCAGCGCACGGGCCGCCAGGAACTTGAGGGATTCAATTGCGAACTGCAGCGCTCCACGGATGGCGCTCGTTCGCAGATGGACGCGACACGCGCGGAGCTGACCCAGAAGACCACCGCCGAACAGGAAGCTTTCCTGCACCGCTTCGAGTCCTCCATGAGCGGAGCTCTCGAAGCTGGCGTGGCTGAAACTCAGAAAAAAGTGTCTGAAGGTTTTGGGCCGCTGCTGGAATCCTGGAAAGCAATGACCGCTGCCCATCAAAAGGAGATGGAAAACATTTACGGCCGGATGGGAGAAAACGCCGCGGAGCACTACACCCACCGGCTGGAGAATGTCTCGAATCAGTGGATGCTGGCGACAGTCGCGTCCCTGGATCGCCAGTCGCGAGACTTGATCTCCGCAATTGCTGCCTCAGCCGAAGAAAAACTCCGTGAAGCGTGCGGCCAGGTTTTCGCGGGCGTAGGCGAATCCCTTCGCGAACGCCTGAAAGAGATGGCTCAGAGTTTTACGCCGCCGGCGGACCCTCCCGCCCGCGCAAAAACCGCCAACACAGGTAGCTGACATCGAGTCGCCATGCTTCGTCCTTCGCCACAGACGTCTATTCGCCACTTCTCTGCTGGCCCGGTATAATCCTCAAGGTTTCAACCTTAATGGCCAATCATGCTTATCTGCGTGTGTGGACGCGCGATTTTTCCCTGGAAACGATGCTTGCCGAATTCGCGCGGTTCCTCACCACCGCTCCGCTTTCAGCCACGCAAAATACGTTCAGCGAACTGATCGTCCAGGCTGTTGACGCATCGGAGATCCCCGTTGCAGAGTGGGATCTGCGCCCGCTGAAAATGGGACCTGCTGAGGTTGCGGCACTGGCAGTGCAAAACCTCAACGCAGACACGGCGTATATCGCCAGCGTCAAATGGGACTTGTGGAGCTTTGATATCGAGAGCCTGAAGTGGCAGCGCAAGTCCGAGCCGCTGGCGCTAACATGCCACGGACTCGAGTATGACAGCGGGCTGGCCGCAACGGCCGGACACTTCATGGCCGATTTGGGCTTCGAACATTATTTCACCGGGCATGGCGGACTGCTGGCGCCCGGAGCAGCGTCGAATCCCTTCAACTCTTCCAATCATCCGGTCGAGCATACCTTCCGCCAGTGGATGACCTCGACCAGCAACCTGAAGGAATATCACGCAAAGACCCGCGAAAACATCCAACAATTGTTCCATTGGGTGGAGGCAATCGAGCGCGCCCTTCCGGTAGAGCGCAGCGAACTGTGGTCGGAAGGAGAGGAAAACTTTGAAGCCCGGCTGGACGCCATCCTTGGGCAGCGCTGACGCATTCAAGGCTTGGGCAAGCCCGTTTCGCAGAGTCCTTTCCCGAAAGGCCTTCAGCGGCTAGAATTGTTGTAGCGCGCATTCGATGGAGCGGTCCGGACGTGCCGTGACACGATTGCTCTGCAGCCGGGGGCAGTGGTCGAAATCATAGCGGCGGCGCTAACTTTTGATGGAAAATACTTCACAAAGCGAATGTTCGTGTGCTAACGCAGCACGCCGCGCTCCGTCCTTCGTAAAGAGGGCCTGCAGCGGCGGCGCAGCCCGGGCCCGGAGAATCCCTCTGCAATTTTGTGCACCAGTCATGTCGCTTGCTATTATTCTGGGTGCGTGCGCAGCGGACACTCCGAAACCCGCTCCTCAGGCCGAAGCGAAGCCGGCGGTGCCGGCGATTCCCGAAGACATTCAGTCGGCGGCTCAGGCGGTCTTGGGGAGTGAGTCGCAAGTGCTGGCCTTCGGCGACCTCGCAAAAAACGGGAAGCAGGAGTTTCTTGCCGCCAACGTCGTGCCCAAAACGCCCACAAATAATATCCCGGGAACCATCGTGACCCGCGTCGTCATCGCCGAAAACACCGACGGAAAATGGGCCGAGATTCTTCGTTGCGATGAACATCTAAAGAACCAGAAAGGTTTTCTTGGCCTGACGCCCCTGGCGCCAATTACGGGCTGGCGGCTCCAATACGAACAGAGTGATGAAAAGGGTCTGGAACTTTATTTCACGCCACTGAAAGGCGCCACCGATTCGCACGTCCTGCCCATCGGCGTGCGCTGGAACAAGCAAACCAAGCGCTATCAATCCCTCGA
>WNGH01025572.1_pt1 | contig 10872 bp, 9 predicted proteins | sample 5400631 | NCBI WGS metagenome assembly WNGH01 (sample SAMN13153373, study PRJNA577476) | soil metagenome | isolation source: 115 cm soil or saprolite under Garry oak tree replicate 1 | place: USA:California | collected 2016-06-15 | reverse complement strand
GCGGAAGGGAAGTCCCGTGAGCTCGGCGATTTTGCGGGCGGCGCGCTCGGCGAATTCGGGATGCGCGTTGAGGCCGGTGCCGACGGCGGTGCCGCCGATGGCGAGATCGTAGAGGCCATCGAGAGCGACGGCGACGCGGCCGCCGTCACGGTCAAGCATATTGACGTAGCCGGAAAATTCCTGGCCGAGGGTGAGCGGGGTGGCGTCCTGCAAATGGGTGCGGCCGATTTTGACGATGTCCGCGAATTCCCTGGCTTTGGCGTCGAGCGCGTCGCGAAGAGTTTTGATGGCGAGGAGCAGGCGGCGAGAGGTTTCCGTGGCGGCAGCGATGTGCATGGCGGCCGGAAACGTGTCGTTGGAGGACTGCGACATATTGACGTCGTCGTTGGGATGGATGGGCTTCTTGCTGCCCATGACGCCGCCGGCAATTTCGATGGCGCGATTGGAAATGACTTCGTTGACGTTCATGTTGGTTTGCGTGCCGCTGCCGGTTTGCCAGACGCGGAGGGGAAAGTGGTCGTTGAGTTTTCCGGTGATGACTTCATCGGCGGCGCGGACGATGAGGCCGCACTTTTCGTGCGAAAGCTTGCCGAGATCGTGGTTGACGAGCGCGGCGGCTTTTTTGAGGATGCCGAAGGCGCGGATGAGCTCAGGCGGCATGACGTCCTTGCCGATAGCGAAGTGGATGAGCGAGCGGGCGGTCTGCGCGCCGTAATAGCGGTCGGCGGGGACTTCGATCTTGCCCATCGAGTCGGACTCGGTGCGAGTCGGCGTGGAGGCTGCTGTCTTGGCGGCTTCAGACATAAGGGACTCCTTGAACAGCTGCTGTCCCGATTCTACCAGCAAGTGGCTGGCGACTCATTTCGCCGCAAGAGTACTCCGGAGGAATAGCTTGTGCGGCCCCCCTCCCCCCATCAATTTGTATGAATTTTAAAAACAAAAGACTTACAAAATTTGCATTTCGTAAGTGATTGATTTTAAAGGACACGAGTTTTGGTTGTTTGGACTACCAAGCTGAAATGGCTGCTTGAAAAAGAAAAGCGGGAACAGGCTCCCGCACTCCAGACGCAGATTCTTACTGCGTTAAATATACTGCAGAACAATGAAAAAATTCAATGAGTATTTGATGTTTGGCAAGAGTGAGGATACGGGGCGCTGTTGCTCGAATTCGGATTGAGAGGGAAGAAGAACAACAATGTGGAATTAACACTCCGACCCGAGTCGGGACCGGCGCCGTTCGCAGAGATCGTAGAAGGTGCGGAAAGGAGCCGCGCCGCATTCTGAGGGTAGGGGCAGCTTCTCCTAATCAAAAGAATACGTTGGCGGCGCCGGGCGGTGCTAGAATCCCGGTTGCAAAGCGGCCTCCGGGAAAACAGCATGGAGGATTCCCTACAATCAAACTGCCATCGGTACGAGGAACTCCCCGAAGGCTGGGCGGAATGTGAAAGGAGAATTTCAATGAGGAAAAATGCGGCGGCCCTGGCATCTTTTCTTCTTCTCCTGGTGGCGGCGGGCATTGGATCCTGCGCGAAACGTTACCACGCGGAAACTGAGAAGTACTACTTTGTGGCGACCAACATAAACTTGCCGTACTGGCAGGAAGCGGAGGCCGGCTTTCTGGACGCGGCCAAGGCGCTGGGAGTGAGGGCTGAACTGACCGGTCCGACGACGTATGACCCCGGCGCAGAGGCGACCATGTTCCGGGACATCGTGGAAAAACAGCCTTCCGGAATCTGCCTATCCGCGGCGCGAACGGATTTTTTCCGAGCGGACATAGACAAGGCCATAGCGGCAGGGATTCCCGTGATTTGCGTGGATGCGGACGTTCCGGAGTCGAAGAGGCTGCTGTACATCGGAACGGATAACGTGCGGGCGGGGAGAGAAAGCTTGAAGCGGATGGCGGCGCTGGCTCCGAAAGGAAACATCGTGGTAGTCACGATTCCGGGACAGCGCAATCTGGACGATCGCCTGGCGGGCGTGGCGGACGCACTGAAGAATTTCCCCGCGCTGAAGCTGACGAAGATTCTGGATGACAAAGGGGATTGGCGTAACGCATTCGACCAGATCTCCGACCTGATCCTGAAGAAAGAAAAAATAGACGGGATCGTTTGCTTGGAAGCGGCGGGAGGTCCCGGAGCCGCGGACGCCTTGGGCCGGTTCAACATGGAAGGGAAACTGCCGATCGTGGCGTTTGACAAAGATCCGAAGACCTTGGACCTGATTGAGAAAGGCGCAATCTCGTCGACGATTGCCCAGAAGCCATACGTGATGAGCTACTATGGGCTGAGATTTCTGGACGACTTGCACCACAACGCGGTGAAGGAATTCAAGGACTGGCGCACGGCTCCGGCATCCCCATTGCCGAGCGGCGTGGATACCGGCACGGCCGTAGTGGACAAGAGTAATCTGAACGCGTTTCGCGAGGCCATGGCAGCGCTGCCAAAACCACAGTAAGGGCGCGTCGGCTACTCATAGCGCAACGCTTCCATTGGATCGACGGAGGCGGCGCGGCGGGCAGGAAGGAAGCACGCCAACGCCGCGGCGACGATCAGGAACAGGGTTACGCCGACGAGAATGAGGGGGTCGCGCGAGCCCTCCGTCACCCACTTTGTGGCGAGTTTATCGAAGGCGATGCTGAGGAGAAGGCCCGCCGTCAGCCCGCCGCCTACGTTCACCGCCGTAGAAGATAGGACAATATGAAATACGTCAGATGCTTTCGCGCCGAGAGCCATGCGAATGCTAAATTCGTTGGTGCGAGTCGCCACGTCATAGGACACCACGCTGTAAAGGCCGACGGCGGCGCCGAATGTTCGCCGTGTGAATGTGCCGGCTTCCGACAGGTTGAAGTGGTTCTTCCTGGTTCATACCAAAGCACCTGGGGATGAAAGAGCAGACTAAGTGGCTGATTCGCAAGGGATAATGGTACCGGTGGGGCAATGTTTCAGCGGCGTTAACCCGGGTCATGTATAATTTTTAGCAGGGGATTCCGTTTCATTCATGGCTGAAGAGACAAGAGTGGCGCTGGCGAGCGCGAAAACGCGGCTGCGCAGACGGCTGCGGTTCCTGAGCACGCGCGCGCGCGAGCTGAAGATGATCGGGAAGGCGCTCGTCTCGACGAAGCACCCCATCCTGGTGCACATCATCCCTATGCGGCAATGCAACCTTGCATGCACTTACTGCAATGAATTCGATGATTTTTCGAAGCCAGTGCCGCTGGGGGAAATGGAGAAGCGGCTGGACATTCTCGCTGACATGGGGACTTCGATCATTACGATTAGCGGAGGCGAACCGCTGATGCACCCAGACTTGGATGAGGTGATCCAGCGCATCCGGCGGCGAGGCATGATCGCCGGGTTGATCACCAACGGCTTCTATCTGAACAGGGACCGCATTGAGCGGTTGAATGAAGCGGGGCTGGAGCACCTGCAGATCAGCATCGATAACGTGACGCCAGACGAAGTTTCCAAAAAGAGCTTGAAAACACTTGACGGCCGGCTGGCGATGCTGTCGCAGTACGCCGTGTTCCAGGTGAATATCAATTCCGTGCTGGGCAGCGGAGTGAAAGATCCTGATGATGCGCTGAAGATCGCGCACCGGGCTGTGGAGTTGGGATTCACCAGTACGGTGGGAATCATTCACGACAACAATGGACAATTGAAACCGCTGGGCCCGCATGAGCAGGAGATTTTCGAAGAAGTCATGGCGCTGGGGAAACGCTCGTTCTCGCGATTCAACGAGTTTCAGCACAACGTGGCGCGAGGGAAGGAACACAACTGGCGTTGCCGTTCAGGGTCGCGCTATCTATATATCTGCGAGGATGGACTAGTGCACTGGTGCTCGCAGCAGCGCGGTTATCCTGGGATTCCGCTAGCGCAGTACACTCCGGAGATGCGCCACCGGGAGTACTCCACTAAGAAGTTTTGTGCCCCGCGCTGCACCGTTTCGTGCGTCCAGCAGGTAGGGATGCTGGATAATTGGCGAGACCCGCAAAACCTGAATCCCATGCCGATGACGCCGCCAGCAACGCCGCAGGCGGAGCTGGTCCACATTGGGCAAGTCCGCGGCGACTCCTGATTTCGCCCAGCAAGACGGAGATGTTGCCTCCTTTGTATTTTCTCTCCGCGCACACGCTTGCGCTGAAACATTGACGATGAACTCCGAGTTGCGAACAATAAATACATGCCAAGTCCAGCGATTGAAATTGAAAATCTGACCAAGGAATATCCCTTCGGTTTCTTGCACCTTAAGAAGAGAACCTCGCTCGAAGGGCTGAGCATGCAGGTGGAGATGGGTGACGTGTTTGGCTTTATCGGGCCGAACGGCGCCGGCAAATCGACGACCATCAAGCTGCTGATGGGGCTGATCTTTCCCACGACAGGGAGCGCGCGAATGCTCGGCAAGCCAATCAGCGACGTGGAAATGCACCGGGACATCGGTTACCTGCCCGAGCAGCCCTACTTCTACGACTACCTGACTGCGGCGGAACTGCTGGATTACTTTGCGCGGTTTCATGACCTGACCCCAGCCGACCGGAAAAACCGCGTAGACCGCATGCTGAAGAAGGTGGGACTGGAAACTGCGCGTAAGATACAGCTTCGAAAATATTCGAAAGGGATGCTGCAGCGTGTCGGTCTTGCTCAGGCGATCCTGCACGACCCGAAAGTAGTGATTCTGGACGAGCCGATGTCAGGACTGGACCCGGTCGGCAGGCGCGAAGTGCGCGACATCATTCTGGAATTGAAAAAGGACGGGAAGACGGTAATGTTTTCCACGCACATTCTGTCGGATGCCGAGACGTTGTGCGACCGCGTGGGCGTGATTGTCGGAGGGAAACTTCGAGGGGTCGGCGCACCGGGCACGCTCGTGGACATGAAGACACTGGGGATGGAGATTCTTTTCGAGTTGCCGGGAAAGACCAATGTGCCGCTGCTCTCCAAAGCGACACGCATGGGCGAGTGTTACCGGCTGCAGGTTGCTGAGGAGGAATTGTACGCCGCAATCGAACAACTGCGAGGAGCGGGAGCGCGCATCTTATCGGTCTCTCAAGTGAAAGCGACACTGGAAGAATTTTTCATGAATCTGGTGGAGGCAGACCGCGCGCAGGGAGCGGCAGTCGAGGTGAGCGGGCAATGAGGCGCGCAGGCGTTGTGGCATTGAACACGTTTCGCGAAGCGGTGCGCGACCGGGTGCTTTACAACCTGGTGTTTTTTGCCTTGCTGATGATAGCGGCATCTGTCGCCGTAGGACAGATTTCGATTGGGATCGAGCAGACAGTCATTGTGAGCCTTGGCTTGAGCGCCATTTCGTTGATCGGGCTGCTGATTTCTGTTTTTCTTGGTGTCGCGCTGGTGTCCAAGGAAATGGAATATTGCTGAAGCTGGCGCTGATCGTCGCGCTGGCGCTGCTGTTTTCCTGCTTCACGACGCCGCTGCTCGCAATATTGTTTACCGTAGGCTTGTATATCGCCGGCTTGTACGTCCAGGAGCTGAGGAATTTGCCGATCGAGGTGATGAGCCCGGGGATGTCGGCCTTCACGAAATGGCTCTCCTACCTGCTCCCGAATTTTGAAAATTTTAACGTGATGGCCATGGCCGCACACGGGCGAGCGGTTCCCGGGGCGTTGATCCTGCAAAATACTTTGTACACGATGGTTTATTGCGCGATCGTTTTGACTGCGGCGGCCGCGGTGTTTTCGCGCCGGAACTTGAAATGAAATCGGAGAGAACCATCGCGTGGCTGCTCTTGCTGGTTGTGCCGCTTGGATTCGAGGGCATCTGGCGGCTGCAGCACGGCATCGACGCGCAGCGCGCGTCGATAGGCGAGGAGCGCGACGAGGTGCTGCTGCGCTCGGGAAAGCTCGTCAAAGCGATGAGCCTGGAATACGCGCCGCTGCTGGCGGACATTTACTGGACGCGCGTGGTGCAGTACTACGGAAACAAACACTTGAGAGGCCAGGCGAATCTGGAGTTGCTCTGGCCGCTTCTGGATATCACCACGACGCTCGATCCGAATCTGGTAATCGCATACAGGTTCGGTGCGATGTTCCTCAGCCCGGCGGCACCGGGCGGCGCGGGCAGGCCGGATCTGGCCGTGCAACTGATTCAGCGCGGGATCCAGGCGAATCCGGAGTACTGGCGCCTCTATGAAGACCTGGGATTCGTCTACTATTTCGATTTGAAGGACTATCAGAAGGCTTCGGCGGCTTTTCTGGAAGGAAGCAAGAAACCAAATGCCCTGGTGTGGATGAAGATCATGGCGGCCAAGGTGGCAGCGGAGGGAGAGTCGTTCGAGGCGTCGCTCTTCCTATGGAAGGACATCTACGACTCCACTGCCGATCCCTCGGTCAAAAAAAATGCGCTGATGCATTTACAGTTGCTTACGGTGAAAGAAGATTGCAAGCGGCTCGATGCGCTGGCCGACGAATACGCCAAGAGGTTTGGCAAATCGCCGGTACGCATGAATGACCTGGCGCAGGCGGGGTTGATCCGCGGCATCCCACGTGATCCCCTGGGTTTCGCTTATGTCTTCGGTGAGGGTGGAAAAGCGGAGCTCAATCTGGAGAGCCCGCTCCTTGAGAAAGAGTTGATGTTCGATCGATTCAAGAAAGCCTTGCCCTGAATTTCATCCTCTTGGCCTAAATCCAGCGTGGCATTCGGCAAAAGAAACTGAAGAGAGAGCCACTGCAGGGTCGCCGCATTTCAAAACATGAGGTTTTGTCACTCCGACGTGCAGAGCAGCGTCATCCGGGGATCGACGATAATTTTGTGCGGTGGAGCCGTAGCGACAAACTGGAACGTTGTTTTCGGGCCGGCCGCTACTACGGTGCCGAGGAGCGCGCCGTGTCCGGCGCCAGCGGCATATAGGGGAACGCTGGTGATAAATGAGCGCGGCACACCGGTCTGAAAGAGCTCGCCGTGAATCAAGTAGCCTTTTTCCGTGTGGTGCGTCGTGAATTCCACGCGATAGTGCGGAATCCCGGTTCCACGCACCCACTCTTCGAAGAACCATTCCATCGAATGTCCGCCTTCGAGGTCCATGCCGGGGGTCATGACCGCCTCCACTTCGTGCTGCAGGTCATCAGTGGAAAGCGCGCGGCAGGCGTACTTGGTCACCAGGGTCTGCAGGAGAGCGATAAAGCGCGAGTCAGGATTCCTGGCGCCGGGCTCCCGCAGCATTTCTCGCAACATGTGAACGATCCAGGTGCCCTTGCTGTAGAGGATCTCTTCGTAGCCGGAGGGTGACTTCGAGGAATTGAGGCGGAGGCCGAGAGTGAGGGGGCCGATGTCGCCCGGTGGTTCGCTGGCGCCCGGCATTTTCTCGACAAGTTGCTGCCGGTACCGCGCCAGCCAGACGTGCAGTTTGTGGTCTGGATTCTTCTTGGTATCGGCAAAGAGCACGGCGAGGTAATTCGCTATACCCTCATCAATCCACTGGTCGCGGTAGCTCGACCACGCCACCACGTTTCCCCACCATTGATGCGCCACTTCGTGATAGGGAACCAGCTCGGTGTAATGTTCCTGCCCAGCAGTGCTGAGTCCGGCGCGCTGCTGGGCCTCTGAAGGTAGAAAGGAGTAAGTGGAAACATAGAGCAGACCGGGCCAGCCTTGCCCGAAAGTTCCGGGAATCTGCGACACGCTGAGGTTATGGAATGGAAAGGGGCCGCTAAATGTTTCGTAAAAACGGATCGCGGAATCGATCTCTTTACCTAGCTGTTTGAGCGCATCGGCTGGGCTGGGAGAGGGAGGGGGAGGCGCTGCGACCGAATGCCCCGTCGCCGTAGCACCATATCGCCTGGAAGAGAGATCCAAGGCTTCCATGTTCCGCGCAGAGAGGCGCTTCAGCAGATCTTCTTCGAGTTCACGATTAGCGTAGACCTCGATGGGATGTGCCCCAGCTGCGACGGCAGCCGAAGCATATTCGCCGAGATTGAAGCCGGCAACCGAAATGGGCTTCTCCGCCTTCCAGTGACCTACGCGGAAGTCTCCCTCCTCATGTTCTTCGAGTTTGGAGCCCGTGGCGACCAGGCGTAACTTGCGCGGCCAGCGAAGAAGGAGATCATAGTCAGAGAATTCCGCGCTATCCCCAAGATGCGGGTACCACCTTTCTCTCGCTCCGACGAATAACACGCCGTTTCCGGCGTTCTGGATGACGTTGCCGCGGTAATGAAAATGAAGAGTGAATTCCTGATTGCGCGGAGGAACCTGCGGAAGAACGACGTTCAGGTAGTCGTTGCCACGTGCGCCGCGCTCCTGGAGATTCATGCCCTCGTTTTGAAAAAAAGCAAGGGCGGCGCCTTGCTCTCCCGTGACGCTGTCAATGGTCAGAGCCCGGGAGAGCTGGAAGGCGAGAACGCGCTCCGTCCCGCTCACTGTCCGCAAACGCACGCTTGCGGTGGCATCCATTGAGTTATTGGGGGAAATTGTAGTCTCGATAGAGTAGCTCAATGCGTGAAAGGCGGCCGGAAATGCAGGAATTTCTGGAACTCGGTGCGAGGTCCAGACATCATAAAAAGAGTCGCCGCCGCCTTTGTGAACTTGTCCGAGAAGGAATTGCTCGTCGCGCTGGGCGTCGAGGACGACATCGAACGGACCGGTGGTTGTGCCTTCAAGCCCGGCGTAGAAGCAGGGCCAGGGGTTGGTCGACAGCCGTTCAGCGAGAATGCGAAGAGTGTAGCTGGGGTTAAGCTGAGTTACCGCCGCATCCCATTGGGCCCCGATGGACGTATCCGTTTGTGGCGTAAGATTTGCGGCATGGAATTGCCGAAGAAGCTCCCCGGCGGTATCGTCCGTGAAACGCAGATAACCGCTGATGAATTCCTGGTCGAGGACCGGCGCGCCGAGGAAGCGCCCCATCTGCTGTTTTTCGACCGGATCGCGCACGATTGCCAGCGCATGACCGCGCCCGGAAAACACGGCGCCAGTAATCTGTCCATCGAGCCGAGAGAAAAACGTGAACGCCCCCTCCTCAAACGAGAGGACCGCCTCGCCGCGGCGCAGCTGAATGTGGTTTGCGGGCGTGATGCGATAAACATTGGAGGGATCGACGCGCAGCGCCTTGATCGCATCATATAATTCATGCGGTGATCTCTCCGTCTTTGGAAATGCCTCTGGCGCTAGCAGACACCACAGCGCGAGAAAGACTCCCCCCACCTTCATAGAAGAAGTGTAGTCATATTCGGCATGAGGGAACAAGACAGGCGGCACGGACTCGGGGCCTCGAATTAAAATGGGAAGATACCACCTCATGATTTCAGCTAGCCGAATTCGCGGTGTTCTGCTCGGCGTCGCGCTCTTGTCCTTGAGCGGCCGCGCAGCGGCGGACACGATTGTCCTTAAAAATGGCCGCCGCATCATGGCCCTGAGCGCAGTGGAAGAAGGAGACAAGGTAAGGTATTTGACTTCCGCCGGCGAATTAAGCCTGCCGAAATCCATTGTCGATCACATTGAGAAGGGCAGTGCCGTGCCGATGGCCGGTTCACCAGGAGCCGGTGCTGCGAATCTGGAGATTGCTCCGCCGAGGATGGAAGCGAGTGGAGCGAGCGCCGAGGTCGAACGGGGTGCGGTCCACGATGGCGCAATCGACCGGGAATACATTGCAAGACTGGAGAGCGCGGCTCGTTCCGGGGAAGCGCATGCCAATCGTAGCGCGGCGCTGGGACATCATTTGGCGGCCAATTTCGAATTTGCCAGCGGCGATATGGGGCATGCGCTCATCGATGCTCGAACGGCATTGACCTATGCGCCGGAAGAACCGGTCTTTCTCATGAACGTAGGCTACCTTCTGCTCCGGCGGAGCGAGTTTAAGGAGTCTCTGGAATACCTGGAGCGCGCGCGGCGTTTTGCGCCGGGCGACGCAGACGTGTCGAAGTTGGAAGGCTGGGCTTACTACGGCCTGAACAAATTGGACCAGGCGGTTGCAGAGTGGAAGCGCGCGCTGGCGCTGCGGCCCGACAAAGAAGTCCAGGTGGCGCTGGACAAAGCACTGGCCGACAAGAAAGAGGAAGAAAGTTACAAGGAAAACGAGAGCAGCCACTTCAAGCTTCGTTACAGCGGTGCGGCTGCGCCGGCGCTGGCCCGCGACGTGCTCCGGACGCTCGAGAGGCACTATTCGGAGATTGAATCCGAGCTGAATTTTACGCCGCCGGAATCGATTGGCGTGATTCTTTACACCCAAGATGCCTTCAGCGACATTACCAAGGCGCCGGCGTGGGCGGGCGCGCTGAACGATGGACGCATCCGCGTACCGGTGCAGGGTCTGGCGAGCGTGGATTCGGAACTGTCGCGCATCCTAAAACATGAGTTGACGCACAGCTTCATCGCGCAGAAGACGCGCAGCGCCTGCATAGGACTGGAAGCAAGCTGCACGATTCGCGCGCCCACCTGGATTCAAGAAGGACTGGCACAATGGATGGAGGGCCAGCGCAGTCGAGAAGATGCCACGATTCTGCTGCAGATTTACGGCGCTGGTCATGCCATCCCGCTCAGCCGGCTCGAAGGCTCGTGGCTGAACATGAACGGAGATACGGCGCGGTACGCGTATGCCTGGGCCCTGGCCAACATCGAATACATCGAGCAGTCCGGCGGAGTGGTGGATATTGAAAGAATCCTCGATCGCATCGGTGCCGGAACGGCTACGGAGACGGCCCTACGCGAGGTGCTACACAGCGATTACAGCGATCTAATGCAATCCACGGCAGGGTATCTTCGGAAGACTTACGGGCGCTGATCTATTTAGTGAATGTACTTACTCCCTCTCCCTTCACGTCAATGTTTGTTATCCGTAGTATCCCAATCCTAGACTGTTGCAAGAAGAGCGGCCAATAGTGCGGTGCGGGCAGGCATGGTGTTAAAGAGGACGTGCTCGCGCGAGGAG
>WNGH01006830.1_pt1 | contig 10873 bp, 8 predicted proteins | sample 5400631 | NCBI WGS metagenome assembly WNGH01 (sample SAMN13153373, study PRJNA577476) | soil metagenome | isolation source: 115 cm soil or saprolite under Garry oak tree replicate 1 | place: USA:California | collected 2016-06-15 | reverse complement strand
TAAGTCGCCGCGAATTTCTCCTGCGCCGCCGGCAGCACGTTGTCGTCGAGCGCGCCCTGCATGATCAGGAGCGGCACCAGCGTGACCTGCTCGCGGCGCTCGAGAATTTCCTGCGGATTCGCCTCGTGGATGGTCTCCCACGGAACGAAGAAGGTCTTGTTGTTCTTGATCATGTTTTCGCGCTTCTTCTCCTCGGCGTTCCGGAAGCGCGCGAAGGTGTTGCTGATCGGCGAGCGCGTCGCCACGTACGCGAGCGTCGCATCGGCGTCCGGCGCGGACGGCAGCGGAAACGCGTTGTAGCGCGCGTCGCGCGGGCGCATCGCGAGGAGCTCGGCGACGTGGCCGCCGCTCGAGCTACCGTACACGCCGAGCTTCGACGCATCGCCGTTCCACCCGGCCGCTTTCGATTTCAGCCAGCGCACGCCGTAATTCGCGTCCTGCACGCAAGCCGGGTACGGCGCTTCCGGCGCGAGCGTCATGTCGATCGCCACCACCAGCACCCCGCTCGCCGCAATCGCGCGGTCCATCGGCTCCTCGGCGCGGCGGTCCTTGTTGTTCCAGGCGCCGCCGTGCAGATCCAGCAGCGCCGGGAACGGCCCCGCGCCCTGCGGCTGGTAGATGCGGGCCATTAACACGCGCCCGCCGGCGTTGCGGCGGAACTCCACCTCGCTGATCTTGAGATCGAATTTGGCCGCGGGGTTGTATGCCGCGTGTGCGGAGCGAGGCGCGAGACCCGCAACGACGGGGACACCGGCAGCGCTCAATGCAGTCATCTTCTTAAGAAACACTCGGCGTCCAAGGGAATGCTTGTCCATGCTGGCCTCCTTGAAAAGGATTGTAAGCGACTCCGCCGGGTCCGGCGCATCGGATCGTCGCGCAACGCCCGGCGTACCGGTCGCTTCGGGCCATTGCCTTTACAGTCCGCACTCGGCCTTTGAGCGAACCCGAAGGACTTCCATGAATCGCGTTGCCTCTGCCTCACCGCAGTTCTCGCCGCAAGCCTGCTCGCCGCTTTGCTGGCTCAGGCTTTAGCAGTATCCGAACAAGCCGATCCGCATCGTCGTCCCCTTCGCTGGAGCGACCCGCTGTCCTCGTGATCCACGCGTCTAGCCCGCCATGCAACGGACGCACCCACGTGTAGCCGGACTCGCTCAACTTACAGGGGTCCCACCTCAAGCAAGCACAACTTGGCTGTGGTACTGTATCTATATACAGGCAAATTACTTACTTTGACTTTGCAGCCACCTGCCGTATCCCCCGAACGGACCGCAATAGCCGTATTAGGGCTTGTGCCCCTTCCGGAGTGGCATCCCAGGTCTGCAGGGCTGCACGGATCACCGACTCCCTGACATGCTGATCGGTGTCCCGGACCGCGGCCTCCCTGGATTTTGCACTTTTTGCATATGAGAGAAGCGTCCTTACATGGGGGGAAATTCGTTTGAAATCCCCACGCAAAAGCCTGGACACGTGGCTTTGGTGAACCCTGGTGTCAGCCGCCACCTTGATTGTCTGCACCCGCAAGCGTAGCGCAGCGAGGGCGCGCTTCGCCCGGCTTACTCCCGGCGCTTTGGCTCGAGGCAACTGCTTGACCATTCTTTGCATATTGCATATTATTTTGCATATGCAGTTATTTTTCAACCGCCAGCAGAGGAGGACACATGCCGGATGGGGAAATCAGGTTCTACCGCGCCAATGAAAAGCCCTATGGCGCCTTCAGTAACCTCTACCGCCGCGAGATTGAATTCGAAGGAATGATCTACGCGACGGCAGAACATGCATACCAAGCTGGCAAGGCGCGGAAGCCAGCCGTTCGAGATTGGATTCTTGCAGCGCCCTCACCTGCTCTTCTAGCCATGGCGGCGCACGGCCTCTACCACTGGGATATCGTGTCGAATTGGTCGCGCATCAAATTCGACCGGATGAGGGGTGTGTTGCGAGCGAAATTCACGCAACACGAGGACTTGAGAGAAGTCCTTTTGTCCACCGGCTCTGCCCGCTTGGTGGAGGCGGCGACCGTCGATAATCCCATCAATCGTCTTTGGGGCGAGGTCAGAGGTATTGGCAAGAATATGCTTGGACTGCTTCTGATGGAAATCAGAAAAGAACTCCAGGATGCTGAGACCAAGCGTCGGTCCCCGAAGGGCTCTATTCGCTCGTCCGAGTACCCGTCAACCTATCCCATGGCCGCAAGCAGACCCGGGAACGGAGCCTAAACCTCTTTGGGCTTGAGGTTCGACGGCTTCGCTTTAGCGTACACATCACCGGCGAGCCAAAGATGAACGAGCTCAGGCTCCGGCGCAGACCTGGGCACGGTAGCACTATCGAAACCCTCCGACTCAACATACGCAACCGTAAGATCAAGCTCATAGGCGGCCATCAGCGATCCGAGCGCCATCGCCCTGCTTCCTAACGGCGAAAGCACCATCACCGAGCCGCCAACGTCCTTGAAGACATCGGTGCGTAGATGGTGGAGCCGAATTAATGTTCTGTAGAGGTCTTTGGGGTCGTTTTCTGCAGCGTAGACGATATCGCGAGCATCGACCTCCCATGTTGATTCGAATTGCTCCAGATAGTGCTCGATGAGCCGATCCGCAGTGCGTGGATCCTGAGCGGGAAAAGGCAGGATCGGACACACGTCATCTGGGTTTACAGTGCTATAAATCGTTGCCAGCATGGCGCTGCGGTCCAGTGCGAGCTGTGGAAGCCAAAGCTTCGCGGCGCGATTCACTTCGAAGAGCGAGAGGCCACCTGCAAATCCATGCGCTGGAGTCATGAAGTCCGACGCAATATGAACGACGCTATTGTCCATCACCGAGCTTGCCGCGATGACAACATGCACGTTGCGCGGCGTATCGCGCGCAGCCTGCTCAAGAAAGAATTTGATGAGTGGAAAGCTAATGCCCACGGAAAACGCGCTCGCGTCGATGACGACGTCTGTCCATCCTTCAATGACGGACGCACGACGTTCATTCAGTCTCGTGGCGATCACCCGGCCTCCAACGACAGCGCTTCCATCAAAAATATCGACCCCGATGACTTGATGGTTCGAACAAGCGGCTTGCAATCGGCCGAGATTTTGGTCGGCCATTGCGACTAAACTGGAATCTGGCGCCGGGCGCTCTTCACGGATAAAGATAGCATCGACATTATGCGTGACGCTCGCGAGAAGCTCTGTCACGATGCACGATCGAGGGTCGAATCCCGCCGCGGCGATCAACCCCATGCGACCACGTGAGCTGCCAAAGTAGTCCCGGAAAAACTGCTTCACTCCCGAATCACGATGCTCGACGCATCGCTCCCATCGTCCGGGTTCGGGCATCGCTACTCCTTCGGTAGCGCTGAATTGAGCTTGTCCACATCCCACTCAACGAAATGGCCGCGTTGCAACGTCAGCCCGTACTTGAGAATCAGGACCCCCGAGAGTTCAATCACACACCATTTTTGATCTTTGGCGCTCCGGTCCCGTTGGAGAGAAAACGCGTTGTAGGCAACACCGTATTGCAGCACGCGCGCAAGCCGCGGATGCTCATTGACGATGCGAGCAATGTCAGCGTCGGGGATTGCAGTACCGCTTGGACCGTCAGGTGCTGTAGGTTCGAGCGTCCTTGCGAGACAAGCTTGGGCGATTGCTTCACATAGGGCCTTGACTTCACGATGGAAAGGAAAATTCCAATCCTTATTGACAATTTCGTCAGCTCGTTCCCGCAGTAGAGCGTGCTGCACTCCGGCCGACAGTGCCATGGGACGACCACGAATTATTTGCGTTTCTGATCGGTCAACGAGCTTCTCAGCAAGACGAAGGAAACGTTCGGCATTTTCAGAGCTTGTATCGCACAAAGATTCGAATCCGAAGTAGATAGGGCGTCCAAATTGGTGCCAGAGCGCGATCTTCGCCCGATCTGCGACATTGCCGTCTGCCTTCACAGGACGATTCGGTTCAGGCTCTGAATCGGCACCGAAGAGATTTCGTTGGGGCGTCCGAGCAGCGTACCTCTCCATGAGGATTTCGAGCATGGCGAGCCCGACATCCCGACCCTTGTCCGATACGTCGGCACCCGCCAAGTAACTCTCCACCTGTTTCTTGAGCCGCTCCACGGGCTCCGCGCGGAGCTTCAGTCTGTCGCGGCGCGTTTCGATTGTCGTCTGAAGCTTCTTTAGCTGTCCAGGTGAGAGCATCTCCGGCACCTCGTCGAGCAGACGAGAAAATTCACGAACCTGTCGTCGACTGAAGACTTGCATTTGTGCAAGGTACCTATTCGCCATGTCCTGAGCCATGGAACGAAACTGCCGGCGTTCCTTTCCTCGGCCTACGCCCGTTGCGCCTTGTAAACGAATCGTGGTGATATCCCGCGATTGCTGAACGCCTGGCAGTGGCGCCTCCTCTTGGCCTGCAGCGCTATCCGAATCGATGAGCACAGTCGAAGGCGATAACGCGTCGAGCCGGGTGAGAATCCAACGTGAGACGCGGATTTCACGCTGAAGGAGCCAACGGACCGTTTGCTCGAGTTGCTGCGGGTGCAGGGAATGAGCGTCATCCAGGATAAGAAGAGGGCGCAAAGTAAGAGTCGTGGACGGTTCTACGATCACTATCTCCGAAATAACGTCAAAGGGCCGGTATGCGGAGATAGCTTCCAGATCGATATCACTAAGGTTCGGCGCAATCAGCGCCGCGGATACGCGATAGATTGCTCGCTCAACCTGTTGCGCGCGCGCTAGCACACCTTGGCCCTCGACGCCGCCGATGGCTTCTACTGCCGCATCTGAGGTAGTTCGGGGAGTGAATCGCACCCGCTCAACCGTGGCTCCCGCTGCATCTAGGGTCCGCATCCACCCCAGGACGGCACGCGCCTGGATCATCGCCCGCATCAAATTGAAGCGGAATTCCTCAGGGTAAGGAAGTTCCCAGAAGTCGCGATACTCCGCTTCCAGAGGGAGTCGCCAACCAGCAACGAGTGGCTGGTCGCCTCGAATTGCTTTGCACCTCACAAGGGCGTCTCGGAGTGGCCTCAACGGCTCGGAGTCGCCTTGGTTCAAGAGTGCACGAAGGACGGAGTATTGAAACAAGCGCGCAATTGTCGTCTTGCCGCTTCCGGGCGTACCGATTACCGCAACGAGGCGGTCAAAGAGCGCATCCTGTTCCGCGGCACCCGCGAAGAACGTAATAAGTGGCTCCGGCGTTATGACCGAAAGGAAAGCGCTGTCGTCCCGGTAGTACTCGGTTGCGCGTTTGGCGAAGGGATTCATATTCTGTCGGCAGCAGTGGTCTTACGAGCTGTGGCGGATCCTGCGCCGGAAAAGCGGTCGCATCTCGGGTTCCTTTGCTAATCCCCCTCCCTGGGCAGGACAATCGGCCCAAAGGAGCGCCATCGAATTGTTCGGCGTGTTGTGCTCAAGAACAAGCGGAAGCGCGCACGCGCCGTATCCGAAATCAATCCGTTCGACACCGCCCTTCGCCGTGTTTTCGTCTTGAATCGTGGAGTTGTAGTACTTCCCCGCAAGAAATGAAAACGCGGCGTCACGGGCGCTATTTACCTTGATCGATTCGGGAAGGCGAAGACCGAACTCGAATCTCAAATCTCCAACCCACTTGCCATGATGTTCGTTCCTGGCTTTCCGCTCCCGCTCTACGACCTGATTTGCATCGGGCCCACCCAAATAATGGTGAACGAAAACCATCCAATCAGGTTCGACAAAATCATCGAGCTTGAATTTCTCATTGTGAAGCACGTCCTTGAATCGGACGAGCTTCCCGGTCCAACGGCTGTCCTCTTTGCGCAGAAACGATGTTCCTGTGCCCATGAAGTCGTCTACAAGGCAAATGATTTCAAATCGGGCCCCCTCACCCTCGTCTTCGCGAAGCTTTGAAAGGGCCCTTTTCCATTTATCCTCGTGGACTTCGGTCATCCCAACGAACTGCTCGTTGCCCAGGATCCCAAGTGTTGCCCTGCGCAGCTGGTCGATTCTCGCGCCGTCGCTCAAGGCAAGGATCAAGGTTCTGCGCTTAAGGTTCTCCAGCGCCCGCCGTGCGTCCGCATCGATCCACACGCGGTAAGCGGGAATACCAAGCTTGCGTGCCACGCGGTCGACGAGCAGAGGCTCTAAGGTTCGTGGATAAAAGAGCTGGATTAACCGCTGGAACTCAGCAGGACTGACATAGATCAGACGCTCACGGATGAATTTGTACGCCCCGGCTCGTTCGGGCTTGTCGAATTGCTGAAGCCATCGGGCAAGACTCTCGAGAAACCGCACGCCGGCCCGATAGTCTTCATAGCCGTCGTACTTGGTTTTCCCCATGAGCTGGAGCCAGCGGAACTCCTGATTTGCCTGGTTATCATCCCAATCCATGATTTGGCCAAGCACGCGAAGGGCGAGTTGGGAATCCACGCGTTAGGACGATTCCGTTGGAATGATCATGCGAGCAGCTTTGGGAGCCAGTTGCATCCAATCGGTGTATTCCAAGAACGCAGCAGGCCCTCGTTTGCCGAGAGATGCTAGATTCCAACATGTGGTGAGGTCAGGCGAGACATCATCTACACTCAGCGAGTAGGGTTGGGCCAACAGCTCAAAATCGTTACCAGGCCACCGACCGCGATCTCCAATACAAAGCACCTCTTGCGCACAGTCTCGGCCGAGATTGTCCTTAATGAAGCGAACCAAGTTCAATTTGGAGACGCCTGTTGCTAGAACGTCAACGGAATGGCTTGACGCAACGACCTTTGGTGGTTCAGAACAGCGCGCCGCCAAGGCCGAGGACACTATATTCCATATTGTCCCTTCCCCAAGCGTTTGATCCGCCTCGATAGTAATTTGTAAGGGACGCTTTGTAAGCTTAGCAAGCCCGCGCAATTGCTCATTACTCTCTAACACAGCGACCGCCTCGCGAAGGCTCTCTACCACGTCCTCGGAGAGAACCGGTATTGAGGAGTCTGACAAGGGAGCTACGATGCCAGCATTGTAGTAACCGATCCACACTCGGTGACGCAGCCCGCTAGGGATACATCGCTCGAGGGCCATCCTCACCGACTTTCCTCGCCCCGTCGCAATACCCAACAAGACGCCAGCTTCAAGAAATTGAACTAGTTTGGCCCCTGTGGCACTGCTTGGTCCCCTGGATCGGCTTTCCGTATCGACTAGGGTACCATCGTAGTCCACAATAACCGCCCCAAACGCCGTGGACCCGAGCGCTTTGGTGAAGGCGTATAAGGCCTTTGTCCATGTTTCTAACTGCACGCAGTTACTGGAGTCTGACGCCCCGATTTTTCTATCGATCGCCAGATGCTCTGCTTGAAATTTCTCAGCGAAGGATTGCACCTGCGACCGTCTTAGATCCCAACCTGCGGACCCGATTAGGATGTTTCGAGGGATTTTGCCCTACGCTTTTTTTGGCGTCTTGCCGGAACACTCTTCTTAAGGCTTCGGGCCGACTCTCGAAGAACGTGAAACTGGATCAGATTCTCTACTATATCGATCACGCGCTCGCAATCCTCCTTTGACGGCTTGTGCCCTCTGTGAGCAGCGGCATGCCCGGCTTCTAGCGCTACCTGCAAAATGTCCCTGTTCTTTTCGCTTAGAAAACCCTTTGCAACCAGCTGCTCAAGCTTAAGTTCGAACCCCCCGACATCCCCGATTTGCGAGGTAATGAAGAGATCGATTAGTGCACGAGCCCCCATGATCGCCAACGACCGGCTATCAGCATGGAGCGCTGTATAGATTTCAGCGAGTAATTCTCGATATTCCGAGGGAAGTTCCGATAACCAGCGCGGCTCTTGGCGTGATACTGGTGGAGGGAAAAATTCCTCGGTAATCCCATCGTCTTCAGAAAACCAGCTTGCTCGTCGGAGAGTTACCCACTCACAACCACAACACTCCAACAGCGTGTACGTGCTCCCCCAAGAAATCTCATATTTATTCTCGACGACGTCTGATGCTCTTTGCGTCCTAGTTACGATGACCAGGTGTTTGGTCGTTTGCAAACATTTGTTGCAATGGATTCTCTCTGTCTTCATACAATCTTGACTTCAATTTCTCGGTCCCGTGTTTCTGGTTTGCTTTCGGTGAGAAACCTAGACGTTACCCCAACGGCCCCAAGAAAGGCTCTCCCAAAAACGTATCGCTCTTCCCGTCCACAGCTTCCGGCCACTTCTTGTTGTCGATCTTCGGGCGCTGCGACGCGGGCCGCGGTTTGCCGTCCCAGCCGACCTGTTCCATGTAGTAATAGAGCTGGAAGGCGAAGCCGTCGGGGTCGATGGCGAGCGCAGTGTAGTCGATGCCAGGGAAAAGCTCCGGCGGCAGGTATTTGATCGTCACGCCGTTTTCCTTGAGGAACGCGACCGCGTCGCGCAGCTGCTGGTAGCTGCCGAGCTGCAGGCCGAATGACATGAGCGTCGTGTCGGCCCTCAATCCCAAATCCTCGCGCAGCTTCACCGGATAGAGCGCCATCGAGTGGTGCTCGGTGTTCGCGCGCAGGAACACGCAGCGGTGGCTTTTGTATTTCACTTCTTCGGTGATGGCGAAGCCGAGGTCGTCGCGGTAGAAGCTCACCATCGCTTCCATGTTCTGGGCGAACAAGCGCACCGGCCCGATTTTCGCGATCTTGAAGGGCCGCGCGAGCAGGATGCCGCCGACGTTGTACTTCTCCTCGCCGCCCAGGTCCTGCGCGCGCGTTCCTTTTTCGATCGGGATGCCGTCGCTCGTCGCCTGCCTCACCTCGGCGTACTCGGACTTGTGGGGAAGCTGCGGGGGCTTGGAGTAGCGCACGCCGTACATGTCGCGCGGCTTGGAATACCCGTCCCAGCCGATCTGCTCGATGCCGTAGTAGAGCTCGTTGGTGTGGCCGTCGGGATCGGGCGGGTAGAAATGCCAGTTGGATCCCGGGAGATCGCGGCCTGCGCGGTGGATGGGCTTGCCGCGGCGGGTGAACCAGTCGAAAGCGTCCGACACCTCCTGCAGCGACCCGCACTGCCAGGTGATCTGGTTCACCGTGCCGGCCTGCGTGCGCGCGCTGGGCCTGATCGCCTCGATCGTGCGGCGCGGGAAGAACACGAACGAATGGTGATCGGTGCCGTGGCGCGAGAAGTAGCCGACCGTCGGGCCGACCTTGTCGCGCCGATCCTCGGGCACGCGCTCTCTGAAATCGATGGGATCGGAGACGCGGAAGCCGAGCAGGCGACAGTAGAAGTCCTTGCTCCGCTCGGGGTCCATCACGTTGACGCCGAAGTGGCCGAGGCGCCGGATGCGGAACGGCCGCGGCATGCGCACGCCGCCGACGAGGAACTCCTCGGTCGCAGCCTGGGGGATGCGTTCGGGCTTGTTCATGTTGTGCTCCTTGCTGCCGGGAACGGCGACACGGTCGCGTGCATTGTACGCTCGGCGGCGCACTCGCTCCTAAACGCCCGCGCGGCTAGGGGAGACATCCGTCAGGTGAAAACGCCGCCCAAGTGAGACACTCCCGCACACGGCCGGGTCTGCCTCAAACCGCGCCAGTCCGGGTCTCGGAGGAGCGTACCGGATCCCCTTGACCGGAAACGAGCGGTGTCGCATGATTTCGCGTCGATGGTCCACACCCCGGGAAAACGGGGCGACAACGAAAGGGAGGAAGTCATGAAAGCACGTCACGCGACCGCTTGGGCGGTCGCCGCGTTAGCGCTTGTGGCAATGAATTCCGCCGCCCGAGCGGCGGACCCCCTCAAGACAGTCGTGGTCGACTGCGCCGCCGGCGAGACGATCGCCAAGGCGCTCACGCTCGGCGACGAGCGCAAGCCCTTGCTCGTCCAGATCGTCGGTACCTGCAGCGAGCACGTACTGATCGACCGCAACGACGTGACGCTCGCCGCGGGCGCCTCCGGCGCTACAGTCAGCGGCCCCGACCCTGCGACCGACGTCATCAAGGTCACCGCCAGCCGGGTGACGATAGACGGCATCACCGTGACCGGAGGCCGCAACGGCATCACCGGGAACAGCGCGCCGGGGCTCATCGTGCGCAACGCCGCCGTGCAGGGCACCGGGCGCAACGGCATCACCTACGCGCACGGCGCAAGCGGAGTCGTCGACGGCTCGATGGTGACGGCGAACGCACGCGACGGCGTAGCGATTGACGCCGCGAGCGCCACCGTCATCAATTCGCAGGTGCGCCAGAACGGCAGGATGGGAATCGGGGTGTTCACCAACGGCTCCGCGCGCATCGGCGTCGACAACGCCAACAACGCCGCGGGCAATGTGATCAGCGCCAACGCCTCGAACGGCATCCACATCGTGTTCGGCTCGGGCGCTCTCATCGCGATGAACCAGATCACCGGCAACGGCACGAGCGCCGACCCGGCTGCCCTTAAGATCGGGATCAACCTCGCCAGCGCGAGCGCCGACATCATCGGCGGGAACACGATCTCCGGGAACGTCGGAACAGGAGTAAACCTCGTCAGGAGCTCGGCCATTTTCGGGGACGCCCTTTTCGGCATCACGACCGTCAACACGATCTCCGGGAACGGCAGTCCGGCCTCGCCGGGCGGCGTTTTCGCCTTCTTGGGCTCCTCGGTGACCATCCGTGACGCGATCATCACCGGCAACATGGGCACCGGCGTGACCCTTTCGCTCAATTCGTCGAGCCAGATCGCGTCGACCACGATCCGGAACAATCTCGCGATCGGGCCTGGGATCGGCGACGGCATCCGGCTGGTCTTCGGATCGAGCCTCTTCGCGACGGCGCCCACCGGCAGCATAACGGGGAACGCGGGATTCGGCCTCGCCTGCAGCGACGGCGAATCGAGTGTGATCAATACCGCTTTGCTGGGCATCGGCGGTAACGCGCTCGGAGGCGTCGCGGCCAGCTGCACCGGCTTCTGAACGACCGCTGCCCGGCGAGCGGCCGCAGCGCGCG
>WNGH01020085.1_pt1 | contig 10874 bp, 8 predicted proteins | sample 5400631 | NCBI WGS metagenome assembly WNGH01 (sample SAMN13153373, study PRJNA577476) | soil metagenome | isolation source: 115 cm soil or saprolite under Garry oak tree replicate 1 | place: USA:California | collected 2016-06-15 | reverse complement strand
GCCCCTGCTGGCTGCGGCCCGCAGGCCCGCTGGCGTTGTTCCTCGCTCCTCACATACCGCCCCGGGTATAGCTCGCCGCTCGCGCCTCGCCAGCGGGCCTGGGGGCCAGCAAAATGGGAATTTATTTCTGCGCGAGCCCTAAGTCCCGAAGACATCTGAAGGGATCTGTCAACGTCGTTCTTAAGAGCGAGACGGCGGTTAAAGAGTTGAGAAGCGATGGCTTTGATCCTGCGCGACGCTTGTCGTTTGGTCTTCTGGGACGGCATCTGAGCACGCGTCTTAGGACTAAAGGGCATCGCTATCGTTCCGGCGTCCAAAATCACGGACCCGCTATAAGTGCGCGGCAGCACGTGGCCACCGCTCCTCACGGCTGGGAGGAAATTGGGTGTCAAAACTCTGAACGCCGAAGGCGCGGTACGGCCGGGTGCCGGTTCTTCGCACCTCGGGTTACGGGCTCCCCAACGGGCGGGGCCAGTCAGTGCCGGTCCTTCGGCCCCCGGCTAAGCGAGCCCTCCCAAAAGCCTGCGAGAAGAAACCGCTACTGTCTGAATTGCGCGCATTACAGGTTGATGAGGTCCTTAAGTTCCTTTCCGGGTTTGAAGTAAGGAACTTTTTTTGCTGGGACGCTGACCCCGGTGCCAGTCTTGGGATTCCTGCCCTGTCGCGAGGATCGATTGCGTATGCGGAAGGAGCCGAACCCTCGAAGCTCTATTTTTTCACCGCGTTGCAGGGAGTTTGTGATGCTGTCCAGAACAGTCTGGACGATGACTTCCGCATCCTTCTTGGTCAGGTCGGACTGGCTTGCAACCTCTTCCACTAGTTCTGCCTTTGTCATGTCCGTCTATCTCCAAAGGTACGCAAAGCGGATCTGAGACTCCGAGCGGTCCGGGTGGAGGGACACGGCGCTGCGGTAGTCTCCCAGCAGGAAGTCCAGCACGGAGAGCTTCTTCTTTGGGGGGGTGACGAGCCTGGGTTCGCCCGAAATGCCGCTCATTTTGGCCGCGGCGGCGATCGCATCCTGGAGCGTCCCCAATTCATCCACAAGGCCGTTGGTCCTGGCCTCCTGGCCAGTGAAGACGCGACCGTCCGCCAACTTGCGGACTATGGCCTCGTCCATATGACGGCTCGTGGCGACTGCAGTGACAAATTGGTTGAACATATTGTTGATGAGGCTCTGAAAATAGGCCTTCTCTTTTTCGGTAAGAGGGCGCGTGGGGGACCCGGCATCCTTGAGGTCCCCGCTCTTGAACACAACGCTTTTCAATTTGGCCCATTCCAGAAGTTCGCCGTAATTGTACCACTCTGCAATTACGCCGATGCTTCCGGTGATGGTGCCGGGGTTGGCAAAGATTTTGTCCGCCGCGCATGCGACGTAGTAGGCCCCCGAAGCGCCCACAGAAGACATGCTGACGACGACCTTCTTCTTGCCTTCGGTGCGGACCTTTTTGACCGCCTCGTAGATCTCCTGCGAGGCCGCCACGCCCCCACCGGGGCTGTTCACTCGAAGCACGACGGCTTTGACTGCGGATCTGTTGCCGTACTCCTTCAGTTGGTCGGTGAATTCCTTGGAGTCGAAGATGACCCCTTCAAGATCCAGCACTGCCACGTGGCTGGAAGATAGAGAGATCGACGGCGCGGACCCCTCTTCTGACAGATACATGGCGAGGGCAAGGAGAGAAAGAGTGAAGAACAGAAGCGCGCCCCCGCCGAGAATCAACCACAGAAGAAAGTTGGATTTCTTTTCCGTCATGACACCGCGGAGCCGGAGGCCTCAGCGTTGCTACTCGCTCTCGTTTTTCTTGAACCTTGATATCTCCCGCAACTGGTCGCCGAGACGATCCCCCATCGAGGCGCTCCCTGAATCAGCAGAGGCAATATAGGAAGTGAATTCGACCCTGGGTTCTTCCTCTTTCATGGCCTTGAGACTCAAGCCGATCTTCTTTTCCTGGAGGTTGAGTTTGATGATCTTCATCTCGACTTCCTGACCGGCGGCAAGAAACTCGGCGGGTTTGTCCACATGCTTTTCGTCCAACTCGGAAACGTGGCACAGCCCCTCGATGCCATCGGCTAGCTCGACGAAAGCGCCGAAGTTGGTAATGCGGACCACGTTGCCCCGGACCACGTCCCCGACGTTGTGACGGCTGAACCAGTCCTCCCAGCGGTCCGGCTCGAGCTGTTTGATTCCCAGGGACAGCTTCTGGTTGGCCGCATCGATGCTGAGGATGACCGCCTGAACTTCATCGCCCTTCTTGAAGAGCTCGGAGGGATGCTTGACCCGCTTGGTCCAGGACATGTCGGAAACATGGACGAGGCCGTCGATGCCGTCCTCTACTTCCACGAAAACGCCGAAGTCGGTCACATTCCGCACTTTTCCGGTAATCACGGTTCCGGGCGTGTATCTCGACTCCATGACGTCCCAGGGGTTGGGCTCCGTCTGCTTCAGGCCGAGCGAGATGCGCCGCGCTTCCGTGTCGATATCCAGAATCACGACGTCGACCATTTCGTTGACGCTCACTATCTTCGAAGGGTGCTTCACTCTCTTGTTCCAGGTCATTTCAGAGATGTGAATCAACCCTTCGATCCCCGGTTCGAGCTCTACAAATGCGCCGTAGTCGGTGAGGCTGACTACCTTCCCCTGAACCCGCAAGTTCTTGGGATACCGCATGTCTGCGTGAAGCCAGGGGTCCTCGCTGAGTTGCTTGTAGCCCAGGGAGACACGTCCGTCTTCGCGGTTAAACTTGATGACCTTTACTTTGATTTTGTCCCCGACGTTGAACAGCTCGGAAGGATGATTGACGCGGCCCCAGGACATGTCGGTGATGTGAAGCAGCCCGTCCACGCCGCCCAGGTCAATAAAGGCGCCGTAGTCGGTTATGTTTTTGACCACGCCCTCCATGACCTTTCCGTCCTCCAGGACCTCCATGGTCTTGGCCTTTTCTTCTTGCATCGCTTCTTCGAGGACAGCCTTGCGTGAGAGAACGATGTTTCCTCGCTTCTTGTTGACCTTGATCACCCGCATCTCGAACTCTTCGCCGCGCAGGCTGTCGAGGTTTCTAACCGGGCACAGATCAATCTGAGACCCTGGAAGAAACGCGCGTACGCCGATGTCGACCGCAAGGCCCCCTTTGATGCGCTCGATCACACGGCCCTTGACCACGGTCCCTTCCCGGTAAGCCCTCTCGATCACATCCCAGATCTTCATTCTCTCGGCTTTCTCTCGGGAAAGGACGACGTGGCCGTTCGCGTCTTCGGTCTGTTCGAGAAAGACGTCGATCTGGTCGCCCTCCTTCACGGTGCAGCGTCCTTGCTCGTCGAGAAACTGCTCGGTTGGGATAATCCCTTCGGATTTGAAGCCGACGTCTACAATGACCCCTCCCGCCGAGATGGCGATGACCCTTCCCTTGATGACCTCGCCCTCGGAGAAGCTCTGGGTTCTTCCCTCATAGGAGTCGAGCAGGGACTTGAAGTCCTCGTCCGGCTGTTGCCCAGCCGGGGTCTCACGGGAAGCACTTGGTCGCTTCTCGGAGGAGATTCCTCCCGCTCCAGATCGCGTGTCGTTTGTGTCAAATGCCATTCCTGCCTCCTGATTCAACCGGGACAGGGCGTGGAACGGCCTGTCCCAGTGTGTCTATTCTTTCTCTGATCGCTATGAATGCCTCTGATGTGGAAAAGAACGTGGGAAAGAAAAAGCTAATGCGGGAATATAAGTTTGGGTTCAGCTCCAGAGACAAAGGTTAACATTCCTTAATATCGCTAGATTTAAGGACCTCTCTTATACCCCGTCGTCAGGCGATTTGTCAAGCCAAGCCCAATCCGTCAGTTAACCCCGGTCTCGTTCGAGGTGGGGGGACAACCGCTTAACGGTGCTTCAATGGGGTGCGGGAACGGACCTCCTCGAGCTCTTCCAGGGTGCGTGGCCAGTCATCCCGAAGCAGGCGGGAGAGCGAACGGTCGGCCAGGAGCCTGCCTCCAGTCTGGCACGTAGGGCAATAGTTCGTTTCGTTTTCCGCATAAACGATTCGCTGGACTGGGGCGCCGCACACGGGGCAGGGCAGCCTGTAGCGTCCGTGAACCGCCATCCCTTCCCGGAATGCCGTCACCTTTTCCGGAAAACGCTCTCCCGCTTCCTCGCGCAGCCGTTGCGTCCATTCCACCAGAGTTTGGCGCGCAGCTCGATGGAGACGCGCGATTTCATCCTCCCGAAGCTGGTCGGTCCGTTTGAGTGGTGAGAGCTGCGCTCGGTGAAGGATCTCGTCAGAGTAGGCGTTCCCGATGCCGCTGAAAATGCGGGGATCCGTCAGCGCGCGCTTCAGGGTGTGGTTCTCCCGCGTCAGCGCTGCGCGGAATTCTCCGGCATCGGCTCCGAGAACTTCCAGACCTCCGGGATCGTGCCGCAACAGGGTATTTTCGCCGCGCGCGATGTGAAGCGCCGCGCGTTTCTTTGTTCCTGCCTCCGTGAGGGTGAGTGTGCCGTCCGGGAAATCAAAGGCTGCCAGGCCGAGCTTCCCGGGAATCCTGGAGCCCGCCGGCTTCCAATGGAGCCGGCCGGCGATCATGAGATGGAGAATCAGGAACAGCTCTCGTTCGAGGCAAAATACGATGCGCTTCCCCAGTCTCCCAAGGCGGATCCTCTGCAAAAGCTGCCCCACCACCCGCGACTGAAGGCTTTCAATATAGACCACCACATCCGGCAGCTCTGGCATCGTTTCAAATTCTACGCCATATCTTTTCGTGAGTCTTTGCGCTTGGCGGTGAAAAGGGGAATCTTGACTCGGGCGTTCGGAATGCGGAATCTTCTTGGTCTCATGAGCGACGAAGAAACTCGGGTGGCGCGAAGCCGGCTGACAATATTGATCGCGACTTGCAGTGTGGACATGATCGGCTTCGCCATGGTGCTGCCGCTGCTCCCTTTCTATGCGCTGGAGCTCAAAGCTTCGCCCGTAATCATCGGATTGATCATTTCCTCTTTCTCCGTCGCCCAATTACTTTCGTCGCCGATTTGGGGCCGGGTCTCGGATCGTTACGGGCGCAGGCCAGCGCTCCTCATCGGCCTGAGCGCCTCCGCGCTTGCCTACTTCATCTTTGCCCTGGCCGATGCGGTCTGGCTGCTGTTCCTTTCGCGCCTCATTCAGGGGGCCGGAGGAGGAACCACAGGCGTCGCGCAGGCCTATGTCGCGGATACCATTCCGCCGGAGCACCGCGCCCGCGCCCTCGGCTGGCTTTCGGCCGCGACTTCCGCCGGAGTGATGGTCGGACCCGCGATTGGTTCTTCCGCGGCGCACTGGGGCCGGGCTGCGCCGGGACTGGTGGCGGCGGCGCTGTGCGTGACCAACGTGGTGTTTGCGTGGAGACGGCTGCCGGAATCGAAACAGAAGCATCCGCCGGACCGTGCAGAGCCCCGGGCTTCAATATGGCGTGCTGCATGGGCTGTCGCGCGGCATCCGGGTCGCCCTGCTTCCCGGCTCATGTGGATCTACGCAGTCGGCATGCTGGCGTTTACGGTGTTCACGTCCATCCTGTCTCTTTACCTGGGGATGGATTTTGGCTTCACGGAGAGGACGGTCGGATATGTATTCCTCTATGTCGGCGCGCTTGCCGTTGTCATGCGGTCCCTCTGCCTCGGGGCGATTGTCGACCGCGTCGGGGAAGCCTGGGCGATGCGTCTCGGCGCATTCTCGCTGGCCGCGGGTCTGCTCCTGTATCCTCTCCCCGGCAACTTTTGGGCGCTCGCCGCGATCATGCCTCTGGTGCCCGTGGGAACCGCTCTGCTGTTCCCGTCCACGACGGCGCTTCTGTCAGGCGTTGCGCAAAAACAGGAGCTCGGGGCAACCATGGGGATCGCGCAGACCTTCGGCGGGATCGCGCGTATGCTCGCGCCAATCCTGAGCACCACCTTGTTCCAACGCTTCGGGCATCGTGTGCCTTTCTATGTCGCGGGCATCATCGTTGGGCTCGTGAGCCTCCTGGCCTTCCAGGTCGAACCCGCCCGAGACGACGAGGCGCTTTGACTTCATTCTTCGCGCTCCTTTGCGCTTTCGCGTCTTTGTGCTAAAAGCACGGCACGCCGCATTCACCGCTAAAGACGCGAAGAATCACCCGGGAGTTCTTTTTCATTGCGTGTGGACACTCATGCAATCCAAAATCGGACGCTCAAAAACCCCAAGGAGTCTCCATGGCAGCAAAAAGACTTCCGCGCCTCCGGCACTCTGTAATTGTCCTGTTGTTAATTCCTGTAACAGCCGGGCTGGGCCAGGGCAAGATCACAACCCCCAAAGAGCAATTCGGCTTCAACCTCGGAGACGACTACCAGCTCGCCAATTACAGGCAACTGGCCGAGTACTGGAAGAGGCTCGATCAAGAGTCCGACCGCATGATCCTGCAAGACATAGGCAAGACGGCCGAAGGGCGAACCATGTGGATGGCCGTCATCACCTCCCCGGAGAACCACAAGAAGCTTGCTCACTACAGGGAGATCTCCAGACGGTTAGCCCAGGCCGAGGGGCTTACGGATGAGCAAGCCCGCGCTCTGGCCGGCGAGGGGCGCGCCGTCGTCTGGATAGACGGCGGGCTGCACGCGACCGAAGTTCTGGGAGCGCAGCAGTTGATGGAGCTGGTCTATCAGATGGCCAGCGGGACTGACCCCGAGACCTTGAGGATCCTGAATGACGTCATCCTGCTTGCGGTGTGCGTGAACCCCGACGGGCTGGACCTGGTGGCGGACTGGTATATGAGAGAACGGGAACCGGCGAAACGCTCGACGTCGGGCCTTCCTCGCCTGTATCAAAAGTATATCGGCCATGACAACAACCGCGACTTCTACATCTCGAATCAGCCCGAGACCGAGGCGATAAACCACGTCTTCTACCATGAGTGGTTTCCGCAGATCGTCTACAATCACCACCAAACGGGTCCGCCGGGAACGGTGCTCTTTGCCCCGCCGTTTCGCGATCCCTTTAACTACGTGTTTGATCCACTCATTCCTGTAGGTATCGACCTGGTCGGGGCCGCAATGCACGGCCGCTTTATTGCGGAGGGGAAACCGGGTGCCACGATGCGGTCGGGCTCGAGCTATTCCACGTGGTGGAATGGCGGATTGCGCACGACGGTGTACTTTCACAACATGATCGGGCTTTTGACGGAAAGCATCGGCAATCCCACGCCGATCCAGATACCTTTCATTCCCGAGAAACAACTCCCCAGTGGTGACCTTCCTTTTCCGGTCTCGCCTCAAAAATGGCACTTCCGCCAATCGATAGAGTATTCCATCACGGCCAATCGCGCCGTGCTCGACGTAGCCTCCAAACATCGCGAGGATTTTCTTTTCAACATCTACCGGATGGGGAAAAACTCCATCGAACGTGGAAGCCGGGACAACTGGACTGTCTACCCGAGAAGGATCGCGTCGGTTCAGACGGCGACCGCCAAGGAAAGGGAGCAATCCGAGAGAGCGGGGCGCCCAGGCGGAGTTCCTTTGAAATACTACGAGATGCTGCGCGACCCCGCACTGAAAGACCCCAGAGCGTACATCTTGCCGTCGGATCAGCCGGACTTCCTGACCGCGACGAAGTTCGTCAACGCGCTCATCAAGACGGGCGTCACGGCGTTGCGCGCCACCCGCTCCTTTCAGGTTGCCGGCAAGAACTATCCCGCGGGCTCCTATGTCGTCAAAACCGCGCAGGCTTTTCGCCCTCATGTCCTGGACATGTTCGAGCCTCAGGACCATCCGAATGACTTTACCTATCCGGGCGGCCCGCCGAAGCCGCCTTACGACAACGCCGGGTGGACGCTCGCATTCCAGATGGGAGTGCAGTTCGATCGGATCCTGAATGGCTTTGACGGCCCGTTTGAGAAAATCGTGGGGCCGGCAAAATTTCCCCCGGGAAGGGTGGGTGACGCGCGCAATGCTGCTGGATTTCTGCTGAGCCATCGCACGAATGATGCCTTCATTGCAATCAACCGGCTGCTGGCGTCCAGGGAGGAAGTGTACTGGTTGAAAAAGCCGTTCAGTGCAGGGGAGAACACCTATCCGGCCGGGACGGTCTTCATTCCCGCAAAGCCTTCCACTCTCCCGATGCTCCAGAAACTGGCTGCGGACCTCGGCTTGAATTTCGATACCGCAGCCGCCAGGCCCGCCGGTGAAGCGTTCCAGCTGCGGCCGCTGCGCATCGGCCTGTGGGACCGCTACGGCGGCTCGATGCCTTCGGGCTGGGTGCGCTGGCTGCTGGAGAAGTTCGAGTTCCCCTTCGAGGTGGTCTATCCAAAGACGCTGGACGCCGGCAACCTGGCAGCGAAATTCGATGTCCTTGTTTTCGTTACCGGCGCAGTGTCTCCTTCCACGGAGACGGGCAGCGAAAACCGCTTTGATGCCCCGCCAGACCCGGACGGCGTTCCCCCCGAGTTCCGGGAACGCCTGGGCAGGATCAGCGTGGAAAAGACCGTTCCCCAGTTGCTCCAGTTTCTCCATGAGGGAGGAACGATTCTGGCGATCGGCAGCTCCACATCCCTGGGCTATCAGGCAGGGCTCCCGATCACGAATGCATTGACGGAAAAACTGCCCGACGGCACCGATAAGCCGCTGTCGCGCGAACAGTTTTATGTGCCCGGATCTGTGCTCCGAGCCCGCGTGGACAATACCAACCCGTTGGCCTACGGGATCGGCGAGGAGGTGGATATCCTTTTCGACAACAGTCCGGTCTTCCGGCTCAAACCGGATGCCGGGCTGAAGTCGGTGCGGCCCGTCGCCTGGTTTCATAGCAAGCAGGCTCTTCGCAGCGGCTGGGCATGGGGCGAGGGATATCTGGAGCAGGCGGTTGCAGTAGTCGATGCGAGCGTGGGCAAGGGGAAACTTTTTTTGTTCGGGCCGGAGATAACGTTCCGCGGCCAACCGCACGGCACGTTCAAATTCCTTTTCAACGGGATCTTCTACGGACGCTCCGCCTCCGTCACCCTCCCTTAGTTTCGTTTCCACTTCGTGGCAGCACGGGCGTCCCGCCCGTGGGAACTGGGGATCGAACCTATAGGGTTTCTTGGTGGACACAAAGTTTACAAATCGGTCAAGTTTTGCATCATGGCCGGGACGGCCATGCCACGATGACGGGTTAAGAGAAAATTGATGTGGCCGGGCTGGACAAGCGAGCGTATACTACAAGATTGTCCCGGCGGCACGATAAGCTAATGAGCGCCGGAGTTGCAGAGGTGAACAACATGAAAGAAGGCATTCATCCCAAGTATTACAAGGTCCTGGTAACCTGTGCCTGTGGGAATCAGTTTGAGACTCGCTCCACAAAAGCCGAGATCCGCCTGGAAATCTGTTCTGGTTGTCATCCCTTCTTTACCGGGAAGCAAAAACTGGTGGATACGGCCGGGCGGATAGAACGGTTTCAAAAGAAGTACGGCCGGACGGGGACGCAACCACGCCATGCCCGCTAAACCAGGCGCTCCATCTCCTGAGGATATTCTCGTAGGCGGCCAGGCCGTCCTCGAGGGTGTGATGATGCGCACGCCATATGCCTATGCGGTCGCCGTGCGGCGCGCGGACGGTTCCGTCAACGTGAAGCGAGAGGCGGTTGAACGGTTGTCCGGCTTATGGAAGCCCCTTTCGTGGCCGGTCGTTCGCGGCTTTGCGGTTCTGATTCAGTCGCTGGTTCTCGGGCTTCGCACGCTGAACTTTTCCTTTAACGTTGCGATGTCCGATCTCGAATCCGATACGGAGAAAGAGAAAAAGAACGAATCGGACAAAGGAGGAGATTTTCTCCCGATCCTCTTCTCCATGATAGCCGCGGGTGCGGTGGCGGTGTTCCTGTTTATTCTGGCCCCGCTCGGGATCACTACCTGGCTGAAGGGCTATTTCCCTTCTATCCAGAACTGGGTGGTTTTTAACCTCGTGGACGGTGTGATTCGCGTCCTGTTTTTCTTGGCCTACATACTTTTCATCAGCAGGATGCGAGACATCCGGCGAGTTTTCCAGTACCACGGCGCGGAGCACAAAGTGGTCTATACCTGGGAAGCCGGTGAAAACCTTACGGTGGAGAATGCCCGCAAGAAGTCGACGCTGCACCCCAGATGCGGCACGAGCTTCCTGCTCTTCGTCATGGTGGTCAGCATCGCGGTCTTTTCTGTATTCAAATTCCACGCTTTCTGGGCCATTTTTCTCTCCCGAGTCGTGCTGATTCCCTTGATCGCGGGACTCTCCTATGAGCTGATACGCCTGTCGGCTCCACGCTGCCAAAGAGGCGTCTTCCGCATCGTGGTCATGCCCGGGCTTGCGCTTCAGCGCATCACAACCAAAGAGCCCTCTGACGACCAGCTGGAGGTGGCCATCATCGCGCTGAAAGAAGCCCTGGAACTGGACGGGATCAAGGCCCGCGAAGCTCAAGCTGCCGCTTAGCGGGGCTCCCCCGCGACTCCTTTCTCCATTCTGACCCCTCTGTGTTGTACCATTTGTCAATAACCCCCGGGGAGCACCTGTATGATCGACAAACTTAATGCCCTGGAACAAAGGTTCGAAGAGCTCAGCGCGATAATGTCGGAGCCTTCCGTTATTGCGAATCCCTCCGTATATCAAAAGCACGCGAAATCGTATCGGGAGCTGGGTGGAATTGTAGAGAATTTCAGGGAGTACAAAGACATTTTACGCGGGATCGAAGAAACCAAGGCGCTGTTGAATTCCGAGGAAGATCCCGAAATGCGCAAGCTCGCTCAAGAGGAATTGGACTCTCTCGAGGGGCGCGCGGAAGCGTGTCAGAAACAGCTCCAGTTGCTGCTGACTCCCAAAGATCCCAACGACGAAAAGAACGTTCTGTTGGAAATCCGTGCGGGCACGGGTGGATCTGAGGCGACGCTTTTCGCCGCAGAGCTGTTTCGCATGTACTCCC
>WNGH01006829.1_pt1 | contig 10874 bp, 8 predicted proteins | sample 5400631 | NCBI WGS metagenome assembly WNGH01 (sample SAMN13153373, study PRJNA577476) | soil metagenome | isolation source: 115 cm soil or saprolite under Garry oak tree replicate 1 | place: USA:California | collected 2016-06-15 | reverse complement strand
GTGCTCGTCCCGCATTACTGCTATCACCCCGGACTCCCCGTCGCCGGCGTCTGCCGCATGTGCCTCGTCGAGATCGAAAAGGCGCCCAAGCTGCAGATCGCGTGCGCGACGACGGTCACGGAAGGAATGGTCGTCAAGACGCAGAGCGTGCCCGCCAAGGACGCGCGCCAAAGCGTGCTCGAGTTCCTGCTCATCAACCATCCGCTCGACTGCCCGATCTGCGATCAGGCGGGCGAGTGCGAGCTGCAGGACTTCGTGTTCCAGGAAGGGCAGGCGCGCACGCGGTACGCCGAGTTTGCCAAGCGGTTCAATCCCGTCGAGGACTTCGGGCCGGACGTGCTGTACGTGCCCAACCGCTGCATTCTGTGCACCCGCTGCGTCCGGTTCATGGAGGACGTCGCGAAAGAGCCGGTCCTCAACGTGTCCGAGCGCGGCGACCGCGCGTTCATCGGCATTCATCCCGAGGCGCGGCTCGATCATCCCTGGGCAGGGAACGTCGTCGACCTGTGCCCGGTCGGCTCGCTGCTCTCGAAGGACTTCCTGCACAAGGCGCGCGCCTGGGAGCTCGACAAGACGGCGTCGGTCTGTACCGGCTGCTCGCAGGGCTGCAACATCACGCTCGACACGCGGGATGAGGTCGTCGTGCGCGTCCGCCCGCGGACCAATCTCGACATCAACCGCTACTTCATCTGCGATCATGGCCGCGCGCACTATCGCTGGATGAACCGGGGCGATCGCATCGAGGCGCCGCTCGTCCGCCGTGACGGGGAGCTCAAGGCGGTCGATTGGGATGAAGCGATCGACCGGGTTGCCGGCATTTTGCGCGGCGCCGCGGGAGGAGGCAAGGCGGTGGCGCTCGTGTCGCCCGGCGCGTCCAGCGAAGCGCTGGCGGCGGCCAAGCGGCTCCTGTCAGGCTTTAGTTGGACCGGCGCGTTCCAGCTGGTGATGGGCGAAGAGGCGCCGCTCGCCGGCGTCCCGAATCTCGCGCTGCGCGCCGAGCGTGCGCCCAACGCCACAGGCGCGGAACGGCTCGGCTACACGCGCGACTACGCGCCCGCCCTCGCCGCGGCGAAGGGTGCCGCCGTGGTGTTGGTCCTCGACGATCCCGATTGCGCCGTCGAGACGGACGGTGCGCTGATCTATCTCGGCACGGTGCTCGCGGAGGCCGCCGCGTGCCGCCGGGCCGACGCGATTCTGCCGATCGCGAACGTGGCCGAAGAAGAAGGGACGTTCGTGAATCGCGATGGGCGCGAGCAACGCTATTACCAGGCCAAGCCCGCGCCCGGCATGGCGCAACCGGCCGCGTGGGTGCTCGGACAGCTCGTCACGACGCTGGGATTGGCGGAAGTGCGATGACCTTCTTCCTGATCACATCAGCGATCAAGGTATTCGTGGTCGTCAACCTGATCCTGGTGGGGGTCGCGCTGCTCACGCTCCTCGAGCGGCGGGTGTGTGCCTGGATGCAGGATCGCCTCGGCCCGAACCGCGTCGGCCCACAGGGGCTGCTCCAGCCGGCGGCCGACGGCCTGAAGAACTTTCTCAAGGAAGAGACGTCGCCCGCGCTGGCGGACAAGGCGCTCTTTACGCTCGCGCCGGTCGTGTCGTTCGTGCCGGCGATGTTGACCTTCGGGGTCATCCCGTTTGCGGCCCCACTCCCGACGAAATGGGGCGTCGTGCCGATGGTCGTCGCGGATCTGCCCGTCGGCTTCCTCTATATCCTCGCGATCAGCTCGCTCGGCGTATACGGCATCGTGCTGGCGGGTTGGGCATCGAACAACAAGTACGCGCTGCTTGGCGGGCTGCGCGCGTCGGCCCAGATGATCTCGTACGAGATCGCGCTGGGCCTGAGCACCGTCGCGGTCTTGCTGCTTGCCGGCAATGTCACGCTGTCGCAGGTGATCGTGCAGCAGCAAACGGCGCACGCCTGGTTCATTGTCCCGTTGTCGGTATCGTTCGTGATCTTCTTTATCAGCGCGCTCGCCGAGACCAACCGGTTACCCTTCGATCTGCCGGAAGCCGAGGCCGAGCTGATCGCCGGCTATCACACCGAGTACAGCGCGATGAAGTTCTCGATGTTTTACATCGCGGAGTACTCGAACATGGTGACGGCCTCCGCGCTCATGGCCACGCTCTTCTTCGGCGGATGGGATATCCCGTTCACGACCTGGGACTCGACCGGCGATCCGAGCGTGCTCAAAACGCTGGCGACCCTGGTGGCCTTCAGTCTCAAAACGTTCGCATTCCTCTTCACATACATCTGGGTTCGCTGGACGCTGCCGCGCTTCCGGTACGATCAGCTTATGGCGCTCGGCTGGAAGGTGCTGCTTCCGCTCGCCCTCCTCTACATCACGCTGCTCGCCGTCGCGATCTGGTTCGTCCGCATTCGGCTCGGCTGGGATTACGGCCCCCGCCTGGCGTGGGCCCTGGGAGGGCTGAATCTCGTGCTGCTCATCGCGCTCGTCTGGTGGCTCGACCGCGGCCGGATCGTGTCCGGTTCCATGCCGCAGGAGGCCGCATAATGGCAATTGGCGTGAAGGTGCTGAAGCGGCCGACACAGCAGACGTCGTACCTGCGCGCGACGCTGAAGGGGATGGCGCTCACGTTCAGCCATTTGCTGCGGCCCAAGGTCACGATGCAGTACCCCGAGGAGAAGTCCTCCCGCGACTGGACGCTCTCGTCGCGCTGGCGTGGGACGCACCGCATGCTCACCGACGAGCAGGGCAGGGCGAAGTGCGTGGCGTGCGGTCTCTGCCCGCAGATCTGCCCCGCGAACTGCATCAAGCTCGTGCCGGGCGAGGATGAAGAGGGCCACCGCTATCCGCTGATTTACGAGATCGACGAGTTCCGCTGCATCTTCTGCGGCTACTGCCAGGAAGTGTGTCCCGAGGAGGCGATCCACGTCGGGGTGCACTACGAGAACTCCGAGTACTCCCGCGACCGGTTCGTGTACGACCTCGAGCGGCTGACGGCCCAGACGCACCCCGTGTCCACGCTGTGGGATCCGTCGGATCCCAAAGGCGAGTAGTGGCCCCCACGTTCTTCTGGATCTTCGGTGGCATCGCCATTGTGAGCGCACTGCTCTGCATCACGCGCAAGAACGCGATCGCCAGCGCGCTGTGGCTCGTCGTCACGCTCTTTTGCATCGCGGCGCTGTTCGTGCTGCTCGACGCGCAGTTCCTGGCGGCGCTGCAGGTCCTGGTGTACGCAGGCGCGATCATGGTGCTCTTCCTGTTCGTGATCATGCTCCTCAATCTGGGTCGACCCGGTCCCAGCGATATCAAGGGACCGCTCGGGCTCGGCGTCGGTGTACTGCTCGGCGCCGCACTGCTGTTTCTCTTGCAGCCCATGACCCGGACGACGCTGCGGTCGGCGATCACACTGCCCCCGGGGAGCATCCTGGGGATCCAACAGCAGCAGGGCATCGTCGGCTCCGTCGCCAATCCACTGTTTGGCACGTACCTCGTTCCCTTCGAGATCGCGAGCGTGCTGCTCCTCGCCGCGATCGTGGGCGCGGTCGTGCTCGCAAAGCGGAAGCTCTAGCGTGCTCCTCAATCCCGCACTCGCCATCTCCGCCGTCCTCTTCACGCTCGGCGTGCTCGGCGTGCTCCTGCGGCGCAACGCGATCGTGATCTTCATGTGCGTCGAGCTGATGCTCAACGCGGTGAACCTTACGTTCGTCGCGCTGGCGCAAAGCCTGGGACTCGGCGGGCAGGTGTTCGTGTTCTTCGTAATGGCGGTCGCGGCCGCGGAAGCAGCAGTCGGCCTCGCGATCATTCTGGCCGTCTACCGCCACAAGCAGTCGGTCAGCCTGCAGAACATGAACCTGCTGAAGGACGGATGACCGGCAGCTTCGTCGACTTCATCTGGCTCGCGCCGGCCCTCGCGCTGCTCGGCTTCGTGCTGAACGGCACCATCGCGTTCGTGCGGCCGAACGCCAAGACGCTCGTCTCCGTGATCGGTGCGGGAGTATTACTCGCCGCCTTCGCCATCACACTTGCCGTGTTCAGCGGGTTCCTGGGCCTCCATGCCGAGGAGCCGGTCGTCTTCCGCTACTGGTCGTGGATTCCGGTGGGCACGCTGCAGCTCGACGTGGCGTTCCAGGTCGACCAGCTCTCGCTGGTCATGCTGCTCGTCGTGACCGGTGTGGGGTCGTTGATCCACCTGTTCAGCATCGGCTACATGAAAGACGATCCGGGATACGCCCGCTACTTCGCGTATCTCAACCTCTTCGTCTTCTTCATGCTGGTGCTCGTCCTGGGCGCGAGCTTCCCCGTGATGTTCGTGGGTTGGGAAGGCGTAGGCTTGTGCAGCTATCTGTTGATCGGCTTCTGGTACGCGGACGCGGCGAACGCCAACGCGGGCCGCAAGGCATTTATCATGAACCGGATCGGCGACTTTGGGTTCATGGTCGCGATGTTCATGATCTTCTGGGCGACCGGTTCGCTCGATTTCGGGACGGTGTTCGCACACGCCCCGACCGCTCTCGTCCCGGGCGGCGCGGCGGTCACCGCGATCACGCTGTTCCTGTTCCTGGGCTGTACGGGGAAATCGGCGCAGATCCCCCTGTACACCTGGCTGCCGGACGCGATGGCCGGGCCGACGCCTGTCTCGGCATTGATCCACGCCGCCACGATGGTGACGGCCGGCGTCTATCTCGTCGCGCGGTGCAACCTGCTGTTTGCGATGGCGCCGATCTCGAGTGAAGTGGTCGCCGGCGTCGGTGCGTTGACGGCGCTCTTCGCGGCGACGATTGCGCTCAAGCAGTGGGACATCAAGAAAGTCCTTGCGTACTCCACGGTCTCGCAGCTCGGCTACATGTTCCTCGCCGTCGGCACCGGCGCCATCACGGGCGGCATTTTTCATCTCGCGACGCACGCCTTTTTCAAAGCCTTGCTGTTCCTCGGCTCTGGCAGCGTCATCTTCGCGATGCACCGTGCGTATCATCACACGCACGCACACGAGGACGCCCAGGACATGCGCAACATGGGCGGCCTGTCGCGCTACATGCCGTGGACGACGGCCGTCATGTGGATCGCGACGCTGGCGATCGCCGGTATTCCGCCGCTCGCGGGATTCTTCTCGAAGGATGAAATCCTGGCCGCCGCAAACGCGCGCGGACACGCAGAACCGGCCTGGCTGGTGTTCTGGGGGTTCGGACTCCTGGCCGCGCTGCTGACGGCGTTCTACATGACGCGGCTCATGCTCTACACGTTCCACGGACCGAACCGCACCGGTGAGAAAGAGCAGGCGCATCTGCACGAAGCGCCGTGGATCATGACCGGACCGCTGCTGGTGCTGGCCGTGCTGTCTGCCGCCGGCGGGCTCCTCAACGTGCCCGAGCTGTTTCACGGCGGCGTGCGTCTGCAGCACTGGCTCGAGCCGGTCACGATGCCGAGCGCCACGCTGATTCCGGAAGTGCACCTCTCCGCTTCGTCCGAGTGGCTGTTGGTCGGCATCGCGGTCGCCGTTGCGGTGATCGGCATCGTCGGCGCCTGGCGGCTGCTGAGACCTGAGCGGCTCGTCCCGGCGCGGAGTGCTCCCGAGGAGCGCGGCTTTGCGCGAGTACTGAAGAACAAGTGGTATGTGGATGAGATCTACGACGCGTTGTTCGTGCGCCCGCTCGTGTGGTTCTCGCGCGTGGTGCTCTGGCAGGAAGTCGATCAACGCATCGTGGATGCCGCAGCCGTGAACGGCGCTGCCCGCGGCGCGCGCGCGCTGGGCTGGGCCAATCGCTGGTTGCAGACGGGGCAGGTCGGCACCTACGTCGCCGTGTTCGTCATCGGCGTGCTGCTCGTCCTGTGGCGGGCGCTCGGCTGATGTACGGCTCCTGGGTCCTCACCGCGCTGCTCGCCTGGCCGCTGATCGCCGGCGCGCTTGTGCTCCTCATTCCGGCCCGGCTCGCGAAATACGTCGCGCTGGCCGCCAGCCTGGTCGAGTTTGCGCTCTCCGTGCCGCTGTGGTGGACATTCGTGCCGAGCGGGGGCATCCAGTTCACCGCCGACCATGCCTGGATCGCGGCGTGGGGCATTCACTACACCGTTGGCGTGGACGGCATCTCGCTGTTCCTGGTGCTCCTCACGACGTTCCTGATGCCGCTCTCGATCCTGGGCAGCTGGAGCTACATCACAAAGCGTGAGCCGGCGTTTTACACGTTGCTGCTCGTCCTGACGACCGGCATGATCGGCGTCTTTGTCGCCCTCGATCTTTTCCTGTTCTATGTGATGTGGGAAGTGATGCTCATCCCGATGTACTTCATCATCGGCGTCTGGGGCGGCGACAACCGGCTGTACGCGGCGATCAAGTTCTTCATCTATACGTTCCTCGGCTCGCTGCTCATGCTGGTGGCGATCCTCGTGCTCTATCTGCACGCGGGCCAGGCGAGCGGCGTGTACTCGTTCGGGTACGCGCACCTCCTGAGCAACGCGAAGGATCTCGGATCCGTCGCGTGGTGGCTGTTCGGGGCCTTCTTCCTCGCGTTCGCCATCAAGGTGCCCCTGTTCCCGCTGCACACCTGGCTCCCCGACGCGCACGTGGAGGCGCCGACGGCGGGGTCCGTGATCCTCGCCGGCATCCTGTTGAAGATGGGGACCTACGGGTTTCTCCGGTTCGCGCTGCCGTTCTTCCCGGCGGTCGCCCTGAATCAAACCGTGCAGCTCATCATCGTGGTGCTGTCGCTGATCGGGATCATCTACGGCGGTCTCGTGGCGATGGTGCAGCCGGACTTCAAGAAGCTCATCGCCTACTCCTCCGTCGCGCACCTCGGCTTCGTGATGCTCGGCATCTGGGCGCTGACGCTGCAGAGTGTGCAGGGTGCGCTGCTGATCATGATCAACCACGGCATCTCGACCGGCGCGCTGTTCTTCCTGGTCGGGATGATCTACGAACGGCGGCACAGCCGCCTGCTCGAAGCGTACGGCGGGATCGCGCGCGTCGTGCCGTTGTTCGCCGCGATTCTCACCATCGTGTCGCTGTCGTCCATCGCGCTGCCCGGCACGAACGGGTTCGTCGGCGAGTTCCTCGTGCTGATCGGGTCGTTCCGGACCTACCCCATCGGCACCGCGCTGGCGACCACGGGCGTGATCGTCGCCGCAGCCTATCTGCTGACCGCGCTGCAGCGGGTGATCTACAATCCGCTGGCGAATCCCGAGAATGAGAAGCTCACCGACCTGACGCCGCGCGAAATCACGGTGCTGGTTCCATTGGTCGTCCTGATTCTGTGGATCGGCATCTACCCGAAGCCGTTCCTCGAGCGCATGGAGCCCTCGTCGCGGGCGCTGATCGAGCAGCTCCGGCCAGGCGCGGCCCTCACGGCGGGTCAACCGTGAGACTCGACCCCTCGATCTATCCCGACCTGCTGCTGTCGCTCCTGCCGGAGCTGGTACTGACCGGCTGGTCGCTGGTCGTGTTGCTGTTCGTCGCGTGGCGACATAGCACCGTGCGGGACTTGCGGATCACCGGATGGCTGACGCTCCTGGCCCTCGTCTCGACCGCCGTGGCCACCTGGTGGCTGTGGTGGAATAGCGCCACGGTGGGGGGACAGGTGTCGATGATCGCGGCTGACGACTTCCGCTGGGTCGCCACCTGGGTGTTCCTCGGCGCTGCCGCGCTCACCGTGCTGATTTCGTTCGCATACCTGGAGCGCGAGCAGCTGCTCGCGCCCGAATACTACGTGCTCCTCATCTTCGGTACGCTCGGCATGATGGTGATGGCGGCCGGCGCCGACTTGATGGTGATCTTCCTTGGCCTCGAGCTCATGTCGGTCGCGGTGTACGTGCTGGCCGGCATCGACCGCCGCCGCGCCCGCTCCGCCGAAGCCGCGCTGAAATATTTCCTGCTGGGCGCGTTCGCCTCCGGATTCCTGCTGTACGGCATCGCACTGGTCTACGGCGCGACCGGCACAACCAACCTCGGCCTCATTGGCGGACAGGTCAGCCTCATGGGACAGCCGAGCGTCATGCTGCTCGCGGGACTGGCCTTGCTGATCGTGGGATTCGCGTTCAAGATCGCCGCGGTGCCGTTCCACATGTGGGCGCCCGATGTTTACGATGGCGCACCCACGCCCGTCACCGCCTTCATGGCGACCGGTGTGAAGGCGGCGGCGTTCGCGGCGCTGCTCCGCGTGATGAATCAGGCGTTCGGCCCAGTGCCGGCCTGGCATGAGATCCTCTGGTGGCTCGCCGTGATCACGATGATCGGCGGGAACCTGTTTGCCCTCGGGCAACGGTCGCTCAAGCGGATGCTCGCCTATTCGTCGGTTGCGCATGCCGGCTACCTGCTGGTCGCGGTCAGCGCAGGCGGCGCAACAGGTTCGAGCGCGTTCCTCGTTTACGTGATCGCCTACACACTGATGTCGCTCGGCGCCTTCGCGGTGCTCACCGCCAAGGGCAGGGGAGGCGAGAGTGACGTGCTCATCGACGATCTCTCCGGCCTCGCGGCCAGGCGGCCGTGGCTCGCCTTCGCACTCGCCATCTGCATGTTGTCGCTGTTGGGCTTTCCCGGAACGGCCGGATTCATCGGCAAGTGGTACATCCTCATCGCGGCCACCAGCGCCGGCCAGAACACCTTGGCGGCCATTCTGGTGCTCACGAGCGTCGTCTCGGCGGGCTACTATCTTCCGGTCATTATGGCGATGTACATGAAACCGGAGCCGAACGAGACTGCCCACGTGGATGTCTGTCTCGACCGCTGGGGACGGTCCGCCGTCACCGCGGTCGTCGTTGGGCTGCTGCTGTTCGGAGTCTGGCCCAATCGCCTCTTCGATCTCGCCAGATCCGCCGTCGAGACCGTGCAGCCCACGGCCACGACCACCGTAACCCCACCCTAAAGGGGGGCTCGGCGGACACTGTCCTTCAGGACAGCGAGTGCCGAGCGCACCCTTCAGGGTGTGAAAGGGACCCGTGAAGCTTCCCGCCACCATCTTCCGCCAGTACGACATCCGTGGTCTCGTCGACAAGGAGCTCACGCCCGCCGCCGCCCGTGCCGTTGGGCAAGCGTACACGACGTTGGCATGGGAGCGCCTCGGCAAGGCGCCCCGCGTGGCCGTGGGGCGCGACAACCGGCCATCCGGCGCCCGGCTCGCCCAGGGCGTCTGTGAGGGGATCGCGGCCGCCGGTGGCGCCGCCCTCGACGTCGGCGAGCTGCCCACCCCCGCGCTCTACTTTGCGACCAAGACGCTGCCCGTCGACGGCGGCATTCAGGTAACGGGCTCGCACAATCCGCCGGAGTTCAACGGCTTCAAGATGGTCCTCGCACACGACGCCGTGTTCGGGGACGACATCCAGGTTCTCTACAAACTCATCAACGACGGAAAGCTCGCCACCAAGCCTGGAGGATCGACCGCCGCGCACCGCGGACTCCTCACCGCGTACCGCAGTGCCATCGTGCAGCGCAACGCGCCACTCGCGCGGCGGTTCAAAGTGGTGGTGGATTGCGGCAACGGGGTCACGAGTCTCGTGGCGGTGGAGACGCTGCGCGAGCTGGGGGTCGACGTCGTCGCACTGTTTGCCGAGTCCGACGGGACGTTTCCGAACCATCACCCCGATCCCACGGTCATCGAAAACCTGCACGACCTCCAGGCCGCGGTGAAAAAGGAAAAGGCGGAGCTCGGGATCGCATTCGACGGCGACGGCGACCGTATCGGCGCCGTCGATGAGACGGGTGAACCGGTACTCGGCGATCAGTTACTCGTGTTGTTCGGGCGAGATCTGGTGCGCCGCATGGGCAAGGGGAAGTCCGTGATCTTCGACGTGAAGTGCTCAGAGGTCCTGCCGCAGATGCTCAAGCAGGCCGGGCTCGAGCCCGTCATGTGGAAGACGGGGCATTCATTCATCAAGCAGAAGATGAAAGAGATCGGTGCGCCGCTGGCAGGAGAGATGAGCGGCCACATGTTCTTCGGCGGCGACTGGTTCGGATTCGACGACGCGCTGTTCGCCGCCGCCCGCCTGCTCGCCTATCAGGCCCGCGAGGGCGGCCCGCTCTCTCGCCTACTCGCCGACTTGCCCAAGACCTTCGCCACCCCGGAAATGCGCGTCGATTGTCCTGACGAGAAGAAGTTCGACGTGGTGCAGCAGGCAGCCAAGGCGTTCGCTGCGAAGTATCCGGTCTCGACGCTCGATGGTGTCCGCGTCACGTTCCCGGAGGGCTGGGGCCTGTTGCGTGCCTCGAATACCCAACCCGTCCTGGTGATGCGGTTCGAGGCGGCCAGCCCGAAGGCGCTCGACGCGTATCGCGCCGAGGTCGAAGGCTGGCTGACGGCGCACGGCGTGACGACGTGACGCGAGCCAGCCGGCGCACGCTCTATCTGATCGGTGCCGGGCTCCTGGTGGCTGCGTTGGTGGGAGGCCGCTGGCTCGCGGTGGAGACGGCAGAGCGCGCCTGGGACCGTACCGTCGCCGGTGGTGAGGCGGTGATCGCCGTTCGCGACCTGTCCCGACTGCTCCAGGCCGCCGTGGTGCTCGTCGCGATCGCGTGGCTGACCGGCAATTTGCTGGTCGTGTTTCGGGCGATCGGATCGGTGCAGATGCCGCGCCGGCTCGGCAACCTCGAGATCGTCGAAGCCGTGCCGCGCCGCACGCTGTTCGCCGCCACGGTCCTGCTGGGCGTCGCGCTCGGAGCGGTGCTGTCGCTTGGCACGGCGGACTGGTGGCGTTACGCGCTCCTGGCTGCGTCGCCACCGCACTTCGGCGTTGTGGATTCGACGAAGCTGAGCAACGACGCCGGCTACTACGTCAGCGTCCTGCCGTGGCGCAGCGCGCTGCAAAACCGCGTACTCATTCTCGTCGTCGGTGCGCTCGGCATCGTCGCGCTCCTCTACGGTGTGATTGGATCGCTCCGGCTCCGCCGCGGGCGCATCCGCGCCAGCGACCATGCCCGCA
>WNGH01015769.1_pt1 | contig 10877 bp, 10 predicted proteins | sample 5400631 | NCBI WGS metagenome assembly WNGH01 (sample SAMN13153373, study PRJNA577476) | soil metagenome | isolation source: 115 cm soil or saprolite under Garry oak tree replicate 1 | place: USA:California | collected 2016-06-15 | reverse complement strand
AATATCGTGGACACCCTGCTCGCGGGCATCCCCATTCGTCGCGGGCCGCCGTGGGGCGACGCGGCGCTGGCCGTGCTCGCGGGCGGGGCGGCGGGATGGATCGCCACGGCCTTTCGGCCGCTCCCCGCGTTTCTCCTCGTGATGGGCGGGGCGCTCGGCTTCCTCGCGGGCACGCACGCCGCCTTCCGATTCGGACGCCTTTGGCTCGATGTCCTGCCCGTGCCCATCGCCCTCCTCGTGCCGTACGTGGGCGTGGTCGTCAAGAACTTCGCCCAGGAGCAGCTCGAGAAACGGCGGCTGTCGCGTTTCTTCTCGCCGAACGTGGTCAAGGAAATCGTACGCCAGAAGGACGACGCGGGGCTGGGAGCGGGACGGCGCCGCATGACCGTGCTCTTCTCCGACATTCGCGGCTTCACCTCCATGTCCGAGAAAATGGAGCCGGAAGAAGTGGTGACCTTCCTGCGCGAATACCTGACCGAGATGACGGAGGCCGTCTTCCACCACGGCGGCACCGTGGACAAGTACATCGGCGATGCCATCATGGCCCTCTACAACGTGCCCTTCGAAGCGCCGGACCATGCCGCCCAGGCCGTGCGCACCGCGCTCGAGTTCCAGCGGCGGCTCACCCCGCTCGCCGAGCGATTCGCGGCCAAGCACCGAGGTACCCTGGCCTGCGGGGTGGGCATCAATACCGGGGAGGCGGTGGTGGGCACCATCGGCTCTCGCCAGCGCCTCGAGTACACGGCCATCGGTGACGCGATCAACCTGGGCTCCCGGCTCGAGAGCATCACCAAGGACTTCAACGTGCCGGTGGTGATCAGCGAGGCGACGTGGCTCGAGGTGAAGGATCTCTTCGAGACGCGCTACCTCGGCGAGGTGACGGTGAAGGGCAAGGAGATCCCCGTCAAGATCTACACCGTGCTGGACACGGAGCCCAAGGCGGCGGCCCCCGCGTGAGGAGAGGCGCGGCTCAGGTGCGGCTGCGCGCCGAGAGCTGGATGCTGACCGCCTGGTCGAGGTAGTCGAGGTCGAACGGCTTGGGCACGTAGTCGGCCGCGCCCATCTGCAGCACCTTCGAGGTGATCTCGATATCCGCGTTGGCCGTGATCATGATCACGGGCACGCTGGGTCGTTCGGCCACGAGGCGTCTGAGCGTCTCCAGGCCGTCCATGTCGGGCATGGCCACGTCGAGGAGCACCACGTCGGGATTGACCGTCTCGAGCATCGACAGCGCCTCACGTCCCCCGAGGCCCTCAACAAAAGCGCGCTCGCCTCGCCGGCGTGGGGCAGAATGACACGCAGCGTGCTCGACCGCAGACCCGCCAAGGCCTCAACGGCGTTGAATTCTTCTCTCGACCGGGGCCCCGTGTCGCGGAAGCAACCGTCCGTAGTCCCGTCGGGGCGCACCTTCTGGGCCCTGGGCGCGGTCGTGGCCGGGGTGACCCTCGCCGTCTTCCTCCCCTCGATCCGGAACGGCTGGGTCAACTGGGACGACGTCGACAACTTCCTGGGCAATCCACACTTCCGCGGGCTCGGCGGGGCCAATCTCCGCTGGATCCTCGCGGGCAGCGTGCAGGATGCCCACTGGACTCCCCTGACGTGGCTGACCCTGTCCCTCGACTACGTCATCTGGGGAATGAACCCCGCGGGCTATCACCTGACGTCGCTGCTCATCCACTCCCTCAATGCTCTTCTCTGCTATGTCCTTGCCTGCCGTCTTCTCGAGCTCGGTTTCGGATCGGGCGCTCGCCCGGGCGATCTTCGACGGGCCGCGATCGTTGCCGCACTCTTCTTCGCCCTCCACCCGCTGCGGGTCGAATCCGTGGCCTGGATCACGGAGCGCCGAGACGTCCTCATGGGGATGTTCGCCTTCAGCACGCTGCTCGTATGGCTCCGGGCGTGCCGATCCGGCGCCGACGGACGCCCGGCTCGCCGCTGGTACTGGGCGGCGGTGGTATGCTTCGCCGCCGCGCTTCTCTCCAAGGTCATGGTGGTCGGGCTGCCCATCGTGCTCGTGGCGCTCGATGTCTATCCGCTTCGTCGAATCGGCGCGAGCCATGCTCGCTGGCGCACACGCCTCGTGAGACTCACGGTAGTGGAGAAGGCGCCTTTTTTCCTTCTCTCCGCGGCGGCCGTGGTCATGACCCTCGTCATCGCCGCCCAGCGTACCCACGCCACTCCTCTCTCGGTGCTCGGCATCGCTCAGCGGCTGGCCATCAGCGCGTATGGCCCGGCCTTCTATCTCTGGAAGACCCTCGTGCCGTGGCCGCTCTCGCCTCTCTACACGCTCTTCCATCCCGTCGTGCCGTGGAGCGCGACCTATATCGTTCCCGCACTGGGCGTGGCCGGTATCACCGCGCTGACCATCGCGGCGCGTCGGCGCTGGCCCGCGGGGCTCGCGGTGTGGATCAGCTATGTCGCCCTCCTTCTACCCATGCTGGGGGTGGTCCACAGCGGCGCGCAGATCACCGCCGACCGATTCACGTATGCCGCGTCCGTGGGTCCGGCCATCCTCCTCGGAGCCGCCGTGGCGTGGTGCCGTCAGGCCTCGCGCGAAAGACGGATAGCTCCCGCGCTGGGGCGCGGCGTGACGGCCGCGACCTTGGCGTGGCTCGTCGCTCTCGCCGCCTTCACCATTCCGCAGATCGGGATCTGGAAGGATTCCGTGACGCTGTGGAGGCAGGCCGCGGAGGCGGAGCCGGAAAGCGACATCCCGATCTTCTACCTCGGCTGGGCGCTTTCCGAGGCGGGGAGATTCGACGAAGCGCGAACCTATTTCGCGCGCTCGCTTGCCCGGGTGCCTCCGGAGCTTCCCGCCCTCCGGGCGCAGTTCCTCTTCCATCTCGGTATCGTAGAGCAGCGATCGGGACGGCGGGCCGACGCGGAGGCGCGCTTCCGTGAGGCTCTCCGCCTCGATCCCGAGCACCCCGCGGGTTGGATCAGGCTCGGTATCGTCCTCTGGACACGCGGCGAGAGAGAGGAGGCCGAGGGGGCGTGGACTCGTGCCGTCTCGCTCGCTCCGCACTGGGTCACCTACCAACTGTGGGAGATCAGGCAGGCGGCATCAGAGATGCCTGATACGGCCGTAATAGCGCGCGGACGCCTCGCCTTCAATCTTGGCGCTCTGCTCGAGCAATACGGGCAGCCCGGCCAAGCCCTCGAGCAGTACCGCGTCGCGGCCGCCTTGTTAGCCGACGATGCGACGGCATGCGGGCGGGCGAAGCGTCTCGCCGCCGGCGCGGACATCAGCGAGCCCGTCGCGTGTTCTGCGGGAGTGCGCCCGTGAGCGTCTCGCGCGGCGGCCTGGCGCGCGGGGCGGTACCCGCTCTGGTGGTCGGGCTCACCGTCCTCGCCTTCCTGCCCGCCCTCCACCACGAGTTTCTGGGCTGGGACGATGCGAAGAACTACCTCGACAATCCTCACTATCGAGGCTTGGGGCCTCGCCAGCTCGCGTGGATGTTCACGACCTTTCACATGGGCCACTACATCCCGGTGACGTGGATCTCCTTCGGTCTCGACTACCTGCTCTGGGGGATGGACTCTTCGGGCTATCACCTGACCAATATCCTGTTCCATGCCGCGACGGCGCTGGCCTTCTACTTCCTGAGTCTCCGCCTCCTGGGCGCGGCACGCCTGGGGGTCACGGACAGTGATCTCAGGATCGGCTCCTCCCTCGCCGCACTGCTCTTCGCCATCCACCCTCTCCGCGCCGAGTCGGTCGCCTGGGTCACGGAGAGGCGCGATGTCCTCTCGGGCCTTTTCTACGTCCTGAGCCTGATCGCGTATTTGAAGCCGCTCGACGGCAGGGACCGCCCGAGCCCGCGGTGGTACTGGACATCGGTCGGATTCTTCGCGGGCGGCCTCCTGTCGAAATCGATCGTGGTGAGCCTCCCCGTCATCCTCCTCGCGCTGGACGTGTACCCCCTTCAGCGGCTCGGGGGAGAGCGGGGGTGGCGGCACACCTCGGTGTGGCTCGAGAAGGTGCCGTATTTCGCGCTGGGGGCCGCGGCGACGGTGATCGGATTCCTCGCTCTGTTCACGCTCGGCAATACACGCTCGCTCGCCGAGATGGGGCCGCTCTATCGGACGGTGCTGTCGATCTACGGTCTCGCGTTCTATCTCTGGAAGAGCGCGATGCCTTTCGGGCTCTCTCCCCTTTACCAACTCGACTTCACCGTGACCTGGCTCCATTTTGGCGCGGTGGGAGGTCTCCTTGGCGTCGCCGTGCTCGTGCGGCGGCGATGGCCGGCCTTTACGGTGGCGACGATCGCCTACATCGCGACTCTCTTGCCCGTGCTCGGCATCTTCCAGAACGGTCCCCAGGCCGCCGCCGATCGCTACACCTATCTCGCCGGCCTCGGTTGGGCCGTCATTGTGGGCGGCTTGGCCGCGCGGCGTTGGGCGGGGCGGGACATGATTCGTGTGGTGCTCTCGATCTGGGTGGTCGCCATGCTGCCGCTGACGTGGCAGCAGGTCGCCATCTGGCACGATTCGGCGACGCTCTGGTCCCACGCCATCGCCCTTGCCCCGCAGAACCGCGCGGCACATCTCAATCTGGCGGGCGCGCACGAGGAGGCGGGCCGCTACGCGGCGGCGGTGGCGGAATACGCGGAGGTGGCGCGGCTCTCGAATCGCTTCAGGGGGCGCTGGTACATCACGATCGGCTGGAACTACGAGAAGGCGAAGGTGGATCGCCTCGCTCTCGCCGCCTTCCGCACCGCGCTCAGCCTCGAACCCGGCCTGAGCGACGCGTGCGAAGGCGTGACACGGGTGGCCCAGCGCCTTGGCACCGATCGAGGATCGCGCCCGGGCTGTCCCGACGGATAGGCGGGCGCGGGGAGAGGGCCCTCACGACCATTCCCCCGCGCCGCGGATCCGCTAGCAGTCCTGGCCGGCCGCCACGGTGGCGGGAGGAGTGGCGCTGGTCACGTCGCACCTCAGCACCACTCCCGTGGCTGTCCCGAACATCGAGAGCGACATGCCTGTCGCATTGCCACCCACCCCGGACACCGACACCTGCCCCGTCAGCTGCGGCGGATTGTCCGTCGTCACCGTCAGGTCCGCCGTGGGAACGCTCCACCGGCCGTCGTACGTTTGGAACGTCGACGTGTTCAGCCCCACCCGTTGCGCCACCTCGCTCCGGACGCAGCTCTGGCCGGCGCCCTTCACCTGCACGCAGCCGGACAGCGCCGTCAAGGCCGAGCCGGCGAGGGCCTTGGCCTCGGCGAGTCGGGCATCCCGCGTGTACCCGAGATAGAGCGGGAGCGCCACCGCGGACAGAATGCCGACAATCAGGATGACGATGAGCAGCTCGACCAGCGTGAATCCAGCCTCTCCATGCTTTCGACCGGAGACCATCACAGCCCTCCCCATACAGGAACGAGACACTGCTCATGACGGTCCGCGAAGCCATCACACTCCACGGCCGCCTTCCCGGGACGTGACCTTCTTGCGTAAAGACCAATCGGTGGCGGGATCAATTGATCCCGCCACCGAATCGTCTCGCTCGCACCACTCAGAGACAGTGGTGACTAGTCTGTGTGCCTCACACGCGGCGGGCCGGCGGGATAGCCCCGCCCACCGCCGGACTCCGAATCAGTCTGGGCAGATCGGTCTAGCAGTCCTGCCCGGCCGCAGAGGTTGCCGGAGGGGTTGCGCTGTTCACGTCGCACTTCAGAACCACACCCGTGGCTGTCCCGAACATCGAGAGCGACATGCCTGCCGCATTGCCGCCCACTCCGGACACCGACACCTGACCGAGGAGTTGCGGCGGGTTGCTCGTCGTCACGGTCAACTGCGCGGTAGGGACGTTCCATCGGCCATCATACGTATTGAACGTGGACGTATCCATGCCTACCCGCTGCGCGACATCGCTTCGTACACAGCTCTGGCCGGCGCCTTTGACCTGCACGCAGCCCGATAGCGCCGTCAGGGCCGACCCGGCGAGGGCCTTGGCCTCCGCGAGTCGCGCATCTCGCGTGTACCCGAGATAGAGCGGGAGCGCCACCGCCGACAGAATGCCGACAATCAGGATGACGATGAGCAGCTCGACCAAGGTGAAGCCGGCCTCGCGTCCCATCCCGGCCAACATGTTTCGTGTCTTGGCGAACATCCGTTACCTCCTCGAGCTGGTTAGTCGGGCGGGCCAAGGCACACGTCGTTTCTCTGGGCCCTTGATAGCTGCCATAGACGAGAGCAAGCCCCATGCCCACGTTCTATCGGCCGAATCGCTGGCCACATACTCTTTAAATTCAGGGCGTTACACTCGCAGATCCCGTGCAAAAAGATGCCTAGTGCTCCACAATCTTCGGTGAGACCTCAATTTTGGGGGCCTTAGGCCGGGCCCTGCCCTTCCTTGACACCCCGCGACGGCGGTGCCTATGATCCGCTGCTCGGATGCCGTCAATGAACCGCACTCTATTGCCCGGAGCCATCGTTGCCGTCCTCGTCGCCGTCGCGGCGGGGGCCGGGTATCTCCTGCACGGAGCCATCCCGACGAGCCTCGAGCGTGGCGCGGCGTCCGCGAAAGCGTCGCCCATCGCCACTCCAGCCGAGAGCCTCCAGGCGGCATTCGTCGGCGTCTCGGAGCATCTGCGACCCGCGGTGGTGAACGTGGGCATCATCCAGAAGTCCCACCCTCGCCGGGCGCCTGGGCCGCCACCGGGCAGCGACGATCCGTTCTTCCAGGACTTTTTCAAGCAGTTCTTCGGATCCGACGGGCCGAGCGGGGGGCCGGAGTTTCGTCGGCCCGGACTCGGCTCCGGGGTCATCTTCGACAAGCGCGGACTCATCCTCACGAACTTTCACGTCATCAAGGGCGCCGACGAGATCACGGTGAAGATGGCGGACAAGCGCGAGTACACCGGCCAGGTGGTCGGCACCGATCCCAAGACCGACCTCGCCGTCGTGCGCTTCCAGCCGGATCGGGACCTGACCGTGGCCACGCTCGGCAACTCCGACAACCTGCGGGTCGGCGAATGGGCCATCGCCATCGGCAATCCCTTCGGACTGGATCAGACGGTCACCGTGGGAGTGATCAGCGCCACGGGCCGGTCTGACGTGGGAGTCGCCACCTACGAGAACTTCATCCAGACCGACGCCTCGATCAATCCGGGAAACTCCGGGGGGCCGCTGCTGAATCTCCGGGGAGAAGTCATTGGCATCAACACGGCGATCTTTTCCCAGAGCGGAGGCTCGATCGGCATTGGTTTCGCGATCCCCATCAACATGGTCAAGCGCGTGGTGGACCAGCTCGTGGACAAGGGCAAGGTGGTGCGGGGCTGGCTCGGGGTGTCCCTGCAGCCACTGTCGCTGGAGCTGGCTGAATCGCTCGGCGTTCCCGGCAAGCAGGGGGCGGTGGTGGGCTCCACCATGGCGGGCAGCCCGGCGTCGGCGGCGGGATTGCTGCAGAACGACGTGATCCTCGCCTACGACAAGACGCCGGTGGAGAGCTCGCAGCATTTCCAGCGGCTCACCGCCGAGAGCAAAGTGGGAAGCAAGGTGGTCCTGCAGGTCTTCCGCAAGAAGCAAAAGGTGGACGTCACGGTCACTGTCGGCGAATCGCCCGACGAAGGCCTTCGCAAGACCGCCCCGATTCAGCCAAAGAGCTGAGCCCCCGCGCTAGAAACCCCAGGCGGCTCAAAAGGGTCCAGATGCGAGGCGGCGCCCGAAGGCCGCACGCGAGGCGTAGTCAGTCTACGTTGAGCGTGCGGCCGAGGGCGCCAACGAAGCAGATGGGCCCTTTTCAGCCGCCGCTCAGGCGACGAAGGGCGGGATCGGCGGCACTTCCACCTGCTGCGTCTTCACCTCGCGCACGCCCCGCACCGCCCGCGCCACGTCGACCGCCTCGTCCATGGCCGCCGTCCCCTCGAGCGTCACGAGGCCATTCTTGGCCTCGACGGTGATGCGGTACTTCCGCGTCTCGGGGTTGGTGGCCAGCGCCACCTGGATGCGGGAGGCCAACGCCCGGTCCGTGACCAGCTGCTGGGCCTCCGGGGTGGTGACGAGCTCGGGGCGCCCGAGGGTGGCCGCAACCATCTCGACGGCGGCGTCGATGGAGAGCTTGTCGGTGTTGACCACCAGGTCGTACAGCGACGGGTCGCGCAGGTCCACCTCGTAGAGGTAGCGCATGCGCCCGAGTTTCTCCTGGTCATCCCGGCGCGCCATGTCCTGCACGGTGCGGGGATTGGTCTGCTCGCCCATCTGTCCGGAGAGCTTCTTGGCGAGGCGCTTGACCCGCCGGTCGAACGTGCTCGGCGAACTCGAAGACCGCCGTCTGCAGCACGGTGATGTAGCGCCGGGTATCGGCGTCGAAGCGCTCGAAGAGCGAGGGCTTCGATTCGTCGAGGCTCGAGAGCTTCTCCTCGAGCACCCCGTAGCGCAGGGCGGCGTCGGAGATGAGCTCCTGGTCCACGTAGTGCAGGCCCAGCTGATCGGCGACCTTCTGGCCGATCTCGGGGCCGCCTGCGCCAATCTCGTGGGAAACCGTGAGAATGCTCATGGGGGTCACTCCTTCCGGTATTTGTTCCGGAGGGCAGCAGGGGCGATGGCGATGCGCTTGCCGCTGACGTCGTCCAGCAGATAGACTTCGTCGGCCAGGGTCCCACTGGCGAAGACCTCGAAGACCTCGAGGGCCTCTTCCAGGGTCGTGCCAGCCGGCTTGTCCGCCATCAGGGCCTCGACGGCTTCGCGCTTGAGTCGCATGGGGGTCCTGAACCGTGGCAAGGGTGTACCAGGAAAGAGAGGCCAAGGCAAGGGGCAGACGGGAAGGCGGATCGAGGCCCCTCAGCGAGGATAGGTCGGGGCTGCGGCGCCCACGCTTGGCGGCGCGGAGGCTTCCACGCGCGCGGCTTCTGCCTCGAGCGCCTTCGCCGCGGCCTCGCGCCCGCTCTTCCGCTGCGCCTGGGCGTCGAGGCGAAGCCCACGCACGAGGTCGGCTCTGACGGCTGCGAACCGGGGCTCCATGGCCAGAGCCTCACGCAGCAGGGGGGCGGCCTCCGCGTAGCGTCCCTGGTCGACGTAGAGCATGCCGAGTCGGCCCCGGGCTTCGGGCCGGTCCGGGCTCAGCCGGAGGAACTCCCGCAGCGGCGCTTCCGCCTCGCCATAGCGCCCCTGGAGGGCCAGCGCTCCGCCCAGGTTGTGGTAAAAGGTGGGCCGCCCGGGGCGCAGGGCAATGGCTCGGCGGAAGTGTGTCTCGGCCAAGGCCGGGCTCAGTGCCGTGCGCGTTGGCGAATGGATGATGGCAGAGCCCAGATTGTTGTGGCAGATCGCGCACTCGGGATCGAGGTCCACCGCCCACGCCCACAGCGTCTCGGAGCTGCGCCAGATCCTGGTCTGCCGCCAGGTCTGGGCGACGAGACCGAGAACGACCAGCGCGGCCGTCGCACTCAGAAGCACGGCCAGCCATGGGGTGATTCGCGACTCGGCCTCCGCGCGCAGCACGAGCACAAGCGCCCCGCCGGCGAGAAGGGCCAAGCCCAGTCCGGAGAGATAGCTATAGCGATCGTGAGCGAGCTGGAAGCCCGCGTGAACGATGCCACTCACGGGCAGCACCATCAATGAGGAATAGGCCCAGACGGCAAGGCCCGCCGGCCAGGGGCGGCCGAGGACCATCAGGACGGCCGTCACGAGCACGCAGACGAACAGGGGCACGAGAAAACGCGGGGCCCATGGATCGATCCGGGCCGGCAGCTCGTACATGGGCGACAGCCCTACCGGCCACAGCCATTTCCACGGATAGAACACGAAGCTGTAGGCCGCCATCACGATCCGCGCCCCCAGGCCATAGTCGCCATAGCTCGTCACCGCCGTGCCTTGACGCACGGCCCACAGGGCGGCGGTGGCGCCGAGGCCGGCCAAGGCGAGATGCGGAAGCTTTTCCGCGATCAGCTTTCGCCAGCCCAGACCGAGCCGCCGGAGCGGATACGCATCGAGGAGCAGGAGGGCGAACGGCAGCAGCACCCCCGAGGCCTTGGAGAGAAGGCCGGCGCCGAAGGCACAGAGCGAGAGCGCGTAGAAGGCTGGAGAGCTCCGCGTGGGGTCGGCCACGGCGCGGAGCCACGCCCAGACGGTGAGGAGATACCACACCCCGCTCAACACGTCGCGGCGCTCGGTGATCCAGGCCACCGACTCCACGCGGAGGGGGTGAATGGCGAAGACGAGCGCGGCAAAAGCGCCGCCGAGCTCTACGGCATGGACGGGCGCGCGGCCGCGGAACGCCGCGGCGAGGAGCCGGCGCGCGATGAGCACGACGAGGACGGCCGCCGCGGCGTGGAGCAGGACATTGCCCGCAAGATAGCCGCGCGGCTCTAGGCCGCCCACCGCGTAGTTGACGCCGAGGCTGAGCCAGGTCAACGGAATGTAGTGGCCCATGAGCGACGTGGAGAACATCCACCGGAGCTGGGGGAGCCCAAGGCCCCGGAAGCGGTCGTTGCGGAGAAAATTCTCCTCATCGTCCCAGTTGAGGAATTGCCCGTGGAGCACGGGCAGAAACGTGATCACGGTGACCACGAAGACGAAGACGGCAAGGGCGGTCACGGCCCCGGCGGGGCGGCGCGATATCACAGGCTCGAGAGACTCGCCGACGGCCGGGCGGTCAGCGGGGTCGGGGCGAAAGCCGGAGCGGGCGCGCGCGGGAAAGGGGCCGTGGCTACTTGCGGCCCAGGAGGCGGGCCATTTCCTTCGGATCGAAACAGCTCTCGAGGGCGTCATCGGCGCTGATCCATCGCTTGTCGACGAGGCCCTTGAGCGAATTCTCCATGGTCAGCATGCCGGAAGAGGCGCCCGTCTGGAGCAGGGACTGCATCTGGAACGTCTTGCCCTCGCGGATCAGGTTGCGGATGGCCGAAGTGATCATGAGCATTTCCATGGCGAGGGCG
>WNGH01016463.1_pt1 | contig 10878 bp, 10 predicted proteins | sample 5400631 | NCBI WGS metagenome assembly WNGH01 (sample SAMN13153373, study PRJNA577476) | soil metagenome | isolation source: 115 cm soil or saprolite under Garry oak tree replicate 1 | place: USA:California | collected 2016-06-15 | reverse complement strand
GCCAACTCCGAGGGCGCCTGCCCCAACTGCAACGGCGCCGGCGTCATCTACACCGACCTGGCGATGATGGCCGGCGTCGCCACCACCTGCGAGGAGTGCGAGGGGAAGCGGTTCGACGCGTCGGTGCTGGAATACCACCTCGGCGGCCGGGACATCAGCGAGGTGCTCGCGATGCCGGTGACCGAGGCCCGGGAGTTCTTCGGCGCCGGCGAGGCACGCACGCCCGCCGCGCACGCCATCCTCGACCGGCTCGCCGACGTCGGGCTCGGCTACCTCAGCCTCGGCCAGCCGCTCACGACGCTGTCCGGCGGTGAGCGGCAGCGGCTCAAGCTGGCCACCCACATGGCCGAGAAGGGCGGCGTCTACCTCCTCGACGAACCGACCACCGGCCTCCACCTCGCCGACGTCGAGCAACTGCTCGGCCTGCTCGACCGGCTCGTCGACTCCGGCAAGTCGGTCATCGTCATCGAGCATCACCAGGCGGTCATGGCGCACGCCGACTGGATCATCGACCTCGGCCCCGGCGCCGGCCACGACGGCGGCCGGATCGTCTTCGAGGGCACCCCCGCCGACCTCGTGGCCGCCCGCTCCACCCTCACCGGCGAGCACCTCGCGGCCTACGTCGGCACCTGACCGAGGCCCCTGCGGACATCGTGAGAAGGGCCACGCTCATGATGGGCGATTGCCTCGGCGCCCGGCTCCCCAGTAGAAGGGCCCGGCCGTCGAAGTGACCTTGATGTCCCAGCCGAGCTGGCGGAGCTGTCTTTCGAGGCCTGCTGGCCGGTGGGGCATCTTCACGAGCCGGTAGGCGGTTCCGCCGGGGATCTGCCGGCGGATGGCCGGGGACGATGGGCCGTCCACGAGTTCGTCCGGGGTGCGGTAGGCGTCGTCGGGGAAGAACACACGGCCCGCTGGCCCGAGGCAGTCGGCCACGAGCGACCAGAAGGACTCAAAGCGCTCGGCCGGGACGTGTGACAGCCAGAAGCCAAAGAAAACCACGTCGTAGCGGCGGTCAGGCTTCCAGGTGAACAGGTCGGCCCGAACGAAGCGCACCCGCCCGCTACCGGTACGGGCCGCCGCGATGGCGAGCATCTCCGGGGACGCGTCCACCGCGGTGACATCCGTCGCGTGGCGGAGCAGTTGGCCGGTCCACACTCCGGGACCGCAGGCAAGCTCCAGCACGCTACCGGCCGGCTCGAAGGCGTCAAGCGCTCCGGTCAGTTCATCGCCGCCGGGAAGATCCAGGCCTTGGTCCAGGTAATCCGCGGCCAGCGCCCGGTAGTAGGCGATCTGCTCATCGAGGAGATGATCAACTTCTGTGTCCATGGCCTCAACAATCGAGGTTGCCCCAAGGGCAGAGTCAACAGCAGCGGCGCCAGGGCGGCGGCCCCGGCAGCCGTGGCATGGATGCAGGGCTGATTCGGCGATGCCTGCCGGGTTTATGCTCGTGGCCCGTGGGGTTGTTTCACCGCTCGGACGAAGACTCCGGCACTGCGGTCGCCGGAGCCCCCGAGACGGCCCAGAGCCGGGGCGACGTCCCGAGGTCGTGACACGCAGGCTGCCCGGCTGACGCGCCCTGAGGACCGCGCGGGCCAGTGCAGATGAAGACGCCGGATACCTGATCCTCAATAACGCCACCGCGCACCGGTACCAGATCCCCGTCCAGGTACCCGCGGACATGCGCGTCGCCTACGCCCGGGTGTGGCAGCACCCCGGGCAGTGATCAGCCCCTTGTGAGCCGCGTAACCGCTGCTGCCGATCACTTCGGCCGCCGGCCAAGCAGCCGGGTGCCGGGCCTAGGCGTTGCCCGGAGGGCCTTTCGCGTTGACGGTCACGTTGAGGGTGCCGGGGTCGACGGTCAGGGAGAAACCGGTGCTGTTGTAGACCGAGATGCCGCCGCTCGGCACGGTGGCCCCGGCATAAGGCGGATACGTGATGACGACACCGGTGAGATCGCATTTGGCGTGGGGGATGGTGACCGGCACCTTTCGCGCTGTCACGTGAGCGCCTGGGTGCCCGCAGGCCGCCCTGAATTCCGGCGGGATCCCCCTGGTAGGGCCTGCCTGTGAGCTGCTTGGGCTTGGCTGTGCTCTGCCGCATGCCGCGATGGTTGCTGCCGCGAGCGGGAGGGCAGCGAGCGCTGCCCGCACCTGGCCGGTCCGGCCGGGCATCTTGTTCATGACGGTCTGACGCGGTTCGCCCGCGCCTGGTTCCCGCGCCGCAGGGCCTCATGGAACAAGGTCTCGACCGCGAACCGCCTGGCGGCCCGGCTGGGCCGCTGGTCACCGTCCCGTCCGGGTGAGACGATGCAATAGTGAGCGCCACCGGAGACAGCCCGGCAGGGCAGTTCGTCGCTGCCTGGCGGGCCGCCGCGGCCGTGGCGGCCGAGTGGGCAGAACGCACCGCGGCGGTAACCGCCGAGGCGTTCCGCAAGCTCACCAACGATCCGGCCATCCGGGCCGTGATGGAATCGTGGCACGTCACGGCGGTCTGGCCGGGCCGTGACTGCGAATGCCCGTGTACCTTCGCGCACCCCGAGGACGTCGGGGTATGCGACAGGCGCGCGGTGATCACGCGCAGGCTCGCGGCCAGCCGGGACGGCGAGGTAGACGTGCCGCTGTGCGCGCCGTGCGCGGTGGCCCAGGGCGTCGCGGAACTGCCCAGGTAACTCGCGGGCGTCGTTAAGGCACTGGTCAAGGGCTCCGGGCCATGGCTCAGGCGAGCCGTGGATATCGGGCGACGCCCGGCCAGGGCACGAACAGGACCCAGAGCCCAAGGCAGCAGGGGCCCGCGCAGGGGATAACTTTAACCTTTCTATTCCCTGAGCCTCTCCAGATTAGATAGGCTCAAGGAGATGCCTGCCGACCCGGCCGACCTCCTCCACCAGCGCGGCTATCGAGTCACGGGCCAGCGCCTGGCCGTCTTGCGAGCGGTCTCGCGTGAGCCACACGTGACGGCCGATGCCGTGGCCGAGACCGTGAGAGCCGAGATGGGTGCCATCTCGCTCCAGGCGGTGTATGACGTGCTCGGCGTCCTGGTCGACGTGGGCCTGGTCCGGCGGATCCAGCCCGCCGGGTCGCCGGCCCGCTTCGAGGCACGGGTCAGCGACAATCACCACCACGTGATCTGTCGCATCTGCGGCCGTACGGCCGACGTCGACTGCGCGGTCGGCTCCGCGCCCTGCCTCACGGCGGTCGACGACATGGGCTACGAGATTGACGAAGCCGAGATCATCTACTGGGGTCGCTGTCCGGAGTGCAAGTCGAAGCCCGCACGGTGACCCCGCGCCGACAGACCGGCGCGCCGAGGCCGCAGCCAGCGGCCGGCGTGCAGGTTCCGAGCACCCGCCAAGCCACAGCGAGGGGCACTCCGGTGCCTGGCAACGGCACGACAGCCACAGGGAGGACAACATGAGTGACGAGAGCACGTGCCCGGTCGCGCACCAGGCCGAGGCCCGCTCGAACCGAGACTGGTGGCCGGATCAGCTTGACCTGAAGGTACTCCAGCAGAATCCCGCCATGGCCAATCCCATGGGCGAGGACTTCAACTACGCCGAGGAGTTCAAGACCCTCGACCTCGATGCCCTGCGGCGGGACATCGAGGCAGTGATGACGACGTCGCAGGACTGGTGGCCGGCCGACTACGGCCACTACGGGCCGCTGTTCATCCGGATGGCCTGGCACAGCGCGGGCACCTACCGCATCAACGACGGCCGCGGCGGCGCCGGGGCCGGCACGCAGCGCTTCGCGCCGCTCAACAGCTGGCCCGACAACGCGAGCCTCGACAAGGCGCGCAGGCTGCTCTGGCCGGTCAAGCAGAAGTACGGCCGGAAGATCTCCTGGGCCGACCTGATGATCTTCGCGGGCAACTGCGCGCTTGAGTCGATGGGGTTCAAGACCTTCGGCTTCGGCGGCGGCCGCGAGGACGTGTGCGGCGACGAGCGCTACAGCGGCGACCGGGAGCTCGCGAATCCCTTCGGCGCCGTTCAGATGGGCCTGATCTACGTGAACCCGCAGGGCCCGAACGGCAACCCGGACCCGCTCGCCGCCGCCAGGGACATCAGGGAGACGTTCCGCCGCATGGCCATGAACGACGAGGAGACGGTCGCGCTCATCGCCGGCGGGCACACCTTCGGCAAGACCCACGGCGCGGCACCCGAGTCCAACCTCGGTCCCGAGCCCGAGGGCGCGCCGCTTCAGGAGCAGGGCCTCGGCTGGGCGAACCGCTACGGCACCGGCACGGGCGGCGACGCGATCACCAGCGGGCTGGAGGGCGCCTGGACACCCTCCCCGGCGACGTGGGACAACAGCTTCTTCGCGACCCTGTTCGGCTACGAATGGGAGCGGGTGAAAAGCCCCGCCGGTGCGTGGCAGTGGGTCCCAACGGATCCGGCCGCCGCCGGCGCGGTGCCCGATGCGCACGATCCGGCGAAGCGGCACTCCCCGGTGATGCTCACGACGGACCTGTCGCTGCGGATGGATCCGGTCTACGAGCCGATCTCGCGGCGCTTCTACGAGAACCCGCAGGATCTCGCCGGCGCCTTCGCCAGGGCGTGGTTCAAGCTGACGCACCGCGACATGGGGCCGATCGCGCGGTACCTCGGCCCGCTGGTCCCCGCGGAGCCGCAGATCTGGCAGGACCCCGTCCCCCCGGTGACACACGAGCTGATCGGCGCGGCGGACATCGCCGCGCTCAAGGGCGCGATCCTCGCCTCGGGACTGACGATCTCCCAGCTGGTCTCGACCGCCTGGGCGTCGGCGTCGACGTTCCGCGGCACCGACAAGCGCGGCGGCGGCAACGGGGCGCGCATCCGCCTCGCCCCCCAGAACGACTGGGAGGTCAACAACCCCGCCGAGCTGGCCAAGGTGCTGCGGGCCCTGGAGGGTATACAGCGCGAGTTCAACGGCGGGGCGAAGCAGGTCTCCCTGGCCGACCTGATCGTGCTCGGCGGGTGCGCGGCGGTCGAGCAGGCGGCCAAGAACGCCGGCCACGACGTGGCGGTTCCGTTCACGCCCGGGCGCACGGACGCGTCCCAGGAGCAGACCGATGTGGAGTCCTTCGCGGTCCTCGAGCCGGCCGCCGACGGGTTCCGCAACTACCTCGGCAAGCTGCAGCCGCGGCTGGCGGAGCACCACCTGGTCGACCGGGCCAGCCTGCTGACGCTGACCGCGCCCGAGATGACCGTCCTCGTCGGCGGCCTGCGCGTGCTGAAGGCGAACTACGACCAGTCCGGCCTGGGTGTGTTCACCGGCCGGCCGGAGACGCTGACCAACGACTTCTTCGTGAGCCTGCTCGACATGGGCACGACGTGGCAGGCGACCTCCGAGGCCGAGGAGACCTTCGAGGGCCGCGATCGCGGTACCGGCGAGCTGAAGTGGACCGGCAGCCGGTTCGACCTGGTCTTCGGTTCCAACTCGCAGCTCCGGGCCATCGCGGAGCTCTACGGAAGCGACGACTCGCAGCAGAAGTTCGTGCGCGACTTCGTGGCCGCGTGGCACAAGGTCATGAACCTCGACCGGTTCGACCTGGCCTAGCTACCGCGTGACCGGTTCGCCTCCCTCCGGTCACCAGGCGAGGGTGCGGGGCACCGTCCGGGCCATCCGGCTCGCGCGGTGCCCCGCACCCTTTTCGCTAGAGCGGCTCGCCCTCGATCCGCCCGGCCGGTACCGTCCGGCCGCACAGCACGACCGCCAGGTCCTCGGCCCTGCCACGCAGCGGCGGCCCGGATCCGTAGGACCAGTCCAGGTCGGTGGCCTGCAGGCTGCGCCCCTCGATGTTGGTGCCGAAGTGCTCGTGCACGTCGCCCTGGGTCAGGTCGTCAAGGATGATCCGGATAGTGCCGTCCGGCGACCGGCGCGGCACCCCGAGCGGCACGGTGATGTCCAGGCCGTGGATGACCACGTGGTTGAGGGCCCCGTGGTATCCGCCGCCCGGCGGCGTCCAGTGCTGCATCACGTCCGAGCGCAGGCCGGCGACGAGTTCGCTGGTCGGCAGCGCGGCATCCCGGCTGGCGATCTCGTTCGACAGGCGGCCGAAATCGAAGTCGCAGCGCCGCAACTCGGCCATGAACTTGTCCTCGGGATACCGCGCCGCCATCGTCATGTGCGCGACCACCTCGCGGACCCGCCACCCCGCGCACAACGAGGGGGCGTCCCACTGTGCGCCGGTGGCCGAGCCGAGCAGATCAGCGAGAGCCACGAACTCGGCGGCTACGGCAGGTTGCAGGTCAGCGTCATTCGTCATCGCCTGGCTCCCATCTCACTGGGTGTTGATCTCGCCAGGTTAGACGCATCGCCTGCGCCGGACTCATTGCTGCCCGCCGGGCCGTGGCTTAGCGGGCAAGCGCCCGACGCGCGAGCGGGCTAAGGCGTGACCCGCATGTGCCGGGCTCCCGAGTGCGACGGGCTGAACGTAGTGTCGCCGCCATACACGGCATTGATCGGGTAACTCTTGTTCCGGGCCGGCAGGGCGGTTGGCGACGGTGAGCAGCTTCCCATCCCCGTGCTGGAGAGCACAATCGTGCACAGCACCGTGGCGTGGTACCCGACCGTGACCGTGCCGCTGGGCGTCTCGCCCGTGTGCAGGATCCTGGCCTTCACTCTGACGTTGAAGACCACGTTCTGTTCGCTGCCGAACGGTACCACGGGCCCGGTGATCGAGAGCCTGGTCAGCGACGGGCACGGGCTGGCGCATGACACCGCACTGGTCCCTGCGTGGGTGGCCCCGAAGGCGGCGCCGCTCATGCCAGCCGCCAGGAACGCCGAAGCGAGAATTGCGATACCGAGTTTAATGCGCATAAACCGCATTGAACCTATGGTGCGCATGGCGAAACCTCCTTGTTGAACCTTATCAACGGTCCCAGGAGCGCGTGGTAAAAGTTTAATCAAGAACGCAATTCTGGTTTCATTTATATCCGGTTAAGAGTTGAAAACTCTTAATTTCACCCGGATGGTCCGGGTGATGATTAGGCATAAATTCTGATTTGCAACGGGGCCGGTTACGCGTCCAGCAGGCCGCGCTCCTCGGGCGTGTCGGCCTCGCCGATGATGACGGCCGCTTCGGAAAGCCGCCCGGGCTTGAAGATCAGCAGCCCGGCCATGGCGAGGAGCCCGGCGGCCAGCCAGCCGATCGAGATCCAGATCGCGAGGTCGGACGGGTATGGCGGCTTCGGAGAGACGTACGATGAACCTCAACTCCAACTGGATGAAGGACCTGCGGACGGAGATCTTCCAGCGCATGTACGCCGAGCCCGTCCACCGCAAGAACCTGTGGCTGGACGCCGACCCGCGGCAGCACGCCGACGTGGACGAGATCTACCGCGCGAACATCGGCCGGCTCATCGCCCGGGGCAGCTTCACGCCACCGGCACGGGCCTTTCCCGGGGCGCGCTACCTCGCGCCGGCGGAGTCCCCCGAGGAGGCCGGCTGGGAGCAAGCCCGGGGCCTGTGGCCGGAGCCCGGGGAAGGGCCGGTTCCCGGGCCGGGTCCGGTTCCCGGGGCCGAGCGGCCGGCTCCCGGGGACGGGTAGAGCCTGGGCAGCCGCGCAACTGCGGCCGTCCCAGGCGAATTTTGTGCGATACGCAACCGCGTGGCCGGCCGGGTGCCCGGCCCGGGCCGCTCAGCGGAAGATCATCTGCGAGACGTCGAGCGGGCGCGTGAGCGCGCCGTAGAAGGACATCAGGTCCGCGACCCGCTGCAGGCTCGCCAGCTTCAGCGAGGTGGGGTACGCACCGACGGTGATCAGCGAGGCGGTCTGCTTGTCCATCCCCGCGTAGTGCATGAACGCCGCTTCCAGCGGCGCCGGCTGGACCGCGCTCGCCTGGGCGCGCACCAGCGCGGCGCGGAAGGCCAGCAGGGCCGCCCGGTGCTGCGTGGCGAACGACCTCGGCGCGAAGTAGCCATCCAGCGGCAGGTTGACGGTCTGGCCGCTGCAGGCGTCGAGGATGGTCCGCGCGCCGAGCGCGCTCTCGGCCTGGAAGATCTCCGGCTCGGTGACCAGGATGGCGTCGACCTGGTGGTTGCGGAGCGCGCTGACCAGGTCATTCGGTGGCATCGGCTTCCAGGTGACCGACGTGGGCTGGACCCCGTCGTTCTCCAGCACCGAGGAGGCGGCCACGGTGTCGATGCTGTACGGCGGGCCGTCGAAACGGTCCGGCATCACCTGCGGCTCCGCCGTGCCGATGGTCCTGTTCTGCAAGCCTTGCGGGGTCGTGATCGGGGAATCCGGATTGACCAGCACATCCATGACGTTGGGCGCGGCGTCATAACCGTCGGACACCACGACCATCGGTGCGCCGGAGTCCTGCACCTGCTCATAGAAGAAATCGGCGTAGTCGCCCGCGGCGACGCTGGCCTGGCCGCTGTGCAGCGCGGCTACCGCGCCGGCCACCGTCAGGTAGGAGCGGACGTGCACCGTCAGGCCCATCTGCCGGAAGAGCCCTCGCTGCCAGGCGGCATAGAGCGGCGCGTCCCCGACCCCGGGCACCGCTGCCACCGTGATCGAGGTACCCGACGGCGCCGAACCGGCTGCCGACGAGCTGCCAGGCCCGGAGCAGCCGGCCAGCAGCATGGCCGCGCCCGCCGCGCATCCCGCGGCGATCCGCGCGCGGCCACTGCCGCGGCGCGGGACCGGCCAGCGGCCGACGGGCATCGCCTGCATAGCTCTCCAGCCATCGGGGGACAGATTTCCGCACTTCAGGACATCGTGCTGGGCCAGAGCGTACCCTACATGAGGTAGAGGCAGGGGAATCGTCCATATATATCAATAACCTCCCCTGCCTATGGACCTATCTGGTTGCGGGGGCGGCGGGAGGCTGGCCGGCCGGCCGCGGTGTCCATGCCGCGGTCGCTGAATCGCCGCCCGGAGAGGGGCGCGACAGCATGCCGCTTCGGCATTACGCGCAGGCCGTCAGGCTCGGGTCATTGGCCTGGTGAGCGGCCGAAGAGCAGGCACGTCACGGAACAAGGCGAGCCATGGGCCGCGAGCCCGTGGTGGCGGGGTTCCTGGTGCCCGGACACCGGCGCCACCGGCCGGGTCCATTACCGGGCCGGGAATGGCGATCCCCGGGCCAGGCACCGATCCCGGCGTCAACGGCACCGGACCCGACACGAACGGCACCATGCCGGGCGCGAACGGTTCCGTGCCGGGCGTCACCGGCCCCGGGCCCGGGCTGGCCGGTGGCCACACCAGCCCGCCGGGAGGCGGCCCGAACGGCCACGGTGGCGGCCGGGGCGGCCGCGGGCCGGGCAGCGCCGGCTTGAAGAACTGGCGGGTGCGCTCCCGGCTGTTGCTGCTCATCGCCATCCCCACGGTCACCGCCCTGGTACTCGGCGGCGTGCGCATCGCCGGCGCGGCGCAGAGCGCTATCGCGTTCCAGCGGTCCGAGGAGCGGGCCGTGCTCGCGGCCGACACCACCCAACTGGTGCAGCGGCTCGAGACCGAGCGTGACCAGACCGTGTACTTCATCGCGCTCGGCAGCAGCGGGCGGCCCGGGTACCTGCTGTCCGGGCCACCGGCCGCGCGGAGCGGCGCGGTCCAGCAGTACAAGGTCATCCAGGCCTTCTACCGGCAGACCGATCAGGCGATCACCCGGTTCCGTGCCCTGCTCGGGCAGTTCCACGGCGCCTACTCTGCCGGGGCCGACCAGCGGGTCTCCTCCGCCCTCGCCGGGCTGGACAACCTGTCTTACCTGCGCATCGCCTCGACCCGGACGCACCTGTTCCCGCTGGTGGTGGTGAGCAAGTACGCCAGCCTCATCGACGACCTGCTGGTGATCGACGACCAGACCGCCCAGGGCACCGGTGACCAGGTGCTGTCCCAGACCGTCGGCGTACTTGGCCAGGTGTCCCGGATGAAGGAAGAGGCGTCGGAGCAGCGTGCCATCCTCGCGGCGGCGTTGCTCCAGGGCACGCTGACCAGGCTGGAGGTGTCCGCGCTGGACAGCGCCCAGGCCAATCAGCAGAGCAGTCAGCAGGCCTTCAACCTGTCCGCCACCGCACCGCAGCGCGAACAGTGGGACAACACCGTGTCCGGGTCCTTCGTGTACCTGGCCGCCTCGCAGGAACAGCAGGCGGAAACGCTGCAGGCGAACACCAAATCCCTGAAAGGCGACTCGCTCACCGCGGCCGGCTTCTACGACGCCATGACCAGCGGTATCGGCGAGATGGGCTCGGTGGAGCGGTCGCTGGCGATAGCCATCATCGACCAGGCCAACTCCCTGCGCGGCGCCGCGGTGACCAGCGCCATCGTCGTCGGGCTGGTGGTCTTCCTGCTGTTCCTGCTCGCGCTCACCTTCACGATGATGGTCGTCCGGTCGATGGTGCGGCCGTTGCGGCGGTTGCGGGCGGGTGCGCTGGAGGTCGCCGGGATCCGGTTGCCGGAGACGGTGCGGCGGATGAGTGAGGGGGAGGGTGCGGGGCGCGGGCTGGAGGTGGCGCCGATTGAGGTGGATTCCACCGATGAGATCGGGGAGGTGGCGCGGGCGTTTGATCAGGTGCACCGCGAAGCGGTGCGGCTGGCGTCGAATGAGGCGGCGTTGCGCGGCAATGTGAATGCGATGTTTGTGAACCTGTCGCGGCGGTCGCAGTCGCTGGTGGAGCGGCAGATCCGGCTGATCGATGATCTGGAGCAGGGGGAGCAGGATTCCGAGCGGCTGGGGAATTTGTTCCAGATGGATCATCTGGCGACGCGGATGCGGCGTAATAGTGAGAACTTGCTGGTTTTGGCGGGGCATGAGGTGTCGCGGCGGTGGACGCAGGCGGTGGGCCTGGTGGATGTGCTGCGGGCGGCGGTGTCGGAGATTGAGCAGTATGAGCGGGTCAGCTTGAATGTGCAGCCGGGGATCGCGGTGCGGGGGCAGGCGGTCAATGATGTGGTGCA
>WNGH01006826.1_pt1 | contig 10879 bp, 10 predicted proteins | sample 5400631 | NCBI WGS metagenome assembly WNGH01 (sample SAMN13153373, study PRJNA577476) | soil metagenome | isolation source: 115 cm soil or saprolite under Garry oak tree replicate 1 | place: USA:California | collected 2016-06-15 | reverse complement strand
GTGCTCCAGGTTGACTAGTCTCGTCATCCAGACCGCATTCCTGGGCGACGTCGTGCTCACGACACCGCTGCTCGAGACGCTCGCCCGGCGTCACGGCCCGGTGGACGTCGTCACGACGCTCGCAGCCGCTCCCCTCCTCGAGACGCACCCGGCGGTGCGACGGGTGATCCCCTACGACAAGCGCGGCGCGGATCGGGGGTTCGCCGGGCTGCTCGCGCTAGCCCGGCGGCTCCGGGCGGAGCGCTACGACGCGGCGTATCTTCCGCACCGGTCGCTCCGCACGGCGGCGCTGGCGTGGCTCGCGCGGATTCCCCAGCGGGTCGGCTTCCGGGACGGGTGGCCGCTGCTCTACACCGAGGCTCGAGCGCGGCCGCAGACGGGCCATGAGATCGATCGGCTGCTCGCGCTCGCTGGCCCCGCCGTGACGGGCGGGGCCATGGGGCCGCCCCGGCCGACACTCGTGACCACCCCCGAGGATCGCGCCGCGACCGCGCGATTCCTCCGGGAGCACGGGGTCCGGGAGGGGGGAGGGGAGCCGTTCGTGGCGCTCGCGCCGGGATCGATCTGGGGCACGAAGCGGTGGCCCTACTATAAGGAACTGGCGCAGCGGTTGGCCGAGCGCACGGCGATCGTCGTGGTCGGGGGACCGGAAGACGCGGCGCTTGCGGACGAGGTGGTGCGGCCGGTGGAGGGCGGCGGAAGGCGGTGCACGGCGGTGAATGCGTGCGGCAAGCTTACGCTCCGGCAATCGGCCGAAGTCATTCGGCGAGCGGCCGTGCTGGTGACCAACGACAGCGCGCCGCTGCACTTCGCACAGGCGGCCGAGACGGCGACGGTGGCGATCTTCGGGTCCACGGTGCCGGCGTTCGGCTTCGGGCCCCGCGGCGCGCGGGACCAGGTCGTTCAACTCTCCGGGTTGCCGTGTCGCCCGTGCTCGGCGCACGGCCCGCCGAGCTGCCCGCTGGGGCACCACCGCTGCATGAAGTCGCTCACGGTCGAGGACGTGCTCCACGCCATCGAGGAGACGGGTGCGCTACGTCGTCGGGATTGACATCGGCGGGACGAACATCGTCGCCGGCACCGTAGCCGAGGACGGCTCCGAGGTGCTCGGCCTCGTCTCCGAGCCCACGCTCGCGGAGCAGGGCGCCGAGGGCGTGCTGAGCCGCATCATGAAGCTGGCGCGCGCTTCGATGGCCGCGGCGCGCGGCAAGGAGATCGCGGGGTTGGGGATCGGATCGCCCGGGCCGCTCGACACGACGACAGGCGTCGTGCTGCTCACCCCCAACCTCGGCTGGGTCAACTTTCCGCTGCGCGACCGGGTGGCCGGCGCGCTGGGGATGTCCGCCACGCTCGACAACGACGCCAATTGCGCGATCTTCGGCGAATGGTGGCGCGGCGCGGCCCGGGGCGCGAGCCACGTCGTCGGGCTCACGATCGGCACGGGGATCGGCGGCGGGATCGTGCTCGCCGGCCGGGTGTACCGCGGCAAATCGGACATCGCCGGCGAGATCGGGCACATGACCATCGATCTGAACGGGCGGCGCTGCAAGTGCGGCAACTATGGCTGCCTCGAAGCATACGCGTCGGGGCCCGCGATCGCGGCGCGCGCCATCGAAGGGATCGAGGCCGGCGCGGACTCGTCCCTGCCCCGCTACGTGAACGGCGACCTCGCGAGGATCACCGCGCAGATCGTGTACGAGGCGGCGCACGACGGCGACGGGTACGCGCTCGAGGTGGTGCACGACACGGCGAAGTTCCTCGGGGCCGGCGTGGCGAACGTCGTCAACATCTTCAACCCGGAGGTCGTGGTCATCTGCGGCGGGGTGACGCTCGCCGGCGACAAGCTGTTCCTGCCGCTCCGGAGCGAGGTGAAGCGCCGCGCCTTCAAGCCCGCCGTCGAGGCCTGCCGCATCGTGCCGGGCGAACTCACCGGAACGGCGGGCGTGTACGGAGCCGCCGCCGTCTTCATGCAGCGCACCTGGGGGACGGTGTGAAGCGGCTCGGCGTCATGGGCTCGATGGTGTGGGACACCATCTACGGCCGGGATCCCGCCCAGCCGGCGGTCGAGGAGTGGGGCGGGATCTCCTATTCGCTCGCCGCGCTCGACGCCACCCTCGCGGACGATTGGGTGATTGTTCCCATGGTGAAAGTCGGCCGGGACCTGGCGCCGCGCGCCAACCAGTTCCTGCGCACGCTGCGCCACCTCACGCCCGGCGCCCGCTTCATCGAAGTCCCCGAGCCCAACAACCGCGTCACGCTCCGCTACTACCAGCTCGAGCGCCGCTGCGAGCAGATGGTGGGCGGCGTGCCTCCCTGGACCTGGCCGGAGCTCGGGCCCCTCGTCGCGGACATGGACGCGCTGTACGTCAACTTCATCTCGGGCTACGAGATGGACCTCGCGACCGCGCAGCTGCTGCGCCGGGGCTTCCCCCGCTTCCTCTACGCCGACCTGCACAGCCTGTTTCTCGGCAAGGAGCCCGACGGCACGCGCGTGCCGCAGCCGCTCCCCAATGCGCCGGCGTGGTTCGGCTGCTTCGACATCGTGCAGCTCAACGAGGAAGAGATGCGGCAGCTCGGCGACGATCCGCTAGCCGCCGCGGCGGGCGCCCTCGGCCAGGGATGCCGCACGCTCGTCGTCACATTGGGCGCGCGAGGCGCGACCTACTTCACCGGGCGGCCGGTGCGCACCGCGCTGCTCCCGGCCGAGGGAACGCCGGTCCTCGAGGGGGACCCGACGGGCTGCGGCGACGTGTTCGGCGCCGCGGTGGTGGCGTCGCTCCTCGCCGGGGCGAACCTGGACGACGCGCTGCGGCTCGGCACCCGGATGGGCGCCCGCAACGTGACGCACCGCGGCGCGACGGGGCTCAGGGACCACCTGCTCGGCAGGCTCTCCACCGTATGACCCGCCTGGTCGACGTGCCGGCGCAGTTCGACGACCGCTCCTTCGATCAGTTCGCGGGCGCGTTCGCCGAGGCGGCCAAGGACGGCGGGCGGCTGCTGTTCGACGCCCACGCTGCCGAATGGGCATCGCCCTACGGACTGGTGGGGCTGCTCGTGGCGGGCCAAGCGGGACGCGGTGGCGGGGGGGGTGGGGGTGGGGGGGGTGGGGGGGGGAGCGCGGGCACCGAGAAGCCGCTCCTCACCGCGCCCACCCAGGCGGAGGTGCTCACCTACTGGGCGCGCGCCGGCTTCTTCCGCGAAGCCGCGGACCTGTTCGAGGTGCACGGTCGGGTGCCGAAGTTGAAGGCGCAGGACGAGAGCGACGTGTTGCTGCCGGTGACGCCGGTGCGCGCCGCGGAGGACGTGCACGCCGTGGTCAGCAAGATTCAGCAGCGCGCGTCTGCCATCCTGGCGTCTGAGCTGGGACTCGACCCGAAGGCGACCATGGGATTCGCTATGGCGCTTTCGGAAGCGTGTCAGAATATTGTAGAACACGCCGGCACCGGCGGCTGGGTCGCGGTGCAACGATATCATTGGCGACAGAAGCTCGGCCGGCGGGTGGTCGTGATCGCCGTGGCGGACGCCGGCGTGGGCTTCCGCCATTCGCTCGAGCCGACCCAGAGCAAGCGGTTCGGCGCCCGGTGGGGTGACGCGGCGGCGCTCGAAGCGGCGCTGATCCAGGGCGTGAGCCGCTTCCGGGATCCGGGGCGCGGCCAGGGCCTCGCGGGGATCCGGCGCTATCTGGCCCGCTGGGACGGCAAGATCGCCATTCGCAGCGGCACGGCGCGCATCGCGATCGTGCCCAAGTGGGACGACGATGTGCCTCTGAAGGATGGCCTGCCACCGTTCCCCGGCGCGCAGGTGCTCATCATCATTCCCGAGCCGGAGTCCACCAGGAAGTGATACAGCACATCGACGTGCACGCGGTGCTTCAGGAATCGGTCCCCGGGGGGGGCGTCTACGGAGACCTGGTCACCCGGCCGACGGGTCGGGTGGTGCGGGAGCAGATCGAGCGGGCGATCGCGACGGCCGCGGTCGCCCGCGTGGATTTCACGGGTGTCGGCTGCATCGATTACTCCTGCGCGGACGAGATCGTGGCCAAGCTGCTGCGCGAACGGCCCGCGGTGCTGGTGCTCTCGGGGATCTCGGACGCCCACCGCGAGGCCATCGAGCCGGTGCTCGCGGGGCACGGGCTCGCCGCGCTCATCGAGGGACCGGGCGGCGCGCTCGAGACCCTGGGCGCTCCCGAGGCCGCCGCCGTTCTGCTCGAGGAGCTCGTCGCGCGGCGGCTCGCCGCCCGCACCCCCGGAGGGACCTTCGCGCTGACGCTGGCGTGACCGGAGGGGCCCTCTGAAGCGCCGCCTCGGCTTCTCGACCCGCGCCGTACACGGCGACCCTGAAGCCCGCCCCGACTGGGCGCCGGTGGTCGAGCCGCTGTATCAGAGCGCGACCTTCACCAACCCGATCGGCTCCAACCAGGAAGTCCTCTACACCCGCTACGGCAACAATCCCAACCAGGTGGCGATCGCGAAGCGTCTGGCGCTGCTCGAGGGCGCGGAGGCCGCGATCTTCGTGGGGAGCGGCATGGGCGCCGTGGCCCTGGCGCACCTCGCGGTGCTGCGGCCCGGGGACCACCTGCTGTCGAGCGAGTGGATTTACGGAGGCGTGCACCGCCTGTTCAGCCAGGAGTTCGGGCGGCTGGGGATCGAGGTCGCCTTCGTGGATCCGCTCGAGTCCCGCACCTGGAAGCGCGCCCTCAAGAAGAACACGCGCGCCATCTTCGTCGAGACGCCGACCAACCCGCTGCTGCGCGTGATCGACCTCGAGCCGGTCGCGGCGCTGTGCAAGGCCGAAGGCCTGGCGCTGCTGGTGGACTCCACCTTCGCCACGCCCCTGAATCTGCGCCCGCTCGAGCACGGCGCCGACGTGGTGATCCACAGCGCGACCAAGTACCTGAACGGGCACTCCGACGTGATCGCCGGCGCCGTGGCGGGGACCGAGTCGGTGATCGAGGAGGTGCGGAAGCTGATGCAGGTGTGGGGGCAGGCGCTCGACCCGATGGCGGCCTGGCTCATCGACCGCGGGATGAAGACGCTCGCGGTGCGGGTGGAGCGCCAGAACGCCACCGCGCTCGCCGTGGCCGAGTGGTGCAGCCGGCAGCCGCAGTTTGCGGCCGTGCACTACCCCGGGCTCCCGTCGCATGTCGATCACGAAGTCGCGCAGCGGACCCTGAATGGATTCGGGGGTATGCTCGGAGTGGAGTTGAAGGGCGGCGCGCGGGCCGCGGAGCGGTTCCTGCGGGGGATCACGATCGCAGCGCACGCGCCCAGCCTGGGCGGCGTCGAGACGCTGGTGTCCGAGCCGCGCCTGACCTCGCACGCCATGCTGGCGCCCGAGGCGCGCGCCCGGGCTGGCATTCCCGATGGGTTCCTGAGATTTTCCATCGGACTGGAGGACGCCGACGACATCGTTGCGGACCTGGCGCAGGCCCTGGCGCAGCTGTAAGTGATCAAGCTCACCAATGTCTTCAAGGCCTTCCCCAAGGGGGGGCTCGCCCTGAAGGACGTTTCCTTTCACATCGCGAAGGGCGAGTTCGTCTTCCTCACCGGCCACTCCGGCGCCGGCAAGTCCACCGTCCTGAAGCTGATCTACGCGGAAGAGCCCGTGACGAGCGGCGAGGTGCGGGTCTCCGGGTTCAACCTGGCGGAGCTGCGCCGGCGCGACGTGCCGAGGCTGCGGCGGCGCCTCGGCATCGTGTTCCAGGACTTCCGGCTGCTCGAAGAGCGGACGGCCGAGGAGAACGTGGCGTTCGCGTTGGAGGTGACAGGCGCGCGGCGCGCGTCGATTCCCGCGCGCGTGATGCGCGTGCTCACGCAGGTGGGGCTCGCCGCCAAGGCGCAGGCCTCCCCGCGCGAGCTGTCCGGTGGCGAGCAGCAGCGCGTCGCCATCGCCCGCGCGCTCGTGAACGAGCCCACGGTGCTGCTCGCGGACGAGCCCACGGGGAACCTCGACGAGCGGGCCACCCGCGGCGTGTTTCAGCTGCTGCGGGACATCAACGCCAGCGGGACCGCGGTCGTGATGGCCACTCACGACCTCGACCTGGTGCGCCAGGCGCCGTATCGCGTGATCGAGCTGCAGGAGGGCGCGCTGGTGTACGACTCCGCGGTGGACGAGCCGCGCGACCAGGCGGTGACGCCGTGAACCTCGTGATCCGCGAGGCGCTGCTCACGTTCCGGCGCGCGCCGCTCTTGTCCACCCTCTCGGTGACGACAATCGCCTTCTCGCTGTTCGTGGTCGGGCTGTTCGGGCTCGTCGCGGTCAACCTCCAGGACGCCCTGCGGGGCGTCGCCGAGCGCGTGGAGATCGTGGCGTACCTGCTCCCGGGCACGCCGATCGAGACGATCACGCTCGCCGAGAAGGACATCGAGACGTTCCCCGAGGTCCAGTCCGCGACGTACGTGAGCGAGGATTCGGCCCTGGGGCGCGCCCGCGGGGAGCTGGTGGAGTTCCGCGACGTGCTCCAGGAGCTGGAGCGCAATCCCCTGCCGGCCTCGATCGAAGTGAAGCTCACGCCCCGGTTCCGCGACGCCGAGCACGTGAACGAGGTGGCCGAGCGGCTGCGCGGCTTCGGATTCGTGGACGACGTGCGGTTCGGGCGCGACTGGGTCGAGAAGCTCGATCGGCTGCGCCAGATCGCCGCGGCCGTGGGACTCGTCGTGGGCGCGGCGTTCGCGGTGGTCGCCATCATCATCATCGGCACCACGATCCGGATGGCCGTGCTGCAACGCAGCCGCGAGATCGCCATCATGCGCCTGGTCGGCGCCACCGACGGATTCATCCGCCGCCCGTTCCTGCTCCAGGGCGCGATCAAGGGGATGCTCGGCGGCGTGGCGGCGATCGGCCTGTCGTACGGCGCCTACGTCCTGATCAACCGCTGGCTGCTCCAGGTGGCGTTCTTCTCGCGCGAGCAGGCGCTGGCCATCGTCGGGTTCGGGATGTTGATCGGGCTCTTCGGAAGCGCCGCGTCGGTTGGCCGGCATCTGCGGCGAGTATGAAACGGCGTCGAGGAACGACGTCGAGGAGCATCGTCGAGGAGAAGCGTGGGATGGGGCACGTCTCTCCTCGACGCCTCTCCTCGACGTTTTTCCTCGACGCCGTCTTGGCTCTGGCGATCCCCGCCGTCCTCGCCGCCCAGCGCCCTCAGCCGTTCGATCAACAGCTGCGCGACAACCAGCAACGCCTCGAAGGCATCCGGCGCGAGCGCTCGGACGTGGAGCAGGAACTCGAGCGGCTCCGCACCCAGGCCCACTCGCTCTCGGACGAGCTGGCGAACATCGAGCGGCAGAAGGAGACCACCAACCGCATCGTCAACGAGCTGGACCGGCAGATCAACTCCCTCTCCGATCAAATCGACCATACCACCGTGGACCTGTTGCTGGCGCAGGACGCGCTCAGCGAGAAGCGCGCCGTGCTCGAGCGGCGGCTCGTGGACATCTACAAGCGCGGGCCGCTGTACGCCTACCAGGTACTGCTCGCCGCCGAGAGCTTCGGGGACCTGCTGTCGCGGTACAAGTATCTCTACCTGGTGACCCGCCAGGACCGCCTGCTGGCGAACGACATGTCGAAGCTGCAGCGGCGCATCGCGCGTGAGCGGCAGACGCTGGTGGACGGTCGGGACGCGCTGGGACGGCGCAAGAGCGAGCGCACCGAGGAGCTCGACCGCTATCTCCAGCTGGAACACGAACGGCAGGCGTCGCTGCGCGAGACCCGGCGCAACACGCGCGAGGCGCAGCAGCGGCTGTCGGAGCTCGAGCGAGACGAGAAGACCCTGAACGACCGCATCGCGGCGCTCGAGCGCGCCCGGCGCGAAGCGGAGGCCCGCGGCGTCGCCCCCGGTGCGGCCGCCATCACCACGGCCGATCTCGGACAGCTCGACTGGCCGGTGGACGGGCGCATCCTCTACCAGTTCGGGACCGCCACGGGCCCGAACAACACCCGCATCCCGTGGCACGGCATCGGCATCGCGGCGCCGGTGGGCACGCCGGTCCGGGCGATCGCGGCCGGCACCGTGAGCCTCGCCGGACCGCTCGGCACCTACCTCACATCGGTCCTGCTCGACCACGGCGGCGGCTACTACACCTTCTACGGCTACTTGAACGACGCCAGCGTCACGCAGGGTGAGCGGGTCCTCAAGGGCCAGGTGATCGGCCACATCGGGGGACAGGCGAGCGACCAGGGACCGCATCTGCACTTCGAGATCCGGGGCCAGGGTGGGATCGCGCTCGATCCGGTCAACTGGCTCAAAAGCCGCAAGTAGACGTGAGGCGTCACGCAAAGGCGTCGCGAAGAACCGTCACGAAGAGGCGTCAGGCGATCCACGGTTCCCCGCGACGCCGGGTCGTGACGTCGTTCCGTGACGCCGTCTTCGGGACGGTTCTCGTTGCGACGGCAGCCTGTCACGGGGACGGAAGCGTGTTGCGGGTGTCCGGCACCGTCGAGATCCGCGAGCTGCAGCTCGCCCCGCTCGCCTCCGGCCGGTTGACGCGGCTCCTCAAGGACGAAGGGGACACAGTGCGCCGCGGCGACACGATCGCGGTGCTCGAGCAACCGGGGCTCGAGGCGTTGATCAGCCAGCGACGCGCGCAGGCACAGGCGGCGGCCGAGCGCACCGCGGAAATCACCGCCGCCGTCGCGGACAGCCAGCGCGCGGCGAACGACCTGCGGCGCGCCGTGCCGCTGCACGAGAGCGGGGTGATCTCGGCGCAGCAGTTCGAGACCCTGACGTCGGCGGCGACGGCCGCGGCAGCGCGGCTGCAGGCGGTGCGGGCCGCTACGCGGGACTCCGCGGCGGCGCGGGCCGGCGTGCTCGCGACCGAGGCCATCCGCGACCAGCTCACGGTGATCGCGCCCGACGACGGGATCGTGCTCAGCCGGTTCGCCGATCCGGGCGAGGCCCTCGCGACCGGCACGCCCGTGATCTCCCTCGGCCTCGTGCACCGCCCGTGGATCCGGGCGTACGTGGGCGACCGCTACGTCGGCCGGGTCAAGGTCGGCGCGGCCGTCACCGTGCGGCCCGACGGGTACGACCGCGCGTTCTCGGGGCGCGTCGTGGAGATCTCGCCGCGCGCCGAGTTCACTCCCCGGGCCGCGCTGACGGAGCGGGAGCGCGCCGATCTCGTGTTCGGCCTCAAGGTGGAGCTCGATAGCGCGGACGCCGGCGGCCGGGTGAAGGCGGGCATGCCCGTGACCGTCGAGATCCCGCTGCTGCCGTGATTCAGGCCGCCGTCGAGACCCGCGACCTCACGCGGCGCTTCGGCCCGCTCACCGCGGTCGATGCCCTCACCCTCCGCATCGAGACGGGCGAAGTCTTCGGCCTGCTCGGGCCCAACGGCTCCGGCAAGACGACGACGATCCGCATGCTGTGCGGGCTGCTCGAGCCGTCCGCCGGGTCGGCGCTGGTCACGGGACTCGACGTCACCGTCGCGCCCGAGCAGGTCAAGCAGCGGATCGGCTACATGGCTCAAAAGGTCGGCGTATACGAGGACCTGACGGTCGCCGAGAATCTCGATTTCTACGCGGGGATTTACGGCCTGCGGCGGGGCGCGACGCGGGCGCGCCTGGCCGACGTCGTTGCCTTCCTCGCGTTGGGCGATCGGCTCGGTCAGCTCGCGGGGCAACTCTCGGGCGGCTGGAGGCAGCGACTGGCGCTGGCGTGCGCGCTGATCCACCAGCCGGCGCTGCTGTTTCTCGATGAGCCCACCGCCGGCGTGGATCCCGCCGCCCGACGCCGGTTCTGGCGCACGATCCACGACCTCGCCAGGGCGGGGACGACGGTCCTCGTGACGACGCACTACATGGACGAGGCGGAACAGTGCGCGCGGTTGGCGATGATGAGCCGGGGGCATCTCATCGCGCTGGGGACTCCCGCCGAAGTCGCGGCCCAGGTGGGCGGCCGGGGGGGGACGCTCGAGGACGCGTTCGTGATCCTGCAGGAGCGTGACGAGCGATGATGCCCCGCTTCTGGCCGATGTTCCGCAAGGAGTTCATCCAGATGCGGCGGGACCGCCTGACGTTCGCGATGTTGATCGGCATCCCGGTGATCCAGCTGCTCGTCTTCGGGTACGCCATTCAGACCGACGTCCGCAACCTGCCAACCGTGGTGCTGGACCAATCCCGCACGCCCGAGAGCCGGGACCTGATCGCCGCGTTCGAGAACACGGGCAATTTTCGCGTGGTCACGCACGTCGACGGGCGGCCGGCGCTGGACGCCGCCATCGCGCGCGGCGACGCTCAGGCCGGCATCGTGGTGCCCTACGACTACCCGCGCGACCTGGCCCGCGGCACGACGGCCACCGTGCAGGTGATCGTGGACGCCGCCGACCCCCTCTCGTCCCAGGCCGCCCTTAACGCCGCGGTCGGCGTCGCCCAGGTGCGCAACCTCGCCATCCTGTCCCGGGCGGCGGGCCGCAGCCTCCCGGTCGAGGCGCGGGTCCGTCCCCGCTACAACCCCGGGCTGCGCAGCCCCAACTACATCGTGCCCGGCCTCGTCGGCGTCATTCTCACCATGACCATGGTGCTCATCACCGCCATGGCCATCGTGCGGGAGCGCGAGCGCGGCACGCTCGAGCAGCTCATCGTCACCCCTATCACGAAGACCGAATTGATGCTGGGGAAGATCACTCCGTACGTGGGCGTCGGCCTCCTGCAGATGACCGCCGTGCTGATCCTCGGCCGGTTCGTGTTCGACGTCCCGCTCACGGGGAATATCCTGCTGCTCTACGGCGTGAGCCTCATCTTCATCATCGCGAGCCTGGCGCTCGGCCTGTTCGTGTCCACGCTGGTGCGGACCCAGCAACAAGCGATGCAGGCGAGCTTCGGCTTCATGCTCCCCAACATCCTGCTGTCGGGCTTCATGTTCCCCCGCCAAGCCATGCCGGAG
>WNGH01006825.1_pt1 | contig 10879 bp, 15 predicted proteins | sample 5400631 | NCBI WGS metagenome assembly WNGH01 (sample SAMN13153373, study PRJNA577476) | soil metagenome | isolation source: 115 cm soil or saprolite under Garry oak tree replicate 1 | place: USA:California | collected 2016-06-15 | reverse complement strand
GCCCACTCGCCACGGCGAGCAGGCTGGGTGACGCGCCCTAGCATGACAGGACATCCCGAAAAGTCCCCTCACTATCGTTGCTGGCGTTGAACGGGGATTTACAAACCGCCGCTGCAAGACAACACTTGAGTATGAAATTCACCCGCATCACCATTAAGCCTATCCACATGGGCGGCGTCCCGTGCATTCGCGGCCTGCGTATCCCCGTGGCCACGGTGGTCGGGATGATAGCCGATGGCATGAGCAACGATGAGATTCTTCGTACTTATCCCGACCTGGAAGCCCAGGATATCCGCGAAGCATTGCAGTTTGCTGCGGAATCGGTGCGCGAACGCGAGCTACCACTGTTGGCTTCCTCGTGAAGTTTCTTGTCGATAACGCGCTTTCGCCCGTTATTGCCGAGGGATTGCGACGCGCCGGACATGATGCGGTTCATGTGCGGGATTACGGCTTACAAACAGCAGATGATTCGGACATCTTCGAGCGAGCACAGATCGAAGATCGTATAGTGATTTCCGCCGACACCGATTTCGGCGCGGTGCTCGCGGCATGGCGGCATAGTAAGCCATCCTTTATCCTTTTTCGGCGTGGCACTGAGCGACAGCCCCAGAGGCAATTGGCCCTTCTATCGGCGAACCTCACGGGAAGCTGGAGTAGCACCGGCAGCCCCGCCTTTGTCCCCCTCAAGCTTCGGGGCCGGACTCCGGCGCGCCGCTCGGGCTTGCGGGCAGAGAGCGACGCCATACCGGTTCTGTTTCCGACATGACTGCAGTCGCCAACGGATGGATCAACTGTTGCCAACGCGCGCTCGCGCGCCGCATGCCTCCCGCCCGGATGTAAAGACGCAATCATTTCAGTGACGCCATGCCAGGGGCGTCGTTCCGAAGGGTGCACGCATTTCACACGACCAGTGTGCTTTGTCAAATTTTGCTCTTCGATGAACGCGGGCAGTCCGTCATTATCACTTCCTTCTACGGAAACGGCGGAACGAAGTTTCAAAAAATATGAAACGATGGAAGGAGTTAGCCGAGCGAGAGGGCGTAGATTACGCCAAGACTGTTGCCGAGATCGCTGGCTTAAATGGACTAAATGCCAATAAGGAAGCTGACCGTAAACTGTTCCAACGCGAGATCCTTGAGCGAGTCTTGAAATTCAAGAAAAGATAAAAGTTTTGTCCCGCGACACATCCGCCTTGGAAAACCCAGCGAGTCTCGACGAGATTAAGTGGACTGCGCAACGATCTTAGGCTTTGCTAAACCATCGGCCGGAATCGCCCGACGACTTCCTGCATGCGACCGGTGATTTGGCGTAACCAGGAGACTTCGACCGCTTCGAGCAAAGCCGGTTATCTCCTCTCTAGAAGATTCCGGCACTCGCCAGTTGTATTCGCCAGATAGGGCCGCCCACATAGAGTGGGCCCTCTGCCTTGACGAAGGCCGGCGCCTCGCCGCCGAGGACCCATACGTGTGTGTCCGCCGGTTGCTTCCCCACCAGACGCGCCAGGAAGCCGGTGACACCTCCGATTTCCACTTTCACAACAAAGTGCATGGCTTTATGACGGAACTTTCCAATCGTGAACGGTTCCTCCGCCTGCGGAAGGATCGCAAGCTTGACGAGCCGCGGCTTTGGCGTGGTCGCCACCATTGACACTGTCGTCCGCGGCACACTCGGTTTTATGTCCTTCATCAGCGTTAAGAGCAAGCCGTTGGCGACGTCTGGGGGCAGCTCCATCCGCTGCGCAATGACTTTCTCTTTGCCCTTGGCGTCGGTGTAACGGACCTTAACTTGGCCTGTAGAAGTGTCGATCGACGTGTCCACCGGTTGCTTAAACGACCGACCTCTCAGAATAAGGTGGTCGCTCAAGAGTCGGAATGTGCCGCGTTGAGAGAATATGGTGGTGTCCTCATAGGTAGAACCATCTTTGAAACGAAATATCAGATGGGTGGTTACACGATCGCCCCGCGCGTCCTGCGTCATCTGACCATCGGCGACGGCCTTGCCTTCAAGGGTCCGCACCACAAGAAAGCCGTGGATCAGGCCTTCCGTGTGGCGCACAGGGATCGTTTCTGCGAATAGCGCGTTTGGCTGGAGCATGGCGGCACAGGCCAGCAGAATCGCGATCAGTCTGGACCGGGCACCTAAGCGTTGTAGTTCCGTGCGGAGACCATGGCGGGCGTAATGGGTGCCGTAATCCATGAGCGCCCCGCGGCAGGCTTGTCCCACGGCTTCCGTACACGCATCGATGTCCTCAATGAATTGATCCATAAATTTGCAGTATATACCTGCTAATCCTTGCGAGCCATGAACAGCGGGTCATGGATCAACCCAGCGTATCCAAGATGGATGACTTCCGACCCTATTTTACACCATCGGGCGAAACCGCCCCACGACTTCCTGCATGCGACCGGTGATTTGGCCCAACGAGGAGACTTCGACCGCCTCAAGCAAAGCCGGAAAACAATTTTCACCGCGCTCGACAACATCGACAAGTTTATCGAGCGCGCGTTTCGCTTTCTCCGCATTCTTCTTTTTGAACTTCTTAAGGCGATCAACTTGTAGTTGCTGTTTCGCGCGCGGCGTTCGGGCGAGTTTTATTTCCGGCGCATTCTCTTCGCCGTTGCGATATTTATTCAAGCCGATGATCGGACGAGTTCCGTCGTAAATTTGTTGCTCATAACGATGGGCGGCGTTTTGTATCTGGCTGCGCTGGAACCGGTCTTCCACCGCCGCGAGCACGCCGCCCAGCCGCTCGATCTCGCGGAACTCATCGAGAATCGCAGCTTCCACGGCGCGCTCGACCGCTTTCATACCCGGAGAACCGCTCAACATGTTCATGGTGTGTTTAAAAATGCCGGATTCCTCGAGCAGGATCGCCTGCCCATGCGCCGCGAGCCGGATCCATTCTTCGCTCGGCGTCGTGAACGGTTCATCCGCGCTATTTGAGTGACACGAATTCGTGGCATTCATGTAAGCGAGCATTAACTCCGCTGCCGTGCGTGTTAGATTGTTTTTGAATTCCGCGGCAATGAGCGAGCGGCCGCTCGTTTGGGTATGCAATTTGAAAAGCTGACCACGCGGTCCCGCCCCGAACGCGTCGCGCATACCGATCGCCCAAATTCGGCGCGACACGCGCGCTAGCGCGATGTATTCGGCGTCGAGTCCGCAATCCAGAAAGAACGAGAGGCGAGGTCCAAATTGATCGACCGGGATGCCGCGTGCAGCGAACATTTCGGCGTAGGCGAATCCGTTTGAGAGCGTATAAGCCGCCTGCTGCACGGGCGTCGATCCTGCTTCGCCGATGTGATAACCGCTGATGGAGATCGGATACCAGCGCGGCATTTCGCGCGTCGTGAACTCGACCATGTCGGTGAGAAAACGCAGCGATGCTTCGATTGGGAAAATCGTTTCGTTCTGGGCCTGAACTTCCTTGAAAATGTCGGCCTGAATTGTGCCGCGCAGTTTCGGCACGACTTTCGGACCAAACCGCCGTTTTGCTGCCGCGATATACATCGCCATAATGATCGGCGCCGGGCCGCTGATCGTCATCGACGCCGAGAAATTTGACGAGCCGAGATCAAATCCATCGTAGAGACGGACCATGTCCTCGACCGTGTCGATTGCCACCCCGCCCTCACCGATTTTTCCGAAGACTCCGTCCGCGTCGCTGTCAATGCCATAAAGTGTCGGGCCATCAAACGCGGTGCTGAGCCGATGCGTGCGCTGATGCTGCGTCAGGTAATGGAAACGCTCGTTTGTGTCCTCGGCCAGCATAAGCCCGGAAAACAAGCGCGTCGGTTCTTCCGGTGGCGGCGGCCGTGTCGGCCGCTCCTTTGAACCTCTTGCAGGCGACACGCCTGCCACTACAGGTTCGCCGTCTTTTTCGAAGCTTTCGATTTCGCGCACAGGCTCCAAATACATCTCGCGATATGCGCCGTTCAGAAACGGAAACTCACCGGGCAATCCCTCGCCGAAGAGATAGCGCGCGATTTCGCCTGGTTCATCGATCTCGGGGAGCGCCAGGCGCGGCAATGGCAACCCCGTCGGCGTATGCGTCACTGGCGTTTTCGCTTTGGTTTCACTCCAACGATTAACGAGCTCGCGCGCGTATTGTTCGTCCGACCGCGCGCGCTTTACCTGGTCGAGAACGAACCTGTTGTACTTCTCAACCGCCTCAACGACTTGTCCCAACTTGCTCATAACATTCTGCCGCTGTAGCGGCGCTCTGTGAGCGCCGTCTTCATTTCCTTCGGCGGTCATAGACCGCCGCTACAGATTGCTTCGAGATTAATCCGAATAATTCGTCCACGCCAGGATCCCGATGCCGTTTTGCAACCGTGTCGATCAGTTGCTGGTCGCTGCGGTTTTGTTCCAAGCGTTGTTCGATCTCGGTATGCGCCGTGCGGGCGCGCTGGAGATCGCTTTTGTTCACCACCACAATGTCGGCGAGATCGAGCATAACGATCTTTTGCAATTGCAGCCGGCTTCCGTAATCCGGGTTCATCACGAGAACGGTTAGATCGACAATTCCTTTTTTTTGAAACGGCATCGCTTCCTGTCCGGTGCCGACCGTCTCGATGATAACGTAGTCAAAATTCGATTGTGCGAGCAGTGTGAGGCAATCATGTGTTGCAGGTGAAAGCCCGCCGGCTTGTCCACGCGTAGCCATGCTGCGCATGAACACTCGATCGTTCTGCGAGTTGATCATGGTGGCTCGATCCCCCAGCAATGCGCCTTCGCCGATAACGCTTGGATCGTGCGACAAAATTGCGATCCGTCCTTTCGGATTCTGATTCAAAAAACGCAGCACCAGCTCATCAATCAACGTCGTTTTTCCGGCGCCGCCTGGCCCGGTGAAACCAACGACTTTCGAATTGCGGATTGCGGATTGCCGATTGCGGATTTGCCCTTGTTGAGGGTTGGGCGTTGAGCGTTGGCCGTTGAGCGTTGGGCGTTTTCTGCTGGCGAAGCGGTCCTCTATCTCGGTCAACCGTCGCGCGAGTGTGAGATTAGGATTTTTGGAAGACGGCCGTTTCTTTCGCGGTTTCCCATAATTCTCGCAGACGTAATCGGTCATTTCCGTGAGCGAAGTTCCGGCAAAGAAAATCTTGTCCACGCCTCTGCGTTTCATCGCCGCCGCGTCGTCATGCGTGATGGTCCCGCCTCCGCCGCCAAACACTTTGATGTCGCTCGCCCCGCGCTTGCGCAAAAGATCGACGACCTCCGCAAAAAACTCCACATGTCCGCCATTGTAACTGGAAATGCCGATGGCGCGGACATCTTCCTGGATCGCAGCGCGGACAATATCGCTGACAGAGCGGTGATAGCCGAGATAAATCACCTCGATCCCCTTCCGGATGAATTCCAGATTGATCGTATTGATCGCGCTGTCGTGCCCATCGCAAATCGGCACGGCGGTAAGAATGCGGATCGGTGAAGCCATCGGTGCGCAAAGCCTAACGTTAGTCGTTTGACAGGCAATGGCATTCTAGCCTAGTAGCGAGGCCGCGCATGACTTCACCGCCTGAAAAATCGAGGGCCGTTCCCGCCATCGTGACCGGTGGTTTGATCGTCGGGATCCTGGACATCACATCCGCGTTTATCATTTGGTGGTGCAGGGGTGTCGGGCCGGTGCGCGGTTTGCAAGGAATTGCGGCCGGTTTGCTTGGCTCGCAATCGTTCCAAGGTGGTGTCGTGACAGCGGGCCTAGGTCTGACCATTCATTTTTTTGTCGCCTTCATGGTGGTAACTCTTTTCTACGTGGGGAGCCGCATGTTTTGGTTTCTAACGCGATACGCCGTTGTTTCCGGTTTGCTTTATGGCATGGCGGTTTACCTCTTCATGTATTGGGTCGTTCTGCCGTACGTATTTCCCAAATTCCGCCACTCCATTTTCAATGACGTTTTGGCCGTGGTCGTGCACATGTTTTTGATCGGCTTGCCGACCGCGTTAGTCGTGCAGCGATATTCCCAGCGAGCAATGGAGCGGCAGCGATGAAGGATCCTTTAGATTTTTCTGGCAAAGTCGCGCTCATCACGGGCAGCTCGCGCGGAATCGGCGCGGAGATGATCAAGGTGTTTGGCAAACGCGGCGCGCACTGTGTTGTGAATTACGTCGCTGACGGGCAAGGCCAGAACAAGGCCGACGCAGCGAATGTTGCGAAAGAATTAAACGACCCGCTCGTGATCGAGTGCGACGTGACACAGCCGGAGCAGATCGAATCGATGATGATGGAGATCGGCGACAAGCGCGGCGGTCTCGATATTCTCGTGAACAATTCCGGAATCATCAGCGACCGCACGATCAAGAAGATGTCGATGGAAGAATTCGAGAGCGTCGTGCGAGTGAATCTCACCGGCACATTCACCGTCACGCAAAAGGCCGCTGCGATTCTGCGCAACGGTGGCCGCATCGTAAATCTGTCATCCGTCAGCGGGCAAATGGGACTTTTCGGTCAGGCAAATTATTCGTCGAGCAAAGCGGCGATCATTGCGCTTACCAAAGTCTCCGCGCGGGAGTTTGCGCGTCAGAACATTACCGTGAATGCTATCGCGCCCGGCTTCATCGACATCGGGATGGGCAAAGGCGTGCCCGAAGAAGCAATTCAGAACTTCATCAAACAAATTCCACTCGGCCGCCTCGGTGACGTCAACGAGATTGTGAGTGCAGCGCTCTTTCTCGCTTCACCAATGGCTTCATACATCACCGGGCACGTTTTGAACGTCAACGGCGGCTTCTACATGGGGTGACGTCGCGAGAAGTCTCGCTATGTGAAAGCAGAAGTAAGAATGCAGAAGGCAGAAACAGACTTGACCGGATCTGGAAGAAACCGCTCTGGCTCGAACTCTTCGTCGACGGAAACATTGTCGCGCCAGAAAAGCTTTCAGGCCTTCAACAGAAACGCGACAAACTGACGGCTATTTTTGTGAGAATCCTGAAGCGGTCGAAAGAGTCATTTCCTAATTCTTCCTTCATACTTCGCCCTTCTGCACTCCCCTAGCCCCAGTTCTGCACTAGTAACCAGACCAGGGCAGAAAGCATCGCTGCGAATGTCGACAGCACGAGTGCCGCGCGCTTCGACTGCCGTATTTTAAACTCCGGCTTGGGAATATCGTCGTGGATATGACTGGCCTCATACAGCTTCATCAGGACAAACGTCACGACGAAGCCGACAGCCCCCCACTTGAGACACCCGATGGTCAGGTCAAACATTCCGATCAGATTCTAGCGCGAGAACCGCACCGCTCAAGACCTCCGCTCCAATCTGTGCCTTAACGTCCGACTTGCGACCGCTGATCACCCACTTCTGATTTGGCTGCGACGCCATGCACCGGCGAAGAGCGGCGGCGCAAAACTCCTCCGAGCCTACACGCACAACCGCAACGCGCCCGCTCAACCAACCGGGCGGCAAATTAATCGCAAACTTTGCCTGACCTCCCCTTCTCTCGCTCCGCCCTCAAGTTTCTGTCTTCGAACTTCGCTTCTACGGCGTAGGCGAAGGCGAAGCAGACTCTGAAGGTGACGCCTCGGTCGCGGGGGCCTTCTTCTTGGCCGTGGCTTTCTTCTTATGCGGTGACGGCGATGGTGACGCCTTGGTGGCCGCCGCCGTCGTCGAAGTCGCCGTTGTTCCCTGTTGTTGCGTGCAAGAAGCGATAAACGCTATGCCGATTAAGGCTGTGATTAAGGATAAAACAGATTTTTTCATAAGGATTATAGTTAAGGTAAAGGAGTTGCAGAATGTGGAGCCGCAGGAAAGAACGCAAGCAATAAATTGCCACCTTCCCACTCCCGCCCTCCGACTTCCGAATCTCCTTCCCTTTTACTGATCGCTAGTCGCCATTCCCTCGGATGTCCCTCCGCCCTCTTTTACTAAGCTTTGCACTGCATCCGCAAGCGTCTCGAATGTGTTGATTTGAATTTCAGGCCCGTAATGAAACTGCGAGAGGATATTGAGACCGATGTCTTTGTGCGGATCAGAGATCACTCTCGTTACGGAGGCAACCTTTTTCTCGGTGAGCACGTCCATGATCTCAGCAACATGACGCACCGTGCCGGAGTCCATTGAGTCCAACCATCGGAAATCCGCCAGGACACGGAATCCGGGGGCAACATGTTGCAACAGCTCGCGCGCACGTTGCGCGGCTTGCTTCGCCTCCGCAGCTGTCACTCGCTGCGCAGCAGTGATAACGAGGAGACGTTTCGATCGATCAAGCTCAACTGAATACATAAGGCGGCACTATACGGCAGCGCGAACAGAAAGATCTGCAAGCCCCTTGCCGCGCCTTCTCCTTCTGCCACTTTCCTACCTCAGCTTGCCCACATCGATCACGAATCGATATTTGACGTCACTCTTCAGCATTCGCTCATAGGCTTTGTTGATCTTCTCCATCGGAATCATCTCGATCTCACATGTGATCCCGCGATTCGCGCAGAAATCGAGCATCTCTTGCGTTTCGGCGATTCCTCCGATCAACGAGCCGGCCAGGCTACGGCGTCGCCGGACCAGGGGCATGGCACCAATCGCCTCCGGCTCCGCCGGGATGCCTACTAAGGTCAATGTCCCATCATGTTTCAATAGCTCGAGATATGCGTTCAAATCATGCTTTCCCGATGCTGTATCGAGAATGAAATCGAAGCTCTTAACCTGCCGCTTCATCGCCTCCTCATCGCGCGACAGGACGACCTCATGCGCGCCGAATCGCTTTGCGTCAGCCGCTTTGTCGGGCGACGTCGTGAATAGCACCACTTCCCCTCCGAAAGCGTTCGCGAATTTCACGGCCATATGTCCGAGTCCGCCGAGTCCCACTACACCCACCTTCTGGCCCTTGCCGACGTTCCAATGCCGCATTGGCGAGTAAGTTGTGATGCCGGCACATAACAGTGGAGCCGCTGCCGCCAGATCCAGTTTGTCCGAAATCCTCAGCACGAAATCCTGTTCCACCACGATGCTCGTCGAGTATCCTCCATAGGTGACGCCACCGATGTGTTTATCCTCGCTGCCATAAGTCAGAATCATTCCTTCACAAAACTGCTCCAGCCCTGCTTCACAATCCGGACACGTCCGGCACGAGTCGACCATGCAGCCGACCGCCACCCGATCCCCTTCTTTGAATTTCTTAACGTCGCGGCCCGTTTTCACCACGCGACCAACGATCTCGTGTCCGGGCACGCATGGATAAGTCGTGAAGCGCCACTCATTTCGCGCGACATGCAGGTCCGAGTGGCAGACTCCGCAAAAAAGAATTTCAATCTGCACATCACTCGGCGTCGGCTCGCGGCGTTCGAATGAGAACGGTTTCAACGGCTCGTCCGCCGAGTTGGCGGCATAACCTTTCGTAGTAAACATGTAATCGACCTCGTCCGCCCGAGCCAACCGGATGTCAAAGGTTATGGGTTGCTGAAATCGGAAATATTTTCTTGTGACTTCTGATTTCCATCTTCTAACGAATATCTTCTAATTTAGAATTTCTACTTTCCATTTTCTTGTCCCTATGATTACGGAACGTGACATTACCGTTTGGATAATCTCCGCGTTTCTCGCCATCGGCATTGGCTGGAGCCGTTATTCAAAATGGAGAACGCGCGACAAACTCGTCCGCGAACTGGCGGCCATGGACCCGGAGCGCCGCGAGAAAGTGCTAAGCCGCCTCAACCCGAAACTAGCGATGGAAGCTCGTCAAGAATTGATGAGGCGCTTTCATATCAGCTGATGTCTCCTTCTCGATTTCTAATTCCTGCTTTCGGATTTGCACTTCGTTCCGATTAAACCATTTTCGAATAACGAATTGACGTTGCCTATCAACCGTCAGGACTTGCGCTGAAACGTTGAAGTCAGGCAATTGTGGAATCGGCTAGGAACACGATGACTAACAATCGCAGCTTTTGCCGCAATTGCATGCCTTACCGTTATTCATGGGGCAGTTCTTGCCGCTCTTTTTGCACGCTGGCTGATCCGCCGCAAACGCAGTCGCGCAAATGACCGCCGCGAGAACCGAAAAGAGAATTTTGGTGTAGCTTTTCATACGGCCGTAAACTTCTCCCGCAGCGACTGCCAACGCCAGGAAAAAAATAGCAAGCCTGTGTTCAGGCTGCGTTTTGTACTTTAGAACTTCTAGTTGGTAATTTCCCATGTCCTCCGCCGTTTTCGAAATGACCGTTCCGGTTCTGCCAGACGATATCGACGAGCAAAATCACGTAAACAACACTGTTTACCTGCGCTGGGTGCAGGATATCGCCACCGCGCATTGGCGAGCAATAGCCAGCCCCGAAGCTCAGGAGGCGATCGGCTGGGTTGTGTTGCGACACGAAATCGACTACAAGACGCCTGCCACACTCGGCGACGAAGTCGTGCTTCGCACATGGGTCGGCAAAGCCACTCGGCTCACGTTCGAGCGCTTCACGGATATCCGGCGGAACCGCGATCGCCAGCTTTTGTCGCAAGCCCGCAGCCTCTGGTGCCCGATCAATACGGAGACCGGGCGCCCCGTTCGCGTCCCGGCCGAAGTGCGTTCGCAGTTTTCTACGTGACGTACAAGAAAACTAGAAGGATGAAGGAAGAATTACGAAGTTTCCGTTGATCGCTTCAGAATCGCGCGTTGAAAACGCCGTGCAGGGTGCCGGTGGATGGACCGCATTGGCGCTTGGGAAGCGGCGAGTGAAGGGGGAAGATCGCGAGTCAGGATTAACGAGTTTGGATGTTCGTCCTTGCTTTCTGTCCACAATTTCCTGCTTTCCTGGATTCCTGATTAAGAAATCTTCCTTCTTAATTCTTACTTCCGCTTTTGCGCCCCTTCTTCCTTCCTACTTCTGAATAACGTTATTAAGAACCTCGCTTTTGGCCTCGGCGGCACGCTGCCGTTTCTCGCACTCGTCATCTGGGGTT
>WNGH01022052.1_pt1 | contig 10882 bp, 10 predicted proteins | sample 5400631 | NCBI WGS metagenome assembly WNGH01 (sample SAMN13153373, study PRJNA577476) | soil metagenome | isolation source: 115 cm soil or saprolite under Garry oak tree replicate 1 | place: USA:California | collected 2016-06-15 | reverse complement strand
TGTCGGCCGCGGCCTTCTTGACGTTGATCCCGGTGACCACCTCGGCGAAGCGCCGGTCGGCGAGCCCCGCGTCGACCATCATCCTGAGGATCGCGAGCGCCAGCAGCCCCTCGGTCCCGGGAGCGTTTCGCACCCACGCGTCGGCATTCGACGCGGTCAGCGACTGCCGCGGCTCGATGTGAATGAAGGTGCCGGCGCGCCCGTCGCGGAACGCGTGCATCCGTGCGAAGGCGCGCGCGTAGCTCACGTTCGACAGCCACGTCTCGAGGAAGTCGGCGCCGAAGGAGAGCACGACCTGCGCGTCCTCGAAGGCGTAGTGCGGGATCGCGTCACGCCCGAACGTGGCCCGATTGGCCGCGCGAGTCGCCTCGTACCCGAAGGGCTCGAAGGTCACGCGCGGGCGCGTGCCGAGGACCTGCGTCCACTTGTCGAGGAGCGCGCCCAGGCTCGAGGTCTCGAGCTGGGTCACGAGCGCGATCGCCTGGCCCTTGCCCGCGCTCCGGAGCGCGGCGATCTTGTCCGCGACGACCTTCTGCGCCGCGTCCCAGGACGCGGGCGTGAGCGTGGCTCCCTCGCGGAGGAGCGGGCCGGCGAACCGGTCCGGATGATAAAGCCCCTGCAGCGCCGCCTGGCCGCGCGCGCACAGGGCCCCCTGGCTGACCGGGTGGTCGGGGTTCCCCTCGAGCTTCACGACGCGGCCCTCGCGGTTCTTCGCGATCACGCCGCAGCCGGCGGGGCACTCGCGACACACGGTTGCGAACCATGCGGCGACGCCCGGCACGAGCTGTTCGTTCGGCACCACTAGCGGCAGGATATTCTCCGCCGTTCGCTGGCAGCCGGTGACGGCGGCGGTGGCGCCGCTCGCCGTGACGACCCGAAAGAAGTCCCGCCGGTTCATCTCTCGAGGGCTCGAGCTCGCGTCGCACCGGGAGTGGCGCGTGACAGACACGTGGGGCTCCGTCGGGGCTGGCTCAGTGGTGGCACGTGACGCAGTCGAGCGGCGCGTGCGCGCCCGCCGTCGCGTTCTGCCGCCGGTGGCAGTCGAGGCACCAGCCCATCGTGAGCGGCGGCGGCGCTGGCCGGAGCCCGACGAGAGTCAGCAGGTCGTTCGTCAGGCGCGGGCCGGTCTCCGCGCCGAACGTCATCATCGTCTCGACGGGTCCGTGGCACGTCTGGCACGTCACGCTCGCGCGGATGTGAGCCTTGTGCGGGAAGTAGGTGAACTCCGGCAGCTTGTTCACGCGCACCCACGGGATCGGCTCGCCCCGCGCGTAGTAGTCCGCGACTTTCTTCACTTCCGGCAACGCTGCGCCCGCGATCCTGTGGCAGCCCATGCAGCGCTGGACCGACGGCAGGCCCGCGTATTCCGAGCGTCGCGCGTCGCTGTGGCAGTACTGGCAGTCGATCTTGTACGTCTGAACGTGCACGCGGTGCGGGAAGTTGATCGGCTGAATCGAGGGCTTTGCGCCGGCCGGCTGGCGGCTCCACGACGAGACCGCCAGGAAGACCAGAATGGCGAGGAGCACGAGCCCCAGTGCTCCCACGCCCGCCTTTGCGCCCATCGGCAGTCGATCGCCCTCCGGGGGATTGAGTGACGCCTGTGAAGGCTACACTCGCCCCGCGACCGCGTCAATGCTTTCCAGGCGCTCAGCGCGAAAGCGACGCGAGGGCATCGGCGGCCGCCCGGGCCGCGTGCTCGAGGTCGGCCTCGGTGTGGGCGAGCGAGACGAACGCCGCCTCGAACTGCGAGGGCGCCAGGAACACACCGCGCTCGCGCATCCCGTGGAAGTAGCGGGCGTAGCGCGCGGTGTCGGCGCGCTTCGCCGACGTATAGTCGGTGACGGGACCGTCGCAGAAGAACGCCGTGAGCATCGAGCCGACACGGTTGACCGTGAGCGCGACACCCGCCTTCCGGGCGCCCTCCGTGAGCCCGCGCTCGAGCATCGCGCCGCGCGCCTCGAGCGTTGCATAGACGTCGTGCCTGCCGAGCTCGCGGAGGGTGGCCAGGCCGGCAGCAACGGCGAGCGGGTTCCCCGACAGCGTGCCCGCCTGGTAGACCGGGCCGAGCGGCGCCACCTGGCTCATGAGCTGCCGCGCGCCCCCGTAGGCGCCGACGGGGAGCCCGCCGCCGATGATCTTGCCGAGGCACGTGAGATCGGGACGGACGCCGTAGAGGGCCTGGGCCCCACCGTACGCCACGCGGAACCCCGTGATGACCTCGTCGAAGATCAGGAGCGCGCCGTGCGCGCGTGTGATCTCACGGAGCCCTTCGAGGAAGCCCGGAAGCGGCGCGACGACGCCCATGTTACCCGCGACTGGCTCGACGATGACCGCGGCGATCTCGTCGCCGCGCGCGCGGAAGAGCGCCCGGAGCGCGTCGAGGTCGTTGAACGGCGCGCTCAGGGTGAGCGCAGCCAGCGGCGCGGGGACGCCGCCCGAGTCCGGGATCGAGAAGGTCGCCCCGCCCGATCCGGCCTTCACCAGCAGGCTGTCGGCGTGGCCGTGGTAGCAGCCGTCGAACTTGACCAGGAGCGGACGGCCCGTCGCGCCGCGGGCCACGCGAATCGCGCTCATCGCGGCCTCCGTCCCCGAGCTGACCAGACGGACGAGCTCGATGGACGGATAGGCCGCGGTGATCGCCTCCGCCATCTCGACCTCGAGCGGCGTCGGCGCCCCGTAGCTCGTGCCACGGCGCGCGGCCTCACTGATCGCCTCGACCACCGCCGTCGGCGCGTGTCCCAGGATGAGCGGTCCCCACGAGCCGAGGAAGTCCAGGTACGAGCGCCCGTCCACGTCCCAGATCCGCGCCCCCTCGCCCCGCGCGACGAAGAACGGTTCGCCACCGACGCCCCGGAAGGCGCGCACCGGGCTATTCACACCCCCGGGGATGAGCCGGGTCGCCGTCTCGAACAGCCGCTTCGAATCGCTCATGGCTCAGACTCTTCCGGAACCGCCAGCCGGCGCACGGTGCACTTCGACGAAGTCACCGGTCGCGTCAGCCCATCGGAATGCGGCACACTCGGCTGCGCATCCCTTCCGCACGGAAAGGACGACATACGTGATGCCGGGCCAGACCGGCTCTCTCGTTGGCGGCGGCGCGGCCTGATCTTTGTCTGTCGGTGAAAAGTATGCGTCCGTGTCCGGATGCGAGTGGTAGATCACCGAGAGCTCGAACCCTTTATCCATCAAGTCGTACATCTTTCGCTGGTCGGCGCCATCGACATAGTACGCGCGCGTCGCATCGCGAGGGAACTTCGCGGGGTCTCGCCGGTGCATCTCATCCTGCGAGTTACGAAAGCGCATCAATCGCCGTTCCACGCCGTTTGTCAACACCACCCCGCAACACTCGCGGGGATAGTCGGCCTCCGCGTGCTCGCGGATGGCGGCGATTTCTTCAGCGGTGAGAATCATCCGCCGCCCGCCAGGGCGGGGATGATCGCCACCTCGTCGCCGTCCTTGAGCGGCGTGGAGAGCCCCTCGAGCGATTCGATCGCCTCGCTGTTCACGTAGATGTTGACGTGATGGTGCAGCTCGCCGCCCTCGTTGCGCACGAGCCCCTTGAGGCCCGCGAAGGTACCCTCGAGCTCGTCGAGCAGCGCTCCGACGCTCTTCGCCGACGTCTGGAGGCGGTCCCGGTTGTTCGTCGCCCGCCGAAACGGCGTCGGGATGTACACCGTCACCGCCATGCCGTCCTCCTGAAACCTCGGAGGGGGGCTTCGCCCCCCTTCCGAAACCTCCCCCCAGGAATCGCTGCGCCGGCAAAGCCGGCGCTCGAACCCGAACAGTCACCCGCGGTGGCCTCGCCCGCAACCCGGTCGAGTCGCGCGCCGCCGAGCCTCCGCGGCCGCCGCTCGGTCTGCACTACCCCTGACTCAAGTATCGCTCGCCGGTGTCGGGGAGCACGGTCACGACGAGCTGCTCGGGATTGAGCTCGGCCGCCACGGCGCACGCGGCGAACGCCGCGGCGCCGGCGGAGATGCCCACCAGCAGGCCCTCCTCGCGCGCGAGCCGCCGCGACCACGCGATCGCGTCCTCATCGCGCACCAGGATGATCCGGTCCACGACGCTCCGGTTCAGGACGCCGGGCACGAAGGACGCGCCGATCCCCTGGATCGCGTGGGGCCGCGCCTTGCCGCCCGAGAGGACCGGCGACTTCGCCGGCTCGACGGCGATCACGCGGACGCCCGGGAGCTTCTGCTTGAGCACCTCGCCCACGCCGGTCACCGTGCCGCCGGTGCCGACGCCCGCGACGAATGCGTCGAGGCGCCCGGCGACGGCGTCCAGAATCTCCAGCGCCGTGGTCCGCCGGTGAGCCTCGGGGTTCGCCGGGTTCTCGAACTGCTGGGGCATGACGTAGTCCGGGTGCTCGCGGCAGAGCTCTTGAGCCGCGTACACCGCGCCCGTCATCCCCTCGATCGCAGGCGTCAGGTGGATCTCGGCGCCGAACCGCGCCAGGAGCCGCTGGCGTTCCACGCTCATGTCGTCGGGCATCGTGAGAATGAGCCGGTAGCCCTTCACCGCGGCGGCCATCGCGAGCCCGATGCCCGTGTTGCCGCTGGTCGGCTCCACGATCGTCGAGCCCAGCTTGAGGCGGCCCTGCTCCTCCGCGGCCTCGAGCATCGCCACGGCGATCCGGTCCTTGACGCTCCCACCGGGGTTCACCGACTCGAGCTTGGCGACGACGCCCGCGCCGCCCGGCCTCGGGAGCCGGTTCAGGCGCACCATCGGCGTGTGCCCGATCAGCTCGAGCACCGACGACGCGATCTTCGGCCGGGGCGTCATATGTGGTACATCGCGCGTACCGCGCTGCGGCGCGCGAGCGCACGGGCCGCGAGGTCGCCGAAGGTCACCCGATCGACGACCGCCGACACCGCTTTCCCGATCTCCTCCCAGAGCTCGCCGAGCTCGTGCGTCTCGTCGCCGTTCCGCCGCCCGGGCCCACGGCGCGCCTCGACCGGCGCGGGCGACCCTTCGACGGCGCGCAACACGTCCCCCACGCTGATCTCCTCGGGCAGTCGCATCAGATGATAGCCACCCGAGGCGCCCCGCTTCGAGCCGAGCAAGCCCGCGCGCTTCAAGGCCAGCAGGACGTGCTCCAGGTAGCGCTGCGGGATCGCGTGCCGGGCGGCGATGTCCTGGATCGGCACGAGCCCATCCCCGCCGCGGAGCGCCAGGTCCAGCACCGCCTTGATCGCATACTCGCCCTTCGCCGAGATCCGCATCCGTCAGCACGCCCTCGTCGTGTTCAGGCGGCGGCCGGCCTCATCGCGCACTGCCACGCTCCAGGAGGCGCGCCGCCTCGCGCGCGAAGTAGGTGATCACCACATCGGCGCCCGCCCGCCGGATCGCGACGAGGGCCTCCAGCATGGCGCGCTCCTCGTCGAGCCAGCCCAGGCGGCCCGCGGCCCGGATCATCGCGTACTCGCCGGAGACCGAGTAGGCGGCCAGCGGCACGCCAAACTCCGCCTTCGCGCGCGACACGATGTCGAGGTACGGCAGCGCCGGCTTGACCATCACGATGTCCGCGCCCTCGTCGAGGTCGAGCGCGATCTCACGCATCGCCTCGAGCGCGTTGGCGGGGTCCAGCTGGTATGAACGCCGGTCGCCGAACTGCGGCGCCGACTCGGCCGCCTCCCGGAAGGGCCCGTAGAAGCTCGAGGCGTACTTCGCCGAGTACGCCATGATCGGCGTGTCGGTGAAGTACGCCTCGGAGCCGCGCGGGTCCTTCTCCGCCGGCACCCCGAAGAGGAGCACCGCGGGGATGCCCATTCCCGCCGCGTCCTTGACCTCCTTGACCAGCTCGTCGATCGACATGCGGAATTGCCCCGGCATCGACGCGATCGGCTCGCGGACACCGCGCCCATGGAGCGCGAACAGCGGGTAGACCAGGTCGTCGACGGCCAGCGCCGTCTCGCGGACCAGCGCGCGCAGCAGCGGTTTCTCGCGCAGACGCCTCGGACGGAACATCGCATGCGCCATCACACACTCCTTCTGCCCCGGGGTCCGGAGCGTCTCGGGACCCGGGAAAAGTAGTCGGCCAGCGCCCGCGCGAGCGCCGGAATCGTATACTCGCTCGGCATGACGTCGGTGGGGAGCCCGTACTCCGCTGCGGTCGCCGCGGTGATCGGGCCGATCGAGGCGATGGTGACCCGGCCGCGCCATGCGCGGCGCTCCTCCTCGCTGAACAGCTCCGCGAAGTTGCGCGCCGTGGACGAGCTGGTGAACGTCACGGCGTCGATCGCGCCCGCGGCGAGGGCCCCGCGCAGGCGGCTCGCGCCGTTCTCGACACGCCGGGTCTGGTAGGCCGGCACCTCCGTCACCGTCGCGCCAAGCCGTCGGAGCTCGACCACCAGCACGTCGCGCGTCTCTTTCGCGCGCGGCAGCAGCACCCGGTCGCCCGCGCCGATCGCCGGCCGGAGCCGCTCCACGAGCGCTTCGGCGCGATACTCGTCGGGCACCGCCTCCACGCGTACACCGTGCTCGGCGAGCGCCTCGGCCGTCGCCGGGCCGATTGCGGCGACGCGCTTGCGCGCGACGGCGGCCCACCCGACCCCGCGCGCCGAGAGCCGTCGATCCACCATCACGACACCGTTCACGCTCGTGAAGATCATCCACGTGAACGTGTCGAGCGCGTCGAGCGCCGCGTCGAGCGGCTCCCAGGACTGGGGCGGCTCGATCGCGATCGTCGGCGCCTGCAGCACGCGCGCGCCGGCCTCCTCGAGGAGCTGCACGAATTTCTGCGCCTGTGGGGCCGCCCGCGTCACGACGATCGTCCGCCGCTCGAGCGGGCGCGTTCCCTCGACCCGCGTGACCCTCGCCACGTCACACCCTCAACGCGGTCACGGCCGCGGCGCCCCTGGCGAGCAGCGTCTCGGCGAGGCGCCGGCCCAGCGTCAGGCACTCGTCCGGCGTCCCGCTCTCGGCGCCGCGAAGTACCTGTCGACCGTCCTCGCTCGCCACGAACGCGCTCATCCTCAGGCAAGCCCTGTCGAGCACCGCGTGAGCCGCCATCGGCGTCTTGCACGAGGCGCCGAGCCGGCCGAGGTATGCGCGCTCGGCGAGCGCGCAGACGCGCGTGGGGGCGTGGTCGATGCGGTCGATGAGGGCGCGCGTCGTCTGATCGGCCGCGCGCACCTCGACCGCGATAATCCCCTGCCCGACGGCGGGAACGAAGACCATCGGGTCCAGCGGCCGCGCGTGCTCGGGCCTGAGCCCGAGGCGGCTCAACCCCGCGGCGGCGAGAATCACGGCGTCCAGGGGTCCAGACTCGAGCTTTCTCAAGCGCGTGTCCACGTTACCGCGGATCGGCTCGACGACGAGGTCGGGCCGGAGCGCGAGCGCGAGGGCCCGCCGGCGCGGGCTGGACGTGCCGACCACCGCTCCCGCCGGCAGGTCCTCGAAGTCCACCCCCGACCGGGTCACGAGGACGTCACGCGGGTCGTCGCGCTCGGCGAAGGCCGCGAGCGTGAGTCCCACCGGCAGCTCGGCCGGGAGATCCTTGAGACTGTGGACCGCGAGGTCGAGAGCGCCCCCGAGCAGCGCCTCCTCGATCTCCGTCACGAACAGGCCCTTGCCCCCGACCGAGGCTAGATGGGCGTCGAGCAGCCGGTCGCCCTCGGTTCGCATCGGGACGATCTCGACTTCGGCGCCGAGCGTGCGTAGGCGCGCAGCCACGATGCGTGCCTGCGCGAGCGCGAGCGGACTCCCCCGCGTCCCGAGTTTCAGCATTGTAGCGGGGTCCGCGAGGTCGCCACACTCCATGGGTGGCCTGAGCAGGGCACGACCTGGCAGCGTTCCACTCTCGCCATCATTTCCTGCCAAGGCCGAAGAGCTCGTGGACGAGCTCCAGCCATGAGCGGCTCGAGCCCGCGCGCGAGGATTCGCGCAGCTTCGTGATCGGTGCGTGCAGGATCTTGTTGACGATCGCCGACGAGAGCACCTCGATCGCCTCGCGCGTCTCGGGCGTCGCGCCCGGCAGCCGCGTCAGCGCCTTGCGCACCTCGCCCACGCGGATTCCCTCGAGCCGCGCGCGCAGCGAGACGATCGTCGGGATGACCTCGACGTCGCCCTGCCGGGCGCCGAACTTCGCCGCCTCGCGCTCCACCAGCGCCTCGGCGCGTTGCGCCTCGCGGAGCCGCTCGCGGATGTTCGCCTCGACCACCTGCTTGAGGTCGTCGATGTTGTAGCAGTACACGTCGTCGAGCGTGTTCACGCTCCCCTCGACGTCGCGTGGCACCGCGATATCGATGAAGAACAGGGGCCGCGCGCGCCGCCCGTGCATGACCCGCTGGACCATCGCCCGCGTGACGACCGGCTCGGTCGCGCCCGTCGAGGTGATCACGATGTCCACTGAGGCGAGCGCCGTCCCGAGCTCAGCGAACGGCACCGCCGCCCCTGAGAGCGCTCGGGCCATCTCCTCGGCGCGCTGCCACGTCCGGTTGGCGACGTAGATCGGGAACGCGCCGTGCTCGACGAGGTGACGCGCCGCCAGCTCGCCCATCTTGCCGGCACCGACGAGGAGGACGGCCCTGCCGCGGAGCCCCGCGAAAATCTTCTTCGCGAGCTCGACGGCCGCGAACGAGACCGACACCGCATGGCGGGCGATCTCCGTCTCGCCCCGGACCTTCTTGGCGACGGCGAACGCTTGGGTGAAGAGCGTGTGCAGCACCGGCCCGATCGTCTCGCACGCCTGGGCGAGGGCAAACGCGTCCTTCACCTGGCCCAGGATCTGCGGCTCGCCGATCATCATCGAGTCGAGGCTCGCGGCGACCCGGAAGGTGTGGCGCACGGCGTCGCCGTCCACGTGCGTGTAGAGAACCGGCTCCACCGACGCGGGGCTGACGCCCCGGTAGCGGCAGAGGTGGCGAAACGCGACGGCGCGCGCCTCGCCCGGCGCGTCGGCGACCCCGTACACCTCGACCCGGTTGCACGTGGACAGGATCAACGTCTCCTGCACGACGCCCGTCGCCGAGACGTCGCTCAGGAGCTCGCGCAGCTTGTCCTCTTCCACGGCGAGCTGCTCGCGCAGCTCGACGGGCGCGTTCTTGTGCGAGAGCCCCGCGACGAACAGCGCCATTCAAGCTCCGCTCATGGCGCGTCGAGGGACGAGCCAGACGAGGCCCGAGGCAGGAGCCGGGCCGAGGCGTACGCGGTTGTACGTAGAGGTCCGGCGACGACCGAGAACGAAGTATGGCGACGTCCATCGGCGCGCCATTTCTAGGAGCCATGCCTTCCAGGCAGGAAGAGCCCCGCGCTCAGCGTGAGCACCAGCGTGGCGAACCCGATGATCGCGAAGTACGCCGCGCGCCGCCCGCGCCAGCCCGCGGCCGCCCGCCCCGCGAGCGTCCCCGCGTAGATCGCCCAGGCGACGAACGACAGGAGCGCGAGCGGGTCGTACGCGAAGACGCTCCCCCACGCCCGGCCGGCCCACAGGACGCCCAGGATCAGCCCCGTGGTGAGAAAAGGGAATCCGAGCGCGAGGGTGCGATACGTCAGCCGGTCGAGCGTCTCGAGATCGGGCAGCCGGTAGTAGAGCGCGCCGGGACGCTTCGCCTTCAGTTGGCGCTCCTGGAGCACGTACATCAAGGCGCCGGCGAAGTTCAGGACGAACGCCGCGATCCCGACGAGGACCAGCCCGATGTGCACCCAGATCCATGCACCGCCGAGGGCACGCTCGATCCCCGGGATGCCGAGCGACCGTGTCGTCGCCGAGTTGAGGCTGAACACGAGGACGACGGGCAGGACGAACGCGCCCAGGACCTTGACCCCGTACTGCCGCTCCACCCAGAGTGCCCATAGCACCGCGACCCACACCGCCACCGACACGGCCTCGCTCAGGCTGCCGAGCGGTGGCCGCCCCAGCCGGAAGGCCAGAGCGAGGAGCGCGACGGCGTGGAGGACCCAGCCTGCGATCGTCGCGACGGACGCGAGCCTATGGAGCCACTCCTCCCGCTGGACCAGGTAGGCGAGCGACAGCCCGGTCGCGGCGATGTAGCCGAAAATCGCGAGATCGAACAAAGTCGGGTACATGGCGTCAGAAACGGTAAGTGCAGCGAGAGTTTACCACATTCCCGATGCTGATTTGTGCAGCGCCAGTCAGGCGCGGCGAGCGAGGTGGATCAGCGAGGCGATGGGGCGCCAGTATCCCTCACGGATGGCGACCACGTCGAAGTGAGGTGATCCCCAGTCCTCGATGAGCGCCGAGCCGGCGTTCCAACGAATCCGCCGGTCGAGCTCCTTGACGTAGGCTTTGCACTGCCTGCAGGCGGAGATGAAGTAGCCTTCCTCCTTCTCCACCGCCTCGAGGCGAACGAGGTCTTTGGAGGACTGCGTACCGCAGAACGGACAGCGGAGTCGTGGAAACACCCAGCCGCCCCCGCACACGTGACACGCGAGCCGACGCTGGCCGGCGTCGGTCAGGTCGCCGAAGCCGGGAGGCGCCCCGCAGTAGGGACAGACGCCGAGATCCCATCTCCCCTCGGTGAGATGGATCCGGCACCCGGCGAAGTACCGATCGAGCGCCGGCCGGAGAGCGCCGTATGCGAGGAAGCTCGTGGACTCAGCACGAAGACCGAAATCTGTCGGCAACGACGCCAGTCCCACACGCCCCCGCGACGGAAAGAAGGCGGCGGGGCCGACCTCGCCCTGATCCCATGCCCGAGCGAATCTGCGCAGGACATCCTCGGGCTCACCGACCGCTGCCAGAAACTCAAGGGCAGCAGCAAGGAGAGGCTCTACGTTTTCCGAAAGGATAGGCACCAGGACATCAGAAAGCAGTGGAACCCCGCGTCGCCAACGCTCCTCGCACTCCGAGGCCGTCCAGCTGAGCGGCGTCACGGGCTCGGCGGGCCACTCGGCCCACGCCTCCAGCACCAAGCGGTAC
>WNGH01006809.1_pt1 | contig 10891 bp, 5 predicted proteins | sample 5400631 | NCBI WGS metagenome assembly WNGH01 (sample SAMN13153373, study PRJNA577476) | soil metagenome | isolation source: 115 cm soil or saprolite under Garry oak tree replicate 1 | place: USA:California | collected 2016-06-15 | reverse complement strand
TCGAGGTCGTCGCGCCCACGACGCTGATGTGGGGCGATCAGGACCCCGCGCTCGGGCGCTGGCAGGCCGAGCACACCGCGGAGCACATGAAAAACGAGTACCGGCTCGAGGTCCTCGAGGGAGCGGGACACTGGCTTCAGTTCGAACGTGCGGACGAGGTGGGCCGCCCGCTGATCGAAGCGCTTTCCAAGTAAGCTTGCGCCGATGCTGCGGCGTGGTGAGTCCGAGAGGCGTCAAGGCCTGCGCCGTCTGGATGACATCCTGGAGAGCCTCGAACAGTTGAATCTCCACGACAAGACCGAGCTGCCTGACCATGTGGCGGAGGGGCTCGTGATGCTCGGCATCGAGCAGCCTCACTCGATGCCGATCCCGCAGCTCATCGAACGGGTATGGGCGATGCAGCAGCCCTACCTCATCACGATCGTCGTCGAGCGCAGGCGCAGGCGCCGGCGCAAAGTGTCGATCGAATCTCCCTCGCTGCCCGACCAGGCTCGCTGAACGCCGGCCGCTGGCTCGAGCTCTTCTCCAGCGTCGGCGAGGACGTCCGCCGCGCGGTGGCGCCGCTCTCGGGGACGGAGGCCGGCCGGCGACCGCACGCGGTAGGCGCCGGCGGCGACACCACAGTCGAGGTCGACAGCGTGGCCGAGGCGATCGTCTTCTCGGCGCTCGCCGGTATGGCCGAGCGCGGCGAGAGGTTCTCCGTGCTCTCGGAAGAGGCCGGGCGCCGCGAGTTCGGCGCCGATTACCCCCTCGTGCTCGTCGACCCCGTCGACGGCAGCATCAATGCGAAGCAGGGCATCCCGCTCTTCGGCCTGATGCTGGCCGTGCTCGACGGACCGACGGTCGGAGACACGCTCGCCGGACTGGTGTTGAACCTGAGCACCGGCGAGGAGTGGAGGGCGGCGCGCGGTCAGCACGCGACGCGAGGTCGTGAGCGCGTTTCGGTGCTCGCGCGCTCGCAGCCCGACCGTCTCGAGGTCGTCGGCCTCGAGAGCACGCCCCGCGCTCTGAAACTGGCCGGCCCTCTGGTCGAGCGCGCTTCGAAGATCCGCATACTGGGCTCGATGGCGCTCTCGATCGCGTTGACGAGCGCGGGCGCATTCGACGCCTTTTGCGCGCCGATCCCGGTGCGTGTCTTCGACATGGCCGCGAGTCTGCTCGTGCTCCGCGAGGCGGGCGGCGTGGCCACCACCGTCGAGGGCGCGCCTCTCGACGGCCTGCGCTGCGACCTGACGACCCGGGCGACGCTGCTGTGCGCGCCCACGCGTGAGCTTCATACGGAGGCGCTGCGGATCCTGGGCAACCAGTCTTGAGCCTCGATCCGGACCGCACAGTCTTCGTGCTCTTCAGCTTCGAGGGCCCCGACGCGTACAGCCAGGCAGGCGGGCTCGGCGTTCGGGTCAAGGGCCTTTCCAGGTCGCTCGCCGGGATGGGCTATCCCACATACCTCTATTTCTGTGGCGACCCCGACCTGCCGGGCGAGGAGGACGTCGAGGGCGGTCGCCTTCACCTCCGGCGGTGGGGCCAGTGGATCTCGGCTCAGCATCGCGGCGGTGTGTACGACGGTGAGGAGGGCAAGATCCGGGACTGGAACTACAGCCTGCCACCGAGCGTGGTCGACGAGGTGATCGAGCCCGCCGCGGTCGAGGGCAAGCACGTGGTCGTCCTCGCCGAGGAGTGGCACACCGCGTGGTCGATGAAGCTGATCGCGGACTCCGTCTTCTACCGCGGCCTGCGCGATCGGGTGGTGATCCTGTGGAACGCGAACAACACGTTCGGGTTCCATCGCATCGACTGGGGCGCGCTCAACCTCGCCACCACGATCACCACCGTCAGCCGCTACATGAAGTTCCGGATGTGGGAGTGGGGGCAGAACCCGCTCGTCATCCCCAACGGCATCCCACGCGATTCCATCGCCGAGCCGGACCCGGCGGTCGTGACCGCGCTGCGGTCGGCGGCCGCGGCCGACCACTTCCTTTTCAAGATCGGGCGCTTCGACCCCGACAAGCGCTGGCTCATGGCGGTCACCGCGGCGGCGGAGCTGAAGCGGCGCGGCCGCTCGGTGAAGCTGCTGATGCGAGGCGGCCGCGAACCGCACGCGATCGAGGTCGTCATGCACGCGGAGCGCCAGGGCCTGGCCGTCCGGCACGTCGAGTCGCCGAGCGATGTGGCGAGCCTGGCCAGGCTGCTGCACGAGTCGCGCGACGCGGACGTGATCAACCTGCTGAGCTTCCTCAACGACCACACCCTGCGGGCGATCTACTCCGGGTGCGACGCGGTGCTCGCGAACTCGGGGCACGAGCCTTTCGGTTTGGTCGGGCTCGAGGTGATGGCGGCGGGCGGCATCCCGGTCACCGGCTCGACGGGCGAGGACTACGCGGAGGCCTACCGCAACGCCATCGTGCTCGAGACCGACGACCCGCTCGAGATCGTGAGCGAGCTGTCGGTGCTGAAGCAGCGGCCCCAGCTCGTGGCGGAGATGCAGAAGCGCGGCCGGGCCACCGCGCGTGAATACGTCTGGGAGAAGGTGATCGAGGAGCTGATGCTCCGGATCGAGTTCGCCGCGGCCAGGCAGGGAGTGAGCCTGCCGGAGGCGCCGGCGCCGAAGCCGGCGGTCAAGCGCCGGGTAATGAAGTCACACGCTGCGATCATTGATGTGAACCAATGAGACCTCTGCACGTCGCATTCATCTGGCATATGCATCAGCCGTACTACAAGGACGACCTCACGAGCACATACCTTCTGCCGTGGGTCCGGCTTCGCAGCGCCAAGGACTACTACAAGATGCCGGCGCTGCTCGACGGCTATCCGAACGTGAAGGCCACGTTCAACCTCGTGCCCGCGCTTCTCGCCCAGATCGAGGACTACGGCAAGGAGGAGTCCGTCGACCTCTTCCTGACCCTGAGCAAACGGCCCGCGAACGACCTCACGCCCGAGGAGCGCGACTTCATCCTCAAGTGGATGCGCGAATCGCCGCGCGCGCTGCGCGTGCAGCAGTCGCCGCGCTACCTGGAGCTGGCCTCGCGGCCCCCAGACTCCCAGTTCACCGCGAAGGACATGCGCGATGTGCAGGTGTGGTTCAACCTCGCCTGGTGCGACCCCGTCTGGGTCGAGAACGACCCAAGCCTCGCCGAGCTCAAGCGCAAGGACCGCGACTTCGGCGAGGAGGACAAGGCCATCCTCTTCGCGGCGCAGCTGGACCGCATTCGCAGCGTGATCCCGAAGTACCGCGAGCTGGCCGAGCGCGGCCAGGCCGAGCTGACCTTCTCGCCCTACTACCACCCGATCCTGCCTCTGATCTGCCACGTCGACTCGGCGCGCACCGCCAACCCGCAGATCCAGCTCCCAGAGCGGCATTTCTCGCACCGCGAGGACGCCGAGCGGCAGATCGAGCTGGGCATGGGGCTGTTCGAGCGCATGCTCGGCCGCCGGCCGAAGGGCATGTGGCCTTCGGAGATGGCGGTGGGCGAGGCAGTGGTCGGGCTCGCGGAGAAGGCGAAGCTCGAATGGATGATCAGCGACGAGGAGGTCCTGGCCCGCTCGCTCGAGGGTCCCTTCAACCGCGACGAGCATCTCTACCAGCCCAAGCGGGTGTCGCGCGAGGGCCGGTCGGTGTCGATGGTGTTTCGCGACTCGCAGCTCTCGAACGTCATCGGCTTCGACTACCAGCGGATGCCGTCGGTCGACGCGGCGCGTGACCTGATCGGCCGGCTGCACCGGGTCCGCGAAGTGCAGGGCGACCGCGACTTCCTCGCGGTGATCGCGCTCGACGGCGAGAACGCCTGGGAGTTCTACCCGCGCGACGGGCACGACTTCCTCAATGCGCTCTACACCGAGCTCGACTCGAGCACGGAAATCGTCACCACGACCGTCTCCGAGTTCCTGGCCGAGCATCCGCCGCAGCAGCAGCTCCACCATCTGCACACGGGCACCTGGATCGGCGCGAGCCTCGACACGTGGATCGGCGACCCGGAGCACAACATCGCCTGGGACCTGCTCGCGGAGACGCGTGACTGGCTCGACGCACAGTCGCAGCAGCGGCCGAAGGACTCCCAGCAGGCCGCGCTCGCGTGGCGCGAGATCCTCATCACCGAAGGCAGCGACTGGTTCTGGTGGTTCAGCCGCAAGCACGACTCGGGGATGGACCCGATCTGGGACAACCAGTTCCGGCTGCACCTGCGCAACGTCTACAAGCTGATGGGCGCACGCGCGCCGGCGCGGCTGTTCCAGCCCATCATCAAGCGCGCGCCCACCCCCGAGCGCGGTGTGCCCGCGGCTTTGATCAGCCCACATTCCAGGCACGACCCTGCCTGGTCGCAGGCGGGCTACTACCTCGTCGGTTCGGGATTCGGGGCGCTGCACCGGCCGGCCGGCGTGGTGGAGCGCGTCTTCTACGGCAACGACGAGGACAACTTCTACTTCCGCATCGACTCGCCACGATCGGGCAACGAGCTCGTGCAGCAGAAGATCGAGTTCTGGCTGTACTGCGCCGGGCCGCAGGCGTCGGACGGCGACGGCGACCTCGACCTCCCGCTGCCCAAGGGCTCGATGGGCGAGCTTGGCTTCGAGCCGTCCTACGTCGTGCGCATCACGCCACGGGAGCAGGGCGGGACCGTCTCGGTCCTGAAGGTCGTCGAGCCGCTGACCAAGGGCGTGGCCGAGACGAGCTGGGACATCGACGACCCGTTCGCGTTCGCGATCCCGTTCTCGCAGCTTGGCAAGCAGGCGGGGGACGCGTTCGAGCTCGCGCTGATCGTCAGCCGCGAGGGCAAGGACATCGAGGTCGTGCCGCCCTCGGGCGCCCTTGGCATACGTGTGCCCGGCCAGGCGCCGAACATCGAGGTGGAGCACGCGGCACCGCTCAAGGTCCTTGTCGCGACGGCCGAGCTGGCGCCGTTCGCCAAGCTCGGCGGTGTTTCCGACGTCGCGGCCACGCTCTCCAAAGAGCTACACCGCCTGGGCCATGACGTGCGTGTCGTCCTTCCTCGCCACCGCCAGGTCGACATCGGGCGGTACGGCCTGAAGCCGGTGGTGAGCAACCTGGCGGTGCCGCTGGGGACGGAGATGATGCCGGCGACCATCCTCGAGGGACGGCTTGGCGAGCTCGTCGTGTACTTCGTCGACTGCCCGGCGCTGTTCGACCGCGACGGCATGTTCGGGTTCGGCGACGATGACGCGCGCTCGGTCTACTTCTGCCGCGCTGTGCTCGAGATGCTGCCGGCGCTGGAGTTCTTCCCCGAGGTCATCCACGTCCACGACTGGTGGGGCGCGTTGATCCCGAACCTGCTCGACCGCGTGTACGCGGGCGGGGCCTACGAGGACATCGCCACGACGCTCACGATCCACAACCTGTCCGCGCAGGGCGTGTTCGGGTTCGGGGCGCTGATGCTGGCGGGCCTGCAGGAATGGGGGCTCATCCGCCTCGGCATCCCCGGCCTCGACAACGTCGTGAACGTGCTCGGGCGCGGCATCCACTTCGCGGACGTGGTGAACACCGTGAGCGAGCGCTATGCGAAGGAGATCCAGACGCCGGAATACGGGGAGGGGCTCGACGAGCTGCTGCGCCGCAACACCCACAAGCTGCACGGGATCCTCAACGGAATCGACTACGACATCTTCGACCCGCAGAAGGACCCGGCCATCCCGCATCACTACTCGGCGGACGCGCCGCAGAACAAGGTCGCGGACCGGGCGGCGCTGCGCTCTGAGCTCGGCCTCGAGGACTCGAACAAACCCCTGTGCGCGATCGTCTCGCGCTTCTACGACGTGAAGGGTTTCGACCTGATCGAGCAGGCGCTGCCCGAGCTGCTGGAGCTGGGCCTGCAGGTCGTGGTCATCGGCACCGGCGACCGGCGCTACGAGGACGTGTTCCGGCGTTGGGCGGGCGAGAGGCCGCGGCAGGTGGCCGTGGCGATCGGCTTCGACGCGGCGCAGGCGCAGAGGATCTACGCGGGGGCGGACATGCTGTGGATGCCGTCGCGCTTCGAGCCGGGCGGTCTGGCGCAGCTCATCGCCCTGCGGTACGGGACGATCCCGGTGGTGCGGGCGACGGGCGGCCTCGCCGACACCATCCGGGATTACGACCCGGCGGCGAAGAGAGGAAACGGTTTTCGGTTCGGGCCGTACGACGCGTGGCAGTTCTTCGCCGCGGTCGTGCGGTGCGCGGAGACGTTCCGGCACACGGAGGTGTGGGCGTCGCTGGTGCAGCGCGCGATGAAAGAGGATGTCTCGTGGTCTCGCTCGGCGCTGAAGTACGTGCAGCTCTACATGGCCGCGATCGCGGCGCACCGTGAGAGGCACGGCCTGGCGGCCGCCGAGACCCCGGCTTCTGCAACCCCGGTCGGGCAATAACCTTTCCCACCCGCGATAGTCCGGACTATCGCCTCGGTTGGTACTACCTGATGGGCGGTTAGTCCGGACTATCCACCCCAGTCGGGCAGCAGGCGCAGCTGCTCCACCCGGCGCGCGCCGGGGCCGTACGCGGCGTTGAAGTAGTCGATCACCATCCTCCGCGCGGAGAACTGCGTGACCACGTTGCGGATCGACGCCTTCATCATCGAAAGCCAGCGCTGCGGGATCCCGCTCTCGTCGCGGTTGTAGTACGCGGGCACGACCTCGCGCTCGAGCAGGCGGTACAGGCCCTCGGCCTCGGCCAGGTCGTCGATGTCCTGCCGGTCGAGCGTCGCCGCCGACGGGATCGCCCACCCCAGCTCGGGCTTGTACGCCTCGTCCCACCAGCCGTCGAGGATGCTGACGTTCAGCGCGCCGTTGGCGCCCGCCTTCATTCCGCTCGTGCCGCTGGCCTCGAGGAACCGCCGCGGATTGTTCAGCCACACGTCCGCGCCCTGGACCAGGTTCCGCGCGAGCGTGATGTCGTAGTCCTTCAGAAAGACCACGCGCGGCTCCTCGCGCGCGAGCCCGACGATGCCGGCAACGATGTCCTTGCCAGGCTGATCGGCGGGGTGCGACTTGCCGGCGAACAGGATCTGCACCGGCCGCCGCGAGTTGCGCAGGAGCTTGGCAAGCCGAGCGCGGTCGCGAAGCATCAGGTTCGCGCGCTTGTACGGCGCGAAGCGCCGGCCGAATCCGATCGTCAGCGCGTTCAGGTCCAGATCGTGCGGGGTCTCGGCGCGCTCCTTGGCCAGCTCGAGCAGCCGGCGCTTGAGCTCGCAGTGGATGCCCCACAGGTCGGCAGCCGGGATCTCATAGATCGCATGCCACCTACCGTCGGCGGGGTCGAGGTCCCACCAGTCCGGGCCCACGTAGCGGCTCAGCAGCGCCGTGATCTCGGGCGCGACCCACGTCGGCATGTGCACGCCGTTGGTCACCGCGCCGATGGGCACCTGTGCCTCCGGCAATCCGCGCCAGGCATCCTTCCACAGCCGCCGCGAGACCGCGCCGTGGAGACGGCTCACGCCGACGGACTGGTCGGCCAGGCGCAGCGCGGCGTAGGTGGTGCATAGCCTCTCGCGCGGGTCGCCGGGGCGCTGGCGGCCCAGGTCCATGAACCTGTCGAACGAGATCCCGACCTGCGCAAGGTACGGTCCCAGCTGATCCCACACGAGGCCGGAGTCGAAGTAGTCGCTGCCGGCGGCGATCGGGGTGTGGGTCGTGAAGACGATGCCCGCGCGCGCGACCAGGCGCGCCTCCTCGAGCGTCATCTGCCGCGACGCTCGCAGCTCACGGATGCGCTCGATGGCGCACAGCCAGCTGTGTCCCTCGTTGAGGTGGAAGACACCGGAGTCGAGACCAAGCGCGCGCAGCACGCGGACACCGCCGATGCCCAGCACGATCTCTTGCCGCAGCCTGCGGTCGGGTTCGGGCACGTAAAGGCGGTCGGTGATGTTGCGAAGGTCCTGCGGGTTGGCCTCGAGGTCGGTGTCTAGAAGGAACAGCGGCACGCGGCCGACCTGCGCGCGCCAGACGCCGACGCGTACGTTGCGCTGGCCTATGGGCGCGTCGACCTCGACGCCCTCGAGCCTGCGCACCGGCAGCTCGGAGCCGCGGTTCTCGAAGTAGACCTCGAACTGCCTGCCGCCCTGGTCGATGTCCTGACGCCCGAAACCCTGCCTGTAGAGCAGCCCCACCGCGACGAGCGGCAGGCCGAGGTCGCTCGTCGCCTTCAGGTGGTCGCCGGCGAGGACGCCAAGACCGCCTGAATAGATCGGCAGGCACTCCGACAGGCCGAACTCCAGGGAGAAGTAGGCGACGGCGAGCGGCGCCTGCGCGTCCATGAAGCGCGGATTGCGGTCGTAATACTCGCGGTACGCGGCCTTTGCGTCCTCGAACGCCGCCTGGACCTCCTGACGTTCGAAGGCACGCTTGACGCCGTCCTCGCCGAGCTGGGTGAGGAGAAGGACGGGGTTCTCGCGCGTCGCCTTCCAGATCTCCGGGTCGAGGGTGCGGAACAGGTGCTCGATTCGAGGCTGCCAAGTCCAGAGCAGGTCGTAAGCGAATTGCTTGAGTTCTTCCAGCACGAGATTAAGATCCTAGAGAGGAAGGGGAGTTGAAGGCAGTTGTGATGGCCGGCGGTGAAGGCTCGCGCCTTCGTCCGCTCACGAGCAACATGCCCAAGCCGCTGGTGCCGGTCGCGGGCCTGCCGATCATGGAGCACATCCTTCTCCACCTTCGGCGCCACCAGCTGCGCGACGTGGTGGCGACGGTCCAATACCTCGGCGCGCAGGTCCGCAACTACTTCGGTGACGGCTCCGACCAGGGAGTCGCGCTGACCTATTCGGTCGAGGACTCACCGCTCGGCACCGCCGGGTCGGTGATGCTGGCGCGCCAACAGCTCAACGAGACGTTCGTCGTCATCTCGGGCGATTCGCTGACCGACATCGACCTGGGCGCGGCGGTGCGATTCCACCGCGAGCGGAAGGCACTGGCGACGATCGTGCTGAAGCCGGTGCCCAACCCCCTCGAGTACGGCGTGGTGGTCGTCGACGAGGGCGGCGCGGTGCAGCGCTTCATCGAGAAGCCGAGCTGGGGCGAGGTCATCTCCGATCTCGCGAACACGGGCATCTACATTCTCGACCCCGCGGTCTTCGACTTCTTCCGTGCGGGCGAGGTCACCGACTGGTCCGGCGAGGTCTTTCCCAAGCTCCTGAAAGAAGGCGAGCACGTCTTCGGCTGGATCGCGGACGGCTACTGGGAGGACGTTGGCAGCCACGCCGCTTACATGAAGGCCAACTTCGACTGCCTCGAGGGCAAGGTCAAGGTTCAGCTGCCCGGTGAGCGCGTCGGCGAGTCGACGTGGATCCATCCGGATGCGGAGGTCGTGCCGGGCGCAAGGGTCGACGGCCCTGCGTTGATCGGTGCGGGCGCGAAGGTGCGGGCGGGGGCATGGGTGAACGGGCCTGCGGTGATCGGCGCCTACACGACGGTGGATTCGGGGGTGAAGATCTCCAACTCGATCGTCTGGGACCACAGCTATATCGGGCTCAACTCGCGGCTGCGCGGCGCGGTCGTGTGTCGCGGCGTCACGGTGAAGAACGGCTGTCTGCTCGAGGAAGGCGCGGTCATCGGCAGTGACGTGGTGATCGGCTCCGGCTCGACGGTCAACGCCAATGTCCGCATCTGGCCGAACAAGGAGGTCGAGCCGGGCGCGACCGTGCACGAGTCGATCATCTGGGCAGGCTCGTGGAAGCGCGGTCTCTTCAGCTCGTACGGGCTGAACGGCTTGATCAACATCGAGCTGACGCCCGAGTTCGCGTCCCGGCTCGGCGCGGCGATAGGCGCGCTGACGCCGAAGGGCACCGAGATCGCGTTCTCGCGCGACTACACGCGGTCGGCGCGGATGATCGGCCGGGCGTTGATGTCGGGGATCATCTCCGCGGGGTCCAACGTCATCGACCTGTCGGTGCTGCCCGCGCCGGTGTGCCGCTACTGGGCGCGCCACAAACACGTCTCAGCGGTGCACGTCCAGACCTCGCCCGTGGACCCGCGGGCGGGCGACGTGCGCATCTTCGACGACCTTGGCCTGGACGTCGACAAGCGCTCGGAGCGCAAGCTCGAGGGCCTCTTCTTCCGCGAGGACATCCGCCGCGTGTCGCACTACGAGATGGGACGGATCACCAGGCGCGAGCAGCAGATCGACCGCTACCTCGAGGACATGCTGGCGAAGCTCGACCTCGAGGCTGTGCGCGGCGCCGCCTTCAAAGTCGTCATCGACTACAACAACGGCGCGGCGGCGATGGTGCTTCCGCAGATCCTGCGCGAGCTCAACTGCACGGTGATCCCCTTGAACGCGGCGCCGGCCGAGATCGTGATGGAGCAGGACGAGCCGTCGTTCCAGGCGCACCTGGCGGAGATCGGGGTGATCACGTCGGCGGTGAACGCGAAGCTGGGCGTGTTCATCGACTCGCCCGGCGAGAGGTGCTTCATCGTCGACGAGACAGGGTCGGTGCTGGACCACCACGCGGCTTTCGCCGTGTTGACCCGGCTCGCGCTGATGGCGAAGCCGGGCATGGTGCTCGGGCCGGCGTCTTCGTCGCTGGCGTTCTCGATGATCGCCGAGGAGTTGGGAAGCAGGTTCGTGCCGACGAAGATGACGCCGGGCGCGGTGCTGCGCGCGGCGCAGCACGCGGACGCAGTGCTTGCGTCGGACGGTGGCGGTGGCTACTGCTGGCCGGACTTCGCGATCTCGTTCGACGCGATCTCCACGATCGCCCGCGTGCTCGAGATGCTGGCCCACACCGGCACGTCGCTGGGCGCGCTGCGTACTCGCATCCCGGAGGTGACGCACCGCGTGGCGGTGGTGTTCTGCCCGTGGGAGGTCAAGGGCAGGGTGATGAGGACGATGATGGAGCGGCACCTGAAGGACCGGGTCGACCTGACCGACGGGGTGAAGGTGTTCGTCGACGATGGGGGTTGGGTGCTCGTGGCGCCGGAC
>WNGH01006805.1_pt1 | contig 10893 bp, 12 predicted proteins | sample 5400631 | NCBI WGS metagenome assembly WNGH01 (sample SAMN13153373, study PRJNA577476) | soil metagenome | isolation source: 115 cm soil or saprolite under Garry oak tree replicate 1 | place: USA:California | collected 2016-06-15 | reverse complement strand
CGCCGTCGGCCGTCAGGACCTGTCCCGGCGCGCCACGGCCCTCGGCGACCCGCGCCCCGAAGAGCTTCACCTCTCGCCCGTCCAGCTCCGTCCAGGCGCCCGGCTTTGGGTCGAGGCCACGGATCAGGCGGGCGATTCGCTCGGCGGGCTCTCCCCAGGGGATCCGCGCGATCTCGCGCGTCAGTTTCGGAGCGTACGTCGCGTGGGCGCCGTCCTGCGGCCGCGCCTTGAGCCCCTCCTGCTCGAGCATCGCGAGGGCTTCCACCAAGGCCTGGGCGCCCATCTCGGCAAGGTGCTCGGCGAGCTCGCCCGCGGTGACGTCGTCCGGGATGTGGTGCGGGATCTGATGCAGGATGGGACCGGTGTCCATCCCGGCGTCCATCCGCATGATGGTGACGCCGGTCTTTTCGAGCCCGTTGATGATCGCCCACTCGATCGGCGCCGCACCGCGCAGCTCCGGAAGGAGCGACGGGTGGACGTTGATCATGCCGTGCTTCGGGATCGCGAGGAGCGACGGGCGCAAGATGTGTCCGTACGCCACCACGACGCCGACGTCGGGCGCGAGCGCCCGCAGCTGCTCGACGAACCCGGGCTCTGTGGACCGCTCCGGCTGCAGGACCGGGAGGTCCTCCGACTCGGCAGCCGCTTTCACGGGCGGCGGCACCAGCGCCGAGCGGGAGCGCCCCCGGGGCCGGTCGGGCTGAGTGACGGCGGCCACCACGTCGAACCCCTCGCCGAGGAGGGCTTCGAGCGACGGCACGGCGAATTCGGGGGTACCGAAAAAGACGACGCGCACCTACAGCTCGCCCGCCGGCTCCGGCGTCACCTCCTTGAGATAGCCGGATTTCCCCTCGCGCGACTTCTTCCACTTGGCGAGCAGCAGGCTACGCTTCACCGCGCTGAGGTGGTCGAGGAACAGCACGCCGTCCAAGTGGTCGATCTCGTGCTGGACGGCGCGTCCCTTGAGGGCGGAGAGCTCGGCCCGATACGGCTTGCCGTCCCGATCGAGGGCCTCGAGGGTCACCGTCGATGGGCGCTCCACGTCGCCGAAGATGTCGGGGATCGAGAGGCAGCCCTCCTCGGCCGGCTCGGTGGCCTCACTCGCGTGCACGATGCGGGGGTTGATCAGGACCAGCGGCAACGGGTCATCCTCACCCACGTCCACGACGGCGACGCGCAGGGCGACGCCCACCTGGTTGGCCGCGAGCCCCACCCCTTTTGCCGCGCGCATCGTCTCGAAGAGGTCGTCCACCAGCCGGCGGACGTCGGCGTCCACGGCCGCCACCGGCGCCGCGCGCTGCCTCAGCACCGGCGAGCCGAGCAGGTGGAGGTGGCGGACGGTCACTGCGGCTTGGCCTCGAGCGAGCGATTCAGGACGTTGGAGATGTTCGCGCGCAGGACGACGAACCTGGCCTCGCCGCTCTTCATGGTGACTTCGTCCTCCTTGAGATGGATGACCTCGCCGACGATGCCGCCGGACGTCACCACGCGGTCCCCCTTTTGGAGTGAGGCGAGCAGCTGGCGGTGCTTATCCTGTTGCTTGCGCTGCGGCCGGATGATGAGGAAGTAGAAGATCGCGAAGATGGCGACGAGCTGGAGTGCGAACCAGCCCATCGCGGGGCCTCCCTGGCCGCTCGGGGCGAACAACGACAGCGCGTCTGGTCCGTGCATGTCACCTCGTGTTCGATCGCAGGTAGCGGCGCCGCCACTCGGCAGCCCACCGTGTGAACCAGCCCGAGCGGACGGCAGCCTGCATCTCGTCCGCGAGCCGAATCAAGTACCGCACATTGTGCAGCGACAGGAGCCGCAGCCCCAGCAGCTCCTCCGCGACGAACAGGTGCCGGAGGTAGCCGCGCGAGAAGGTGGTGCAGGTCTCGCAGTCGCACGTCTCGTCCAGCGGCCGAGGATCCTCGCGGTGCTCGGCGTTGCGAATGTTCACCGGGCCGTCGGGCGTGAAGGCGGAGCCGTTGCGGCCGTTGCGGGTGGGCGCGACGCAGTCGAACAGATCGACGCCACGCTCCACCGCCGCCACGAGGTCCTCGGGGAACCCCACGCCCATAAGATAACGCGGCAACGCCCGCGGCAGCCGCGGCTCGAGGGCCGCCAGGATCTCGTACATGACCGGCTTCGGCTCGCCCACGGCCAGCCCCCCGAGGGCGACGCCGGTCCAATCCCCCAGCTCCAGGATGCGGCGCAGCCCTTCGGTGCGGAGCTCCAGGTGGGCCCCGCCCTGGAGGATGGGCCATAAACTCTGGTTGCACGACGCCACGACGCCACGTTGCAGGTCCCCTCCTCCGCCCGTCGTGGAACTTGGCGTCATGGCGTCGTGCAACGCCTTCAGCTCGCCGTGCCTCCTCGCACACCGCTCCAGCCATCGCAGCGTCCGCTCCAGGGCGTCGCGAGCGGTCGCGGCGTCCGCGCCCCCCGGCACGACGTGATCGAATGCCATCGCGATGTCCGCGCCCAGGACCCACTGGATCTCCGTCGCCCGCTCGGGGGTGAGGTACCGGCGGCTTCCATCGACGTGGCTCTGGAATTCCACGCCGTCCTCGTGCACCCGGCGAAACCCCTCGAGGGAGAATACCTGAAAGCCGCCCGAGTCGGTGAGCAACGGCCGGTCCCAGCCCATGAAACGGTGCAGGCCGCCGAGCCGCTCCACCACCTGCTCGCCGGGGCGCACGTGCAGATGGTAGGTGTTCGCGAGCACCAGCTGCGCGCCGGCGGCCTTCAGGTCGGCGGGAGACAGCGCGCGGACGGTGCCCTGCGTGCCTACGGGCATGAAGCACGGCGTGACCACCGTCCCGTGGGGAAGTGCGAGACGGCCGGTCCGGGCGGCGGCGGAGGTGGCGTCGACGGTGAACGCGAACATCACTCGACCATCAAAAGGGCAGGGAGCCCCCGGCGAGCGGCGCCACGATGAAGTGGACTACAGCGTAATCAGGCGGTCGTGAGTCGACAAGATGGACCGGGAATCGCGCTAGTAGGGCAGCGCACTGCGGTCCTCCTACTACTAGCGTCCGATCCCGAATCCCGCCAGAGACACAGCGGTGGAAGAATCCGATTGCGCCTTCTCAACCATTCGCAAGATGATTCTCCCGAGGATCTGCTCAACGTGGGCGCGGTACTCTTCAGCCTGGTCTCCCGAGCCATTGTACCGCTTCACAACCTCCATCCAGGACCCGTACTTCCTGTAGTTGTAAGCGAGGATCGCCGCTCCGCAGCGGATGTTGTGATCGTACACGTACAGGTTGTTCTTCTTGTTACAGTGGGGAGTCAGCCAGGTCCAATCAATCGGTTGAATCTTTCCTTTGGAATCGGGGTGGCAGGGAAGAATTTGCATGCGTCCAATTTCCCGGCAGATTCGCTTGTACCCGATCGAATCACCTCGAGCGTCTCGCTGAACGATGACGAAGCCGGGGCCCCGAGCCTTGTTATTGCCGTGGATACCAGACTCCTGGCGCGCGTGTACCCACATGAGGATGGAGGGAACGTCGAACTCTCTTCCCGCATCTCCTAATTGCCGTTCGTCTTCGAGCCCGGAGGCATTCAGCACCGCACGCTGGGCGTGGGCGACCGCGGGGAGGGCGAGCAGGCCGAGCGCCACCCCGAGCAGCCGGAGGCGGCCCACCTGACGCGCACGGATTCGATACTTGACCGCCACCTTGGTGCTCTCCCCTTCACGGCGTTACGCGAGACCCCGCGGAGGCGGGTATCCGAGACTCTTTGCGTGCGGACCGTTCGCAATTCGTGGGCCACGATTGAACCCGACCGGCGCGAGCCACTCGAGGTCGTCACAGCGTTCGAGCGGCGGCGGGTAACATTCGAAACCACGTTGAGATTCGCGATCGGCTCGTAGAGCCGGCGGATCTGATCGGCGCGGCAACCCCCAATCGCGAGAGAATCGAGCGTCACTCCCGTTACCTCATTTGTCACCGGGAACGCCTGCACCGTACGGTCCCTGCCACCCGGTTGAGGATGGTTCCGTGTGCTGCGTCACGAGGATCGCCAGCCGGGTTGCGGGGCGTCGCTACAGCACGGCCATCGCGTCGCCGTAAGAATAGAACCGGTACCCCTGCTCGACCGCCTCCCGATAGGCGCGCATCACACGCTCGTTCCCCCCGAACGCGCACACGAGCATCAGCAGCGTCGAGCGGGGAAGATGAAAGTTCGTGAGCAGCCGGTCCACGGCCCGAAATCGGTACGGAGGATAAATGAATAGCCCGGTCTCCCCGGCGCCGGGGCGGATGCGGCCGCGCTCGTCTGCGGCGGTCTCCAGCGCCCGCACCACCGTCGTCCCCACCGCCCACGTGTCCCGCCCGGCCGCCTTTGCGCGATTGACGATCTCGGCCGTCTCCGGCGGAATCAAGTACGGCTCCGGGTGCATCACGTGGGCCGCGAGATCGTCCACCTCCACCGGCTTGAACGTGCCGGGCCCGATGTGCAGGTCGAGCGCCACCACGGCGACGCCCTTGGCGCGGAGCGCGTCCAGCAGCTCGGGCGTGAAGTGCAACCCGGCGGTGGGCGCCGCAACGCTGCCTTCGTGCTCGGCATAGACCGTTTGGTAGCGCTCGCGGTCAGCCGGCCCAGCCGGGCGCCGGATATAGGGCGGGAGCGGGACCTCACCGTACTTTTCGAGCGTCGCCCGCGCGTCGAGCGAGCCGAGGAACTTCACACGCCGCAGTCCACCTCCGAGCATCTCGATGATCTCGACGGCGCTGTCGGAGCCGAACCGCACCGTGCGTCCCGGCTTGAGCTTCCCGCCCGGATGCCCCATGGCAAGCCACGTCCGGTCGGGGAGCTCGCGGACGAGCAGGAGCTCGGCGACGTTACCCGTTTCCCGTTTCCCGTGCAGTCGCGCAGGGATGACCCGTGAAGTATTGAGCACCAGCACGTCCTCGGCCGCCATGAGGTCGCCGATGTCACGAAACAAGCGGTGCCGGATCGCGCCCGTCGCGCGCTCGAGCACGAGCAGGCGGCTCCCCGCGCGGTCGGGAAGAGGCTCCTGGGCGATGCGGTCGGGAGGGAGCGGATAATCGAAGTCCGAGGTGCGGTGCATGGGAAGCCAAGTGCGGAGTGCGGAGTGCGGAATGTGGAATGTCAGGGTGAGCGTCGATGGCCGCGCCGCCGCTCGGAACTTGCACTTCTATTCCGCATTCCGCACTCCGCACTCCGCATTAGCTGTCGAAGATGGTTTGCTGCTCCGCGCTCCTCGGAGGCGTGAACCCGAAGTGGCGGTACGCGCCCGCCGTGGCGCAGCGGCCGCGCGGCGTACGGGCGAGGAACCCCTGCTGCATGAGGAACGGCTCGTAGACCTCCTCGAGCGTTCCAGGGTCTTCGCCCACCGCCGCCGCGATCGTGGTCAGGCCGACGGGGCCCCCTTCGAACTGCTCGATGATCGTCTTGAGGATGCGGCCGTCCATGTCATCGAGGCCGAACTCGTCCACGTCGAGCCGCTTCAGCGCCTCGGCGGCGACCGGCGCGCTGATCTTCCCGTCCGCCCGCACCTGGGCGTAGTCCCGCACGCGCTTCAACAGCCGGTTCGCGACCCGCGGCGTGCCGCGGCTGCGCCGCGCGATTTCGGCGATGCCCGCCGGATCTGCAGGGACGCGCAGGATCCCCGCGGAGCGTGTGATGATCCGGGCGAGGTCGTCCGGCGGATAGTAAGAGAGCCGCTCCACGAGGCCGAACCGGGCGCGCATCGGTGGCGTGAGCAACCCGAAGCGCGTGGTGGCGCCGATCAGGGTGAAGCGCTCCAGCGCCATGGGGATGGTCTGGGCGTGCGCGCCGTCGGCGATGCGCACGTCCACCCGGTACTCTTCCATCGCGGGATAGAGGAACTCCTCGAGCGCGGGCCGCAGCCGGTGCACCTCGTCGATGAAGAGGATGTCCCCCCCCTGAAGCGATGTGAGCAGGCCGACCAGATCGCCGGGCCGCTCCAGCACGGGTCCCGAGGTGGTGCGGATGTTGACGCCGAGCTCTTTCGCCATGAGCAGCGCGAGGGTCGTCTTGCCGAGGCCGGGAGGCCCGAAGAAGAGCGCGTGGTCGAGCGGCTCGGCGCGCTGCTTGGCGGCGTCGATCGCGATCTGGAGCGACTCCTTTACCTTGGCCTGGCCGACGAACTCGTCCAGGCGGGAAGGGCGGAGCGCCGCGTCGGCGCTCCGCTCCTCCGGGAGCGCCTCGGGCGTGGTGATCTGGGCGCGGGGCGTCACGTCATGCGGCTCTCGTTCTCGTCAGCGGCCGCGCCCGCCACCGCACGGGTCGCGCGTCCGCTTCCAGCTCGTGCCGCGCGTGGCAGGTCACGCACTCGTCGACGGCTCGGGTCTCGCCGTCCGGCACCAGCCGGCGGTTGGTCGAGCCGCAGCGCGTGCAGATCCACTCCGCTGTCGTCGCCATGGTCACCCACGGGTGAGGATTTGCAGCGCCCGGCGGACCATCGTCTCCGTGTCTCCCCCCCCTCCCCCTCCCCCTCCCCCGTCGGCGGCGAGCACCTGGCGCAGGGCGCGGTCGGCGTCCGCGGTCCCGTAGCCCAGCCGCTCCAGCGCCTTGAGCGCCGCTTCCGCCGCGCCGCCGGTCGCGGCCGGCGCGGCCGCCGGCTCCAGAAACTCGCCGAGCTTGTCGGCCAGTTCAAGCGCGAGCCGCTCCGCCGTCTTCCGGCCGATGCCGCTCACGGAGGCGAGCAGGCCGATGTTGCGCTCCTTCACCGCCCGCACCCCGCGCTCGACGCCGAGCGCCGACATGAGCGCGATGGCGATCTTCGGCCCCACCCCGCTGACGTCGATCAACCGCTGAAAGAAACGCCGCTCGGCCTCGTCCCGGAAGCCGTAAAGGGCCCAACCGTCTTCCCGCACGACCAGTTCGGTCGCGAGGGTGACGGTTTCGCCCAACGCGGGGAGCTGCTCCATGACGCCGAGGGCGACCACGATCTCGTAGCCGACGCCGCCCGCCGTCTGCACAACCACGCGGTCGCCGCGCTTCGCCGAGAGGCGGCCGCTCACTTGCGCGATCACGGGCCCCGCAGGAGGTGCGTGAGCGCGACCGCCACGCCGTCCGCCGCGTCGGCTGGCTGGGGAGCCGACTTGAGACGCAGCAGACGCGCCACCATCGCCCCGACTTGCGGCTTGCGGGCGCCGCCCCTGCCGGTCACGGCCTTCTTGACCGTCGCGGGAGGGTATTCGGCGATCTCGAGTCCCGCCTGCCGGGCGGCGAGCAGGACCACGCCGCGTGCGTGGCCGAGCACGAGAGTGGTGCGGACGTTCCGATGGTAGAAGGCGCTTTCCAGCGCCAGCGTGTGCGGCCGGTGGCGGGCGATGAGCTCGCTGATGCCGGCGTGCAGCTCTTCCAACCGATGGGGGAGCGGGGTGCGGCGCGCCAGGCTGATGACGCCGCACTCGATCAGCCGGCCCATTCCGGGCGCCCCGTCGCCAGTCTCGATCACGCCGTAGCCGGTGACCGAGGTACCCGGATCCACGCCCAGCACCCTCACGTCACGCCGTCACCGCCGCCATCGTCTCGGCGTCGATGTCGAAATTCGACGAAACCTTCGCGACGTCGTCCATCTGTTCCAGGGCTTCGATCAGCTCGAGCAGCTGCTTCGCATCCCGGGCGTCCACCTTGACGGTGCTCTTGGGGATCATCGCGATCTCGGCGGACTGCACCGGAATCCGCCTCGCCTTGAGCTTCTCCTGAATCGCGTGCAGCTGGCTCACCGGCCCGGTGATGAGGAACAGGTCACCGTCGCGCACCATGTCGTCGGCGCCCGCTTCCAGCGCCGCCTCCATGGTGGCGTCCTCGTCGGCCCTGGTGGCGTCCACGGTGATCTGCCCCTTGCGGTCGAACATCCACGCGACCGAGTTCGCGGCGGCGAGGTTGCCGCGGTGTCGCGTGAAGACGTGCCGGATCTCGGCCACGGTGCGGTTCGCATTGTCCGTGGTCGCCTCGATGAAGATCGCCGCGCCGCCCGGGCCGTAGCCCTCGTAGGCCACTTCGACGTACTGCACGCCCTCGAGCTCGCCCGTCCCCTTCTTGATGGCGCGCTCGATGTTGTCGAGCGGCATGTTTTCGGCCTTCGCGGCGTCGATGGCCGTGCGCAGGCGGGCGTTGCCGGCAGGGTCGCCGCCGCCTTGTTTCGCGGCGATGGTGATTTCGCGGATCAGCTTGGTGAAGAGGGCCCCGCGCCGGGCGTCGGTTACGGCCTTCTTCCGCTTGATCTGCTTCCACTTACTGTGGCCGGCCATGGTGCACCTCAAGATGCGTTGCATGACGCCACGACGCCATGTTGCACGAACCGGCGGGGTGCTCGTGGAACGTGGCGTCATGGCGTCGTGTAACGCCGCTTCAACCTACGACGCTCACCGGTCGGGGTCGAGCATGTCCTCGAACCGCATCCAGCGCCGGTAGAAGTAGAGATCGACGAAGCCCGTGGGCCCGTTGCGGTTCTTCAGGATCATCAGCTCGGTCGCGCCCTCGACCCCATAGCCCGGGTGGTACATCTCTTCGCGGAAAATCCCGAGCGCCACGTCGGCGTGCTGCTTGATCGCGCCGAGGTGGCCGAAGTCGTCCAGGGTGGGGCGGGGGTCCGGTCGCTTCGCGTCGAGTCGAGGAAGCTGGCTGACGCACAGCAGCGCGACGTGGCGTTCGAGGGCGAGGGCCTTGAGCCGCTGCAGGACGAGCGCCAGGTCTTCGTCTTGCGTCGAGCGGATGACGCCCGCGGGCGACGGCACGAGCTGCAAGTAGTCCACCACGGCGAGCGCGAGCTGGCGCACCCCGTCGAGACGGCCCGCCGCCGTCTCGAAGTCCGGGGCCGCCAGGGGGAGCGCCGTGAGCGGCAGGTCGCGGAGTCGCACGGCGGCGCCGCCGATTCCGGCGCGTGTCTGGTCGCTCAACGTCGCCGTGCGCAGCTCGTCCACCGCCGCGCGGCCCTCGATGGCGAGCGCCCGCTCCATCAAGCGCTCGTCGTCCATCTCCCCCGAGAAGAACGCGACGCGGCTGCCCTGCCGCGCCACGCGCAGGGCCAGCCCCAGGGCGAGCGCCGACTTGCCCGAGCCGACGTCGCCGCCCAGGACGACGAGGTCGCGGCGGCGGAACCCGCCCCCGAGGAGCTTGTCGAGCGAGGGGAACCCTGTCGGGACGGTATCGTCGGCGGTCGCCCCGGGTCGCTGCTGGTCCACCCGCTCGACGAGGGTCTCGAGAGAGGGACGCCGCTCCAGTCGGCGCTGGCCCATTCGTGCCTTTCCTGTGCGTCTTGCGCGTCTAGCCTTATAGATGTACGCGCGCGGTCCGTGCGGCAACGGCGATGACCTCGCCCGCCTCGGATCCGAGCACGTCGCGGGCGGGGGCGACGAGCTGGGCGAGCACGAGCGCCGCTGCCGCGGGCGTCGCGGGCTCGAGGTGGTGCCGGGCGGCCGCGAGCGCCCGCCGGAGCGGGGCGGGCAGGGCCAGGGCGCCGAGGCGCGTCTCGAGCGCCTGCAGTCGACGCAGGTGATTCTTGACCGAGACCGGGTGCGGTGGGAACAGCCCTTCGGCGGCGCGGACCATGAGCCAGAGGGCGAACAATCCGTCCCGTTGGGGCCCGCGGGCCGTTCGGGCGAGGAGCCCGATGAGGCGCTGTTCCGCCGGTGTCGTCGCCCGGGTCACGCCACCAGGCGTTGCGCGGCCGCGGCCACCTCGGCCGGCGTGATGTCGCCGAGGCAGCGGTGATGGCCCATGGGACAATGCGCCGTGCCCGTGGCGGAGCACGGGCGGCAGTCGAGCGCGCGCTGCAGCACGAGGGCGCGCGCGCGGTAGGGGAAAAAGCCGAACTGCTCGACGGTCGGCCCGAACAGCGCGACCACCGGTGTGCGCACCGCGGTCGCCATGTGCATCACGCCGGTATCGCCCGAGATGACGATCTGCGCGCGCGCGAGCAGGGCGCCCGTCTCCTGCAGCGAGAACTCGCCGGCCGCGCTCGCCGCCGCGCCGCTCCCCATGAGTTGCTCCGCCAGCCCCCGGTCCTCCGGCCCGCCGACCACGACGCTCTTGTAACCCGCGGCGCGCAGCTCCTCGGCGAGCGCGCTCCAATGGGCGATGGGCCAGCGCTTGGTGGCGTGCGCGGCGCCCGGGGCGAGCGCGGCGAGCCGCGCGCCGGCGAGCGCGCGGTCGCCCAGCCACTGCGCCGCCCGATCCTGCGCCCCCTTTCCCAGGCAGAATTCCGGCGGCTCGCCGTCGGGGCGCGCGTCCAGCCGCCGCGCCGCCTCGAAGTAACGCTCCGCCACGGGAACGGGGGTGCGATAGACGTCGAGCTTGGTCGAGATCAGCAGGGCCCGGCCGAGCTTGCGCTTGCGGTAGCTCGACCAGCGGCAGTGCACCAGCAGCCTCAACGCCGCGCTGCGCAGGCTGCCGTGCAAGTCCAGCCCGTGCGTCGGCCCGAGGCCCCGCAGCCGCCGGGCGAAATGGCGGATCGGCTCGCCGGGCTCGAGGGAAACGACCTCGGCGAGGTGCGGGTTGTCGGAGACGAGCGGGGCCATCGCGCGCTTCGTCACGTAGACCAGCTTCGCCTCGGGGTGGCGCCGGGTGAGCGCCCGCACCAGGGGGGTGGTGAGCAGGATGTCGCCGATGGAGCTGAAGCGCACCACGAGGACGCACAGCACGGCGCCAAAGCTACGGCTGCGCTGCCGCGCTTCGCCAGTCATCATTAGCTTTGGTCCATGCCGCGCCCCAAGAGCATTCTCTGGGTGGACGACGAAGTGGAGGGGCTCGCCGCCCACCGGCGTTTCCTCGAGGCCCAGGGCTTCACCGTCGCGTGCGCGGCCCACGGGGACGACGCCCTCGCGCTGCTGCGCCGCCAGCCGTACAGCGTCGTGCTGCTCGACGAGCAGATGCCCGGCCGGCGCGGCCTCGAGTTGCTCCCCGAGATCC
>WNGH01015455.1_pt1 | contig 10895 bp, 9 predicted proteins | sample 5400631 | NCBI WGS metagenome assembly WNGH01 (sample SAMN13153373, study PRJNA577476) | soil metagenome | isolation source: 115 cm soil or saprolite under Garry oak tree replicate 1 | place: USA:California | collected 2016-06-15 | reverse complement strand
ACGGTCATGGCCATTTCGCTCTCTAACCCGCCGCTAGGGCCGACAGCGACATTCGGTGATGGATGATTCCATTGTTGATTGCGGCTCGGCGTTGTATCGCAATGAGAGGAGAAGTCTCGCATGTGGGGAAAACGTCCAACTCAGAATACACTCGAACCACCGCCCATCGCACAAGCAAACGCCAATGCGGTTGAAGTGTTGCGGGGTGGGCCGCTCCGGGCAGTCCACAGCAATTGACGCTGAGAACGACCTGGCAAGACGCTGGCGCTTGGGGTTTGATGTTGGTTGATATTGCGCGTCACGCGGCACAGGCATACGCGAACGAGGGTCAAGATCCAGAAGTAGTTCTCGCGAGGATTCGGGAGCTCTTTGATGCTGAATGGTCGCAGCCCACTGATGCACTCGAGGACATTACTCCTAAATAAGGTCGCACGGTCTAACCACTAGCGTGGAGCGGACAACGAGAAAGGTTATGGCTATTATTCGTACCGTTCGTCGAGACGCCGCTCGCGCTAATCGTTAGCCTGAAATTGAACTGATTTCTCCTTGAATCAAATCTGCCCAGCGATGTTCTCTAGTGCTATTATGATTACGACGAACTCATCAATCGCGACAATACCAGCCTCGACATCTTCTGGCTCAGAGAGGAGAGTCTCCAAGACTCTGACAATCTTTCCGATTCCGATGCTCTCGCCCAGGAAATCGTCGACGACCTGGAAGCCGCCCTTGAACCATTCCGCGAAATTGCCGCGGATTTAAGAGCGAACCGTGGTAAGTGTGGCGAGTTGTAGAAGTCTGCTGCAGAATTTGCAGGACAATGAGTAAACGGCTTTCAACAGCTTTCGTGGAATTCATAAAGGTTTGGGGTCTACTCACGTTGATCGTCGTTGTGGGGTTCGTGGTTACCTACCAGTATGTGGGTGCCCCGCCGCCGAAGGTCGTTCGAATCGCAACGGGCGCGAAGAACGGAGCTTATTATGCCTTTGCCCAACGGTACGCGCGTCTGCTGGCGAACGACGGCATTTCCCTCGAAGTTGTTTCGACCGCAGGGTCCGTGGAGAATTTCGACTTGCTAAAAAAGGGTGAAGTGTCGTTAGCGCTGGTGCAGGGGGGCAGTGCGACGGATGACGATAAGGAACGCTTGCAATCCCTTGGAAGCCTGTTTCTCGAACCCGTTTGGGTTTTTACGCGCAAACAGAAAACCATTAAACGATTTTCAGAATTGAAAGGGAAACGTGTGGCGGTCGGCGTTGCCGGAAGCGGCACTTATCTCCTGGCAGTGCAGCTACTTTCCGCCGCCGGGATCACGGAATCAAACGCGACATTGATCCAGGGGGATCCGGCACAGGCTATTCCTTCGGTGTCGCAAGGTAAGATCGACGCTGCATTTTTTGTCGCCTCTCCTGAGGCGCCGATAATTCACAGTGCTTTACAGGAACCGACGATCGAGCTTTTCAACTTCGACCGGGCGCCTGCTTACGGTCGTTTGTTTCCTTTTCTAACTCCGGTGACTCTCAGCGAAGGGGTGATGAATTTAGAGCACAATATTCCGTCCCACGACACCACACTCGTGGCGGCTTCGGCCAACTTGGCCGCTCGTAGAGATCTCAACGTGAGTCTGATTCCGGCGCTCCTGAAGGCCATTGCCAGAGTACATCAAACGGGAGGCGTGCTGGAGCAAAATCGGCAGTTTCCATCGGTTGACTTCGTGGACCTCCCTCTGAACGAAGACGCCTGGCGCTATATCACGAACGGCCCGTCTTTTTTGTTCCGATGGTTGCCCTACGGAACGGCCGTGCTCCTGGACCGTCTCAAAATACTAGTCCTACCTTTCTTGGCTTTGTTGATCCCATTGTTTAGAATCGCACCGCCACTTTATAGGTGGCGGGTTCGTTCGAAGATTTATCGCTGGTACGCGTCGGTTCGCGAAATTGACTCGATGGTCCAGAAGGAGGCAATTGCCGGCGAGGCGGAACGGGTCATCAATCGATTGGAAGAGCTTGAACGCGAGGTCGCTTCTGTCTCGGTTCCTCTATCCTATGCGGGGGAATTGTACCACCTGCGGCTGCACATCGGCTTCCTGCAAGAAAAACTTGAAAAGCTTGCAGGCCAGTCGTCGCGACCTGCTGAAAAAGCGTTTCCATTGAAATGAAATGCTGAGAGGCAAAATTGGAATCCGGGCTAGGTTTCAGGGCAGTGACTGCCCATAACGCCCTATAGGAGAAATAGACATGGAGCAACAGAATGGTCAGAAAAAGCTGGCCGTACTAATCGACGCAGACAATACTCCGCCTTCAATCATTGATGCGTTACTCGCGGAAATCGCCAAGTATGGTATTGCGAGTGTCCGGCGAATCTACGGTGATTGGACCACCCCTAATTTGAGGGGGTGGAAGGATGTTCTTTTAGAACAAGCTATTCAGCCCATTCAACAATTCCGATACACAGTCGGCAAAAACGCGACCGATAGCGCACTGATCATCGATGCGATGGATTTGCTGTATACGGAGAAACTTGATGGCTTCTGCATCGTGTCGAGTGATAGTGACTTTACGCGCTTAGCATCGAGAATTCGAGAGGCCGGCCTTATCGTGTACGGCTTTGGCGAAAAAAAGACTCCCAAAGCATTTGTGGGTGCCTGCGACAAGTTCGTTTATACGGAAATATTGCGCGAGGATGAACCGACAGGTCCACGAGGAAGGAAAACCACGACTGACCTGAACCAGGATACGACACTGGTTAATCTCTTGAGAAATGCTGTTGATTACTCCGCGAGCGAAGACGGATGGGCCTATTTGGGTCAAATCGGTCAATACGTTGCAAACCAGGCTCCAGAGTTTGATCCTCGTAACTACGGTTACAAGAAGCTCGGCGATCTGGTTAGAGCAACTCAGCTTTTCGATGTAGATGAACGACGTTCCGCCGATTCACCAGGGATATCGGTTTATGTGCGAGACAAACGAAAGAAACAATCAACAACTACAGTTTAGCGTTTCTATTCCGCTGACTAAAAATTAGATGAAATTTTGTGCCCGCCTCGCCTATCAATTGCGCGGTGAGCAAAGAGCAGCGGAATATTATCGAAGGGACGGTAAAAAAATGAGTGAAGAACACAAACACGATCACGGTCATGATCACGGGCATGCACACGATCATTCGCACGATCACAAGACGCGCTTTCATGACCCGCAGCATGCCGCTGAGTTTGACCGCCGGACCTCGGAGATCCGCGACGACCTGGCCGAGAAATTGGCCGATATGCTCGCGCTGCAAGGCGATGAACAGATTCTCGACCTGGCGACGGGCACCGGTCGAGTAGCTCGGCCGGTGGCGAAGCGGTTGAAAACTGGCCGGATCATCGGTGTCGATCAGGCTCTCGCCATGCTCGATGTCGGACACCAGCACGAAGATCCGATTCGTGCTTACTATCAGGGCGCCGGTGAGGCCGATGCTCTGCCTTTCAAATCCAACTGTTTCGACCGGGCGTTTGTCTCCTTCAGCCTGCACCACTTCGGCAACCCAGCGGGTGTGGTTACGGAAGTGCTCCGAGTGCTGAAGAATGGCGGTAGGTTTGTCGTGCTCGATCCGATCATCGAGGAGGCGAAAGACTCAGTGGATGTCGCGCTCGAGACCAAGATCAATCAGGTGTTCCGCCGGACCCACGGCGACGATTTTCGCTTTCATACGGCCAGCAGCATCCAACGGTCACTGGCTGGAAGTTGCGGAAGAGGTGGAAAAGGAAGCGCCGGAATTGGCAGAGCGGCTGAAGAAAAACTATTTCACATGGCACAGACACGACGACCATGTGCATGTCAAAGGTAGTTTCTCTTACGGCCTCATCTGTGGGGTGAAGCCGGAATGAAAGGATAGTTTCGCGTTTCGAGTCTCGGGTTTCAGGTCCCGAGTTCAAGACGGTGGGCCGGGGAAAATACGAAACACGAGACCCTAGATTGGAATAATGGAGTGATGCATTCAAACCCAGTACTCCAATACTCCACCACTCCAATGCGGCAAAGAAGGAGTGACGCACATGAACAAAGCCGACTTTCGCCAATTCTATCGTGATGCGCATGCGGTAACCTGCCTCACCGAGCGGGAGAAGATGCTTATCGGCCTCGCCGTCGCGATGATGCGGCTTTGCGATCCGTGAGTGGAGCGGCGCCTTGCGGACGCAAGGAAAGCTGGAATGACTGAAGAGGAGCTGGATGCGGCGGTCGATGTGATTGCCGCTGTGGACGCGGGAGTTTTGCAGTCGCTAAATCAAAGGATTAAACAGCGAAACGCAAAATGAATTTGGGCCTAATTGTCGGGGCCGAGCTTTGGATCTAATGGGGCGACCTCTCAACTGCTACTGAGAAAAACAACAGGTGTTTCGATAAAGCTCAGCATGAACGGAGGAATATCAACGGGATTAAACCTTGTATCGCTCGCCCCGAGCAGGTCGAAGGGCGGACATCGCCTGATGTTGGTGTTGTGGATTGCGTGGCCCTTCCTAGTTACACCGGCAACTCTTTATGCCGAGAAGCTTCGCGTTTCGTACGCATCGGTCACTGGCAACACGGCGGTCGTTACGTACGTCGCGCAGCGCGCCGGGTTATTCGAAAAATATGGCTTGGGCGTCGAGATTATTCTCATCACCGGCGGTCCGGCGGCGGTGAGCGCGCTTTTGAACGGCGACGTGGATCTGGATCTGCGAGCGCCCATCGCCGCCGTTCAGGCAATGGCTCATGGCGCAAGGCTGACGTTCTTACTCTCCCAGTCCAACACACTCGAATATGACATCGTCACCCGGCCTGAGATCAAGGACGTCAAGCAGCTCAAGGGCAAAAAGGTCGGCATCATCCGATTTGGCGGAATTTCAGAATTGATGGTTCGCTACCTGTTTCAAAAGCTCGGTTTGGACGCGGATAAAGACATCGCTATTGTTCAGGTCGGCCAGGCGCGTTTCGCATCGATGGAAAAGGGGGCCATCGATGCCACCGTGCTTTCCTCCGCCGAATCCGCATATGCCAAGCGAACGGGATTCCGAGTTCTCGATATGCCGACGCTGCCGTTCTTCGGCAGTACGGTTGTCACTACTCCCGCTCTCGCGACGAAGAAATCCGATGCCGTTACCCGGTACATGAAAGGCTATCTGGACGGAGTGCGTTTTTTTCTCAACGACAAGGAGCGGAGCTGTCAGTATATAGGAGAACTGCTGCGTACTAAGGATCGTGACATGATCGAGCTGGCATATCAAAGTAACCCACAACACCAAATTGGCAGAAAACCATATCCGGATATGACGGCGGTGAGAGCAACGCTCGACGTCATGAGCGCACGCGACCCGCTGATCAAAAAACTAAAGGCAGAAGATCTATTTGCTCTCTCGTACTTGTCGAAGCTCGATCAAAGCGGCTTTATCGATCAGCTGTATATCGCGAAGTAAAGGGGTCACGATGATGAAAGTGTGCGCTCGCCTGCGATTCAACGTTTTTCTCGTTCTTTCAGCTTCGCTGATTACCGGGAGTTCTTGGGGGCAATCACGACCGACGGCGATTGTCAGCGGAACGCTCATTGACGGAACGGGACGTCCGGCTCTCACAGATTCAGCGATTATCATGCAAGACGGCAGGTTTATCGCGGTTGGAAAACGCGGGGAGGTCTCTCTACCCCAAGGCGCGGATGTCATCGACGCGAAGGGCAAGACGATCCTGCCGGGACTCATCGACGGCCACTGCCACTTGCGCGATTGGATGGGCGAGCTTTATCTCCACTTCGGCATTACAACCTGCCCGACCATCTCCAACAATCCGGTGGACTGGGTCCTCGCCCAACGGGAAGGCATTCGCAACGGAACCATTCGAGGGCCGCGCGTCTGGGCCTCTGGCAACGTCATCGACGGGCCTTCCCCCGCGGGAATGGGCGCAAACCGAAGGCAGCGTACCAGCGTTATCGTCGACAATGAGGACGATGCGCGGAAAGCCGTTCGGATGTTGGCTGAAAAAGGCGTCGATGGCTACAAGCTCTTCGAGCGTCTAACGCCGCAGGTAGCGAAAGCGGCGGCCGAGGAAGCTCACCGGCTGGGCAAGCCGGTTATGGCTCACTCGTTGGATATTTTCGCGGCGGCGGACGCGGGGTATCAGTCGGTCGAGCATTCCTGGTCCGTAGCGTACACCTCAATCCAGGATCCAAAGAAGAAAGCGGAGTTGGACCTCGCCCGCATGAACCGAAAAATCACCACCCCGGAAGTCCACGCATTTATGGAGCCGCCGATGTTTGATCGGATCATCAAGGTGATGGTTTCGAAAAACGTCCATTGGAGCCCGACCTGGGGCACCACCTTTCGACCGCTTTCCCCGCGCGCATCGCAAATGAAAGAGCAAGAGTGGGCGCTGCTCAAAGATCCCAATTTGCGTTATCTTCCCGCTTATATTCTCAAGGCGAGCGAGCAGCACTTCTCTTATTATGAAAGCGCATCACCCGAGCAGCGCGCCCGACTGCTCTCCGGCTATAAGATGGTCCAGGATTTCGCCCGACGGTTTGTCGCCGCCGGAGGAAAGATCCATTCCGGCTCCGATCCCGATTACGTGCTCGCGGGTTACGGCGTCCACGCCGAGTTTCAGCTTATAATCGACGCGGGGTTGACGCCGCTTCAGGCTATTCAGTCCGCAAGCCTCAACGTGGCTCAGGCGTGGGGTAAAGACAAAGACTACGGCAGCGTCGAGAAAGGCAAGATCGCGGATCTCGTTGTCATTCGCGGCGATCCCATGAAAGGTATTTTTGCAACGCAAGACGTGGAAAAGGTATTTATGGAGGGAAAGGTCATCGACAGATCGTTTCATCCGGATTATCGTAACCCGGTTCCTCGCCCGATACCGGATCGTCCTGAGTAACGGTTACATCAAGTGGCGATGGCTAAAGCTAACCGCTTGAATTTTCTCTTCGGTGTTTTCCTGCTCACGTGTGCGCTGGTTTCCAGGAGTGCAATGGCTGCCGAGACCGCCACTCTCACCGTCATCTCTTATCCTGCTCGGCCGCTGAAACTGCCGCTGTGGCTGGCGCGCGATGCCGGATTGTTTGAAAACAACGGACTCAAGGTTACGCTCAAGGAACTCGACTCCAGCGAAGAACTGATTCAGTCGATACAAAAGCGCGACGGCGAAATTTACGCTGCCACGGCGAACTGGATTGTGTCCGGCATCGGTGACGGTTTTGAGTTGGTCTTTGTTGCCAACACCGGCTACAGCGTTCTGAAACTCCTCGCTCACCCGTCCATAAATCGAGCGGAAGACTTGAAGGGAAAGAAAGTCGGAACGGGGGAGCCAAACAGTAGTCAGGACCGCATCACGCGGCAAGCGCTGCAGCGCCTCGGGATTAATCCTGACAAGGATGTGACGCTAGTGCCGATGGGCGGCCGCAGCATCACGCGACTCAATGCTCTCTTAAAAGGCGACATCGATGCGACGACCAGCAACGAAGACAATCTTTTCGATTTGGAGAGAAGAGGTGGAATCAACAAAATACGCGTGCTCGCCGACAATGAAAGCCTGAAGCTTTTCATCGGCGCCGGCGTGGATTTCGCCGTCTCTCGCGCACTCTTCAAGAATTCGCGGAGTGCCGTCAAGCGATTTTTACAATCGATGTGTGAGGCCATCGGGCTGGCGCGGGAGGATCGATCGCAGGCCGATCGCATTTATGGGCGCTATCTGGATGTCAAAGACCCAGCGTTGTTGGACTTCATGTATCGGACCTATGTGCAGGGAGCGATCCCTCAGCGTCCGTTCCCTAAAACGGAGAACGTGGCACTGGGAATCGAAGAATTCAGCTCGAAGCCGGGACTCAAGGGCAAGCGAGCCGAAGATCTTATCGATCGAACTTTGTTGACGGAACTCGAACGCGAAGGCTTTTTCAACCGCCTCTACGGTAAGCCGAGAACACCTAGCGAATAAGAGGTTTGAAAAACTCGGATCGGAGGCCGGTCAAAAAGGTTTCAGATGCGAGGCGCGCGAGAAATCGACGAGCGGAGGCATACTAATCCGGTACGTTGGAGCGAGGCGATCGAGCGCAACAAAGCAGATGAGCCTTTTTCAACGGCCTGGAATAAGTTGACACCGGAGATGCTTTCTTAGTACCTTCGCGGCGGATTCACATACAAAAGGAGGGGTGTATGAAAGCAAAGCCGGCGTTGGTTTTGGCAGCGATCATTTCTCTTCTGCTGGTTCGATCCATTGAAGCGCAGGATCTCGGGCCGCAAATTAAGAAGTTTAAAGACGGCATCTATGTCTATGTCGGAAAGGAATTGAATTCCAATTGTGGAATTGTTCTGACCCAAGAAGGAGTCATTCTTATTGACAGCGGCCATAACCCGACGGACTCCCGAGCCATACTGGCCGCGGTCAAAAAGCTTACGTCCCTGCCGATTCGCTTTCTCATCGATACTGAACCGCATCCCGATCATACGACGGGCCACTTTGTCTTTTCTCCTCCCGCCGTCGTCATTGCCCACGAAGGGGCGACCGAGTCGATGAAAAATCGCGAACGCGAAAGCCCGGATCGCATCCAGAAGCTGGCGGCCGTCTCGCCAGAGATGCGCGCCGCGCTGGAGGGTTATCGCTTCGTCGCGCCACAGATCGAATATCGTCAGAAAACGACCCTGAATATGGGCGAGCGAACTTTCGAGCTGATGTACTTGAAGGGCGTTCACAGCGAGGCGGATACCGCTATATGGTTGCCCAAGGAACGGGTGTTGTTCTCCGCGTCCGCGGCCGTCGTCAATCAGTACAACATTCTTCGTCCGATCGTCACTATCCCAGATATTCTGGCTGCTCTTAAGATGATGAAAGGCCTCAATCCGGAATTCGTGATCCCGGGCCACGGAACTCCCGGAACCGTCAAAATCTTTGAAGATACCGAGCGCTACTACGATCTCCTGATCGACCGGGTCGGAAAGATGGAGCGCGAGGGCAAGTCGCTTGACGAGATAAAAAAGGAGCTGCGCATGCCTGAATATGACAGTTGGGCCAGCAAAGATCGGATTCCTTCTAACATCGAGGCGGCTTACAAAGTGGTGAAGAGCAAATGAACTAGTGGTCTGTAACGGTTGAATCGCGACTATTTAGTCGCAAATTCGGTGTCGCAGTCCAGTACCATGAACAGACGGATCGAGGAGGACGTTATGAAAATTAGATTGCCTGCCGTTTTTCTTTTCACCTCTTGCTTGTTGCTATTCACCTCGCATCTTTCGGCGCAGGATCTTGGACCACAATTCAAGAAGATCAAAGACGGAATTTTCGTCTACGCGGGAAAACCCAACGAATCCAATTGCACGATCATCCTCACTCAGGAGGGAGTCGTGCTTATTGATAGCGGAAACACTCCGCTGGATTCCCAAGCGGTCATGAAGGCGGTAAAGCAGCTCACTTCACAGCCAATCCGGATTCTCATCGACAGCGAGCCGCATACCGATCACACCACCGGCCATTTTGTTTTCTCGCCTCCGGCGGCCATTATCGCCGCCGAAGGAGCTGGGGAATCGATGCGCAAGGCTTACGACCCGGAGCGCATGAAAAAGCTCATGGCGGAACCGGGTGAAATGGGCGCGGCAGCCAAGGGCTATCACTTGGTCACGCCTCAGATCGAGTACCGTGACAAGATGACCCTTAATTTGGGAGAGAGAAGTTTCCAGCTTTTCTATCTAAAAAACGTTCATAGTGAGGCGGACACGGCGATCTGGTTGCCAAAGGAGCGGGTTCTTTTCACGGCGGCGTCCGTTGGCGTCATGCGCTTCAACAATCTCCGTCCCTTCGTCAGCATTCCGGATACACTGAATGCTATCAAGATGATGAAAGGTCTCAATCCTGAGGTCGTGATTCCGGGACATGGGGAGCCGGGCACTGTGCAGATACTCGACAACATGGAACGCTATTACAACTTGTTGTTGGATCGGGTGAAGCAAATGGCGCAGCAAGGGAAATCCCTGGATCAAATCAAAAAAGAATTGAAGATGCCCGAGTACGAAGACTGGGGAGGCAAAGACCGCTTTCCGAACAATATCGAAGCGGCGTACCGTGCGGTGAAGTTGAATTAGAAAACTTCTTATTTGCTGCTCAGCGGTTTACTCTTTTTTCGCTTTCACCCCTCTTGTCTATCACCTGTTTCCTCTCCGTGGTAGCCCCGAGGGAGAGACTTAGAGTGAGGATAGAGAACCAGTAGACGCATGGCCAATGCAATGAGCTCGGCCGTTCGTATTGAGGCGACCTCGTGCGAAGAATTTTATCTCGTTTGTTTATTGTAACTTTCATTCTATCACTGCCTTTTTGGGCCGGCGCGGTCACGCCGGAAAAACCTGAATTCAGAAAACTGGCCGCCGACGTTTATGCGTACATCGGCAAACTCAACGACGCCAACGCGATTGTCGTCGTTACATCGCAGGGCGTGGTGGTCATCGACACCGGCAACAATCAGCCGGAGACGCGCAATATACTGAAAAACATTCAAGCCGTCACCAAGCAGCCGGTGCGCTATGTCATCATCACGCAAAACCACGGTGATCACTTCGGCGGCACGCCGCTCTTTTCGCCGCCGGCGACGGTGATCATGCATGAGAGAGTGGCGAAGGACTGGAAGAGTTGGAAGCCGCACCTGATCAAGTCGTGGCGCAAGCGCTTTTCGGAACGCGAAGAGGCGCTTAAAGATTTTCATCCGATGGACACCGTCGTGACCTTCAACGACCACCTGACCTTGAACCTCGGCGGCAAGATTCTCGAACTCATCTACGTGGATGACAAATACAATCCGGGAGACATCGGGGTTTGGCTGCCGCAAAGCGGCGTGCTCCACGCCGGATTCGTCGGCTATAAGGAGCGTCATCCCGACATATGGCCCGACTACAGCCATGGGACCACGTGGGGGAT
>WNGH01007443.1_pt1 | contig 10896 bp, 9 predicted proteins | sample 5400631 | NCBI WGS metagenome assembly WNGH01 (sample SAMN13153373, study PRJNA577476) | soil metagenome | isolation source: 115 cm soil or saprolite under Garry oak tree replicate 1 | place: USA:California | collected 2016-06-15 | reverse complement strand
AGCCACTCTTATCCCGCACCTCTTCGCAGCGACGTACCTTAAGGGCCAGGCGATATAATCTCTGTCCGCAAAAAAGGGTAAAAAGGGAGGCGCGATGGCTACTGCGACGATCCCATCCATCGATCAGGCAAAAACCGAAAAATTTCTCGAAAAACTGGTAAACGATATCGGAGCCGCAACCCGTGGGGCGCTCAGCTACATTGGCGACAAGCTGGGAATCTTTAAGGCACTGGCGGCGCACGGCGCGGTGACTCCCGAAGAGCTGGCGCACAAGACCGGGCTGCAGCCACGATACCTGCGCGAGTGGCTGGGTGCGATGACTACTGCAGAGTACGTGGAATACGATCCCAGGACTGGCAAATATTTTCTTCCTCCTGAACATGCTCTGCCCCTGGCCGACGAAGAATTCCCCTACTTCGCCGGCGGTTTCCTGCAGATGATTGTCCCCACAGTCACAGTGGCGCCGAAAGTTGCGGAAGCTTTCCGCCAGTGCGGAGGCGTTTCCCAGAGTGAGTATTCGCCGGAGATGTTCGAATCCATCGAGCGGGCTACCGCCCCTTGGTACAAGCATCAATTGGTTCAGAAATGGATCCCGGCCATGCCGCAGGTGAAATCGAAGCTAGAGTCAGGCGGCTCGGCTCTGGATGTTGGGTGCGGCAGCGCACGCGCCGCCATCACTATCGCGAAAGCTTTTCCGAAGGCACGCGTGTTCGGTTTTGACAGCCACGCGGGCTCGATTGAGCGCGCCCGCGCAAACGCCCGGGCGGCGGGTCTGGGCGAGCGGGTGAAGTTTGATGTGGTGGACTGCACCCGACTACCGGAGAAGCAATTCGATCTCATCTCGACCTTCGATGTGGTTCATGATTCCGCCGATCCGGTGGGATTAATGGCCTCCATCCGTCGTGCGCTGACTCCTGAAGGCACCTATTTAATGTTGGAGATGAATGCTTCCCATAACGTGCAGGACAACGTAAACCCGCTGGGCAGATTGTTGTACTCGGTGAGCACCCTGTATTGCCTGACCACCTCGCTGGCCCACAACGGCGCCGGTATTGGCGCCTGCATGGGAGAGCCAAAAGCGCGCGAGCTGGCCACCGAGGCCGGGTTTACTCAGTTTCGCAAGTTGCCGATTGAAGACCCCTTCTCTGTGCTTTACGAACTGCGGCCATAAACAAGAGCAGGCACGGGGTTTTACCTTCAGGACCTCGTTCCTTTCTCTGCCGGATTGCGCGGATGCTGGTTGGCCCGCCGGCGTTATGCGCGTCTATAATCCCGCCCACTTCCATGTCCAAAACAAACTTTGACCGCCGCAGTTTCCTCACATTTTTTTCCCGTCTTGGCCTGGCGAGCACGCTTTCCCCCGCCTCCCTTTGGGGAATGGCGCAACAAAAGAAGCAAGCACCGGCTGCGCCGGAAAAGCCGGAAGCCCCCAAGACGCCGCCGGCGCCTGAGCCTGCTGCGGAAGCGCAGAAAATCACCAAAGCCATGATCCCCGACGCTGCCCGCATTGCCGGCGTGGAATTCGATGACGCCCAGATGGCCATGATGGTCGAAGACCTCAATGGCCGCCTCAAGGCCTACGATGCCATCCACGAACTGCACTTGCCCAACAACGTTCCTCTGGCGCTGATTTTCAATCCGATGCTGCCGGGGATGAGGTTTGAAGGTCGCAAACGGCCTATGCGCCTAAGCCAGGTGAGTGTGAGCGCGCCCGCGAACCTGGAAGACGCAGCTTTTTATACGGTGCGACAGCTTGCCGAGCTGGTGCGCCGGCGGAAAGTCTCCTCCACCGCGCTTACGGAGATGTATTTGGAACGCATCAAGCGCTATGACCCGCTGCTCAAATTCTTAATTACGCTCACTGAAGAGCGTGCTCGCGCCCAAGCCCGCGAAGCCGATCGGGAAATTGCCGCCGGGAAATACCGCGGGCCGCTGCACGGACTTCCCTGGGGCGCCAAAGATTTGCTGGCGGTGAAGGGATACCCTACCACCTGGGGCGCGGCCGGTTTCGAAAACCAAACCATTGACGAAGATGCGATCGCAGTCAAGCGGCTGGATGCTGCGGGCGCAGTGCTGGTAGCGAAGTTGACGCTGGGCGCGCTGGCGCAGGGCGATGTCTGGTATGGGGGTACCACCCGCAATCCCTGGAAACCAAACCAGGGCTCCAGTGGATCGTCGGCGGGCCCGGCTGCAGCGACGGCGGCAGGCTGTGTGGCATTCGCCATTGGATCGGAGACGCTGGGCTCGATCTCATCGCCCTGCACGCGCTGCGGCACCACCGGACTGCGTCCCACCTTTGGGCGGATTCCGCGCACAGGCGCCATGGCGCTCTCCTGGAGCATGGACAAATTGGGGCCAATCTGCCGCGCTGCCGAAGATTGCGCCATTGTGCTAGATGCGATCTATGGGCCTGATGGCCAGGACAGCAGTGCGCACGACGTTCCCTTCAATTGGGACGCCGCCCTTGATATTCGCAAGCTGCGCATCGGCTATGCCAAGACCGAATTCGAGCGCCTACCCAAGCCCGAAGAGCTGGCGAAAGAAAAACCCGAAGACAAATCCCGGCGCGAGCAAAGCAGAAAATTCGACGAGGCTTCGCTCCAAGCACTGCGAAAAAAGCTTGGAGTGGAGCTGATTCCGGTAGAGCTACCGCAGCTTCCATTTCAGGCCATGCGGTTCCTGCTAGTAGCGGAAGCAGCGGCGGCCTTTGACCAGCTCACCCGTAGCGGACGCGACAAACTGCTGACCGCGCAGGAGCGCAACGATTGGCCCAATACCTTTCGCGTGGCCCGGCTGATTCCAGCCGTCGAATACATCAACGCCAACCGCGCCCGTACTCTGGCCATGCAGGCGATGGCAGAGGTCTTTAAGAAGATTGACGTTCTGGTGGCGCCCACTTTCAGCCCGCAGCTTTTGATCACCAACCTCACGGGACATCCGGCGGTGATCCTGCCGAACGGTTTTCGCCAGGATGGCACTCCCGCCAGCCTGACATTCATCGGAAATCTTTTCGGTGAAGCCAGCCTGGTGGCCGTGGCACGCGCCTATCAGGAAGCAACGGATTTTCACCTCAAGCATCCCAAGCTGGTTCCGGGTCAAGCGCCGCCGATCAGTAAGAGCTGAGGCGGATTTCTAAATTATTTTTAGATTGCGAAGAATCTCTGCTTACAGCGGGATGTTCCCGTGTTTCCGAGGCGGATTTTTGTCGCGCTTGGAATCAAGCATCTCCAGCGCCTGGATTAGTTTCTTGCGGGTTTCGCGGGGCAGGATGACGGCATCAATGTAGCCGCGTTCGACCGCAATATAAGGATTGGCGAAGCGCTCGCGAAATTCCTCCACCTTCTCCGCTCGCAGCTTGGCTTCATCCTTGGCTTTTTCCAGCTCGCGCTTGTAAACGATGTTTACCGCACCTTCCGGCCCCATGACCGCGATCTCGGCGGTAGGCCAGGCATAGTTCACGTCAGTGCGAATGTGCTTGGAAGACATCACGCAGTATGCTCCCCCATAAGCTTTACGGGTGATCACCGTAATCTTGGGCACAGTGGCTTCGGCGTAGGCGTAGAGCAGCTTGGCGCCATGCTTGATGATCCCGCCGTACTCCTGCTGCGTTCCCGGCAGAAATCCAGGAACATCTTCGAAGGTAATGAGCGGGATATTAAACGCATCGCAGAAGCGCACGAAGCGCGCGCCTTTGACGGAGGCATTGATATCGAGAGTGCCGGCCAGGTAAGCGGGCTGGTTCCCCACAAGCCCCACCGGACGGCCGTTCAGACGCGCGAAGCCCACCACGATGTTTTTGGCGTAGTGCTCGTGAACCTCGAAAAAGTAGCCGTCGTCCACCACTGCATGGACCACGTCTTTGATGTCGTAGGGTTTGTCGGATTCCGCGGGCACCATGGTATCCAGCGCCTCATCGGCGCGATCAGCCGGGTCGGTGCAACTGCGGCGGGGAGGCAAATCCAGATTATTAGAAGGAATAAAACTGAACAGCTCACGAATCAGGGCCAGGCATTCGGCGTCATCGTGGGCGACGAACTGCGCCACCCCGGAGGTCTCGTTGTGAGTCATGGCGCCGCCGAGTTGTTCTTTGCTGACCTCTTCGTGAGTCACCGTCTTGATCACGTCCGGACCAGTGACGAACATGTAGGCGCTTTTATCCACCATGAAAATAAAGTCGGTGATGGCGGGAGAATAGACGGCGCCCCCTGCACAGGGCCCCATCACGGCCGAAATTTGCGGAATGACTCCGCTGGCCAGAGTGTTGCGCAGGAAAATGTCAGCGTAGCCGGCCAGCGACATAACCCCTTCCTGAATGCGGGCGCCGCCGGAATCGTTCAATCCAATCACCGGCGCCCCCACCCGCATGGCGAGGTCCATGATCTTGCAGATTTTGCCGGCGTTGGCCTCCGAGAGCGAGCCGCCAAATACGGTGAAGTCCTGGGCGAACACAAAAATCAGGCGCCCTTCGATGCGGCCGTATCCGGTGATGAAGCCATCGCCGTAGTACTTCTGCTCCTGCATGCCAAAATCGGCGCAGCGATGAGTGACTAGCTTGTCAGTCTCTTCGAATGTGCCTTCGTCTAGCAAGAACTCGATACGCTCGCGCGCTGACATCTTGCCCTGCTGCTGCTGGCGCACGCGGCGCTCCTCGCCGCCGCCTCCTTCAGCGAGGGAATCGCGCTTTTTCAGCTCCGCGAGTTTATGCTCCAGATCCATGGCAGGGGATTATAAACAGAGATGTTTCACCACGGAGACACGGAGAAGATCAGGCAAGTTTCAGCTCATGACAAAGGCAGTGTTCGTAAGCGGATTCCCATAAGCCAGGGCCGAGCGTTTTGTGGACTTCCATGGCAGCCCCGATGATTGCTGCGGTAATGCTTTCCTGGAACAGAATTGGTTTTTCTGCGTGCCTCTGTGGTGAAAGTGAGCTACTCCGGGGTAAAGTTTGGCTCCCAACGATAGCGCTTGCCATCCCAGAAGACGGCGGAAGTGAGGGCGCCGCTCTCTTCCGCGTTAATGGCGGATACCAACTTCTTTTTCAGCATAAAGCGCGAGACCGAGAGCCGGTCGAAGGGGGTGTTGATGATCACGAACTTGGCTTTGGGAGCGGCTGCGCGCCAGCCTTCCGGCCCGGCGCCATGGATGATGAGCAGAAAGAGATTTCGATCGGGATCCAACGCGCCGAACTGCAAAGTCACCTTGGGATCGCCGTAGCCAAAATAGGCGTCGTACGGATCGGCAACCTTGTAGTTGAACTGCATGGCATCGAGCAGCGGATTTTTGCAGCGCACCACGATCACGGCGTCGGCCACGCCGTCACCATCGAGATCGGCAATGAGCAAAGGCGTCCAGGGCGGAACCTCGTCATCCTTGCTCATCTTGAGCACAGGGCCAGGCGCTTTGTCCACGATCTTGAATTTCGCCCCGAATTGCTGGGCGACGATTTTGGCCACGTCAGCGGGAATTTCAACGGAAATCCCGGCGCGTTGCGATGACGCGGCCGCAGCCGGCTGGGATTGGGCTGAGGTCATTATGGTCAACAGAAGAACAGCGAAAAACAAATAGCTGACAGCTCGCATGCGGCTACTTTAACCTTGGCTGGCCGGAACGCAACCAGTTTGTACCGCCAAAGGCAACAATGGGCGGGGATTCAGTCATTGGACATTTGAAGAATCGTTGAACCGCATCCGCCGCGCTGCGCCGTTATCCGAAATGCTCCCAGCCATGCGGCAGCAGTGGCTTACGCTGTCCGTGACTATCGGCCAGCCAAAGTTTTCTGTACTTGGTGATCTCGCCGATGCGGCTGATGCGCACTCCGGCGATTTTTGCCGGCAGGCGGGCAGAGGCTGGGGCAGTAAACAACAACTCATAATCATCCCCGCCGTGAAGCGCGAAATGCAACCCGCTAGTTTTCAAATTGGACGGGCGCGGAATGCTGTACTCGCCTATGACCGCGCCCACGCGGCTCTGCTCACAGATGTGCGTTAGATCGGTGGAGAGCCCGTCGCTGACGTCAATCATGGCGGTAACCAGGCGATGTTCGCGCAGCCAGAGGCCAATCTCGATCCGTGGGTGAGGGAAGTAATGGGCGCGCTGTTCGCGTGCCCGGATTTTCACTTCCAGGTGTGACCTGAGCTGCTCCAGCACTGCCGCCGACCTTCCTAGTTCTCCAGTGACATAAATTGAATCGCCGGGACGCGCTCCGGAACGCAGCACGGCTTTACCTGCAGGACAAGATCCCAGCACAGTGACGTCCGCCAGTATCCCGCCATGGGATTCGGCGAGATCTCCGCCCGCTAGAACCACCCTGAAATGCCTACCTAGGCGCAAGAAGCCGGCCAGGAAGCTATCTACCCACTTCTGGGGCAACGCCTCGGGTAGGGCCAGGGAAAGGAACGCCGCTATGGGCGAACCGCCCACGGCAGCGATATCGCTGAGTCCGCGTGCCAGGCAGCGGTGTCCCACCGACTCGGCAGGATGCCATTCCCGGCGAAAATGGGTTCCTTCCAGGCTGAAATCTGTAGTAACCACGGCTTCGTGGCCAGGGGGCAGCCGTAGCACCGCAGAATCGTCCCCGATGCCGGTCAAGGTCACTGCCTTTTTGCGTGGGAGAGCGCGGCCACGCGCGAGCGTGCGGATACGGCGAATCAGCGCTTTTTCCGGCAGAGGCATTCTAAGGCAGGTAGGCCAACTATATCGGATGCAAGCCTTTACAGCCAATGTGACAACTCCGTGGTGGCAGCCTGCTATCCAACTATGAGGTCCGGCAGAGCCCGTTGATGTTCTAGTAACTCTCAGTCCAGATGGTACTTCCGTAACCGCGTAACACCTCGAGTTTTGTTGACACGCACTCAATAGCTCTGTTAATTTTTGCGCGCCTTCTAAGGAAAACAACCGACTGGCACTAGGGGTGGGAATCGGACGCTTTACCTAGGTTCATAGGCCCATCGTCGCAGGGGTCGAGCCTGAGTCCTGGCGCCAAAACGGGCGCGGGTAGGAAACATAGGCGAGCGACGGGCCCAATACCGACAATAACGACGAGCCTGTCGTTTTAAGCGGGGAGGCAAAGCTTGCGGAAGCGTTTCTATATTCTCTTCGTTTCGCGCGACGCCGAAGGCCAGCTTCGGAAGATCTCTATCCCTGTCCATTATCTGTACGTCTTCCTAACCGGCGCCTTGATCGGCATGTTCAGCCTTACCGGCATCGCGGGTTCGTATAGCCGCATGATGCTTAAAGTGGCGCGTTTCAATGAGTTACATTCAGAGAAAGAAGCTCTTAAGACGCGCTACTCGCAGTTGGAGCAGGTGACGCGGGAGAAGGATATCGCGGTCGCCTCATTGGGCTCGCTGGCGGGAGAAGTTTCCGCCCTCTACGGGCTGAAATCAAGCCCAGTACTCACTGCCGACGCAGACGAGGAATTCAAAGGCGAGCAACTAGCTTCGTCTATTGACCAGTTATATCTGCTGCGCCGCACCGCTCTGACGGGAGCGGCCACCCTCGGGATCGGCATGGGGCCACTTCGCAATGCAACCGCAGCAGACTGGCTCCGGCTCTCTGCAGCACCCACGATTTGGCCGGTGGAAGGGCCGGTTTCGGGCGCTTTCGGGGAGCGAGTGGATCCCTTCAATGGCGAAGGCGCCTTTCATAGCGGCATAGATATCTCCAGCTTTTATGGACAGAAAGTAGTCGCACCCGCCGATGGCGTTGTTCTCTTTGCCGACCGCATGGGGGGATACGGTCGCATGGTGATTATTGAGCATGGAAACGGCATCAGCACTCGCTTCGGACACCTGGCCACATTTGCCGTCGTGGCGGGGCAGTCGGTCCGGCGCGGAGAAACTATCGGAACGGTGGGACTCTCCGGCCGTAGCACTGGTCCCCACCTGCATTACGAGGTGCGCATCTTCAACACTCCGGTGAATCCGCACAAATATTTGCGGACCACGCTGGCGAATGTGGGAGGATTTGCGGCCGGGTCGTAAGTCCCGGTACGCTACCCTGCAAGCCACTATACTTCTTGCTCCTGCGAAACTCGCAGGCTCCAATCGCGCGGCTCGGCATCCTGCTGACCTCGCCACCTTCCAGCCTGATTAGGCCGCGCTCGCTTCTTTTGCTCGCACAATATGTTTCAGCCTTGCCGCGATTAGCAACTATCTTTTGGCGCCTTTGAGATGCTTCCCTGGCGGAGACGCTTTCTTGGTATCAACGCCGGGCATAGCGATCTGGCTTGGAGGTTCGGCCAGTACCTTCTTAAAAAATCCTGGCGGCACCGTAGCTGTAACCACGGCGCGGTCTTTTTCCTGATCAATTTTCAAGCTGGCAAAGAAAGCTTTGACGTCTTGGTCGCTGCCGCCTGCCGGAGTGTTGACTTCAACTCCACGAAAAATATTGAGCAGCACGTTTGCCTGCTCGGCGATATGGCGGGCGACATCTTCGCTGCCGGCGAAAGCTTCGAGCCGTACCTGGACGTTCCCTAGATAGCGAGCCGAAGCCACTACCACGACATCTCCGGGAAGAGATAGCAACCATCCCCCAACACTCAATCCCGAGCCGGAATTTGCGGAGGCAATTTTTCCGATCCCCCATGCCAAGCTGGCGAGAGGAATGTTGGCATAATAATCACGCAGAAGCCGCGGCCCGCCAAAGAGCAGCGCTGACTGCTTCTTGCGGTCAATGATTCCGCGAATCACTCCAGGATCTGGCACATTTGAGACCGCCACTGCGTGCGCCCCTAGAACGGCCACTCTTACCATTCGCCCTTCGTGCGGGATACTGAAAATCTCGATTTCGCGATAGGGCTCGATGTTGCCGGCCAGCTTGCGCAAATAGGCGGTCAAGCGCGCGGAGTCGAATCGTCCGACGAAGACTTCCGAAAACCTGGGATAGGCGCTTTCGGCGGGGATCGTGGCGGCGCCGGAATTTTCTGGGGGCCTGAAAGCGTGCACGGCGAAGGCGGCTTGATCGAGGTCGCGCTCCAACTGAAAGCCGGTTTCGCGCACAAATTGTTCGTAATCGGTATCGTGTGTAACCGGCGGCATGTGCTCCAAGACGCCTGCGCGACGCACAATTCCGAGATTCAGATAAACCACGGCTTCTGCTTCCGGCAGCAAGCGCGCTGCTTCGGGTGCAGACCGGCGCCGCAGGCCTATCATCACCGCCGCAGTGATCACAACCAGCAGCATTGCCAGCGCCAGTATGAGTTTGTGTCTGCGCATTTGTTCAAACCAACAGCCTAATCTAATCTGTTCTGGAATGCAGCCGACGATTGGCCAACCTGTCCCCCCGTCGGATAAAATGTTTAGCAAATTTCGAGCATAGCGGTCGGCGGAAGGCAGAAACGGGCGGATTAAAAGCTGAAAAATCTGGCCTTGGTTCGGTGGCGCAGTCATTCTTTGGAATGAGTTACAATGGTTGGAACTCGGCTTGCAAGCAGCTTTGCCCCTGTGTTACTCTTTAATCTTTGTCCCGTTCGGCGGGAAGAATCTGGGAGCCACTGCGTAGGCGGGCGCAGAGTAGTCCCCGATGCTGGCGTAGCTCAGTCTGGTAGAGCATCTGATTTGTAATCAGAGGGTCAGGGGTTCGAATCCCTTCGCCAGCTCCAGATAAGGATGAACTTAGATTTGTTCAGGCGCGCCGGGTGAAGCGCCTCGAAGCCAGGCCACAATACAGCACCCAGTTCTTCAGAAATGCAACCACAAATCCGGGGTTTTCGTGCGGAAGTATGTCGTGAGGCTTCCGGCCTTTCTAACCGTCAGGGAAGGCTGAGTGGCAGCTTGTCGAGGCAGTTTGAGCGAAGAATGGTTGGCGCCGCAACCGAGCAGGAGCGGGCTAGGCGTCGGCAAAACTCGGCAATGGATGTGGACAGGTGGCCGAGTGGTTAATGGCAGCAGACTGTAAATCTGCCGCTCCTTGGAGCTACGGAGGTTCGAATCCTCCCCTGTCCACCAGATTTGAAAGGTTGAGCGAGCGGCAGGGCGTATTGCGGGGCGACACCGAGGAACCAGCAGCGAAGCCCTTAGAAAAAAAGTTTTTAATGAACAAACTTTCGGTGGCGATGGGGGCCTATGTGCTGCTGGCCATTTTGGCGTGGCAGACGTTGACGGACGAAAAATTTCGCTGGGGCGTGCTCGTCATCCTCGGCTATTTCGCCGTCAAGACTTTGCTGCATTTGCGTGAGCAGGTGCGGGAACGAGAAAACGGTGAAGGGTCCGCTGAGCAGTGAGCAGGGCGGGAGTAACTGAGTGGTAGAGTCACAGCCTTGCGGGTTCGATTCCCGTCTCCCGCTCCAAGGTTTTTGACAGTATCCGGCCGATGTAGCTCAGTTGGTAGAGCACTCCCTTGGTAAGGGAGAGGTCACCAGTTCAATCCTGGTCATCGGCTCCAGAAATTTTCTTGATGGCGGCAAGTGTGTTTCAGCAGGCTCTAATCAAGATTGAGAGGGTAGAGGAGTTTGAAGAGCTCAAAGCGGCGCTCGCCCGTATTTTTGCTCCGGAACAGATCCAAAAGTTCCTGAAAAACCTGGAAAGCAATGGCATTCGCATACGGGATTTTGAGTCCGTGCTGGCGAAAAAGCTTTTGGACAAGCTCGATAGGCCTTTGGCAGAGTCGGGCAAAACGGCGCAGCGCCTGTATCAGGGGTTGACGCTCTCCGATCAAGGTCAGATCCGAGAATTTTACCTGACCAGGGTGGAAACGGTTGACCTGGCGCTAAGAGAAAAGTTCAACAAGTTGTACCGGTATTACTGAGGCATTGCATCATGGCGAAACAAAAATTTGAGCGCACCAAGCCGCACGTCAACGTGGGCACGATTGGCCACATTGACCATGGCAAGACCACGCTGACGGCGGCCATCACCAAGGTATTGCAGAAGCACAACCCCAAGATCGTCTTCCGCT
>WNGH01009351.1_pt1 | contig 10898 bp, 8 predicted proteins | sample 5400631 | NCBI WGS metagenome assembly WNGH01 (sample SAMN13153373, study PRJNA577476) | soil metagenome | isolation source: 115 cm soil or saprolite under Garry oak tree replicate 1 | place: USA:California | collected 2016-06-15 | reverse complement strand
CCTATACGTGGGAGATAGACCAGTACTGCGAGAGACAGCAGGACTGGGATGGGGAGGTCATAGACGATACGCGCCTGAAGATAGCTGTCCAGGGCAGGGAACGGTATTGACGCTATCGCGACCCAGAGAAGCAACAGTCGCTCGAACCAGTCTTTGAACCGAAGCGCGAAGACAGCCATCAATCCCATGCCTAGCACCAGCCAGCTTGCCAATAGTCCTCCGTGAGTATAGAGGAGCGCTTCGACAAAGTTATTCCAGAAGGCCAGCAGCGATGCGGTTCCACCGGCCACACTGCCCGGCCATCCCGCAGCTACACTCTGCGTCGAAAAGGCCCAGCTCTTCAGAAGATCGAGGACTATGCCGGTTGCGATGATCGGAATGACGGATTTTACATGAACAAGGCTCTTGGTCTCCCTCCATAGAGAAATCGTGAATACAAATGAGACCATGACAATCAGGACCCAGGTGTAAGGATGCGTGAGGAAAAGCGCGATTGAGAGAATGTACACTGCGCAGTACTTTACGGCTGAAGGGGATCTTGAGAAGATCAGCAGACAGGTCATGAAGAGGTAGACGAAAATCAGAGCGAGCCAGTTGGCGTAGTAGCCTCCCCAGAGTCCGACCGTGGTATAGAAAGAGACTGGAGTGAAGAGTCCGGCCAGCGCAGCGAAACCCAGGTTTCCCTGGCCATAGCGCGCGAAGATGTACACTGACAATGTCAGCACAGGAGCAAGGACCATGGGCAGGTATTCGATGATCTGGGAGGGGGAGACTCCTGCGGAGCCGACCAGATACAACAGTACTAGTAGCAGAGGCCGACTGCCGTCCAGTCCCGTGACGAACGAGTACCGGAGCGCACCGGGAAACGGCAGGGCGAGCATTTGGTCTAACCAGCCAACATAGGTTGGGCTGTCTACACCTACAAGGTTCCTAGTCGGATTCAGGTCAGGACGATAGGGAATGAAAACGAGCAGTATGCTGACGACGATGCTGATCGCGAGCATCAGCCTGGGGCGAGATAGGAGCTTCAAGCTGGAGGCTGATTCTGACAGGGAGGCATTCTTGACGACTGACAGTAGCTTCTCGAAGGGTTCTGATAGAAACCGGATTAACGAGTCGAAACGAGGGGAGCGACGACGGGCCTCTCTCGTCGCAAACCTAACCAGCCAGGCGTAGAGGAGGCCGAGCAAGAATACGGTTGATAGTGGCGCCAGGAATGCGTAGATGTCCGCGTTGAAAGCTGCCAGCCCGGGGTCTGACAGATAAGGAAAGAAGGCGAGGATTGCCAGAACAACGACCTCGAAAGCAATTAGGCCCAACACTGTCCCTGTCGCAGCCCAACGGCGGAGCGACATCAATCAGCTTCGGCGAAAGAAATGTGGAGGGTCTTTTTATGCTTCAGCAGAACGTGGACAGTCGAACCTCTGAGTGGAACAGGGATACGTGGATATCCTGAGTCGTCCCAGACAACCTTTGACATTCCATGAAGAAGCAAGTCTTAAATTGTTAGACGCTAACGCGGGCTTTGCACTTGTCGAGCCCTATCAGACGATATCTACCGCATCTGCTGGTAGGACTGACTATAAGCCTCATCATGGTGGGAGCCTACATGGCTGTCGGATTCGCCAGCCTCACCGCGCCAAAGGCGTTATGGTCCGCCAACCCGGTCACCATCACTTTCTCCGGCAGCGCGGGCACTGGCAGCTCAGGTAGCGTCGGGGAGACAATCAAGTGTGCGCCCAAGGTCTCAGATGTGGTCTTCGACACCACGGTCAGCAACCCGGCTAAGATTAGCCTCACCGTAAGCCCCGGGGGCGAAGCATCATGCGGCCCAGCTCCGGACTCTGTCACGGTAACAGCCCACTGTCTCGTGGCCGCGCCCAATTGTAAGGGGATGTACACTGGCACCGTGACGATATTCCAGGGATACAGCACGATCCCGCCGAGCCTAACCGTCACGATAGTCGTAACCTAGACTAGCGGTCTTTTTAGAACGAGGGCGATGGTGCTGCTTGTCGTATTGGTTGCCTCTTCGTCAATCTGACGCTGCTCGGTATCGCCAGTAGGAATTGGGACTTGCCTAGACTCGAGCGTGAATTGGAAGTGTTACGTAGTCTCCGGTTGTGGGGTTCGATCTCATCGATTGACGGACCAGAAGTGGCGCTTTTTCTCCTGCTGAACCGGGGGCTCCATCCCGACCTTGATTTTCCAATTGCAATCTGCACAGAGTTCGTTATGCTCTAGCTCGTGAAGGTCTACTTGTCTCTGGCACCGCTTGCAGCGTCCAGTCCGATTCTCCGGCTCACTGGACCTGCGCGGTGTATCACCGATGCGCGGTGCTCCCCCGTATGGAGGTCCGGGTCCGATTGGCAAAAGCTCCGGGCTAGCAAAGACGGGTCTGAATTAATTAACCTACCCGAGGAACACTCGTCGATTTTCGACTATGATGGCTTAGACGGTTTGGCGTTAGCTTTTTCAAGAGCCCTCCGACTCTTCTGCAGACGACTCTGCAACAACAAGCCAATCTAATGAAGTCTGATGCCCTTGCATGGTTAATGACGGATTCCAGTCTGCTCGGTAGTTATCTCTAACGCACTGTGCCTTGTCCGAGAGATTCTAGCTTCCAAGAATCCCCAGCACATTACCACCAGTCCTACAGCGATGCCCACAATTTGAACTCCGGTTGGAACATCGACGAGCGAGATCGAGAGGGTCCCTATCCAGGCCGTAACCGGATCTGTTGTGTAGAAGAGCCTGGCGGTTGCTGGGTAGACTTCCGTTGTATAGAAGAGGGTTGAGGCCGAGATTAGAAAACCGACGAGAGTCTTTTTCGGCGGCCTCATTGATTGGAAAGCACCAGCGAAAAGGATCACTATACCAACCGATAGGAGAGTACGTTCCAAGTCTAGGACTCGGAGAAGAGGAACTTGTGCAGTGTTTACCACTATTGTTGTCGGATCCAAGGAGAAGAGGACCGCAGGGCTTAGCAGCGTGATTATGCCAAGTCCTGTGAGCTTGTTCAATCTGCCGTAAAGGAACGACCTAAGCTCCGCCCTCCAGACAGCGAGTATGAGCACGAGTGCGAGCGCTCCGCCCATTATGGGAATTGTCATGATCTTTAGCGGCGTGTAGCCAAGGCTGTAGACAAACAAGACGGTCATGCCGAAGGCTATGGTTAGTCCGAGGAATTTCCGATAGCCGATGTCCCAGTCTTCAAAATTCCGAGCATAGCCTGTTTTCTTCAGGACTATCCAGACTACGAGCATGGAGCCGGCGAGGCTGGACCAGAAGACGAGACCACCGAACAAAAGTCCCAGCGTAACCAGGAGAATTGGATAGGCAAATGCGAGAACGTAGAGAGTGTGTTTCGCAACGGACCTTGCTGGAGCTAGGAGGTGGCGCTCAAGATGCCCGGCCTTGGGCCCAGGCCGGAAGATTGCAGGGTCGAACTGCCAGAGACGAGTCTCCCGAGGCTTCTTCCTCGTCAAAAGCAGGACAGGCAATGAGTAGTCCGAAGGATTAGTTGAGCTTATCGGTACCTTTCCCTTGTATCCTTGAACGCCGGTCTCAATCAGCTCGTTGTCTAGACCATTAATCGTCCAAGAAATCGGGATCATGAGGTCCTTGCCTTCCTCAGAAGACTATTCCATCGATTTTGGCCGTAGACAGATACGTCGGGGCGCCACTTTATCGTAGCAGCGATCTCCGTGATCACTGAGTGGGTAGCATTGGATAGCTGCGCGCATTCTTTGCAGAAACGAACACGGAACATCCGGTCATCATCGACGAGCAAGACTTATGTCTCAAGGAGACTCTGATCCTGATAGGCGGATCCTTCCTGCTCAAATGCGCGAATTGTGGAGCCCTTGTCCAGGACGAGAGAACATCTTGCGGACTGTGCGGAGGCAGCCGTCTGTTTCCTCCAGAACGAGCACCGCTACCACTGAGTGCCCAACAGGCTCCCCAACGCCAGAGTCGTCGAGGCAGAGCCATCCTTGTTGTTACCGTTGGAGCGGCCGTCCTAGTCGAGGGTGTGATACTGATTGTCTTACCAATAGACCCGGGTCTGACTGTAGCCGGATTATTCATGATGATGTTCGGAGCAGTTCTGCTACTGGCCGCCACTGGCGTTTTCAGCGGGACACCCTACCGAAGCAGGGTCTTGAATAGGGCCGATAGAGAATTGAAAAGGCGCGAACGAAAAAGGTATGCCGACTAACCATCAATATTCGGCCATCGAAATTGGGCCGCTCGCGAAAGCTTAGAAAATCGCACCTCATCTAGAATGGCAAGTCCTAGGTTGAAAGTCGCGATAATAGTGGGGCTTCTGCTAGGAGCCGTATTCCTTGTTGAAGGAGAATTAGAGCTTCTCAAGAGCCTTAACTGAGACAGGTACTCCTCCAGTTGCAACGCGTTATGGACCGGTCTCGGGCACGCTTGACGAGATCCTCGGCTTTGTCCATCTGTTTGCAGAAGTATCGACCATAGACGCAATACTAGGCGTGGTTGTCTGGAGATGTGAGGGCGGGGGATGATGAGGAGTTGCTCGACGACTGATTCTTGTCCTAGGGTTGGCGCCCTAGTTGAAGACCGGGCTGTTATAGTACAGGTCTACTATCGACAGGTCGGTCACGTTTACCGTCCCAACCGCGCCTAGGTCCGCTTGCGGGTTGTAACCCGGTGATCCTTCAACTGCGTTGAAGTCCGCCAGTACGATTCCGACATCTTCAATGTTGACTGTTCCGCCGCCTGAGATGTTGACTTCTCTGGTGACGTCGGCTTGGACACTCGTCTGTGTTCCCTGTATCGTGATCGTGATGTCAGTGGAGAGGGGATAGGGGTTGACTGGTATGTTGAGTAGGAATCGCCCGGTCTCGGTTGTGCTCATGTTCTGGAGCCGGACGCCGGCGATCGTGTAGGTTCTCGTGTATACGAGCTGGCCTGTGGTCGTATTGGTCGCCTGTACCGTTGCTGTTCCCGACATGGTGAGACTGGAAGTGTTGACTTGTAGGGTACCGGTTGTTGTGACGTTCAAGCCTTGGAAGAGGTTGCTGCTCCTCAACGCGACAATCGGTCCGGTGAGGCTGCCTACTAACAGGTCTGCGTCCGGTGTTCCCATCCCGGTCGGATAGTCCCAGCCGGGTCCGGCTGAGAAGAAGCCGTCGGATCCACCTGTAATATCATGGTAGGTAGAGAGCTTGTAGAGCTGGGCTGCCATCGATCCGTATCTCTGACCGGCCGCCTGGCTGGCGAGTGCTGCTAGCCCGGCCCACTGGGGGCTACCCGCGCTTGTTCCCCCGACCTGGTATCGGAAGCCTCCTTGAACAACAAGGACGCCGGTGTTGGGGTCGGCGTCGTAGGAGACGTCGCTGACGTCTCTCTTCGAGTCGCCGAGGCCTTGCTGCCAGCTGGGCTTGGCGAAGACCGTGCTTGAGCCTGCGCCGCTCCCGCTCCAGGTCGTCTCGGAGAGATAGTTGGCGGACGAGTCGAGGTTGAGCGTTGTGCCTCCGACCCCGACTACGAGCGAGTCCGAGGCCGGATAGGAGACGTTGCAGCATGTGCTCGCGCCATCATCGCCGCTGCTGGCGAAGGGCGTGGTCCCGTGCGATGTGATTGTTACGAAGAGCTGATGGGTCGACGAGATCGTCAGGCCCCCGGTCTTCGGGTACTGGGACTCTGAGAGTCCGAAGCTCATCGAGAGACTGGTCTCGTTTGTCAGGTGGGTCGCCACGTAGCTGATAGCGTCATAGACGTGCCCGAGGCCCGAGTCGTACGCGACAACAAGGTCGATGGTCGCGGCAGGAGCGATCGCGTGAGCCCACTCGACATCGAGAGCCGTCTCGACCGCCCACCCCGAGTCCCGAGTGGCAGGAACCCCGTCCGGATAGTAAATGTTCAGAGCCGCGGCCGGGAGACCGGTCTGCGAGTTGAAGCTGGATAGGTCCTTGGACATGGTAGGGTTGCCGAAAGCGTCGATGATCGCTATCCTCGTCCCAGTCCCATTGATACCACGCGAGTAGAGCGGATTGAAATCATATCCCTTCCGAATGTCCGAAGGGACGTACGGTGGACTTCCAGGGATGCTATTGCTGGAAGGATGATAAATTAGAGGATGCTCGAAAAGAGGGAGAAGATTGCTTCCCGTGATGATGCCAGCGTTGACTGTGAGCGGGCCGCATAGTCCAGCAATACTGAGAGAGAAGAGGATGATCAGCGGGATCTTGGGGATCATCCGCACAAGCTCTGCCAACGGCCTACAGGAATAGCCGGTTCTATTAAGCGCATCGGAAGGACAGCAGAGGAACCGGCCAGTTCTAGAGATAGCTATGAGAGCACTGGGAGAAGTTTCTACGGTCTAATCCGACGAATATCGTGAGACGAGGAGTGTGACCGGACTCCGCTAGCATCAGATGCTAGAAAAAAAGAGTGGGAAGGAGGACGCGTCTAGTGACAGCCTACTTGGTAGGCCACAATGTCCGCGGGAAAGGTAAGTTGAGGACTTGAGACGCTGTAGGGCTGCATGGTCCAGAGCGCACAGCTGGGGGCGAAGGTTACGGGGTCGAAGGCGATCGACTCAGCCCAGCTTCTCGGGTCAACCTGAGCAATCGGGAAGCTGGAAACGACTGATCCGGAGAGGGTAGTCTTGTCGATGCTGACGGACCCGGTGCCGCACCGGTCTACGATATAGACGAAGTGTCCCGCGCTAGCCACCCCGCTGACGCCGAACGGGAACACGAGCCTGCGCAGCAGATTTCCCGAAGTGTCAACATTGTAGGCGTAACCAATCGAGCAACCATCGATACCGACGCCAAAGAGGCAGCCCGGATCAGGGCTGACCCAGAATGATCCAGAGCTGGGATCGTAGCTGAGACCGTCGATAATGTTGCACTCCTGATCTGTTGCGAAGACCGCCGAGATGTCCACAGTGTTCGTGATACTGTCGGTGGATGGGTCAACCTCGTATATCAGCGCGCACCCTGATACTCCAGGGGTACAGTTGATAGGAGAGCTAGAGTAGACGCCCACCCAGAGATGGTTTCCATCCCAGGCCAGAGCGCCCGCCTGGTTCAGGGCCGACAGGGTGTTCAAGAGGGTCCCGGTTGTTGTGATATGGAATATGTCCTTGGGCGAGACGGCGGGTTGGGAGTAGTAGAGGTTGGTCCCGTCAAACGTTACTCCTATAGGCCAGTAGATCGCCTGACGCGCCGGTAGGATTATCGGAACGTCAAAGCTGCGCAGGACGTTTCCGTCAGCCAAGGCTGGAGCAGTGGATAGGGAGAGGCCGACCAGTAGCATTAGGCAGCTGAGTAGTGGTAGTCTAATCTTCGAGTAGGAGAGCATCTTCTCCCGCAGTTAGCGGGTGCCATCCGCATAATCTTATAGATTTATCGGGACAGCCCGATCCATGGGCTACCCATGCAACATCCCAGATCAATAACATGATCCCGCGACAGCCCCGGCAAACTCTAGCCATACAGGCCCTTTGGCCTATCATCCTTCCGCATGATCCGCTGTTTCTTGACCAGCGACTCGGGGACTTTGAGCCGGGTGATCGGCTGGTGATTTACGACGTAGAGCGGGTCACCGTCAGGGCCATACTTGTCCGTCCGGAGAATGCTGGTGATCTCCAGTTTCGCCCTCAGAACCGTTCCGTCAGATAGTTCGTACACGTTCCATCTCTCAGGGCCCACCCGTTCAAAGTCTACGACGGTCGTATTGGTCATGCTCGGGTCTATGGAGGTGGGTGGAGGATTGGTCGGGGCTCCTCTCAGAGGTCGCGGACAGATAGTGGAGAAGAGATTCTGGCTGGACCAGGCGTAGATCGGCTGACCGCTGGGATCATACTCGTCCGCCCTGAAGAACTTTGGAATGATCAACCTGCTGAAGAGCAAGGTTCCGTCTTCGAGCTTGTACTTTATCCAGGGCTCATCACGGGCGTTGAATTCTATCGCGTTCGCCTTTGTCAGATCAGCCTGAGCTTGCACGGCTAGGTCCTCCCACGGCTACCTACTAGTAGTTTGGCGTGTCAGGCTTCCCGGTGTTCTTTGACACGCTTCTCAGACCATTCATGCCCGCAGTGTTCGCACTTGTACGTGTACTGGAACTCCTCAACGTCAACGACTACCGGTCTACCCGTCTCACCGAGAAGAAGGACGGGGGCAGCTCGAAACTGGCTCACAGTCAACCGTCCCGGCTCCTCAGATGTCGACTCCCTTTCCAGGTGGACCATCTTCTTGCTTTCGAGTTTGATGTGGAATCGTCTTCCGCAACCCGGACAGTGTCTGAAGAACTCCATCTACTGTAGCTCTCCGCCTAATTGGCATACTCTGAACTGATAAATATCATGCCCAAGCAGGTTCCTCTGATTGCGAATGCTGACCCCTCAAAAGGCCGAGTCGAAGCCTTCGAAAGTTCTAGAGACCCCCGCATCAGACGCAAAGACAGCCGAGAACCACTTTCTCTCGCGTCTGGCCTTCGAAACGGACCCCTCCGATGTCTACATCGATCTTACGAATAGAGTGGCAGCGATCCTCGTCGTAGACGCTAGAACCCCCGAGGCCTATTCGCGAGGACATGTGCCCGGAGCGATCAACCTTCCATACCGGAAGATCGACTCCTCAACCACCGCTCTTCTGCCAAGAGACAAGGTCCTAGTGACCTACTGCGACGGCGTCTTCTGCAACGCCTCGACAAAGGCCGCGGCCAGACTCACAGCACTCGGCTTCCGCGTAAAAGAGATGCTCGACGGCATGAATGGATGGAAAGCAGAAGGATATCCGGTAGAAGAGACGATCATGCATTTAGCTGCACAGACTCAACAATAGAAAAAGAACCGCGAAGGTCGCACCAGTCAGCCCTTCTTATCCTTGCATTCTTATCTCTATGCCGCTAATTGCCCAAAGTGTTGCAATCTGATATTACGGGGAGTTTTTTTGGGAGGCTTTTTATGAACTGGTTCGGGCTCATCCTAAGACTTGGCGCTCTCGACCAGTCTCACGGTTCTAGTGGTGGGCGTCTTCTTCGGAATCTACGGTCTAATACTCGCGATAAACTGGACAGCGCTCGGCGTACTCCTCGGCATGTTCATCATCGCATCATCACTCCGCGAAGCAGGCTTCTTCCAGTGGATGGGGCTCCACCTCGCCCGGTCGGTCGACGCCCACCCGATCCTCATGTACGTCCTACTCCCGCTACTGACAGCCGGCATGGCCTCGCTCCTCGACATCGTCACAGTCGCCCTCTTCATCGTCCCTTTGACAGTAGAAGTCTTCGACGGTCTCAGGATAGACCCAATACCATTCGTCATCGCAGAAGTCTTGGCCGCGAACGTCGGCGGGATCTCAACCATGGTCGGGGACCCGACAAACGTCATCATCGGCACCGGGCTCAGCCTCTCCTTCAACCAGTTCCTGCTCAACACGGGGCCGATAGCCCTCGCGGTCCTCGCCGTGAACTCGTCGGTTCTCTATCTTCGAAACCACGGTTTTCTCCACCGGGACGCCCTGAGGAGGCACCGGGAGAGCCAGCCGTTACAACTGCCCAGCCCCGCCAGCGCGGTCAGAGACAGGGGCCTCCTCCAAGTCAGCATGGTCAGCCTCGGACTCGCAGTCACCTTCCTGATCGTCCACACGTTCCTCGGCGTCTCAGCCGCCCTTGCGACCCTCCTCCCGTCGTTCATTATCCTGGTCTATGAGTCGTCGCGGCAGAGCGAGGTCCGGGATGTCTTGGGGAGAATTGACTGGCAGGTGTTCTTCTTCTTCGGCGGCCTATTCATCCTCGTGGCAGGATTCGCCAAGACCGGGCTATTGATCGGCTTCGCCAACTGGCTCGGCCAGCAATCCGGTGGAAACCTCGCCTTATCGGTCACCCTCGTATTATGGACGACAGCGCTCATCTCCCAGATCGTCGACAACGTCCCACTCGTGACAGTCTTCATCCCTATCATCGCCTCGATGGCAGCCAGTTCAGGCATCGCCCTCGCACCACTCGCATGGGCACTGGCGGTCGGGACAGGAGTTGGAGGAATGGCCACGCCAATAGGCACAGCCTCCAACCTTGTCGCATTGAACATCCTCAACAAGGACAGGAAGAGGCTAAGTTTCGCAAGATTCGCAAAACGATCCATCCCTCTCACGATTCTCGATCTTGCAATCGCGAACATCATCCTACTACTCAGGCTCTAAACCAGAATAGGCCTCGTCAACGACACATCAAGAACCATGGCTCCATTCACCCTGTAAGTGAAAGGGATATGCACACCCAAGAAAAAAAGGGAGTTATGTCCCAGGTTGGGCTGTTCTAGCAGTCGTATCCGGCTGGACACCCAACCACACTGGCCGGGTTAAGTGTTACCGAACCTTCGTAGAGCACTGGTGCGAATTGAACGATGCCCAGCGGTGGGCCTGTCAGCCAGTTGAATGGCGCGATCCAGTTGACATCAAAGAAGCGGGCCAGGATCGAGACCTGGGTAATGCCGACCACTCCGGTTGGTGATGCTCCAATGCCCCGTTGCCAGTGAGTACAAATCGGCGTAGGGACAGGTTGACCGAAGCAAAAGACGAGTTGGGAGAAGTTCAGGATATTGGGACCTGCAGCATTTCCGTCGGATGCCCAGGTCCATAGCGCTAGGTCGCCGCTACTGCGGAAGTAGATGCCGGTGGTACTGGAGGCCGGAGCTAGTCCATTACCGAACCGTGTAAGGGTATAGCCGCCACCGACGGGAGGGTACTGCGTACCTGAGCTGGAACATATTCCACTGCTGGAGCTTGTCACGGTCCCACACTGCCATGGACCCGAGCCGACAAAAGTATGGCTGGCGATCGGGTCGTACGTGGGAGATACCTTGGCGGGATCGACCTGCATGATTGTCGGCGAGGGATTTGGGCCTGGGCAGCCTG